>Ga0207701_10004431_pt1 | contig 14273 bp, 13 predicted proteins | sample KBSSwiSSwithPhiX_FD_184294 | JGI IMG/M metagenome (GOLD analysis project Ga0207701, IMG submission 184294) | Switchgrass rhizosphere bulk soil microbial communities from Kellogg Biological Station, Michigan, USA, with PhiX - S5 (SPAdes) (version 2) | ecosystem: Environmental > Terrestrial >... | reverse complement strand
CGAACCGCTCGCGCAACTCGCGCAGGCCCATTTCGTAGCGATGGGTGAGGGTGGCGGGGCCGCCCCAGGAGGGAGCTACTATGGCGACGCGGCTGCCGGGGGCGAGGGCGCGGGGCTTTTTAGGTGGAGGTGAAGTCATGTGTGTTCCGATTGTTCCGATTTTGTGTTAGTGATTGGTAGTGGGAAGTATAAGCGTGGATTGAGGTTCGAGTGATCGGGCTTGCGATGTATCGGGGACATGAAGCGATGGATAATGTCACCCTTCTTCATGCCAATGACGCCGCCGTAGCTTCCCGTCATGCCGACATCCGTGATGTAGGCGGTGCCTTCGTGCAGGATGCGCTCGTCAGCCGTTTGCACGTGAGTGTGGGTGCCATAGACGACTGAGGCTCTGCCGTCGAGGTGCCAACCCATGGCGCTTTTTTCGGAAGTAGCCTCGGCGTGCATGTCGATAATTCGCACCTTCACATTCGCATCGAGTGAATCCAGCAACTCGTTCACAATACGAAACGGATCGTCAGCCGGCGCCATGAAGACGCGGCCGAGCAGATTAATCACGGCGACACGCGTTCCATTCGCCTCGCCAACCCACATTCCCTGTCCTGGCGTCGTCGGTGGATAATTCGCCGGCCGCAAGAGCTTCGGCTGTTTTTTGATGTAATCGATTACCTCGTGCTTATCGAAGATGTGATTACCCGAGGTCATCACGTCGACACCCGACGAGAACAGCAGCTCGGCAATCGCAGGCGTGATCGAGAAGCCACCAGCGACGTTTTCCGCGTTGATGATCGTCAGGTCGATTTGATGTTGTTCTCTTAGGTCCTGCAGACGATCGAGCAGCGCCGCGCGGCCCGGCTTGCCGACAACGTCACCGATGACCAGTAGCTTCATAGGAACGTGAATCGTAAATCGTGAACAGTAAAGAGACAAAAACCGCAAACCGCTCTGTAAAATCGCGAATAGAAGAGTCTATTTACGATTTACGATTCACGATTTACGGCTTCTAATTGGCAGAAGGAGCACCGCCGGGCCGTTCCGAAGTCGTAATTGAACCTGAGTAATCAGGTGGGTGGCCTTTTTGTCACCGCAAACTCTCGGCGTCTCTTTACGATGAAGAAACGCACTAGCTCGCGATGTCGGCCTCCCTTGTGAACGACGTTGGCTCAATCATCGTAAGTCGGTGACGAACCCCGCAGAAGTTTTCCTTCTGCCGCGACGGATACTACCACAACGGAGCCAGTCTTTGTTAGTAAACGATCTGCCGGCGAGCTAAACGAACCGAGCGGGTCCGCAGCACCTAATCGCTGTTGATGGCATGGAACATAAAGATTAGAAAAACAGTGCCGGCGATGATGGCGACAATGGCAATTTTTGCGCCCGTGGACATATTGTTTCGGTGTGTGGGTTGCGGAAACTGCTCGGCTGGCACCTTGAGTTTTCCGGCCTTCGCGTCCGCTACGAGCCTTTGTACATCAGCGCGCAATTTTTCATTTCGCTTCGCGTCGGTGCTCGCCGGAACCGGTGCTGTGGTTGTCGTGGCCTTGGTTTTTTCAGGTTCAGTTTTACCCTGCGCCATCACGCAAACGAAGCAAATTAGCGTCGCGACGATTCCGCAGGTGACGATTTTTTTCATTTGCGATCCTCCGCGTAGGGGTTGAGCGCTCACAGAACGCAGCGCGATTCGCAGTGGAGATCCCTGACTTCATGAACAATGATGATTGCGATCACCACCAGGACAATGCCCGCAACGATCGCAATCTTCGCGGTCGTCGAGAGATTGTTGCGTTGGGGCATCGGAAATTGTGAGGTTGCCGGGGCGCCCTTTCTTCCGGCCTTTGTTTCGGCGACCATTTTCGTCACATCAGACTTGAGTTTTTCATTGGACTTCGCAGTCGATGCAGCGTCAGGGTTAATTAGAAATTGATTTGTTGTCTTTGACTGCGGCGATGATTGGGCGAATACCACCGTGGCAAGCGAGATTATCATTACGCACGCGGCGGCTGAACGGGCGACAGTTCGTTTCATCTTTTTACTCCGCGAGCAGAAAGGGCTAGTGCGCAGCTCGCTCAATGTTGCGTGCTGGTTTGAGAAGACGATCCAACATCTCGGAACATTCCAGGCTCCGCGTCGCAAGTTGTTCGTCAACCTGCTCAGTCATTTTCCTGAGCTGATGCAATTCATCGGCAATATACAGCGCGGCAAGAATGGCGACTTTGCGCGAATCGACGGTCAGAGTCCCGGACGAAATTTCGCGCATGCGCTGGTCCACGTATTCGGCCAGTTGCTTGAGATACTCGGGATCGCCGTCTGAGCGAACGGTGTAGGCCTGGTCATAAATCTCGACTTTAATCGTCGGTGAAGACGTCGCGTCGTTGCGATCGATGCCAAAGGAATCTGCGCTCATCAGCGGACGGCCTCCACAATTTCCGGATCGATGGCGGCAATCGCATCCATAATCTTTTCCACTTTCGCGCGAATTAGATCGCGTTCAGCTTGCAGGCGCTGCACTTCGGAAGCAAGCTCTTCATCGGTACCGCCCCCGCCTTTTTTGTTTGCGAGCTTCCGCTCAAGCTCTTCCTTCTCCTGGCGCAGCGTCTTGGTTAGTTCAATTGTGCGATAAATCTTGTCTTCGAGGTGTGAGAATTTTTCGAGTCCGTTCCAAGCGACCATCGTTTATCTCCGCTCCGGCGCGTTGAAGTCGGCTGATTATCCGTCGTCACGGGCAAGAGCGCAAGGAAATATTGGCTCAAGTTTCAAGTCTCAGGTCTCAGGTTCAGGTTCCATGAGACTTGAGACTTGAGACTTATCGAATTTCAGCATCAAACTTCTGCTTGAGAGTTTCGACGACCGGCCAGTGAATTTCATCGACCTCTTCGTCGCGCAGGGTACGATCGTCAGCCCGATACTCTATGCGAATCGTGACAGAACGCTTGTCGTCCGGAATTCCCTCACCTTCGTAAGTGCCGACGAATTCGGCCTTCACAAAGTGGCGCGGCTGCTGCCCAGACACCGCGCGAATCAATTCTGTGGCGGTGAATTTCCGCGCAACCAGCAGTGAGACGTCACGCACGATCGAAGGAAAACGCGGCAAAGGCGAGTACCGCACTGGCAGTTCCGGCAACTCGAGTAACGCGGTCAAATCAATTTCCGCCACAAAAACCGGCTGCCGAACCTTGTATTCGCCCGCGACTGACTCCGAGAGGCGGCCAATTGAACCAATTGGATTGTCGCCGCTGCGGATTAAAGCGGATTGTCCGGGCCGCAAGTGCTTCAATTCGCTTGCTTCGAAATTCAGCGGCGGCAAATTCATCGCCTCGATTCCTGCTTCAAGCGCGCCCTTCAAATCGTAGAAATCCAATTCACGCTTTGGTTGCGCACGGTCGGCCAACATCAGGCCGCCAGTGGCGACCACCGAGATCGCTTCACGTTCCGTGGGCAATTCTTCCTGCTGCAAAGCGGCAAAGACACGGCCTAGTTCGAATAAGCAAACGTTTCGGTTTCCGTGATTGATGTTGTGCTGCACCGACTTCAACAATCCCGGCAAAAGCGTCTGCCGCATTTGCGAAGCTTCCTCGATGATCGGGTTCGTCAACACTACCGCTGCGTCGCCCGTGGCCCTGAGAGCCGGCAGAACTTCGAAATCATCGGTGCGTTCGATGAAGCTGAAACCAATTGCCTCGTCGTATCCACGCGCCGCAAGCGACCGTCGTAGCGCGCGCTTTCGTACTTCCGTCGAATGATATTCGCCGGCGCTACTGGCTGAAGGCAGCGCCGATTGAATTTGATCGTAGCCCGTGTGACGGGCAACTTCTTCGACCAAATCCTCTTCGATCGCCACGTCATGCCGCCACGAAGGCACGGTGAATCTCAAGGAAGCGCCGTCTTGTTCCTTTTGTTCGAATCCGAGCGCCATCAAGATGCGCAGCATCTCTTTAGTATCAACGTTGAGGCTCGTGATCGCTTCGACGCGCGGCGGGCGCAGAGTCACATCGCGCGGCTTAAAAGGTTGGGGATAAACGTCGAGCGCATCTTCAGTGGCTGTGCCACCTGCGACTTCACAAATCAGCGCGACGCAGCGCTCCTGCGCGCGAATGACGCCTTCGGGATCAATTCCGCGCTCGAAACGGTGCGAGGCTTCGGTATTGAGGCCAAGCAGTTTTGCAGTGCGACGCACTGAGGCAGGATTGAAGTACGCGCTCTCGATCAAAATGTCGGTCGTTGTGTTCGAGATCTCCGAATCCTCGCCGCCCATTACTCCGGCCACTGCGACTGCTCGTTTCGCGTCGGCGATTACCAACATCTGCTCGTCGAGCTTTCGATCCACCCCGTCGAGCGTTTTGATCGTTTCGGCACGGCGCGCACGTCGCACGACGATTCTGTTTTCTTGCAGCTTCGCCAGATCGAATGCGTGCAGCGGCTGCCCTAACTCGTGCAGCACGTAATTAGTGATGTCAGCGACGTTGTTAATAGGGCGCTGGCCAATCGATTCGAGTTTCTTCGTCAGCCATTCCGGAGAGGGTGCGATCTTCGCACCCCGCACAATCCGCGCAGCGTAACGCGGACACAGATCAGGATCCTCAATGGTGACCGACGTGAAGTCAGATGTTTTGCCGTTTGGATTTTGGACTTTGGACGTTGGACTTTGGACTTTGGACTTTTCTATGACCGCGAGTTCACGCGCGATGCCTACATGTGAAAGACAGTCGCCACGGTTAGAAGGCACTTCCACGTCGAGCGCAAAATCATCACCGCGAGCTTCGACCGCATCAATAGCCAGACCGGCATTTGTCAGCCGCTCCCGAATCTCTTCAGGCGACAGCTTCGTGCCGGTCAACTCGCACAGCCATTGATAGCTTAAAAGCATGACTTTGATCTGTGTGCTTTGTACTTCGACTTCTGAATCACCGGATCCTGGTTGCCTTTTCACCTGTGGCAACACGACCGAGTACAAAGTTCAACGCACAAAGCACAGCGCTCACGAGCCGGATCTATCTAAATTGACTTAGGAACCTCACATCGTTCTCGAACAACAACCGAATGTCATCGAGCTGATAAATCCTCGCGCAAGTACGATCGATGCCCAGGCCGAAAGCGAATCCCGTAAACTCTTCCGGATCCACATTCGCTGCGCGCAGCACATTCGGATGCACCATTCCCGAACCGCCAAGCTCAATCCAACCGGACCATTTACAAATCCGACAGCCATCACCGCCACAGTTGAAACAACTGTAGTCGACCTCGGCGCTGGGCTCAGTGAACGGAAAATACGAAGGACGAAAACGTGTCTTCGTCTCAGGACCAAACAGGCGATGGACAAATTCCGCCAGCGTGCCTTTCAAATGCGCCATGGTAATCCCGCGATCGACGCAGAGTCCTTCGACCTGGTAGAACATCGGATTGTGGGTTGGATCAGGCGTGTCGCGCCGGAAGACACGGCCCGGCGCAATCATCCGCACCGGCGCGCCGCGCCGCTGCATTGCGTGAATCTGCACCGTCGACGTCTGCGAGCGCAACGCGAATCCTTCAGTCGTGTAGAACGTGTCCTGGGGATCGCGCGCCGGATGACCTTCGGGAATGTTGAGCGCGTCAAAGTTGTAAAAATCTGTCTCAATCTCGCGATCGTCTTCGACGGCGTAGCCGAGCGAAACAAAAATATCTTCGATCCGCTGACGCATCAGCGTGATCGGATGCAGATGGCCCTGACGCGGCCGCCGTCCAGGAATAGTGACATCGATCGCTTCGCGCGCGGTGCGAGCACTCTTAATTATCGCGTTGAGCGACTCCTCGGCAGTTTCGATCGACTCCGCCATCGCCGCTTCAGTCTTCTGAACGAGCTGGCCGAACGCCGCACGATCCTCAGCCGCAACACGACCGATTAGTTTCTTGGCTCCCGCAATCGCGCTCTTCTTACCCAGGTGTCGCGTTCGCAGGTCTTGAAGCGCGCGCAGTTCCTGCTCGGCATCGCTCAATCCGAGAGTCACCGCCGAAGAATCATTGCGGATAAAGCGGGCAAAGCGCTCGAACTCCCGTTCGAACGCTTCGCTAGCTAGATCAACTTCTTTCGCCGGAGCGTCAGTCATTTTTTCCGCACTGCCACCCATTTACCGGAGCCTTGACCGTTGTAGTCATAATCACCCGACAACTTGCCTTCAACCATGGTGGCTACCAGCGCAATGTTGCCATCCAGCGCAATCGCCAATTTTCCCTCTTTCCAACTTCCAGAAACTATGTTGGCGTGACCGAGTTGCGAATCGCTCGAGCCCGTGATTTTGTCGCCATCGAGTTTCAGCGAAAGGGTAAACGGAAACGCCTGGCCCTGCGCGTCGGCGACTGCGTCCCACTCACCGGAGATTTCGTCTTTCGCGCTCAGATCGGATTTCTTGAGTTCGACAGTTCCTTTTTGCGCGCCATGAATCCATTCGCCGGTTAACACGTCGCCTTTACGCTCGAGCGTAAGCGATGCGGTGTCAGGAGCTGTGCCGAGCTTTAGAGCCAATTTTCCACCGACAATTTCACCTGACGTAATCTGGTATTCAGTATTGCCAGAGGCAGCCCGGCCGGACACCTTACCGTCCGCCGTCTTAATTTCCAGCGTCACCTCGGCTTCGCCGGACGCCATTTTCGCCGTTCCTTTGTAACTTCCCACGAACTGATCCAGCGTTGGCTGCTGTGGCTGTGCCCAAACAGCGGATGCCGCCAGCAGCAAAACAGTCGCAGCAAGTAAACTGATCCGAGGGACTCTCATCGCTATCTTCCTTTCTTACGCCGCGGCACGCGCCTGCGGTTTATTGTCCAAAGCTGTTTTCGCTTGTGCGGCGAGCGCGGCAAATGCTTCCGGTTGTTTTGCGGCAAAATCGGCGAGTACCTGCGCGAAGCCGCGGAAGAGTACGTCGCTGAATGGCGATCAGCCCAAAAGAAGAACGGCCGTTAAGTATTCAAAGGCGTCATTTCCAACCAGAAACACGAGTGAAAGCATACAGGCATATACCTTGCCTCGTCGCTGGAATCGCTCTGGTATTTTCTACCGCCGCACAAGCCAAACCTAAGATCGAAGTTCTTGCTACCGGTGGCACTATCGCCGGGGCGCAGGCGAGTAGTGCCGAGGTTGGTTACAAATCCGGAACATTTTCCGTCGATGATCTGATCAAGGCCGTTCCGCAATTGAAAGACGTGGCCGATTTGACCGGAGAGCAGGTCGCCAACATCGGGAGCCAAACCATGAATCACGAAGTTTGGCTAAAGCTGGCCAGGCGGGTGAACGAAGTCCTGAAAGACGGCAGCGCCGATGGCGTTGTCATTACTCACGGCACCGACACCCTGGAAGAGACAGCCTACTTCCTCAGTTTAGTAGTTAAAAGCGACAAGCCGGTTGTGCTAGTAGGTTCGATGCGACCGGCCACGGCAATCAGCGCCGATGGTCCGGCCAACCTTTATAATGCCGTGGCCTTGGCGGCGAGTCCGGAGGCCCGAGGCCGCGGGCCGCTCATCGTCATGGATGACGAAATTCACTACGCTCGCGAGGCGCAGAAAACCAACACCACCGAGCTTGATACGTTCAAGTCTCCAAATCGCGGTCGAGCTGGAGTGATGAACGTCGGGAAGATCGAGTTCTTCTCTCAAAATACGACCCCGCACACGACAAAGAGTGAATTCAACGTCGACGGGAAAACCCCCAGCGACCTACCTCGGGTAGAAATTGTTTACTCCTACGAAAATCTCGGCCCCGAATTGATTGATTTTTTGGTGAAACAGGGAGTGAAGGGCATCGTGCTTGCGGGCGTGGGCGATGGGAACAGCACCGATGCCGCCATCGCCGCCCTCTCAGCGGCGACTAAGAAAGGGATAGCCGTAGTGCGATCAAGCCGCACCGGCAGCGGCCTGGTTGTGCGCAACGTCGAAGTCGATGACGACAAGCTTGGCTTCATTGCGTCCATGGAACTGAGCCCACAAAAAGCTCGTATCCTCTTAATGCTCGCACTAATGAACACGAGTGACCCGGCCAAGCTTCAGCAAATCTTTATGCAGTACTAATCTATGAGACGGTACTCAATCCGCCTCTCCCCAGTCATCGCGCTGACCCTCGCTGCCTGCGGAACAACGGTTACCAAACGCTCAACCGAAGCCGTGAGTGCGACCGTTCCGGCACAGACGAGCAATACGACAGATCGCAATAACTTCCGTGACGATCAGTCGGGTGCGCCTCGGGTCAACAACGCCCCCATCGATCCGTAGCTAAAGGGATTTATGCGGATTCTGGAAAACTTTCAACCCTCGATCCCATCCAACTCCACCTCAACAAAAAGAACTTAGGTTTTATGAACTATCTTCATTCTATCCGGTTAATTCCGGTCATCGCGCTGTGTGTCGTTGCCTCTTGGGGTTCGGCGCCGCTATTTGCCCAATCAAACGACGCCGAACTTCAACAGATGAGGGCAACGATGCAGGAGATGGCAAAGACGATCCAGGTCCTACAAAAGCGGGTCGCGGATCTTGAGAAGAAAGAAACTGTAAAGAAGAAGGAGGAAATCGCAGCCCCCAGCGGAGCGCCAGCCGCCAAACCCTCGGCGTTTGCTGCGGGTGAGCCCGCTGCACCACACCGCGTTACCACGGGGACGAGCGATACGACGTACCGCAATACCTTCATCGATGATCAGTGGCCTGCGCCCCGAGTCAACAACTTCCCAATTGATCCATCGCTGAAGGGCTTCCTTCAAATTCCCGGAACGAGTACGATCGTCAAGTTAGGGGGCTACGCCCGGCTCGACGTCATCGCGGACGATTCGAACAATGGCAATCCGAACGAGTTTATCCCATCGAGCTTTCCCGTGCCCGGCCAGACCGGAGCCGGTGGTCCCTCGCGTTCGCAAGTAGAAGCCAAGGCCTCCCGCGTCACGTTTGAACTCCGCCGTCCCATCGGCGAATCGAACAATCTCCGCATCTACTACGAGAACGATTTCTTTGGCGACTCCTCGAGCGGCACCATGACCTATCGCCTGCGCCACTTCTATGGGCAGGCTTGGAATGTCCTCGTTGGACAAACGTTCAGTAACTTTATGGACGTGGATGCCTTCCCGGACACTCTCGATTTCGAAGGTCCGAATGGTCTGGTAAATGTGCGCCAGGCGCAGGCTCGCTATACGCAGCCGTTCCTCGACACCCACCTGCAGCTGGCCTTCGCCGTCGAACAAGCCAACTCCCAAATCAACATCGGCAACGCCGCTTACGGTAAAGGTGCAAACACTGTTAATCGTCTGCCTGATTTCACTGCGCACTTGCGCTATGAGGACAAGAAGCTTGGTCACATCCAACTCTCTGGCATTTACCGATATCTCACTTTCGATAACAATACCGATGGTCAGGGGGTTTCGGGTTGGGGTGTTAGCCTTACGGGGGAGGTCAATCTTTTCGCGCACGACGCGCTAACTTTCGAAGGCACCTATGGCGAAGGGATCGCTCGCTACATCCAAGACCCAAGTGGGCAGAACGAGGACGCTGCACTAGACAGCAATGGAAACCTTCGGGCCCTGCCGGCGTGGGGCGTGGCCGTTGGTTATAGCCACCAATGGATCGATAAGTGGAAGTCTACTGTTAGTTACGGTTATGCCCATGTCAACACCGAAGCTTCCAATGGCGAGTTTGCTTATAACCACAGCAACTATGTCAGCGCCAATCTGATTTACCAATGGACTCCGAGCTTCCGCTTGGGTCTCGAATATCTCTACGGAACCAACGAAGTCCGCAATGGTGAATCTCACGACGGCCAGCGGCTGAACTTCGTCGTCAAGTACGATCTGGTGAAGTAGGACGCGCCCTGTCGGAAAGAGCGGCCATGAGAACCCATGCGGTGAAGTGGTGAGAACTCATGGACGGGTTCATCAAACTGCTCCACGACAAGCCGGAGCTGCCACTGTTTCTCACCCTCGTGGCGGGGCAGTTTCTGGGGCGCATCAAGATCAAGGGATTCGGTTTCGGCTCCGTCGTGGGCACACTCATTGCCGGGATCATCATCGGGATCGCGGTCAAACCAGTGTATCCGGAAATGGTGCGATGGTCGTTCTTCTACCTCTTTCTGTTCGGGATTGGCTACGGCGTCGGGCCGCAATTCTTTTCCAGCTTGCGCAAGGACTCGCTGCCGTTAGTTGCGCTGGCCGTAGTCATCGACGTCACCGGATTGCTTGCCGTCCTGGGCATGAGCGCGCTCTTCGGCTTCGATGAGGGCACCTCTGTCGGGTTACTTTCCGGCGGTATGACGCAATCCGCCGCACTCGGCAACGGCCTCGGCGCCATCAACGCGCTACCCATTGACCAAGCGGCCAAGACCGTGCTGAGTACCAATGCACCAATCGCAGACGCCATCTGCTACGGCTTTGGCGACCTCGGCCTGATTCTTTGGCTGGTCATCTTCGGCCCGTGGCTGATGAAGATTGATCTTCGCAAGGAGACCGCCGCCCTTGCCGCGAAAATGGCCGGCGTGGGTGACGGCGCAAAAGCGTTGCTCACGCCACCGCAATTTAGCTTCCGCGCCTATCGTATTGAAAACCCGGCGCTCGCGGGCCGGACGGTGGGAGAATTAGAGAAGCAGTTCGCGGAAGCGCGGCTCGCAATCGAGAGCGTCCTGCGGAATGGGCGGGAGCTGAAAATCTTGCCCACGCTGGTGCTGGCGCAGGGGGATACCGTTGTCGTGGCGGCGCGCAGTTTGCTCTTCACGGAAGGCGCGCAGAAGATCGGCCCCGAGGTAACTGACCCCGACGTCCTGAGCGTGCCTCTGGCTTCCGCCGCGGTGGTCGTCAAATCGAAGACCGTGGCCGGGCACTCAATTGGCGAACTGGCTGCTAACCCCGAAATACGCGAGGCGGGGCGCGGTGTTTTCGTGCAATCGCTGAATCGCGGCAAGGTCCAGTTGCCCCTGACCTCCGGCACGGTCATTGAGGCGGGCGACGTGATGCGCGTTATCGGCTCGCCAGGCGATGTCGAGCGTGCCACGAGAATCATCGGTTTCAGGGAATACGACCCAGTGAAGACCAGCATCGTACTGCTCGGTGGTGGTATCGCACTTGGTATTCTGCTTGGCTTTCTCGCCATCAAGGTGGGCGGTGTGCCGCTGGGGCTGGGCACCAGCGGCTCCATTCTCGTCGTCGGTCTTGTCGCCGGCTGGCTGCGCGGACGCACGCCAGTTTTCGGCGCGGTCCCCGAACCCGCGCGGCAACTGCTAACCGATATCGGGCTGGTTATCTTCATCGCCATTGTGGGCCTCAATGCCGGACCGCACGCCGTCGCGGCGATGCACGAAAGCGGAGTTAACTTCTTCGCCAAGGTCTTCTTTGCAGGCACGGTCGTAACTGTCAGCGCTCCGCTCATCGCCACGATCATTGGCTATTGGTTCATGAAAATGAACCCGGTGCTCCTCCTGTCTGGCATAGCGGGTGGCCGAAGCTGCACACCCGGCCTGAACGCGCTCCGCGAGGCTGGCGGGAACGACGTTACCTCTCTCGGATACCCGGTAACCTACGCCATCGCCAACGTCCTGCTTACGGTCTGGGGACCGGTCGTTGTGGCCTTCGTCCACGCCTGGAGACACTGACTAACAACTTTTGAAGCGCTGAAAATGTTTGGAGCGATTCTTTTGACCATGTCCTTACGATTCCAGGCATGAGCCGTTTTACTCGGCGCCACCTCGATCCGGGTAGCCGGTTAGGGGAAATTCTATTTGGCCTGATCATGGTATTAACCGTGACGCTCACTGCCGGGTTGACCGTGACCGAAGGCAGAGCCGGTGTTCGTCACCTTCTGCTCGCTGCCATTGGCTCCAATGTCGCCTGGGGGATTATCGACGCCGTCATGTATATCATGAATTGCATGATCGTACGGAGAGGAAAGCTGCGACTGATCGAAGCAGTCCAACACACGCCCGATCCAGGGGCTGCTGTGCATCTGGTTCAGGACGCACTCGACCCGGAATTCCAGGAACTGCTTCCCCCGGAGGAGGCACAAGCGATCGGCAGGTCCGTCGTCAAACACATCGCTGGGGCGCACATCACGAAAAAGATTCTAACGAAGGAAGATCTTTACGGCGCAATCGCTTGTTTTTGGCTGGTCTTTGTTTCGTGCCTTCCGGCGGCACTGCCATTTCTCATTTTTTCGCAGCCATCTCTCGCACTGCGCATCTCTAATTTCCTTTCGATTGCCGCGCTCTTTTATGTTGGACAGAAATGGGCTCGATACGCCGGGCGGAACCGTCTCGTAGTCGGATTGGCGATGGTGGCGGTTGGGTTAGGCCTCGTCGGCATCGCGATTCTCCTTGGAGGTTAGGCCGATGCCCTCGTGTGCAACTGTGGCAACGATTGCCGGCCTGGCCGTTTGCGAGTCGTTCGGCGGAACGGTCACCGACACTTCGGCGGAAACCGGTACCCCGGCTAATCAGGCCAAGTGGGAGTTTTCACTGTCGAGCTACACTTACCTCAGTCTGCATTCGCGTGATTATGTAAACCCAAATTTCACCGCTGACCACGACTGGTTGCATCTGGAAACGCGCTATAACTACGAAGCGATCAAGACAGGATCGGTCTGGCTTGGCTACAATTTCACCACCGGGAAGAAGCTGGAGCTTGCCCTTACACCAATGTTTGGTGGTGTTTTTGGCGACATTACCGGAATCGCCCCCGGCTACTTCCTTTCGATCCGCTACAAATCAGTCGAGCTCTCCAGTCAGGGCGAATACTTCTTCGATTCGAAAACGTACTCGAATGATTTCTTCTACAGCTGGTCGGAACTAAGTTATGCTCCGGCCGAGTGGTTCAGAGTCGGGGCGGTTGTTGATCGGACCAATGGGCTGGGCAGTAACTCCGAGATTCGGCGTGGACCGTTCATCGGATTCAAATATCGAAACGTCGATCTTACGACCTATTGGCTAAGCCCCGGTTCGAGCGATGCGGCGTTCGTTTTCGCCGTTACTCTCAATTTTTGAACACCTCTACAAACTAACTTTGAGCGCAAAAATCCAAATGCGGTTCTTCTCTTTTCTCTGCGAATGAGCAGCGCTATTCGACAAAAAGGGACCTCATGGTGGAAAAGGACGTTTCCAGCCGTTGCATGGTTGGCCAGCTATGAACTGAGTTGGTTGCGCCTGGATATTGTCGCAGGCGTTACGCTTGCCGCATATCTGCTTCCGGCCGCGTTAGGCGACGCATCTCTAGCCAATTTGCCTCCGGAAGCCGGCCTTTACGCCTGCTTGTTCGGCGGTCTCGTGTTCTGGATCTTTTGCGGTTCGCGCTACACCGCCGCTTCAGTGACTTCCGCCATTTCGATCGTCATTGGCTCGTCGCTTGCCGAAATGACCGGAGGCAATACTGCACGTTTTGGCGCGCTGGCGGCTGGCACGGCGTTGCTGGTCTCGCTCATCGCCTTCATCGCGTGGCTAGTGAAAGCCGGAGTCATGGTACATTTCATCTCAGAGAGTGTCATGACCGGCTTCAAATGCGGCGTGGCGCTTTTTCTTGCCAGCACGCAATTGCCCAAGCTTTTCGGTTTTCACAGCGCTCACGGAAGCTTCTGGGAGAATACGGATTTCTTTTTCAAGCACCTGAGTGAAACAAACTCGATGTCACTTATCGTTGGAGGAATCGCGCTGGGGTTCCTGATCCTTGGAAAAATTGTTCTCAAGCACAAACCGGTTGCGCTTTTCATCGTGATCGGAGGGATCGTCGCCGCGTCCGTGTTTTCGCTCGAGACACACGGAGTAAAGTTGATCGGCGCCGTGCCGCAGGGAATTCCGCCTTTCAAATTGCCTGCGGTTTACTGGCAAGATCTGAACCAGCTGCTTCCGCTTGCCTTTGCTTGTTTTCTTCTCGGCGCGGTCGAAACGGCTGCGATTGGGCGAATGTTGGTCGCCAAGCACGGCGGAAGGTTCGATGCCAATCAAGAAAATCTGGCGCTCGCAGCGTCGAACCTCGCTGCCGGACTCGGTAGCGGTTTCCCTGTCAGCGGGGGCACGTCGCAGTCGCTCGTTAATGAAGAGGGCGGGGCGCAAACACCGCTCTCCACGGCTCTGGCGGCAGTCTTCATTCTCATCGTTGTGCTCTTTTTCTCCCACCTCTTGAGCGCGTTGCCGCAGCCGGTCCTCGCGGCTGTAGTGTTAGTGGCGGTGGGGGGCTTGCTTAAACTTTCAACCCTCAAGCAGCTCTGGCAGAGCGATCGTCCGGAGTTTGTCGTGGCGGTAACGGCTTTCATCGGCGTACTCACGTTTGGTTTGCTCCTTGGCGTGATGATTGGGGCGG
>Ga0207701_10004428_pt1 | contig 14274 bp, 14 predicted proteins | sample KBSSwiSSwithPhiX_FD_184294 | JGI IMG/M metagenome (GOLD analysis project Ga0207701, IMG submission 184294) | Switchgrass rhizosphere bulk soil microbial communities from Kellogg Biological Station, Michigan, USA, with PhiX - S5 (SPAdes) (version 2) | ecosystem: Environmental > Terrestrial >... | reverse complement strand
GGTGCTGGACGTCCCGAAGCCACCTACTTCGTCGAACGCGCCATGGACATGCTGGCGCGCGAATTGAAAATGGATCCCGCGGAACTGCGGCGCAGGAACTTCATTGCGTCGGACCGATTCCCGTTTCAGACACAGATGGGCGCCGTGTACGACTCGGGCGACTACGAGAAGGCGCTCGACATGGCGCTGGAGAAATGCGGCTGGGAGGCGCTGAAGAAGGAGCGCGACGCGGCGCGGGCCCAGGGGCGCCTGGTCGGCCTGGGATTGGCCATGTATGTCGAAGTCTGCGGCATCGGACCGTCGGCCTCGCTGCCAACGGGTGGCTGGGAACACTCGCAGGTGACGGTCGAACGCGACGGCCGGATCAGCGCGACGACAGGGGCATCCCCGCACGGCCAGGGCAACGAAACGACGTTCGCGCAGATGCTGGCCGATCAATTCGGCGTGCCCATGGATCACATCAGCATCCTCCACGGGGATACGGCCGTCGTGAAGCAGGGCATCGGCACCTTCGGAAGCCGGTCGCAAGCGGTCGGCGGCACGGCGCTTCACATGGCCGGCGGCAAGGTGAAGACGAAGATGGCGAAGTTCGCGGCGGCCCTTCTCGAGGCGCACGAGGACGACATCGTCTTCGAGAACGGCACGATCACGGTCAAAGGCGCGCCGGCGCGCGGCAAGGCCTTCTCGGAAGTCGCGGCGTTCGCCTACGTGCCCGTGCCGCTTCCGCAAGGGCTCGAGCCAGGTCTCAGCGATGAGGCGTTCTTCGAACCGACCAACAACACCTACCCGTTCGGCTGCCACATCTCGATGCTCGAGATTGACCGCGAAACAGGCGAGCCGACGCTGCTGAAGCTCGTAGCCGTGGACGATGCCGGTCACCTGATCAACCCGACCATCGTCGAGGGTCAGATCCACGGCGGCCTGGCCCAGGGAATCGGCCAGGCGATGATCGAAGAAGCGGTTTACAACGAAGACGGGCAACTGCTGACCGGATCGTTCATGGACTATGCGATGCCGCGCGCGATCGACTTTCCGCGCTTCGAGCTGCACAGCACGGTGACGCCAACTCCGGTGAACCCGCTCGGCGCAAAAGGCGTCGGCGAAGCCGGGACGCTTGGGTCGACCCCCTGCATCGTTGCTGCCGCCGTCGACGCACTGAGCGAGTTCGGCGTGAAACACATCGACATGATGCTGCGGCCCGAGAAGCTGTGGCGCATCATCAACGGAGGCCGGGCGTGATTCCTACAGCATTCGATTACCTTCGCGCCGCGTCGATTGACGATGCGCTCGCAAAGCTGGCCGCGTCGAGTGGCGGGAAGTTGCTCGCCGGCGGTCACAGCCTCGTTCCGCTCATGAAGCTGCGGATGAGCGAGCCTGCTGTCCTGATAGACATTGCCAGGATCCCGGGCCTGGCAGGCATTCGCGAGAGCGGTGGCGCCATCGAGATTGGAGCAGCCACGACACACCATGACGTGGCGACTTCGCCGCTGCTCGCGAAGGCCTGTCCAGTGGTCTGTGAAACGGCGGCGGATATCGGCGATCCGCAGGTCCGCAACAGGGGCACGATCGGTGGCAGCCTTGCGCACGCGGACCCGGCCGCCGACTACCCCGCAGTGATGCTGGCGCTGGATGCGGAGATTCACCTGCGAAGCGCGCGCGGTGCACGGGTCGTCAGGGCCAGCGAGTTCTTCCAGGGACTATTCACCGTCGACCTCGCCCCCGACGAGATGATCGTGAGCGTGCGATTCGCTCCGATCAAAGCGGCCGCTTACGCCAAGTTGCACCAGCGTGCGTCGCATTTCGCGATCGTCGGCGTCGCCGCAGCCCTGGACGTCAAGGCTGGAAAAATCTCAGCGGCTCGAATCGGCGTCACAGGTGCGGGTCCGCACGCGACCAGGCTGAAGAAGGTAGAGGACATGCTGGTCGGCAGCGCGCCGACCTCGGATGCTGCCAGGAGTGCGGCAGCCGTCGCCTCGCTCGGCGACCTGAACTCCGACATCCACGCGAGCGAAGATTACCGGCGGGCGATGGTTCCGGTGTTTACCAGGAGGGCGATCGAAGCGGCCCTGGCGAGAGCCTGACCTGACCTAGACCTTGCCGATCATGCACATGAAGAATCGGTCCTGCATGGTCTTGGCGATGCCGGCGATCAGCCGTTGGCCAACACGCGCGACCGGTCCACCAGTCTGCACAGTGCCCTGGACGTCGACGATCGTCCCGATGACTTCCTGGCGAAGGGCGATCGTCGCGCTTCCTTTCACGAAGCCGGGCCGGCCCTGGCCTTCAACTGTCAAACGATACGACTGAAGCGGCACCACATCGGACAGTACGACCGTGCCGTCGTAGCTCCCGGTGATTGCGGCCATCGCCACGGCCAGGTGCGCACGGTAGCGATTCTCGCCCTCGGGCTTGAGAGACGAGCAGCCGGGAATGCACGATGCGATCGCATCGGGATCCATGAGGAGTTCCCACACGCGCGCCGGGGGAGCCGGGAATTCGTAGGTGCCGCTGATATCCATTCAGACCCGGTGTTGTGCGCGTCGATGCCGCGATCGGTTGTCCACGGCCTCCAAGTGTAGCGCCAGCTGCGAGAGGTCCGTGAGTGTCCGCGCCGGCAGGAAGTCGTCCACATATGGCAGGGCCGCCTTCAGGCCTCGCGTCAGCGGCTCGAAGCCGGTCGTGCCGATGAGCGGGTTCAGCCAGATCAGGCGGTGGCAGCTGCGCTGAAGCCAGGCCACCTGCTGTTTAAGCAGATCTGGATCGCCGCGGTCCCACCCGTCCGATATCAGCAGCACAACCGGACCTTCCCTCATGACCCGCCGAGACCATACCCTGCGGAACTGCTGGAGGGCGTAACCGATACGCGTCCCGCCAGACCAATGCGGTACCGCCTCCGATACGGCAACGGCCGCACGGTTGACGCTGCGCAGCCGCAGCTGGCGGGTCACGCGGGTGAGGCTGGTGGAGAACAGGAATGCTTCGACGCGCCTCTGCTGCTGACCGATGCCGTGCGCGAAGTGGAGCAGCAGGCGTGCATACCGCTCCATCGATCCGCTCACGTCGCACAGCAGGATCAGGCGGCGCGGCCTGACCTTCCGGCGCCTCGTGGGAAGGCTGACAATGTCACCGCGCGTGCGGACGCTGCGCGCAAGGGCCTGTCGCAGGTCGATGCGAGGGCCTCGGCCGCGAACCCAGCGCCGTGTCCGGCGCTGGCCGGGCAGCCACTCGAGACGCTCGATCGCGAGGCGTGCCTGCGCCTCCTCCTGCGGCGAGAACTCGGCGAAATCCTTGCGCCCCAGGGCACTCGACTCGCTCCACGTTTGTACAAATCCCTCGGACGGCGACTCGTCGGAGTCGCCCGTTGTGCCGGGATCGCCGGCGAGCACCGCGGCAGCCGCGATTGCCGCGGCCTGCGGGAAATCCGGGTCGCGCAGGTTTGCTGTTTCCCGTCCGGCGAACGGATTGCCATGATCGCGCCAGAAGGCATCGAACACGGTATCGAAGGTCTGAAGCTGCTCGCGGCGCCGCACCAGAATCGCGCGGCAGGTGTGATACACGTCGTCGCGGTTTCCGGCGTCGACGTGCGGCAAGGCCTCGATGACGTCGAGCATCGCACCAACCGGTACGTCGATCGCCGCGGCCCGCAGCAGGCGGCCGAATACGAGCAGGTTGGTCAGGAATGCCGGCATCGCTGGGACGTGTGAGGTCAGCCTGCCACAGCCGCGCGCAGCAGTTCCGACAGCGCCGCGCCTCTAACCGACTGCTGGTCCTCGCGCGACTTCAGCACCACGCCAAGCGTCTCCTCGATGGCGGCGAGGTCGAGTTCCTGCCTGTCGAGCGCGGCGAGTGCCGCGACCCAGTCGAGTGTCTCGGACACGCCGGGGACCTTGTACAGGTCGAGGGTTCGCAGGCGCTGGACGAGTACCGTGACCTGCCGGCTCAGGCGCTCCGCCGCGTGCGGAACCCGTTCGCGTACGATGGCCAGCTCCTTGTCGAGCGACGGATAGTCAATCCAGTGATACAGGCACCGGCGCTTGAGTGCGTCGTGCACTTCGCGTGTGCGATTCGACGTGAGGATCACGAGCGGAGGCTCCGAGGCCTTGATCGTTCCGAGCTCGGGAATCGTGATCTGGTATTCGGCCAGCAGTTCCAGCAGGTAGCCTTCGAATTCCTCGTCGGCGCGATCGATCTCGTCGATCAGCAGGACCGCGGGCCGGTGGCGGGCCGGATCGATGGCCTGGAGCAGCGGGCGCTTGATAAGAAATGCGTCGGTGTAGAGCTCGCGTCGCGCCGTCTGACGGTCCAGGCCGCCCGATGCCTCGAGGATCCGCAGTTCCACGAGTTGCCGCGCATAGTCCCACTCGTAGACGGCATGTGTCACGTCCAGCCCTTCGTAGCACTGCAGACGGATCAGGTCGGTGCCGAGCGCCGCCGCGATTGCAGATGCCAGGGCGGTCTTGCCCACTCCCGCTTCGCCCTCCAGGAAGAGCGGCTTTCGCAGGCGGAGCGCGACGAACAGCGACACCGCGAGGCCCCGGTCGGCCACGTAGTGCTCGGCCGACAGCAGCAGCGCGAGATCGGAAATGGACGCTGGCCCGGTCACTTCGCGGCTACGAACATCATCTCGACGAGCGTGTCGCCGCCGACCGGAGGAAGGCCGACGGTGGCGCGCGCCGGGAAGTCTTTCGCGAACGTCCCGCGATAGCTTTCGTTCATATCGGCGAACTTCGTCATGTCGGCCATGAACACCGTCGAGTCGACGACATCGCCCCAGCCGAAGCCCGCCGCCTGCAGAGTCCGTCCCACGCGAGCGAGCACCTCCGCGGTCTGCGCCTTCGCATCCCCGCGGTTCGCCTGCGTGCTACCGGTGATCCCCGACAAATAGAGGCGGTTGCCGACTCGGATGGCTGAACTGAGATTCGGACTCGGTCGGCCAGGGGTTCCATCCGCGTTTGGCGTCGTCACCGTCGTGCGAATCGGATCCTTCACGGCCACCATCCCGATTTCAACGAGGTAGTCAGGGCTGGTCAGGCCGCTCTTCACCGTGAGACGGGCCGGTGGTGTGTCGCTGAAAAAAGGCCGGTACGCCGCGTTCATTGCCTGGAATGCCGATTCGTCTGTAATGAAGACTCTCGAGGCAACGACGTCGGCGAAACTCATGCCTGCCTGCTTGAGGATGGCTGCGCCGTTGTCGAGCACCGTTTTGGTCTGCGCCGTGATGTCCCCGGGCACATTCGCGTTGTCCTTGCCGTTGCGGCTCACGAGGCCGGCCAGGAACAGGGTGTTGCCGCTCTTGATGCCGTAGCTGTACGGACTCGGGACCTTGGCCCATCCCTCCGGGTGCACGACCGTCCGTTCGCCGCCGTCAGCGACGGCGATCATCGAGATCTCGACGAGCCCGTCGGCGTTGGCGAGCGGCTGGGTGACGGCCACCGTTGTTCGCGCCGGAGGGTTGGAGGGGAAATACGTCGCGTACACCTCGTTCATCGCGCCGGCGTCAGCGGCGTTGCGAAGGTAGACGGTCACGCTGGCGGCGTTCGCGAGGCTCGAACCGCCGGCTTTCAGCGTCTTCGCGATGCCGTCCAGGGTCTGTCGCGTCTGCGCGCGCACGTCGCCCTTCGCGAGTGGAGTCGAGCCGTCGCCGATCGCGCCGGCAACGTAGACGAAGCCGCCGGCCTTCACGGCCGGGCTGAAGGGCAGGTTCGGATTACCGCCCGTGGTGATGATCTGACGAGGCGACGGTTGCGCCCCCGGCAGAACCGCCATGCTGATCACAATCGCTAGAGTCGCGAGTACACGCACGTGGAAACCTCCTGGCCGCCACTTGGCCCCCGCGCATCCTGGGAGCGCCCCAATCGAACGGGCGCCTAAGTATCTCAAAAACCTTCGGCCGTCGTGACGGCTATCAGCTGGTCCTGAAGGCCGGTCTCGGCGTCTCCTTTGGAACATCGCCTTGCACGACCGTGCGGGCATGATCTTCCTGAGCCCTGGCCTCACCATGGATAGGAGTTACGGTCATGCAGCACCAGCAGAACGCTCCAGGAAGAGCGCGATCGCTCGACGAATTGGTCGCCGCCCTGGATCGACGCGTCCCTGAAATCGAACCAGGAGCCCGGCAGGAAAACGCCCGGGAGGTGTCAGAACTCCGGGCTGAGGCAAGCCTCCGCATCACGGAGTTGCGCACTGCGGCCAGGAATGGACAGGAAGAAGAATTGGCGCGCTCAGGTTCGGTCATGACTGACGATGGTGGGCCAGCACCGAAGGAGTAGCGGGCTGGATCACGGCGCTACAACATCTCGAGCCTGATGAGCACGCGGCCGCTCCCTCATGGCCCTCAACGCTGACTACCGTGGCGTCGAATTCACCGCCCATCCGGTCGCACCCGAACCGGTGCTGGACGTCGACCGTCAACTCCTCGGGTCAGCCGTGATGAACCTCTTGAACAATGCCTTCAAGTTCACGAGAGTCGGCGGGCAGGTCGCGCTCCGAACGTTTCAGCACGGCGACCGTTTCCGAATCGAGGTCGAAGACGAGTGCGGGGGAATTCCGGAACACCAGGGAGATCTGTTTCGGCCCTTTACGGAATGTCGCGGCTCCGATCGCTCGGGCCTCGGCCTGGGTCTCTCGATCGCCCGGAAAGCTGCCCAGGCACACGGCGGTGAGATCCTCCTCCGGAATGTTCCGGGTCACGGCTGCGTCTTCACGGTGGACATTCCCCTCGCGGCGCAGGAGAGCCCCGCATCCGTGCCGGTGGCCTATTAGCGGGGGCCGTTCAGGCTACCCGCTTCTGTTACTCCGCTGAACTACTACCGCTTGACGGGCCGACCGCAGCATCTCGTGGGACGCACCCTCGTAACGCTGGAACTCACGTTCCTGCGCAGTGAACACGAGGAACAGCGGCCCATCGGCCGGGTGTCACGTTGGGCACACCCCCCCTGCTCCGCCGCCTGTTACCCTCATCTTCGGGAGTACGTATATGGCAAGTGATCAACCTCCGACAGAGCAGCGTGCGCAGCACACCGAGGTTGTCCGCGTGATAGCCGAGCAGGGTCGTCAGGATGCGGAGCACGGCCGTGGGTTCACCGAAGAACAGCGCCTCGCAGCGGAGTCTGCGAGGGACGAGGCTGAACAGTTCAGACGTCTCGCTGAAGAGGCGCGGGAAGTCCGCGATCAGCATCGCCAGGCGCTCGAGTCCGTCAGGCAGGAGCGCGAACAGCTTCGGGAAGCGGGAGAAACGGCGCGTGTAGCCGGCGAAGAGGCCAGAGTGGCAGCCGAGGCTGCCCGGCACGCGACACTGGAGGCCGTGCACGCAACGGCTGAAACGCTGCAGGCGACGCTGGAAAGCATGAAGGCCATCGAGGAGATGCGCCGGACGCTGCGTGATATCCGGGATCTGAACAAGCTCGATTCCAACTGAGTGCCACCGCAGGTTCCCGCCGCTGTCGTTCATGTGTCTCGAACTGCACAGACGCGATCGGCTCGCGCCGTTACGGCTGAAGAGCGAGACGATCTCGGACGGGTGATGGCGGCCCCACTCTTCGGCTGATCGCAAGCAGTTCCCGCCGCAGTCCCCGGACGAACTCCTTCGGTTGCGGCGCGAACAGAGTCCCTCCCAGAGCGAGCGCCTTCCCACGCAGGGCTTTCTGCACGTCCGTCGACATCGCGGTGATCGCTGACAACGCCGCCGGCGCCTGCCGGCGCATTTCAGGGTCGTCGGCCAGCGTGCTCCGCAGCACCGACAGGTTGTGGTGGTCGCCCAGCCAAGCTTCGAGTTGACTGAGGCGCTGGATCTCGGCGCGCAGGCCCGGCGCTAGCGACTCGAGCAGCCGCATTTGGTACCAGAGCGCCTTGACGCGCTTGCGCCATCGATGGAGATCCAATCCCCGGGTCGTCTCTTGCGCCCTGGTCATGGCGGTGCGGTTATCTCGATAACTGGCCTTCAGCAGATGTGGCAAGTCCTCCGGTTCGATCCCCGGCAGTCTCCATCTGCCAGCCGAACGTCGAACGGCCCGGAGCGCGTCAGCCACTCGTTCAGCACTCCGGTGGTCCAAGGCTACCTCCTCGATGCGCGTCCTCGCCCGAACGAGTCGGCGCCGGATCAGCGTGTTGGCCTGAGCTGACAGTCTTCTCGGAAATCGACGACGCAGGCGGTCGAACGTCTCGATGACCGCATCCGAATCGCGACGCGTCGAGAGAACACGGCCTATTGCCTGGAGCCTCCGCTTGTCTTTGAGGGGCGCGTCGAAGTCTGCTCGATGCAGCAGCCTGCCGATGGCGCGGACCTTCTTGACGGCCTTGCGTGCCTCGTGTACGGCGGCGTCGCCGCCTTCCCGAAGACGCTTCTCAGAACCCCGCAGTTGGCGACGGACAATCTGTCGCAATCGACCACGAATCGGCTTGCCCGACTTCAGTGAGAAGGGCATGGCTTGCTGCACTCTGGCATTACAGCGCCTTCAGTTCGGCGATTCTCTTCCGAAGCGCCCTTGCGTAGACTGCGAATTCGTCGGCCGTGTAACCCCCGGCGCGAAAGCCGTCGCCGATCTGCGTGTCTGACAGCAACGACAGTCGGCGCCCGAGCCACCGTGCATCGGCGCGCGGAATCTTCCGCGTGATCGCTTCGATCCGGGTGCGCATCTGGTAGTTCGGGACGTCGATCGCCGTCAGAAAAAATGGCCGGCTGTGCAGCACCAAATCTACGTCGTCGGGCGTCACCTTCTCAACGAACGTCGAGTCCGCATATTCCCGGGGTGTGCTCTTCAACGTTTGCTTCCCGGCGAAGGGATTGTCGAACCAATCCCAGGTGCCACGTTTATCGACGTCCTTGAGCTTGCGTTCGAGGCGCGCTCCTCGAATCGTGCCACCTGGTGATACGAACTCTTCACCGCGGCGTAGCTTTGGCAGACCGGTGACCCGTAATTCGGTCAGGTAGTAGTCTTCGTCAACGAAGTAGCCGGCGGCCCAGAGAAAGCGCGCCGCCGAGGTTTCCGACCGGGTTTCCTCGCCAAGTTTCACCTTCCATTCCACGCCCTGCGCGTCGACCACCTCGAATTTTGGAGAAGTCGCCTGGGGGTCCTCCCTGAGAAATGAGAACGTCCCCCTGGGATTGGGCGCGTGCCCCTTCCCGCCGGCGCCGTAGAGCAAATTCAGGGACGCCATGGGGCCCGGGTCACGCCAGATCACCGCGCGCACATCCTCGGCACGAGACGTCGACTTGTCACGGTCCGGCCTGTGTGCCGCCAACGGCGCGGCACAGGACCACGCTGCTGAACTCGCCAGCAACATGAGGAGGTAAAGAGAGTACTGCCCGATTCTCCGCGACGCCGCGTCGCGGGCCCGCATCAGAGTCACTTCTGGAGTTCCCCGCAAATGCCCATCCATTTCCACTCGTCACACCCACGATACGCACCTGTCTGCAGTCGCGTTGTTCGGAACGGCACACTCTGAAGGTTGGATGGTTGCGATGCGATGCCCTGCGGTCGAGGTGTCTCAAAAGGAACGCTTCAGCCGCTCTCATGGCGCTAACGTGGACGGACATGCAACGCATTCAGACGCCTGAGGGCGCCGTGGTCACCGCAGTCGAAGCGGTCGCCTGAGGAGCCCCGGAGAGGCCCGTTGTGAAACTGATCATTCAACCTGCCGACGGTGTGGGTCAGATCGTCGCAGCGATCAAGCGCGCGAAGACTCGCGTGGAGATCGCCATCTTCCGCTTCGACCACACGGATATCGAGACGGCGCTGAAGGTGGCGGCCGAGCGGGGCGTCAAGGTGACGGCCTTGATTGCATTCGCCAACCGCGGCGGCGAACAGCGTCTGCGCAGGCTCGAGTTGCGATGCCTCGCCGCCGGCATCATCGTGGCTCGCACCTCTAACGACCTGAGCCGCTACCACGACAAGTACATCCTGATCGATCGTCGCGTGCTCTACATGCTGTCGTTCAACTTCACGCATCTTGACATCGACCACAGCCGCGGGTTCGCCGTCGTGACCACGCACGCAAACTGGGTGCGCGAAGCGGCACGGCTGTTTCGTGCCGACTGCACCCGCTCGAAGTACACGCCGAAGGCAGACACTTTTGTCGTCAGCCCCGGGAACGCCCGGAAGGCGCTCGAGGCGTTCCTGAAAGGAGCGAAGACGCAGTTGCTGATCTACGACCCGAAGATCTCCGACAAGGGCATGCTTCGTATCCTGCATGAAAGAGCAAAGGCGGGCGTCGAGATCAAGATCATCGGCTCGGTGGGCGGGCGCGCGCAGTTCAACGTGCAGAAGCTGGCCGGTACGCGGCTGCACACGCGCACGATCATCCGCGATCGGCGCCGAGCCTTCGTCGGCAGCCAGAGCCTTCGCGCCGAGGAGCTGGACTCGCGGCGTGAGCTGGGCCTGATTGTTCAGGACGCCAGGGTCGTGAAGACACTGGTCGGAACATTCGAGTCCGACTGGGTCACCGCGGACGCCGGGAAACCGCCAGCCGTACCGAAGGCGCCGGAAGTCGAGGGCGAGCCTGTGGCGGTCTCCGTGAAGGACGCAGAGAAGGCGGTTCAGGTATTCACGAAGGAACTGAATCCGATCGCCACCAGCGTGAAGCAGGCCGTCAGGAAGGCGGTGGCCAAGGCCGGCGAAGACGTGCTGAACGACGATGACATCAAGGACACCATGAAGAAGGTGGTCAAGAGTGCAGTGAAGGAGGCCGTCAAGGAAGCGGTCAAGGATGCCAAAGAGGCTCAGGTCGCCAGGGCGTCCAGGCGTCGACGCTAGCGTGTTCAATACGGCGCACGTCGTCCATCACTCGGCACACGACAATGGGCAGGAGATGAGCAACCGAACTCGCGCCGGCGTCGTCGTGTTTGCGATTGCGTTGGTCGCGCTCGGGGCAGGCAGGTGTGCGCCGCATCTGGCCCGGAGGGGACAGGACCTCAGTGACGATGTCGCCGAGTCCGTGGCTCGAGGCGCTCAAGAAATTGCACGCGGGGCAAACGCGGTGGAGGGCGTCGCCCTGGCCGCCACGGGCGACCGCAGGTGATGCGTCTCCAGTCTGCGGCGTCGGCACCCGTTCGAGGCAGAACGTGCAGAGCACACTGCGACCGCATTGTCGGACCGGCGCTGAGATTTCCAGCGCAGATGGAACAGGCACATCACCCGGGCGGGCGCCCCGTTGTCAGACGACGCGGCGGCCGCTCACAAAGCCGACAAGGAACAGCACGACCGCGATGACCAGCAGCACGTGGATGAACGCGCCGATCGTGTAGCCACTCACGAGTCCGAGCACCCACATTACCAGCAAGATAACGGCGAGGGTGTACAGCATGGGCCTACTCCTTGAAACCGAACCATGGGTCTCCGATTGCCGGCGTCATCTTCCTCGAGCAGGACTGCGCCGCTAGGCGAGGCGCACGTTCTCGCCGCGCGGACCCTTGGGCCCGTCCCCGCGCTCGAACGTGACAGCCTGATGCTCACGAAGCTCGTCGAAGGCGACGCCGCTGCATGCGGAGTTATGGAAGAAATACTCGACGCCGTCGCTCGCGAGAATGAAGCCGAAGCCCTTGTCGCTGACGAGTCGTTTGATCGTGCCGTCTAGTGCCGCCATGTGATTTGTCTCCCTGAGTTGCGCCACTCCTGGCACGGATCGGAAAGGCCCGTGTGGGTGACACCGTCGCAACGTGCAATACCTGCTGATGCTCCCCCACTCTGAGGCAGGCGCGCTGTTCTGAATTGAACGCTCGGTTGGGCCGCCCGCCTGGCAACCGTCCCCCGATCCTGTGCAATGCGAGACATCCCCGAAGCCTGGTCGGATTCAATATTGAGTCAGGTCACCTCATGGCTCAGGCCCCAACCGTCAATCCGCCGACGCCGTCCCCACGGAGTCAGCCTCCTGCGTCAGGTACGGCGGCGGGATGGCGCTCGCGTTTACGGCCAGTGCCGTGGTGGGTGATCTTTGTCTCGCTGATGCTCACCAACTATGTGGTGACGAGCGTCTTCTTCTCCGAACCCCAGTCGTTGGCGGTTCCATACTCAGTCTTCAGAGCTCAGCTGGAAGCCGGCAACATCGCCGAACTCACGAGCACTGGCGATTCAATCAGGGGCCATTTCAAGAATGCGGTCACCTATCCGGTGGTCGCGACGGCCGACGGGTCCAGGGCCCCGAGCACGTCCGCCGGCAACCGCGCGAAGCCGCAGACGTCGGATCGGTTCAGGACTGAGCGACCGGTATTTGCCGACCCAGGGCTCGAGGCGCGTCTCGAGGCGCAGGGGGTCGAGGTAACCGCGCTCAATCAAGGCGCTTCGTCCTGGTTCACGATGCTGGTGAACTTCGGTCCCACGCTGCTCCTCATAGCGGGATTTCTCTTTATCAGCCGGCGCGCGGCCGCGGCGGCTGGAGGCGGCCTCTTCGGGCTCGGACAAAGCCGCGCCAAGCGCTACGCCGAGGATTCGTCAAAGGTGACCTTCGACGACGTGGCGGGCATCGACGAGGCGGAGAACGAGCTGATCGAGATCGTCGATTTCCTGAAGAACCCGGCGAAGTATCAGCGCCTTGGCGGAACAGTGCCCAAAGGCGTGCTGCTCGTCGGCGCACCGGGAACGGGCAAGACGCTGCTCGCGCGCGCGATTGCCGGGCAGGCGGGCGTTCCGTTCTTCAGTCTCAGCGCCTCTGAATTCATCGAGATGATCGTGGGGGTCGGCGCGTCGCGCGTGCGCGACCTCTTCAAGCAGGCCCGGGCGGCGGCGCCGGCGATCGTATTTATCGACGAACTGGACGCCATCGGGCGCACGCGAGGCAGCGGTGTGCAACTCGGTGGTCATGACGAGCGCGAACAGACGCTCAACCAGATCCTGACCGAGATGGACGGGTTCGACTCACGTGAAGGGGTTATCGTGCTCGCCGCCACGAACCGCGCGGACGTGCTCGACCAGGCCCTGATGCGGCCAGGGCGATTCGATCGCCGGGTGGTCGTCCAGCGCCCCGACCGCCGCGGGCGCGCCGCGATCCTCGAGGTGCACACCAGGAGAGTGCCGCTGGCAACGGACGTGTCGCTCGAGCGGATCGCCGCAGAGACGCCTGGTCTGGTCGGCGCGGAGCTCCGCAACCTTGTGAACGAGGCAGCGCTCCTGGCGGCGCGGAGAGACAAGAGCGCGGTTGGCGCGGACGACTTCTCGGAGGCGCTGCAGAAGATCACGTTGGGGCCCGCACGCAACCTCCTGCTCAACCCGGCCGACCGCGAGCGCACGGCCTATCACGAAGCGGGTCATGCGTTGCTCGCGCTGCTGCTGCCAGGCTCGGACCCGGTGCATCGGGTGTCGATTGTGCCGCGCGGGCTGTCGCTCGGCGCAACCTACCAGCTCCCGATCGATGACCGGATCACCTATGCGCAGGACTACCTGCAGGGGCGGATCACGAGCGCCCTCGGTGGCCGGTCGGCGGAGAAGCTTGTTTACGGCGTGACGACCTCCGGCGCGGAGGCCGATCTGCAGCAGGTGACCGACATCGCCCGGCACATGGTGCTCCGCTGGGGCATGAGCGACAAGATCGGCCCGATCAGCTTCCTTGCGCCGCAGGAAGATGGCCTGCCACCGGCTTTCCAGCGGCAGCCCTACAGCGAGGCGACCTCCGAGCTGATCGACGCTGAAATCCGTCGCATCGTGGAACAGAGCCATCGAGAGGCGGACCGCCTGCTAGGTCTCCATCGCGAACAACTCGATGCGATTGCCCGCGCGCTGCTCGAGGCCGAGGCGCTGAACGCGGAGGAGATTCGCGCGATCACCGGGCTGCCCGCGGCGGCGTGAGCTCCCACCGGCATCCGAAAAGGCGGCGCGACGAGTGTGGCCCCTCGACGCCGGCCACTCATCGGTCGAGGAAGTCCCTCTCCGCAGCTATAATCGAAATTTCCTCCAGACCATGGATTCACGCTACATCCGTAACTTTTCGGTTATCGCGCACATCGACCACGGCAAGTCGACGCTCGCCGACCGTTTCCTCGAAATGACCGGCGCCCTCCAGGCACGCGAGATGGAAGCGCAGGTCCTCGACGCCATGGACCTCGAGCGCGAGCGCGGCATCACCATCAAGGCGCATCCGGTCCGGCTGTACTACACCGCCGATTCCGGCGAGAAGTACGTCTTGAACCTCATCGATACGCCTGGCCACGTCGACTTCTCCTACGAGGTGACGCGGTCGCTGGCGGCCTGCGAGGGCGCGCTGCTGCTGGTGGATGCGTCGCAGGGCGTTGAGGCGCAGACGCTCGCCAACGCGTACCTGGCGGTCGAAAACAGCCTCGAGATCATC
>Ga0207701_10004426_pt1 | contig 14275 bp, 9 predicted proteins | sample KBSSwiSSwithPhiX_FD_184294 | JGI IMG/M metagenome (GOLD analysis project Ga0207701, IMG submission 184294) | Switchgrass rhizosphere bulk soil microbial communities from Kellogg Biological Station, Michigan, USA, with PhiX - S5 (SPAdes) (version 2) | ecosystem: Environmental > Terrestrial > Soil... | reverse complement strand
GGTCGACGGAAACATGTGCTGCGTGGTGACCGCCCTGTCGGCGGTGGCGCAGCGTGCCCGTAACAAGGTGGCCGGCCGCCGCGCGAAGACGAAGGTGAAACAGATCGAGGAGTCGGCGCAGCCGCAGGCGGCGCCGGCGGTGCAGATGAGCGCCGAAGACACGCACCGCGGGCGTGCGCTGCTGCATCGCGCGGAAGCGGTTGTCGCGATCGCCGATCCCGACGAAGCCGCCAGGGCGCTTGCCGACGTCCGGCTCGAGTGGGCCGAGTTTGGCGCCGACGTCGACATGATCGAAGCCAGCCTGGTCCTGCAGTTCGAGAGCGCGAGCGAAGCGGCGCGCGAAGCGATTGCCCAGCGGCAGCAGGAACGCGCGGCCGAAGAGGAGCGCGCGCGAGCCGTCGCGCAGGAGCAGGCCGAACGCCTGGCGATTGTCCAGGAGATCGAGGAGCTGACCGGCGAGAGCGCGCTGGATCGGATCGCCGAGCTGAAGGTCCAGTGGGACGCGCTGCCGCCGATGCCGTCCGAATATGCGGCGTCGCTCACCCGGCGATTCCAGGACGCCTCTCGCGCGTTCGAGGATCGCGAGCGGCGCCGGCTGCTGGCTGCCGCGGCGGCCGGCCGGCTCGACACCCTGGCGACGGAGCTCGAGCAGCTCGTCGCGTCCGGCCAGCCGGTCGAGGAAATCGTCGCGCGCTGGCGCGGGCTGCGTCGGGACGCCGACGTGCTGCGCGAGCACGCCACGGCCAATCCATCGGCGGCGGACCGTCTCGAGCGTGCGGTGACGGTGCTGGAAGAGAAGGAGCACGAGCACCAGCATCTGCGCGTCAAGCAGGAACAGGACAATCTGCGTCGTCTGCAGCAGCTCTCTCGCCAGGTGGAGACGCTGGCGGCGTCCGAGCAGATCACGTTGAAGGCCGGCGACCGCGCGCTTCGCGACATTCGCACTGCTCTCGAGCAGCGGGTCCAGCTTCCGTCGAAAAAAGACCGTCAGGAGATTCACACCCGTCTCGAGCAGGCTCGTGCCGTCATTGCGCCGCGTGTGCAGGAACTGCGCGATGCTGACGAATGGCAGCGCTGGGCCAACCTTCAGGTGCAGGAAGAGCTGTGCCGCGAGATGGAGGCGCTGAAGACCGAGCAGAATCCGGAAACGGCGGCCCGACGGATGCGCGAGCTGCAGGGGCGCTGGAAGGAAGTAGCGCTGGCGCCGCGCACGCAGGGCGAAGCGACGTGGAAGCGCTTCAAAACCGCGCAGGAGGAGATCTACAACCGCTCGGCGGCGTACTTTACCGCGCAGAACGCGGAGCGGGTCGCCAACCTGACGAAGAAGCAGGCGCTGACCGAACGCGCCGAAGCCCTCGCCGACTCCTCTGACTGGGTCAGGACGGCATCACAGATTCAGGCGCTGCAGGCCGAGTGGAAGACCATTGGTCCGGTCAGCCGCGGCCAGGAGAAAGCGGTGTGGGAACGGTTCCGCGCCGCGTGCGATCGGTTCTTCACGCGTCGGCAGGAAGATCTCAAGCGGCGCAAGGACGAGTGGTCCGCCAACCTCGCGAAGAAGGAAGCACTCTGCGCGCAGGCAGAAGGACTGGCAGACTCCACCGATTGGAATACGGCAGCCGCTGCTCTGAAGAGACTGCAGACGGAATGGAAGACGATCGGGCCCGTCCGTAAGGCGAAGTCCGATGCCGTGTGGCAGCGTTTCCGCGAGGCGTGCGATCGCTTCTTCGAACGCTACAAGCATCGCGATTCACTGGAGCTGCAGGAGAAGGCCAGGGCCCGGGACGAAGTCATTCGCGAGCTTGAAGCCCTGCTTCCCGGGGACAGCGCTTCCGCTGACGCTCCGGAGCAGCTCTACAAGACTATTCAGGACGCGCGCGCCAAATGGCAGCAGGCACCCGAACTCCCGCGCGGACTGCAGCAGGACCTGGCGGCCCGGTACCACCAGGCACTCAGCAGAATGGTGGCCGCATGGCCGAGCGCCTTCGCTGGCACCGATCTCGACCCGGACGCGACACGAAAGCGGATGGAAAAGCTGGTGGCGCGTGTTGAAGAGCTCGCGCCAGACAGAGCGAGTGCGCCGGCGCCTCTCTCTCCGGCGGAGCGGCTCGCGCAGCAGTGGCGCGAGCGGCTGGCTGCGAACACGATGACCGGCGGTAAGAGTACCGAGACCGACGAGTCGCGCTGGCGCGCGGCCGAGCATGAGGTGCGCAACGCCCAGTCGCAGTGGGCGCGCTTCGGACCGTTGCCGGCGGATATCGCCGCGCCGCTGAACGAACGCTTCCAGCGCGCGTGCCGGCGGTTCTACGATAGCCGTCCCAGGGAAGGCGTCAGGGCGAAGGCCTAAGGCCCAAGGGCTGGTCCAGGAATCAGTCGAGAGGCGTCAGGCATGAAGCGTTCGGCGTTCGCGTGGTTCGTCGCGCTTGGTGTGAGCGGGACGCTTCTGGCGCAGGCGCCACCGGTCGGGCAAGCCGAAACGGGTGCAGCGAGGCCGCTGTGGACCGTCGAGACCGCTCTCGCATCACCCTACAGCGCGTACTACCATCAGCGATCCAACTCGATCTTCGTCTCCAACATTAACGGCGGCCGTTTCGATAAGGACGGCAACGGCTATCTCACGCGCATCGCGCCGAACGGCAAGGTCCTCGCCGGGAAGTGGGCGACCGGCCTCAACGCGCCGAAGGGAATCCGAAGCGTTGGAAACACGATCTGGGTGGCGGACATCGACGAAGTCGTCGGCTTCGAGTTGACGGCGGATGGCGCGCGGCTCCAGTCGCGCGTCAGAATCGATGGCGCACGGTTTCTCAACGACCTTGCCACGGCGCCGGATGGCACGATCTTCGTCAGTGAATCATCGAGCGATCCAGCGCCTCGCGACCACCCGCCACGCATCTACATGATCAAGGATGGCAGACCGTCGGTCTTCATCGAGGGCGAGGGCGCCGGTGCGTTGCCGATCGGTGTGTTGGTTGATGGAGATCGTCTGATCGTTGGAACGCACCGGCAGTTGCTGGCGTTCGACCTCAAGACCAGAGCGCGCACAATCGTCGCGGCGACGAGCGCCGTGAGCGAGGTCAGCGGCGTCGAACCGGCGGAGCCTGGTGCCTACTTTGTGAGCGACTTGCTCAGCCGCCAACTGTTCCATATTGCCCGCGACGGCAAGGTCACTACGCTCGTCACGTTCGATCGCGGGGGCGCTGATATCGGAGTCAGCCCCAGGATCGAGCAACTCGTGCAGGCAGGCACCGTTTTCGTCCCGTTCCCGGAGGAGGATTCGGTGTCTGCGTACGAGCTGTATCCGCTAATCCGCGCCGTCCGCTAACACGGCCGCCACCGCTTTCCTCCCCAGCTCCGTCAGCGGATTGCCTTCGCGACCCAACGCGATCACGGCCACGCCGATCGCCAGCGCCCAGCCACGCGCGCGTCTCCACATCTGTTCGTCTGCCGGGTCCGACCGGCTGCGGCCGGCAGCCGTGAAGAGAGCCTCGCGGTGCTCCGCCGGCAGCAGCATCCACATCACCGACAGGTCGGTCGCCGGATCACCGCACGTGATGTCGCCGAAGTCGATGACCGCCGCGAGTTGATCGTCATCGAGCAGCAGGTTGGCTGGATGCAGATCGCCGTGGATCCACATCGGTGGTCCGGACCAGCGCGGCGTCACCACGAGTCGATCCCAGACCGCCAGCACACGCTCACGGTTGACGCCGTCGTGCAGTTGATCGAGATGCTCGTGCAGACGCGCGGTGCGCGCGTCCAGCGGGATGCTCCGAAACGGACTGCGCGGGGCCTCCGCCGGTGCCGGCTGGTGGAGGGCATACAGGAAACGCCCCAGCGAGACGGCCACCGCCTGCGGATCGCGCGGCGCGCCGGCAGCCGCATTCGTGCCCGCGAACCAGGGTACGACGGACCATGACCACGGAAAGCCGGCCCCGGGATGACCGAGGCGGACCGGCGTTGGTACCGGAATCGGCAACCGCGGAGCGAGTTGGGGCAGCCAGCGCTGCTCGTGCTCGATCATCGGAGCACTCAGGGTGCGCCGCGGAAGCCGGACCGCGAGGTCTTCACCAAGCCGGAACACGGCATTGTCCCAGCCTTCGCCAACCTGGCTCAGGCGAAGATGTGCGAGGTCGGGATGCTGTTCGCGAAGAAGGGCCTGGACCAGGCGCGCGTCGATCGTGACTTCAGCGGGCGGACCGCCCACCTTCGCCGCCGGCTTGGGCGGGCCTGCGCCCACGATCAGCCTTCGAGGTAGGTATACCCGTGCAGGCCGTCCTCGTAGAAGCGGAGGAGCTGACCGGCGCCTTCGTAGCCGATGCGGCCGTCGCGCACGGCGGTCTCGACGTCGGTGCGCAGCTTGCCGAGCAGCATCTCTGCATCGAACTCGACGTAGTCCAGAACCTCGCGCACGGTATCGCCTTTGATCAGCGTGTCGAGGCGTCCACCGTTTTCGTCGAGGCTGACGTGTACCGCGTGCGTGTCGCCGAACAGGTTGTGCAGGTCGCCGAGAATCTCCTGATAGGCCCCGACGAGAAAGACCCCGAGATAGTAGGAATCGTCGCTCATCGCGTGCAGCGGCAGCGTCTTCTTCACATCGCGCCGGTCCACGAACCGATCCAGCTTGCCATCCGAATCGCAGGTGATGTCCCCGAGGACCGCGTGCACGCCGGGCTTTTCGTTCAGCCGGTGAATCGGCATCACCGGAAAGATCTGTTTGATCGCCCAGCTGTCGGGGATCGACTGGAAGAGGGAGAAGTTGCAGAAGTACGTTTCCGACAGCTGTTCGTCGAGATTCTGCAGATCCTCGGGCACCTCGTCGAGCGTCTGCACGATCCGCCGCAGCTTCAGCAGAATCGCCCAGAAGAGGTTTTCCGCCAGACTGCGCTGTTCGAGCGGCAGGTATCCCGTATTGAACAGGCTCAACGACATGTCGAGCGCCTGCTGCGCATCGTGGAAGGCTTCGAGCGCGTTCCGCGCACTGACGTTGTTGTACGTCTCGATGAGGTCCGCCAGCGGCTGCTCCCATTCGGGGTTGGCGGACGTCGGTACCTTGTCTTCACCGAAGCCTGAGACGCCGAGCACGTTGAAGACGAGCACGCTGTGGTACGCGACCACGGCTCGTCCGCTCTCCGAGATGATGTTCGGATGCGGGATGTTGGCCTCGTCGCACACCGTCTGCACGTGGTACATCACGTCATTGGCGTACTCCTGCAGCGTGTAGTTCATGCTCGACTCGAAGTTCGTCTGCGAGCCGTCGTAGTCCACGCCAAGGCCGCCGCCGACGTCGAGATACTGCAGGCCGGCGCCCAGCTTGGCGAGCTCCGTGTACACGCGTGCCGCTTCGTTGAGTGCGCCCTTGACGATGCGGATATTGGTGATCTGGCTGCCGAGATGGAAGTGCAGCAGCTTGAGACAGTCCTGCATGCCGCGGCTCTTCAGCTCCTCGAGGCCGCGCATGATCTCGGTGACCGTCAGCCCGAATTTCGAGCGATAGCCGCCTGACGACTGCCAGCGGCCGCTGCCGCGTGACGCCAGCTTCACTCGCATGCCGATCTGCGGCCGGACGCCAACTTTGTCCGCGATATCCAGAATCAGCCCGAGCTCGGTGTATTTCTCGATCACCGGGATGATGTTCCGGCCGATCTTCTGCGCCAGCATGGCTGTTTCGATGTACTCGGCGTCCTTGAACCCGTTGCAGATGATCGGCGTGTCGTTGTCCGCCAGCGCCACCACCGCCAGCAGCTCCGGTTTCGATCCGGCTTCCAGCCCGAAGTGATACGGCTTGCCGAAGTTGAGCACCTCTTCGACGACCTGCCGCTGCTGGTTCACCTTGATCGGATACACGCAGTGGTAGCGCCCCTGGTAATTGTTCTGGGCGATGGCCGACTGAAACGCGGTGTGAATTTCGCCGAGCCGGTGCTTCAGGATGTCGCTGAAGCGGACGAGAACGGGAAGGCCGATTCCCCGGAGCTGCAGCCGATCGACCAGTTGCTTGAGGTCGATGGCGCGCTGCGGGTCTTTCGTGGGGTGGACTTCGAGGTGGCCGGAGGCATTCACTGAGAAGTAGCCGTTGCCCCATCGGCCCACTTCGTACAGCTCGCTCGCGTCGTGCACCGTCCACGCTCGCGTTGCCGTCGATGTCGCAGCCGTTGTCGTCGGCGTCGCTCGCCCGTTCGTGGCCGTGCTCATGCTCTGAGCATGATAAACGGATTTAGTCGCTCCGACGCGTAACTTTCGCGCGCCGGAGTCGTGATCAACAATGAACGGTCGTGACGACGCCCCGAATCCCCGCCATCAAGGTGTTGCTCCTGCCGAAGGACACCAACGCGCACGGAACCATCTTCGGCGGCGTCATCCTCTCGCACATCGACCTGGCCTCGGCGATCGAGGCTCGCACCGTGGCTGCACATCGCTACGTGACCAGGGCGATGCGTGAGGTGGAGTTCCACGAACCGGTCTTCGTCGGCGACATCGTCAGCTTCTATGCGCAGCTCGTACGGGTGGGTCATACGTCCATCACCATCCGGGTGACCGTGGAGGCCGAACGCTGGGGCGTGCCGCCGACGCGCATGGGGATGACCGGACATGGGGAAGTGGTGAAGGTCACGGAGGCCGAGGTCATTCTGGTGGCGGTGAACGACCAGGGGCGTCCGGTTCCGATTCGCCCGGATCAGGCCGGCCAACCATGAACTGGGTCAGCACGAGAGGCAGTTCGCCTCCCGTTCCGTTCATCGACGCGCTTTTTGCCGGAACGGCGCCCGACGGCGGGTTGTATATGCCGGAACGTCTGGAGCCGCTGCCCGCCGGCGCCGTCGAGTCGCTTCGCGGTGCCAGTGTCGTGGACATCGGAATCCGGATCGGCTCGCACCTCCTGCGCGACGAGATCACTCCCGAGGCAATTCGCCCTCTGATCGCCTCGGCGCTCGACTTTCCGATTCCACTCGTCCGGGTCACCGATCGCATCTGGGCTCTCGAGTTGTTTCACGGCCCGACGATGGCCTTCAAGGACGTCGGGGCGCGGGTTCAGGCGCGGCTGCTGCACCATTTCACCGACGGCACCCCGCTGACGATCCTCGTGGCCACCTCCGGGGACACTGGAAGCGCCGTGGCGCAAGCCTTTCATCGTGTGCCCGACACGCGCGTGCTCGTCCTCTATCCGGAAGGGCAGGTCAGCGACGTGCAGGAAGCGCAGATGGCGTCGCTCGGCGACAACGTGACCGCGCTGGCGATGCATGGCACGTTCGACGACTGTCAGCGGCTCGTCAAGCAGGCATTCGCCGACGACGAGCTGCGGCGGCATGTGTGGCTGACGCCGGCAAACTCAATCAATCTCGGCCGACTGCTACCGCAGGTCTTTTATTACTTCGCCCTGGCGCGCCTGATGAATGGCCCGCCCACGATCGTCTCGGTTCCGAGCGGCAACTTCGGCAATCTCACCGCCGGCCTCATCGCCAAGCGTCTCGGGCTGCCGGTCAAGAAATTCGTGGCGGCGACCAATGTGAACGACACGGTGCCCGAGTACCTGCGCACCGGCGAGTACCACCCGCGGCCGTCCGTGCGGACGGTCGCCAACGCGATGGATGTGGGTGCGCCAAGCAACTGGGAGCGAATCGAGGCGCTGTACCGGCACAACCTGGACGACATCCGTCACGACATCGTCGGGTCCGCCTACACGGACGCGCAGGTGGTGACGGAGATCGGCCGGGTCTATCGGGAACACGAGTATCTGCTCGACCCCCATAGCGCGATCGCGTGGCTGGCGCTGCAGAATGCGCTGGACGCTGATCCGGACGCACAGGGTGTGTTTGTCGCGACGGCGCATCCCGGCAAGTTCCGTGAAGTCGTCGAACCGGCCATCGGACGGACCGTTCCGCTGCCGCGTCCGTTGCAGGAAGCGTTGGGACGACCGCGGCACTCTGTATCCATGGACGTGGACTACGCGGCGCTGCGGGAGTTCATTGTTAGTGGCTCTGCCTCGAACGGCCAACAGGCTCGGCGGAGCTCGACCCACAGCTGATGGACGTAGGGCCCTCTTAACATGCCTACACTCGACACGTTTCGCCCTGAGCCGGGGAATCTGCCAACCCGTGACGCGATTCCCGCGCGGTACACCTGGGATCTGAGCGCGATTTGCGCCGACTGGAACGCGTGGCAGCAGAGTTACGCGACGCTGGACGCGGCGATTACGGCGTTCACGAAGTTACAGGGGACGCTCGCGTCCGGTGCCGATGCGCTGCTGACCGCGTTTGCGGCGATGGACGAGATGGGTGCGCTCAGCTACCGCGTGTGGTACTACGCGTCGCTCCATTACGACGAGGACCAGCGCAATAACGAGATCAATGCCCGTCGTCAGCAGGTCCAGATTCTCTTCGCGCGCCAGCAGCAGGCGGGCTCGTGGTTCAACCCGGAGCTGCTCGCAATCCCGCTCGACACGATTCGTGGATGGATGGACGGGAATGAGGCGCTTGCGGTGTACCGCTTTGCGATCGAGAGCCTCTTCCACGAGCAGGAGCACGTGCTCGACGAAAAGGGCGAACGGCTGCTGTCCTATTCGGGCCGGTTCAACAGTGTGCCCTACGACAGCTACTCGGCACTGACGACGGCGGACATGAAGTTCCCGTCGATCACGTTGAGCACCGGAGAACAGGTCACCCTGACATACGGCCAGTATCGGGCGCTGCTCGAAACGAATCGACGTCAGGACGATCGCGCCGCCGCCTACCGGGCGTTTCACCAGGTGTACGCGGACAGCCAGAACACCTACGCGTCGCTCTATAACGGCGTCCTGCAGCGGGACTGGTTTCATGCGCGCGCGCGCGGTTACGCGAGCACACTCGATGCAGCGCTGCACGGCAATAACATCCCGACCTCGGTGGTCGAGAACCTGATCGCGGTCGCCAAGCAGAACGTGGAGCCGCTGCGCCGGTATCACCGGCTGCGCCGCCGTGTGCTCGGGCTCGAGCGCTACCAGTTGTTCGACATCTTCATTCCGCTGGTGGAGCACGACGCGACCTACGCCTACGACGAGGTGGGTGCCTGGATCACCGATTCCGTTGCACCGCTTGGCCGTGAGTATCAGGCACGTGTACGCGAGGCATTCGACGGCCGCTGGATCGACGTGTTCGAAAACGCGGGGAAGCGCAGTGGCGCCTACTCGGCGCCCGTGTACGGGGCACACCCGTACATGCTGCTCAACTACAACGAAACGCTCGACGCAGTGTTCACGTTGGCCCACGAGATGGGCCACTCGATGCATACCCTGCTGTCGCACCAGGCGCAGCCCTTTGTCTACGCTGGCTACACGATCTTCGTCGCCGAGGTCCCGTCAACGCTGAACGAGGCGCTGTTCCTGGACTTGATGCTCGAACGGGCGGACAGCCGCGAGCAGCGGGCGGTGCTGCTGCAGCACGCGATCGACAGCATTGCGAGCACGTTCTATACGCAGGTGATGTTCGCGGACTTCGAACTGCAGGCGCACCGGCTGGTCGAGCAGGACAAGCCCGTGACCGCCGACGTGCTGAACGACATCTACGCCAGGCTGTTGCGCGATTACTACGGCGACGTCATCGACGAGGAACCTGTCTCGCGGTTGACCTGGGCGCGCATCCCTCATTTCTTCAGCACGCCGTACTACGTCTACCAGTACGCCACCTGCTTTGCCTCCACCGCGCGGTTGATGCAGGACATTCGCACGACGGATCGCGGCCGTTCGGCCGCTGCCGTCGAGCGCTATCTCGCATTGCTCCGCGCCGGCGGCAGCGACTATCCGATGAATCTGCTGGCCCGGGCCGGCGTCGACCTCAGTCAGCCGGATACGGTTCGAGCCGTCGGCAGCGAGCTGGACATGCTCGTCGGCAAGCTGGAATCGGAACTTGCGGTTTGATCGCAGTTCACACTTCCAGGTTCTGAGTTCTTGGTTCGTGTTCATGTTCAGTTCGGTGTTCGATGTTCTGGTTCGGGGTTCGCGCCCGGCCGGTGTCGAATACCGAACCTGGAACCGCCGCACCCAGAACCGAACATGAACACGAACAGAGAACCGAGCACTCGGAAGAGTGAACTGCCGGGTTCTACACGACCGCGCGCCGGGCGGCCGGCGCGGCCTGCTTCTTCGTGAATGGCACCAGCATCGGCGTCCGCCGGCGGTAATCCCGGTAGGTCTCGCCGAACTCGCCCACCAGGTCATGCTCCTCGAGCTGGATGGCAACCAGGATGTACAGGCTCGTCACGACCGCAAACAGCAGGTGGGCGGCCGTCATCGTCGGCGTCATCCAGAAGGCGAAGAACCATCCGACATACAGCGGGTGGCGAACATACCGGTAGAGCATGGGCGTCGCGAATGGCCGCGACGTGTAGGGCTGGCCAGTGAGGTAGAGCCAGACCTGACGCATGCCGAACAGGTCGAAGTGATCGATCAGGAACGTCGCCACCAGCACCAGGCCCCAGCCGAAGGCAAACAGCGCCCGCAGGGCGACGATGGCGCCGGTGTTCTCCACGGACCACACGGTCCCGCCCAGAGGGCGCCACTGCCAGAAGAGCAGAATCAGCGCCAGGCTCGAGAAGAGCACGTACGTGGAACGCTCGATCGGCTTCGGAACGATGCGCGTCCACGCCCGTTTGAACGCGGGCCTTGCCATGACGCTGTGCTGCACCGCGAAGAGCGTCAGCAGGCCAAGGTTGATCGCGAGTGCCCGCCACAGCGGGTCAGACGCCGGTCCATCGAGCGCGGTCGGGACGCCAAGGTTCCCGATGAAGGCGACCGCATAGAGAAATGTCGCCAGGAACAGGACGTAGCTCGCCAGGCCATAGACGAAGAACGAAACTCTCTTCACCACAGTGCATCTCCTCAAGAATTGACGAGCGCACTATCTCCCCCTGAGGGCCTCCCTGGCATCCCACGAAGGGGTCATTTTGAGAGGAACGCGCAAAATGGCCCGGACGGGCCACGCGTCAGAAAATGATGGTGAAGACGGTCGGTTCGCCGGGTTGTCTGTGGAGGGAGTAGTCAAACCCGTGCGCTGACAGGATCTCGCGCACCAGGGTGAGCCCGATTCCCTGACCGTTGGGCTTCGTGCTGAAGAACGGCGTAAACAGGTTCGACTGTGCCTCGGGGCCGAAACCGAGGCCGGAATCTTCGATCCGAAGCGTTGGCCGGCCGCCGTTTCGCGAGTGAAGGCGAACGGCAATGGTGCCTGCCTGTGCTTCGATCGCGTTCTGCAGCACGTTCAGAAACGCCTGCTCCATCTGACTCCGGTCCATTGGCACCGACAGATTGACGTCGTCCACGTCCCAGGACCAGTTCACCGCGGCGGCGTCGGGTCGCGCGCTGACGAGGCGCACCGTGCTCTCGAGCAGGTCGACGACGCGCTCCGGATGTTTCCGAGGCGCCGGCAGCCGGAAGACGTCGGCGAAGCTGCGCATGAACTGGTTCAGCTGCGCGGTGCGATGGATGACGATGCCGATCGCGCGGTCGAAATCCTGGCGGCTGTCCGCGGACAGCTCCGAGCTGTAGGTGAGGCTGGATGTCAGGAGAGAATTCGACGCCGTTACCGAGTTGTTGACCTCGTGCGCCATCACCCGAATGAGCTTCTCGTAGGCACTCCGCTCCGCCTGCCGGATCTCTTCGGTCAGTTCCTCGATCAGGATAAAGCTGCGCCGGAATCCGCGATCCATGAAGGTGCCGTGATGGCAGCGAATCCGTCGCGATGAACTCGTGGTGATGACCGTCGTCTCTCCAGCCTGGAGCGCGGCGAGCGGCCGCGCCAGCGGCGCCTCGAAGTCATCGAGCCGGCGGCCGGCAACGTCATCGCGTGCGCGTCCAAGCAGGCGCTCGCCGGCGGGGTTGATGCTGACGATTCGGTGGTCGAAGTCGAGCACCAGGATTCCCGCGGGCGAGACGCGCAGGACGTCGGCGAGAAAATGTTGCTGCTCCTGGAGTTGCGTCCGCTGATCGCGGAGATGATCGATCATGCGGTTGTACACGCCGATGAGCTCATCGATTTCAGGCTGGCCGACCGGGAGCAGTCGCGACGTGAACTCGCCGTCACGGATCAGCTGTGACCCCGCCGTTGCGTGATCGAGTGCGCGGAACATCCGTCTCGTCAACGCCACGCCCGCGGCGATCGACACGACGAAGACGGCCTCGATGACGAGTAGCCAGATGGGATACTGGAACAGGACAACCAGGCCGGCGGCAGCGAGCAGGACGTGGACGACGACGAGGTAGACCGTGAATCTGGTCCGCTGGGTCACACCTGAATCTCGTACTTCTCCAGGCGGCGGTAGAGGGCGGCGCGACTGAGACCGAGCGCCTCGGCTACTCGACTGAGGTTCCGGCCGTGGTGCTTGAGCGCCTTCTGAATCATGCCCCGTTCAATCTCGTCCATCGTCATCGCCCCGACCGGCGGGAGCATATCGATGGCCGGCTCGCGCGTCTCCATTGCAATTGAGGCGCTGAAGTCGTCGAGCGACAGCCGATCAGTGGTGCTGACCAGGACTGCGCGCTCGATCCACTGTCGCAATTGGCGGACGTTTCCCGGCCACACCTGACCCTGCAGCCAGCGCCGGGCTTCGTCGGAGAGCGATAACGGTTCACGACGGTAGACGGCTGCGACAGCCTGAAGGAAACGATTTGCCAGCACCGGTATGTCGTCGCGGCGATCCCGCAGCGGCGGCAGGTGAATCGGGATCAGATTGATCCGGTAGAGAAGGTCTTCGCGGAACTCGCCACGGCCCATCATCTCCGCCAGATTGCGGTTGGTCGCGGCGACCACGCGCACATCGACCGTGCGCTTCTGACTCGAACCGAGTACCTCGTAGGTGCGATCCTGCAGCACGCGCAGGAGCTTCACCTGCGCGGCGGGATCGAGGTCGCCGATTTCATCCAGAAAGATCGTTCCACCGTGGGCGATCTCAAAACGGCCCTTCCGATCGGCGCGCGCGTCGGTAAACGCCCCACGAACGTGTCCGAACATTTCGCTCTCGAAGAGCGTGGTGGCGATTCCACCGAGGTTGACCTTGACGAACGGCCGATCGGCGCGGCGGCTGTTGCGATGGATCGCGTCTGCGACCAGCTCCTTGCCGGTTCCGCTCTCGCCGGTGATCAACACGGAGGCATCGGTCGCGGCGATGCGGCCGATCAGGTTCAGGATCCGCAGCATCTGGCGATCGGCACCGAGCAGATCGCCGAAGTCGTACTGCGCGTCCAGTTCCTCGCGGCCCGGAACTGCCTCGTCCGGCCGCGGGCGCGCAGCGGTCACGCCAAGCGTCGTTTCAATCGTCCGCAGCAGCTGTTCGTTCGTCCACGGCTTGGTGACGAAATCCGCCGCCCCGCGTTTGATTCCCTCGACGGCCAGCGGAATCGATCCCCAGGCGGTGATCAGGATGACGGGAAGGTTCGGGTGCGCGGCTTTGATGTCCCGGAGCAACTCGAGACCCTCGTCACCCGACGTCCGGCGCGAGAAGTTCATGTCCTGGATGACCAGCTGGCAGGGTTCGGCGCGGAGCAGTGTCCGCGCTTCGGCGGGAGTCGCGGCGGCGCGGGACGGATAACCGGCCTGCTTCAACAGCAGCGACAGCGAGGCCGTGACCGATGCGTCGTCATCAACGACGAGGATCATTCGTAGTGCAGCGCCTCGGCCGGGTGAATCTGCGTGGCGAGGCGGCTCGGATACCAGCCGCATAGCAAGGTCAGAAGATAGATGACCGCGACCGAAGTGACAATGCTGGTCGCGAACACCGCCGCGGGCGGCCGGATGTCGGGATCAATGATGGACAAGACCGGCAACTGGAGCACCAGCGCGACGCCGACGACCACGGCGAGCGACGTCAGGATCGCCAGCTCGGCGAGCACCTGGCCGCGCACGGCGCCGGCGGTGGCGCCGTTGGCCCGCCTCAGGCCGAACTCCTGAAACCGGCGCGTGACGTTCTGCCAGACCACACCCATCAGGCCGAGCGCGACCATCAGCAGCAGGAATACCGCGACGATCGCCAGGCCGCCGAACGGGATGAGGAAACGCAGGAGGGCATCGCTGCGTTTTGTGCTGAGGTCATACGGCGTGAATTTCCAGCCCGGCGCGACGCCCTGAAGCGTCCTGACGATGGTCTCTTCGAATTCAGCCGTGGTGCCTGGTTTGACCCGAACGGTCAGGACCGTTGGCAGGGGTGCCCCGTCGCGTTGACCGGACGGCAGCCGGTGGAAGGCGTAGTTCCCCGGCGACCTGAGTTCGCCCTGCTGCCTGAACTCGTCGACAACACCAACGACGACACGCGACTGCGGTGCACG
>Ga0207701_10004425_pt1 | contig 14277 bp, 13 predicted proteins | sample KBSSwiSSwithPhiX_FD_184294 | JGI IMG/M metagenome (GOLD analysis project Ga0207701, IMG submission 184294) | Switchgrass rhizosphere bulk soil microbial communities from Kellogg Biological Station, Michigan, USA, with PhiX - S5 (SPAdes) (version 2) | ecosystem: Environmental > Terrestrial >... | reverse complement strand
GGGGCCCCGGCCCATCCCGCCCGGCGTATCGGCGGTTCGCACCGCTTCTCGTCATCGGGGCCCTCATCGCGTTGGCCTATGGGTTCGGCCTGCACCGCGACATCTCGTTCGAGGCACTGGTCCGCCATCGCGCGGCAATCGATCAATTCATCGCCCATCACGGCCTCGCCGCGGTGGCCGGATATGTGGCGTTCTATATCGCCGTGATAGGCCTTTCCCTGCCGTGCGGCGCGATCATGACCGTGGCCGGTGGTTTCCTGTTCGGGCCCGTTATCGGAACCATCGCGGCGCTGGTCGGCGCGCTGGTGGGCGGCACCGTGGTCTTCCTGGTCGCGCGAAGCGCCTGCGGCGAATGGCTGACGCGGCGCGCCGGACCGTTCGCGGCGAAGCTTGCGGAAGGCTTCCGCGCCGATGCCTTCAGCTACCTGTTGTTCCTGCGGCTCGTGCCGTTTCCGTTCTGGCTGATCAATCTGGCGCCGGCGCTGTTCGGCGTCCGGCTGTCCACCTTCGTCGCTGCGACCGCCATCGGGATGTTACCGGCGGCATTGACCTTCGCAGTGTTCGGCGCGGGTCTCGACAGCGTCATCGCGGCGCAGGAGGGCCAATATAATGCCTGCCTTGCCGCCGGCCGGGCCGATTGCAAGATCGATTTCGATCTGTCGCAGGTGCTGACGCCGACGCTGCTGCTGGCGCTTGGAGCTTTCGCGCTGCTGGCGCTTATTCCAGCGTTCGCGCGCCGCATCTTCCGGCGCAAGCTCGACATCGGCATTCCGCCGAAGGCCCTTTAGGGAGTTGCATGGCCGAGCAGCTCACCCCCGATCTCTGCGTCATTGGCGGCGGCGCCGCGGGACTGTCAGTCGCGGCTGCCGCAGCCGCGCTCGGGGTGCCGGTGGTGCTGATCGAAAAGGGCCGGATGGGCGGCGAGTGCCTCAACACCGGCTGTGTGCCGTCGAAGGCGATGATCGCGGCGGGCAGGCGCGTCGAGGCACTGCGCACCGCCGCGCCGTTCGGTGTCAGGTCCGCGAAACCGACCGTCGAGTTCGACGAGGTCAACGATCACATTCATCGGGTCATCAATGCGATCGCACCGAACGATTCCAAGGAGCGCTTCACCGGGCTAGGCGTCCGCGTGATCGAGGGCGAGGCACGCTTCCTCGATAGTAAAACCGTCGTCATCGGCCCGGAGCTCGACATCAAGTTCCAGATCAAGGCCCGCCGCTTCGTGATTGCGACCGGCTCGCGGCCGATCGTGCCCGTGGTGCCGGGGATCGAGCAGGTGCCTTTTCTCACCAACGAGAACGCATTCGAGCTCCGCGAACGGCCGAAACACCTGATCGTCCTCGGCGGCGGTCCGATCGGAATGGAGCTGGCGCAAGCGTTCCGCCGGCTCGGCTCCGAGGTCACGGTGCTCGATATGGCCCAGCCGCTCGGCAAGGAGGATCCGGAATGCTCGGCCATCGTGTTGGACGCATTCGCACGCGAGGGCATCACGATCCGAAGCGGCGTCAAGGTGGAGCGGGTGCGCCGGCTGCGTCAGCGGATCGAGGTCGTGCTTGCGGGCGGCACCGAGGAATCCATCCAGGGCACCGACCTGCTGGTGGCGATCGGCCGGCGGCCGAACGTCGATGCGCTCGACTTGGCCGCCGCCCGCATCAAGCACGAGCCGCACGGCATCGTGGTCAACAAGCGCTTCGGCACCAGCAACCGCCGCGTCTATGCGATCGGCGACGTCACCGGTCTGCCGGCGTTCACCCATTCCGCGAGCCACCAGGCCGCCCTGTTGATCCGGCATCTGCTGTTCCGCCTGCCGATCAAGATGAACGTCGATGAGATACCGCGCGTGACCTTCACCGATCCGGAGCTCGCCCACGTCGGCCTGACTGACGTGCAGGCGCGCGAACGCCACGGCTCGATCCGCGTCCTACGCTGGCCCTACCATGACAACGAGCGCGCCCAGACCGAGCGGGAGACCCGTGGCCACATCAAGGTGGTGACCAGCACCAAGGGCATGATTCTTGGCGCCACCATCGTCGGCGCGGTGGCGTCCGAGCAGATCACCGCCTGGACGCTCGCCATCAACCACGGCCTCAACATCCGCGCTTTTGCCGAAATTGTGATGCCTTATCCGACCTATACGGAGATCGGAAAACGGGCTGCCATCACCTTTTTCATGCCACGTTTGACGACCAACTGGGTGCGGCGCATTTTGAACCTGATGCGCTGGTTTGGCTGAGACCGAAACCCTGATGACCCAGGACAACGCACCGGCGGATGGACCGAAGCCCGGCCAAGAGCGGGTTGGGCTGTGGCTTGGTCTGTCCGGCAAGCTCCTCGTCCTCACCATCCTGTTTGTGATGATCTCGGAAGCGCTGATCTATGTGCCGTCGATCGCGAACTTCCGGCTGAGCTGGCTGAACGACCGGCTTGCCGCCGCCCACACCGCGGCGCTGGTGCTGGACGCGGCGCCGAGCGGCATGGTGCCCGAAAGCCTGGCGCGGCAGATTCTTGGCAGTGTCGGCGCCCGCGCGTTGGCGATGAAGATGGGCACCCAGCGCCGGCTGCTCGCCGTGTCCGACATGCCCCCGCAAATCCACCACGACATCGACATGCGCAACGTGTCCTGGTTCCGTGCCGTCTTCGATGCCTTCGACACTCTGATCTGCAATGACAAGGACGTCATGCGCGTCGTCGGCCCGGCGCCGATGGGCGGCGACTTCATCGAGATCGTGATGGACGAGGCGCCGCTGCGCCAAGCCATGCTGCGCTTCACGTTCAATCTGCTGCTGCTGTCGCTCGCCATCTCGGCCATCACCGCAGCGCTGGTTTATCTGGCGCTGCATTATCTGTTGGTGCGCCCGATGCGCCGCATCACCGCGAACATGATGCGGTTCCGCGACGATCCGGAAAATCCCGCGCGCGTCATCGCGGTGTCCCGGCGCCAGGACGAGGTCGGCCTGGCCGAACGCGAGCTCGCCGGCATGCAGCGCGACCTGGCCTCGATGCTGCAGCAGAAGAACCATCTCGCGGCGCTCGGCCTCGCGGTGTCGAAGATCAACCACGACCTGCGCAATCTGCTGACTTCGGCACAGTTGTTCTCCGAGGGTCTCTCCAGCTTGCCCGACCCGCGGGTGCAGCGTTTCGCGCCGAAGCTGATGCGGGCGCTCGAGCGCGCCATTGCGTTCTGCGAGTCGACGCTGTCCTACGGCCGCGCGCAGGAGCCGCCGCCCGACCGGAGGCCGGTCGACGTCGAGGCGCTGGTCGAGGAGGTGCATGACACCCTGGCTTTGGCGGAATCCCGGATTGGCTGGATCGCCGCGATCGAGCGCGGCCTGATTGTCGATGCCGATCCCGACCAGTTGCTCCGCGTGTTGCTCAATCTGGCGCGCAACGCCGTTCAGGCGCTGGAGACGCGGGCGCCGAATGATCCGGCGCGTGACCAGGTCCGCATCACCGGCCGCCGCGAGGGCGCGGTGGCGGTGATCGAGGTGTCGGACACCGGTCCGGGCTTCCCGGTCCGGGCGCGCGAACACCTGTTCGAGGCCTTCCAGTCGACCGCGCGCAGCGGCGGAACCGGCCTCGGGCTCGCCATCGCCGCCGAGCTCGTCCGCGCCCACGGCGGCGAGATCAAGCTCGTGGAGGGCACCATTGGCGCAACCTTCCGGCTCACCATTCCCGACCGGGCGGTCGAGCTCGACGCCCACCGCAGCGCGCGGGCGAGGGCCTAAGTCCGCCAATTCGGCCCGACTTGCCATTAAGGCTTGAAATCGATAGCTCTAGCCGCGTTCCGCGCGCTCGCGTGCGGGATTTCCCTTGCGGAACGGATGCGCCCGTAGCTCAGCTGGATAGAGCACTAGACTACGAATCTAGGGGTCGGGAGTTCGAATCTCTCCGGGCGCGCCAAATTTTCAGCATGTAGTACAAAACTGCGAATGCCTCGATAAGGTGTCGCGAACGAAGGTTTCCAGCTCCGTATGCTGGAAGACCTAACTTTCGTTGGCGTAGCTTTGGGTATTAACCTCATTCGATCGGATTTTGAATGGTGGGGTAGCCGCTCGGTGAACTAGATCACAGATGCACTCAAGGTCCCGAAATAGATTTTCTTGGATGGGGACTGAAATTTGTGAACTCTGCCGAAAGGGCAAGATCGTCAAGTCCGCCGAGCTTATGAAATTTCGTCAGTGGAGCGATAAAGGCTACATCCGTTGCAGCGCGATGGTCATGATCGGTGTGTGTGACCGTTGCAACGTCCGATCCCTCGATGCCAGCGCCGAGAAGATTTTGGATGAAGCCTTTCGACGCGAATATGACAAACAGCCATGACTTGAACCGTAGGCAAATCGCCACGTAACGAGCGAGCCTAGGGCTCCGAAAGGGGCCGGGACGATGTCCGGCTTGGGTCAACAACCCGCGCTAAAGCCGCAATAGCCTCGCTGCGTTGCGATGAAAAATCTTTTGCCGGTCTTCTTCTCCGATCGGCGCGTTGTTAAGAAACGACACCGCTTCCAAATTGGAATTGAATGGCCAGTCCACGGCAAAAATAATCTTATCGCTGCCCATCTCAGTGAGTGCACAGGTCAAAGCCGAATTTGAGAAGTTTCCACTTGTCGTGACATAGAAATGCTGCCGGAAAAGATCTGCACAGCCGGACTGATCAAATACTTTTTTATAAAGCCAATCACACCGCCACAGCATGAATGGGATTGATTCTCCAAGATGGCCTAGAATGAACTTGAGCTTGGGATATTTTTCGAACACACCACTTTGCATGAGGCGAATGGCTTGTAGTCCCATTTCCGCCATGAAGCCCCAAAGGACGGCGCCAGTCGGAAACCCCTTCGGCTTATAGTCATTGTAGTACGCTTCCATGACCGCCGGATGCGGTATGGCCGGATGCAAATAGATCGGCACGTCGAGCGCCTGCGCTCGCTCGAAAATTCCCCAGAACTGCTTGTCGTCAAGGAATGTTCCGTTCGTCAAGCCGCTTACCAACGCGCCCTTGAACCCATACTTCACAACGGTTCGCTCAAGCTCATCCGCGGCGGCTTTTGGATCAGGCGTCGGGATCTCGGCGAAACCCCCAAACCGCGTTGGGTGCGCCCGCATGGCCTCATAGAGCGTATCGTTTGCCTCCCGCGCAAACTTCACAGCGTTCTCCGGATCCATCGTTTGGGTTCCAGGCTGCATGTGCGAGATGATCTGAAAATCGATCCCTGCCTCGTCCATTTGCCGCAAACGGAGTTCGCCAAGATCGTCGAGTTGCTTGGTCGGATGGTGAGGGGCAACTCGGGCGTAGCCGGTATAGCGATCGCGCAGGTTGGCTGTCCAAAAATGCTCCTCGATAGAAATGATTTTGTTCTGTTCCGGCATGTTTTGATCTCTCCAGACTGAACCCGCAGCAGCAGCCATCGAGAGCGACTACGGGAGTGGGGCCGTTACTTCGGACTCAGTTACAACCGACGCCGGGGCGAAGACCTTTCGAGACTCGGTCGCAATGAGTTGCGTGATTTCCCGCCTGTACTGATTGAATGAATCGGAGGTTGCGTCACGCGGATGCGGCAGATCGATAGGCACGATGGCTTTGACCGTACCCGGTCGCGCAGTCATTACGGTCACTCGGTCAGACAGATAGATGGCTTCATCGACACTGTGGGTAACGAAGACCACTGTTTTCTGGGTCTGCATCCAGATGCGTTGCAGCTCTTCTTGCAAGATCACTCGTGTTTGCGCATCGACCGCTGCAAAAGGCTCATCCATCAAAAGAATTTGCGAATTGATCGCGAGCACGCGAGATAGGGCCACTCGCTGGCGCATGCCGCCCGAAAGTTCATGCGGGTAGCGCCGCTCAAACCCAGTCAGCCCGACCATGCTGACGAAACGGCGGGTCGTCTCTTTGATCTCCGCCGTTGCAAGCCCTTTTTCACGCAAGCCATATTCGATGTTCTGCTGAACGTTCAGCCAAGGGAACAGCGCATAGTCCTGAAATACCACGCCGCGATCAGGTCCCGGCCGCGTAATCGGTCGGCCATCAAGAAACACTGCCCCGCCATCGGGCTTTTCAAAGCCCGCGATGATGTTAAGGAGCGTCGACTTGCCGCAACCGCTCGGACCTAAAAGCGTCAAGAACTCTCGAGGCTCTATGTGCAGGTCGAGACCATCAAGGGCCACGACCTCGGTTCCTTCAGCCGCGTCCTGATAGGATTTTCGCACGGCCCGACACTCTATCCGACCAGCGTTGGTGCGCGCTAACGCGCCCTGAGCCCGGTGTTCCACCGCAGCAGCCTCCGGCTGATCAAGAGAAGGAGACGGTCCGTTACCAGACCGAGTACACCGATCGTAAACATCGCTGCGATGATCAGATCGATTCTCACGAACTGGTATGCCGTCCACATTGCGTAGCCGATCCCGCCTTTTACAGCGAGCATCTCTACGACGATGACAAGAACCCAACCGATACCGACGCCAAGACGCAGTCCGGTAAAGATGAAGGGTAGAGCGGCGGGTAAGACGACTCGGATGAGGATTTTGCGAGGCGATGTGCCCAACATCAACGCAGCCCGAACCAGATTTTTTGGCGTCTGCTCGGCCCCAGTCGTGCAGTTCACTACGATGGGGTAAAAAGCACCCATTGCGATGAGCGAAATAGCCGCACCCTCGCGGATACCGAAAATAAAAGTCGCGAAGGGTATCCACGCCGTCATCGGGATCGGCCGAAGCCATTGGACGACCGGATCGAAAAGATCGGCAACCAATTCGTTCCAGCCAATCAGAATCCCGAGCGTTACCCCCATAACGGCTGCAATAGCGAACCCGATCATGACCCGCGAAGTACTTAGATATACGTATTCGAACCAAGTGCCGGAATACCAAGCGAACGCGGTCCGCTGTCCAAACATCCATTGCCACAGCGCTTCAAGCACCGTGCTGGGCGCAGGCAGGAACGTCGGGTCGTATAAGTTTAGTGACGCTGAGATTTGCCAAAGAACCAGCAACGCGACCGGAACCAAGAAGCGGCGCAGATTGCGCTTCCATCCCAATTTTCCTGGCCTAAGGCGGACCGGCAAGCGGCGACGGTTCGATTGGGCCGGTGACACCTCTCCAGTAATCGCATCTCCATGCGCCACGCGCGATTTCCTTTTAGCGGAGTGTTGACAGCTCCGCGATCGGCTTTCCTGTCGCCTCCGCCAAGAGGCTTAAGTCGATGTAATTGCCCACTTCGCCGCTCCTATCACCTTTGGTAAAGCCAAAAGCAGGTCCATGCTTTGCGAGGTTGACCGCTGCCGACACATCGACCCGCGTGTCCCAGTGGCCGCGTTTTAGCGCCTCACGCAAAGTGACAATGTTCGTACTGGTATATTGCTCAATGAGCTCGGCCGCCTTGTCCTTGTTCTTGTTGTAGTAATCCTGTGCCTCCACGAACGCCTTCACGAAGTTCAGTGCCGTAGTCTTGTCCTTGAGAAAATCGGTGTTGGCGGCGATGGTTTGGTTTCCGGGTCCAAAGGTTGGCGTCGTTCCAATATCGCAGCACGTCGGGAAATAGGCATAGTCATCCATTACGGCTCGATCGATCACCGGCGACCAATGGAGCAATCCGTCGAGATCGCCACTCTTGAGTGCCTGGAGCTCCGTTACACCAGCCGCGGTCGTGTTGATGAGATTCACTTTGGTTAGATCGACGCCGAACTCCTGTGCCGCCAGGGTGAACAAGATCATGACATAAGTACCCGGAGGACGGCCGATGCGTTTGCCCTCCAAATCCTTCCACGAACGCAGCTCTATGCCTTTCCTCATAATGAGATTTTGGCCTCCCACGGAAGCACCGGCGATGATCTTTACGTTGGAAACCTTCTGTTCAGCCATGACGGCCGGGCTTTGATAGCCTAGCGTTGCGATTTCGACTCCGCCGCTCTGCACGGCACGCTGCATATCAGCGTTAGTCGTGGCGGCGTTTACCTCAACGCGCAGGCCGTATTTTTTGCCGAACGGATCGAAGCCCCACAGCGAAACGGCAGTGGCGGACCGAGCGGCCGTTACGCGAATGAGCTTGCTGTCTTGCGCGCGCAATTCATCTATCCCGGCAGACATGCAAACAGCCAAAAGTGCCGAGACTGCTATAGCTCGGTGTGCGGCGCGGATTTTTAGAATTGTCATAGCCTCCTCCTTTTGATCCAGGCGGGCCCCGAGATCAGCGTCAAAATTGCGACAGCTCGACAATATGCCTGGCTGTTGCTTCCGAAAGGTAGCTCAAATCGAAATAAGCTGAGGGGCCTTGTCGATCTGCTGGAACGGCAGGCGAGGTCTCGAATCGCCGTGGCGGTCAAAATGACCGAGATAAGCCAACACTCCGTAACAAGCGCCACCGTTGTCAGAGTAGATGGAGTGACCGACGGACAGTTTTTGATTAGGGAGCGAGCAAGCGCCTTCTTGAGCAATCCCGACTTGGTGCCCAATGAATCAGAAAGTCGAGTTGGAGGCGACCTTAGTTAGGACGCCTTCAACCGCTTAAGCTTGGAACGCAGTTTCGCCCGTACGAGTTTGCGAATTTTAGGAGATCGCAGCTGCTTGTAAGCGTCCTTTTTGAGGGTCGCGCGGTCCCTCCGGCTAAGATTTTTCACTTCTCGTTCGGAAAACACCCCCACTGCAGCACCCATGACCTGTCTCCTCAGATTGGGTTTGGAGAGATGCTAGCCTATTTCGAAAATGGCAGGCACGCAATTACAAGTCGATGCCCTAATTCAGCTAGATTCTGGCGATGACACAACCCTGTGCCGTCGCCAAACTCGCAAAGCCTATATGACATCAATCATTTTGGCTTTGCCAAAGGCTTTGCGACTTCGCGAGCGCAGTCGATGAAAAGCTGCGCGACGGGGCTAGGCGCGCGGGTTTTCGGGATGACGATTCCGTTCGGCAGGCGGGCCATCGGCAGTTCAACGGGCAATACCTTGACCTCCAAGCTCCTGGCGGAAAATCTCAGTGCAGAAGCTGGGAAAATCGTGACAAAGCGGCCACTCGCGAGAAGACTCGTCCGCACCTCGGAGGATTCCGTCACCACCGTCGTTCGGGGATAATTGAGCCCGCGGGCGCGAAAGGCTTCCCTCACGACTGACGCAATTACGCTTCCCGGGGGCGGCAGCACCCAGGCTTCGCTCACCAGTTCGGCAAGCTCGATCTTTCGACGCCGCGCACACGGATGATGCACACCGGCCGCAACGACAAAGGAGTCGTCAAAGAGAAATTCGAAATTCAGTCGCTCGTCCGCAATGGGGCCAAATCTCCGAGCGATCAAGAAATCGACGTTACGCTCGCTCAGCTCTCGGTGCAGTGCCTCCACATGGCCGGTCACGAGATGAAACGTGATGCGCGGATAGCGCCGGGAGAGCCGCTCGACAACGGCGGAAACGAAGCTCGCGGCCAACAAGGCACTGCTTCCGATCCGCACTTCGCCCGCCGTCGGGTCGGCGAGAAACTCAATGTTCTTCAAGGTCAGGCGAAGGTCATCAAACACGGCCGCACCCCCATCGAGCAAGGCGCGGCCGTACCGGGTCGGTTCGACGCCCTGCGGGTTGCGGTCGAGCAGTCGCACGCCAATGGTATGCTCCAATTCCGCAATTGATCTCGAAATAGCGGACTGCCCGGTGTTCAGGAGCGCCGCGGCTTTGTTCATACTGCCTGCTTGCACGACAGCCATCAGGACGTGAAGGTCCTGCAGCTTAATTGGACGTCCAATACGATCGCTCACCTGCATCGTGTCACCCCATCACCAAACTGGGATATATGCATGCCGTAATAGCATTATTCTTGCATAACCTCCTTCGCTACTTTCGGGGACGGGGTTCGCAAACAGACCCGGTATCGATACCGGACACCTTGCAACCTCGAGCCGGAGGAGGGCGCGCTGAAAGTTCCCCGCCGCCAATTTCTGCAGCTGGCAGCAGGTGCTGCCATGCTGCCCGCTGTATCGCGCGCCGCCTGGGCGCAAGGCTACCCGACGAGACCGGTGCGCTGGATTGTGCCATTTCCGCCGGGCGGTGGGACCGACATCGTCGCTCGCCTGATCGGCCAATGGCTATCGGAGCGACTCGGCCAACCATTCATTATCGAGAACCGGCCGGGCGCCGGCACCAATATCGGCACCGAGTCGGTCGTGCGCGCGCCTCCGGATGGCTACACGCTTCTCCTTGTCGCTTCGGTGAACGCGATTAACGCAACGCTCTACGACAAGCTCAGTTTCAATTTCATCCGCGACGTTGCGCCTGTCGCGAGCATCATGCGCCAGCCGCTTATAATGCTGGTGAATCCATCGCTTGCAGTAAAAACGGTTCCTGAGTTCATCGCCTATGCCAAGGCCAATCCGGGCAAGATCAACATGGCGTCCGCCGGCAATGGGACCTCGCAACACGTCTCCGGCGAGCTTTTTAAGATCATGGCCGGTATCGACATGGTTCATGTGCCTTATCGGGGTACGGCGCCCGCGCTTACCGATCTGCTCGGCGGGCAGGTGCAGGTCTATTTCGCCACCCCGGGTCCATCGATTGAATACGTCAGGGTCGACAAGCTGCGCGCGTTGGCGGTGACAACCGCGGCGCGCTGGGAGACGCTGCCGGAGCTGCCGACCGTAGGTGATTTTCTGCCGGGCTTCGAGGCGAGCTTGCTGTATGGCGTCGGCGCGCCCAAGAACACACCCGCCGAAATCATCGACAAGCTGAACAAGGAGATCAATGCCGGCCTCGCCGAGCCCAAGATCAAGGCTCAGCTTGCCGATCTGGATGGTACGGCGCTTATCGGCTCGCCCGCCGACTTTGCAAAACTCATCGCTAAAGAAACCGAGAAGTGGGGAAAGGTGATCCGGGCGGCGAACATCAAGCTGCAATAGACCGTTCGTCGCAGCGCCAATATTCCGAAACATCCATTACACGAACTGCACCAGCGCGAAGACCGTTGTGGTTCGGCATTGAGATAAAAACGTATTCTGACTAGCGCGCCACTACGCGCGATGTGTTTTCGATTTCAGAAGCTCCAGCGCGATCCTGAGATTCGCAGGATCGGGCTTCAATTCGCCGGTGTAGATCCGGCGCGTGACCTCAACCAGCGTTTCATTCGCTGGCGTCGGAATACCGCGTTTGCGGCCTTCTTCAACCACGAAGCCGTTGATGAGGTCGATTTCGCTCAGCCGGCCTTTCATATGATCTTGCAGCGTGGTGTTGGCGCCGCGCCCCGGGCCGATGTCGTGATTGACCTTGTCGACCAGTTTCATGAGCAGGTTGTTCGATCCCTCGATCTCTTCAGCGGTGAGGCCGAAGATCGGCACGATCGGGTGGCCCAGCGCTTCGCCGATTTTGAGCGATTCCGAGCCGAGTTGCATCATGAGCTCTTGCATGCCTTCGGGCTGCTTGTCGGCAAGCTCGCCGCCCGTCATGGCAATGGTGCCGAGCGTCATCGAATTCAAGACAAGCTTCATGTATTTCGCCGCGACAATGTGCGGCGTGATCTCGACCTTTCCGGCGTGACGCAGAATTGCGGCGACCTCCTCGACACGGGCGTCCGTCGAGGGGTGAAAGCTGCCAAGCGCGAACCAGGTTCTGTCGGGGGCGGTGTTCCGCTTGATCTGACCCGGCACGAAGCAATACGACGACAGCTCCGGCACGCAGCCGAGCGTTCGTGACGGACCAACCACATCGGCGATGATGTCCGCCGTCATTCCGTTCTGGAGGCCGATCAGGAAACCGTCCGGCTTCAGATAGGGCTTGATGAGCTCGGCATGCCAGCGCGTGTCGTAGGCCTTGATCACCAGGAACACGACATCGAAGACCTGATGCATCGAGGCGAGCTCGCACAAATGAAAGGCCCGCACCTTGGCGTGGATCTCGCCTTGCCGGAGCGTCACATGGAGGCCGTCCGCCCGCATGGCCTCGATGTGAGCGGGCCACTGGTCGATGAGCACCACATCGAGCCCGGCATTGGTGAGGTCGGCGGCGATGCAACTGCCGTTCGCGCCGGTGCCGAGAACTGCGATTTTCTTTTTCATGATGCGAGAGCGGGCCGCTCACGTCACTCCGGCTTCAGGTTGTATTGCTTGATGAGCTTGGCCATTTTCTCGATGTCCTCATGCAGGAATCTGGCGAACTGCTGAGACGTGTCCGTCATCGTCACATATCCGAGTTCCTCGAGACGCTTTCGCGTTTCCGCCATGCCGACGGCCTGCGTCACGGCCGATTGCAGTTTGTCGCGAACCGCGCTTGGCGTGCCGGTGGGAAGAACCAGCCCGTACCACGTCGTCACCTCATAGCCCGGCAGTGTTTCGGCGACTGTCGGCATCTCTCGGAGATAAGGGATCCGTTCGGCCGACGTCACGGCGAGCCCGACGAGCTTGCCCTCGTCGACAAACGGCTTCGCGGTCGTATAGGGCGATCCGTAAACCTCCGTCACGCCGGCGAGGATCGAGGCGAGCGCCGGTCCGCCGCCGTTGTACGGCACGTGAACCATGTCGATTCCCGCTTGTGCCTTCAGCACCTCGGTGACGATGAATGTCGCGGCGCCCACGCCGCCCGACGCATAGTTCAACGTTCCGGGTGAGGCCTTGGCCTTCTCGATCAGTTCTTTCAGCGACTTCACGCCGAGCTTCGGATGCGCCAGGACGATGTAGAACGCCGACGCAAAGCGCCCGACCGGACTGAAGTCTTTCTCCAGGTCGTAGCCGAGATTTTTGTAGAACGTCTGGCTGAACGAGTGGTTGGTGTTGGCCTGAAGGATCGTGTAGCCGTCCGGGATGGCTTTGGCTGCGGCTGCAGCGGCGATCGTTCCTCCCGCCCCCGCGCGGTTCATCACGACGACCGGCTGCCCGAGGATTTTGGCCAGCGCCTCCGCCATGATGCGCCCGACAATGTCCGGCGAGCTGCCCGGCGAACTCGGCACGATATAGTTGATGGTCCGGTCGGGATACGCCTGGGCCTGGCCGTCTCGCGGCAGCACCAGAGCAACGAAAGCTCCCAAGCACGCTGCGATGGCAAGGCGTCTGTTTGGAGTCGCGTCGTCTACTCCACCTGCGTTTCCGGTCGACTCAACGGCCATGAGGTCATCCACATGTCTGCGACAAAAGCGCAAGTGCGGGAGCGGCAGTTGGCCCCGGAAATAGAGAGTGCAGCAAGTCTCGTCGCGACAGGCAAGCGCAGACTTGCCGAGGCGTGGCTTAGAATGCAATTTAAAAAGTGTAGTTGGTCGCAGTTTTGTTCTCGCGGTGGGGCGGAGCCGCCAGCCGGCGCCAAATTCACAGCCATTCCAAAGGAAATGCTTTCACCGGCCTTGCTTCCAGAACGGCTTGGCCTCGTCGAAGCGCGCATGCGCCTTGGATGCGCGATCGAGCAGCTGCGCGATCTGCGCCTGCTGATCGCCCATGATGAGGCCCGCGGCAAACGCGCGGTGGCGGTTCTGTTCTTCGGTCAGGCTGCGCCCCGGCCGGGCCAGGATATTCGCGCATAACGCCTTGCGCGTCATGATGTCGTTGAATCCGCCGAGGCAGTTCTGCAATTGCTTGAGCGCCGAGCGGAATTTCTCGCACCGCTTTGCCGCCTTCTTGCCGCGATACACGCTGGCGAAGAACTCGGCCGCATATCGGGTTTTCTTGATCTGAATGCGCAATTGGTGCAGTTGCTCCGGACTGAGCTCGCCGATCTCGGCACCCCGCCGCCGGATTTTCTTTCGGCGCCGCGACAATTGCTCCGCTGCGATGATTTCGGCCGGCACGGCACGCCGGGCGACCGTCAGCGGATCGTCAGAGGTGCTCCAGGCGCCGGCCTCGATCCATTCGGCGGTGTCGAGAACGAGCGCGCGAAACCGAGCCGACTCGACCGCCTCCTGCGCCCGCCGATAGCTCTTCAGCCGCTCCCGCGCGAACATCCTGCCGATGCTGATAAGCCCCGGCTCGTTGGCCTGCTGCTTGCGAAGCGGCCGCAGCGCCTCGATCAGAAATGAGTCCAGATCGCGAGCCGGACCGAACTCCCGTCCGAGCCATTTCAGCTCGGCCTTGATCGCTTCGACCCGAGGATCTGTCACGACCGCGGAAAACAGCGAAATGGCGGCGCGCAACCGGCGCAATGCGATACGCATCTGATGCAGCGCTTCGGCGTTGCGTTGTTTGGCCGCGCTTTCGTTGGCCAGCAGCTGACGCAGGCAGGCCCGGGCAATCAATGTGAAGGCACGGCCGGCGCTCGTGCCCGCGCTCAATTCCGGCTCATAGGCCTTCTCGGCAGCGATCGACGTTTTCTCGACCAGGTCGAAGCCCCG
>Ga0207701_10004423_pt1 | contig 14277 bp, 8 predicted proteins | sample KBSSwiSSwithPhiX_FD_184294 | JGI IMG/M metagenome (GOLD analysis project Ga0207701, IMG submission 184294) | Switchgrass rhizosphere bulk soil microbial communities from Kellogg Biological Station, Michigan, USA, with PhiX - S5 (SPAdes) (version 2) | ecosystem: Environmental > Terrestrial > Soil... | reverse complement strand
AACGCGGTCTCGAACATCTGCGGATTCTTGTCGACGAACACCTGGATCATCAGGACGAACGCCGCGATCAGCAGCACCGATGGAATCGACGACAGCGTCGTGTACAGGTACTGGATCACGTCGTCCACGCGTCCCTTGTAGTAGCCGGCGAGGATGCCGAACACGATCGCGAACGGGAGCGTGGCCAGCGTGGCCAGCGAGCCGATCACCACGGCCGTGCGGATCGATTTCATTGCCTGGAAGAGGACATCGTTGCCGGTCTGGTCCGTGCCGAACACGTGATACACGGGCCAAAGCGCGGCGACCCAGCCGGCGAAGAGCACGAGAACAGTGGCCGTCCACAGCATCGCGCGCCAGGGCACTTCCGTATTTCGATGCCAGATCGCCACAAGTGACGCGCGCACGCCGGTGCGTCCCCGCGCACGCAGCGTCGCCACGAGGAGCCACAGGAGAGCCGCCCCGGCTGCGCCGCCGGCGAGGCCGGTCACCGAGCGCACGACGACGTCTCGCGCCCATTCGGCGTCGGTGTCCTTCAAGTGCGCGCCGCCGAACTGCAGCCGCGGATAGTCGCGGATCGACGTGCCGTCGACGATCATCGACTCCTTCGCGAAGCCGTGCGTCCCGAGGGGGACCGAGTACGACTTCTCGCGCGCCTCGCGCGGCTTCTCGAGCAGCCAGTCGAGCACCGACAGCGTCCGGGTCGAGTACGCAGGCGCCGCATCCGCCGCCGCACCCTGCGCGGGCGGCAGCAGCGAGCGGAAATGCAGCGAATCGAGCATCGCCACAGCGAGGAAGGCGAGGAGCACGACCGCCGCGGACATCGCGACGGCGTCGTGCAGCACGCTGCGCCACGTCTGGCGCAGCGTCGGCGTGGAGAGCGCGTGCCAGACGTAGAAGGCGATCGCGACGACGAGCCCGTAGAGCGCGACGTCGGTGGCGAGAAAGACGATCTTGGGCATTAGGGCCTAAGCGAGCCGGATGCGCGGGTCGGCGATCGTGTAGGAGATGTCGGTCAGGATGAGGCCGACGATGTAGAGCACCGAGCCCACGAACACCATCGAACGCACGATGGCGAAGTCCTGCGAATTGATGGCGTCGATCGTATAGCTGCCAAGGCCCGGGATTCCGAAGAACGACTCCATGATCAGTGCCCCCAGGAACAGGAGCGGCAGCACGGCGACGGTGCTGGTGAGGATCGGCAGCATCGCATTGCGCAGCACATGACGGAACAGCACGACGGTCTCCGACAAGCCCTTGGAGCGCGCCGTGCGCACATAGTCCTTGCCGATCTCCTCGAGAAACATCGTGCGGTAGAAGAGCGCCTCGCCACCCAGCCGCGAAGCGATGCCGATGAGAATCGGCAGCGCGAGGAATACCACCACGTCGGCGCCGCCCGCGAAGCCGGAAATCGGCACCAGCTTCAGGAGCTTGCTGAAGAAGAACTGCCCCACGATGATGTAGAACAGCGACGATATCGACAGCAGGAACACGGCGAGCGTCACGCCCCAGAACTCGAGGTAGGTGTTCCGGAAGAACACGAGCAGCAGCGAAAACACGATCACGACGAAGATGCCGAGAATGAATGTGGGTATCGCGAGCGCGATCGACGGCCCCACCCGGCGTTTGAGCTCGTAACCGATGTCGCGCCCGCTGTCGGACGCGCCGAAGTTGAACGCGAAGAGCTGCGCCGAGCGTTCGACGAAGATCGTCTTCGTGAGCTTGCGCACCCCGTCTTCCCCGGCATTCCAGAAGAGCGGCTTGTCGTAGCCGCGCTCCACTTTCCACTTGTCGATCGCATCCTGCGTCACGCGCTTGCCGCCGATGTTCATCCGCGCCATGTCGTCCGGCGTGTTCACCGTGAAGAACAGCATGAAGGTGAACAGGTTGACGCCGATCAGGATCAGCACCCCGTAGCCGATCCGGCGGAGGATGTAGTTGATCACGTACCGGCGCCCTCGGCCGCCAGCGTGCGCGCCGCAGTCTCCCGCTCGCGGCGACGCCAGGCGAACCATGCCGGGACGATCGCGAGCACGATGCCGAACGCGATCAGCGGAATCGGCCACCAGACGGGCCGGTTCCACTCGGCGAGCTTCTGCGCGCGAAGTTCCGGATCGAGCCGCAGGTAGCCGATGTGGTTACGAATGATCTGCGTCGGCTTGCCGTTGCTGATCCACTGGTGATAAGCCGCTGCGGACGTCGGGAAGTAACCGAAGCTCCACACGGCGTCGTTCTGCAGCGTCTCGATCATCTGGTCGATGAGCTTCTGCTTTTCCGGCCCGTCCTCGAGGAATTTCATCTTCTCGAAGAGCTTGTCGAACTCGGGGTTCTGGTAGTTCGTGTTGTTCTCGCCGTTGCCGTTGGTGAGCGCCTTCGCGTTCGGGCCGTAGAGCATGAACAGGAAGTTCTCGGCATCCGGATAGTCGGCCAGCCATCCCCAGAAGAAGATCTGGACGGAGCCCTTGTTCATCTTGTCCTGGAACCGGTTGTAGTCCGTAGCGCGGACCTCGAGCTGGACGCCGATCTTCGCGAACTGCTTCGTGTACCAGTCGAGCAATGCCTTCACCGCGGGCGTGGGTGCCAGCTGATAGTCGAAGTTGAGCACCAGCGGCTTGCCGGTCTCCGCGTCGCGGCCGTCGGGATAGCCCGCTTCGGCGAGCAGCTTCTTCGCCTCGTCGAGCGAGCGGCGCACGGGCTTGCCGTCGGGACCGCGCTTGTACACGACCGGATTGAACGCGGACGGCCCGTCCTCGCGATAGCCGAAGAGCGAAGGCGGCAGCGGCCCCTGCGCGGCGACACCCTGCCCGCGCTCGAAGATCGCGATGTGCTCTTCCCAGTCGATGGCGATCGACAGCGCCTGGCGGAGCTTGCGATTCTTCTCGGTCTGCGCGGGCGTGTCGCCCTTGCCGACCACCGGGTCGAGCCAGTTGAAGCCGACATACCAGTTGTTGGCTTCGATCGTCGTCGGGAGCTTCACGCCTTTTTCGCGATACTCCTTCTCTTTCTTCTTGTCGTCGCCCATCGCGACGATCATCGAAGTACCGTAGTCGAGCCGCTCGATGGCCGGGGAATCGTAGTAGCCCTGGAGGAACTTCGCCTGCAGCGGCACCGCTTCCTTTTCGAGGTCGAAGACCATCCTGTCGACGAACGGAGTCATCTTGCCGCAATCGGCGAGGTAGCCTTTCTCCTTGTCGCCGGGCTCGCCTTCGCACGGATACGGCTCACCCCGGAAGTTCGGATTGCGCTCCATCACGTGCCGGCGGTTCTCGATGTACTCCGTTTGCATGAACGGGCCCGTGCCGGCCGGCCAGAAGTTGAGCGTGAGATTCTTTTCGGCCATTCCCGGCTGCGCATAGAACTTCTCGGCCTCCCAGGGAATCGGCGACAGGAATGTCATCGCCAGCCAGTACTTGAACTGCGGATACTTGCCGATGACGCGGATCTTGAGCGTGTGGGCGTCGAGCGCCTCGACACCCGCAAAAGAGTACTGCCGGAAATCGAGAAACGGCAGGTCGCGATCGGTCCGCGCGAGATCCTTGCGCAACTCCTTGTCCGTGACGACGATCTTCTCGCCGTACTCCTTGAGGCCGACGATGTAGTCGGACATCGTCGAGAACGACGGCGACTTGATGCGCGGCGTAGCAAGGCGCCTGATCGCGTAGACGTAGTCGTCGGCGGTCAACTCGCGCGTACCCGTCTCCTTGAAATCGGTGACCTTGTGCTTGTCGGCGACGTCCTCGCGCTTCATGTTGTGGTAGACGTACTCGCCGCGCTCGTTCCTGGCGAATGCGGGGTGCGGCGCGAACTTGATGCCCGGCCTGATCTTGATGATGAACTGGGTCTCGGCGACATCCTCGCCCGGCGCGTCGCCCTCCAGCACCTTGCCTGCCTTGTCGAGATAGATCGGGTGCGCGACCTCCTCGGCAGCGCGGCCGACGAGCTCGTACGGGCGCTTCAGGTAGTGATAGCCGTACAGCGGCTCGTAGATCTGGTACGTGAACGGCGTCTCGTCGTTCGAATAGGAACTGGTCGGATCGAGGTATTTCGGGGAGCGCTCGCGGAACGGGAAAAACATGGTGTTCGTCCGTTCGGAGCCCAGCGGGTGCGGATTGTTCGACACCTCGCTGCAACCGGTCATGGCGAGGCCGGCGGCCAGGAACAGCGGTCCGCCCAGCGCCAGCAGCATCGCGCACCCGGCTCGGGCGGCGTTTCCAGAAGCGGTCATAGGGTCCTCCTCCCATCGGCCGGGATCGGCATCCGCGGTGTGCGTCGCCGGTCCTGCCGGTGTCTCGGACGATGCCCCGGGGAAAACCCCCGGTTCAGGTCGAGATTGTATCGTCAGGGCGCGGAATCCCCGAATTTCGGGATGGAACTGCGCGGCGGCTTTGATCCGGACCCCGTGGATTGGTTCCGGAGGACGGCGATTGAGCGGATTTCGGGTCGAGCGCCATGCCCCACGAACATGTAACAGATTGTGAGATTGCGCGTCCTTTCCGCGCCGGCAAACGTTAATGGCAGCGACAGGCGGAATGTCCCGTCTGCCGGTGGGAGCCTCAAGCGCCTGCCGTCAATGCGACAAAACGCTGGAGATCGACATGCTCAAGAAACCTTTGGTGATCGCCGCCGTGGCGGCGGCCCTGACAACCGCGACCATTTCCGAACAGGCTTCGGCCGGCGACCCCGCGTTGGGCGCGCTTCTCGGCGCCGGCGTCGGTGCGGCCATCGGCAACAGCGTGAACCACCACAACGGCGCATGGGTGGGGGGCGCGATCGGCGCGGTAGCGGGCGCCAGCATTGCCGCGAACTCGGGCGGCTATTACGGGCCGGGGTACGGCGCGTACGGCGGCGGCTATCCGTACTACGACGCTGCGCCGGCCTATTACCCGAGCGCGTCCGTCTACTACGCGCCGCCGGTGGTCTACCGTCCTCGCCCGGTCTACGTGGCCCCGTATGCGACCTATCGTTATCCGTACCGCGGGTATGCCAACGCAGGCTGGCACGGCAACGACCGTTGGCACGGCGGCTCGCAGCACGGCGGCTCGCAGCATGGTGGCGGTAACGGCCGCGGCGGTGATTGGCACCAGGGCGACCACTGAGCGATCACCGAGTGGCCACGGAGTGATCCCCTGAGCGATCACTGAGACCAGAAACCTCCAAGAAATCCCTCACGGGCGCGACGAACGCGCTCGTGAGGTTCCGTGCGTCCTAGTAGCGGGCGTTCCCGGGAGTCCTGGGGAACGGTATGACATCGCGGACGTTCGAGAGGCCCGTCACGTAGGCGACGGTGCGCTCGAAGCCCAGGCCGAAACCGGCATGCGGCACGGTGCCGTAGCGCCGCAGGTCGCGGTACCAGCCGTAGTGGTCCTTGTCCATTCCGGCTTCGGCCATCCTCGCATCCAGCACGGCGAGCCTTTCCTCGCGCTGGCTGCCGCCGATGATTTCCCCGATCCCGGGGGCGAGCACGTCCATCGCCGCGACCGTGCGATCGTCGTCGTTCAAGCGCATGTAGAACGCCTTGATCTCCTTCGGGTAGTTCATCAGCACCACCGGCTTGCCGGCATGCTTCTCGGAGATGTAGCGCTCGTGCTCCGATTGCAGGTCGATCCCCCACTTCACCGGAAATTCGAACTTCTGCTTCGCCTGCTCGAGCACCCGGATGGCGTCGGTGTAGTCCATTCGCTCGAATCTGGAATCGACGATCCCGCGGAGCTTCGCGATCACGCCCTTTTCGATGCGCTCCTCGAAAAAGGCCATGTCGTCCTCGCGCTCGTCGAGCACCGTCTTGAAGACGTGCTTCAGGAGCGCCTCCGCGAGGCTCGCGTTGTCGGAGAGATCGGCAAAGGCGATCTCGGGCTCGATCATCCAGAACTCGGCCAGGTGCCGGCTCGTGTTCGAGTTCTCCGCGCGGAACGTCGGGCCGAATGTGTAGACCTTTGACAACGCGAGGCAATAGGCCTCGACGTTGAGCTGCCCCGACACCGTGAGAAACGTCTCGCGGCCGAAGAAGTCCTGCGTGTAGTCGACTTTGCCGGCGGCGTCGCGCGGGAGGTTCATCTGGTCGAGCGTCGACACGCGGAACATCTCGCCCGCGCCTTCGGCGTCGGATGACGTGATGATCGGCGTGTTCACCCAGTAGAAGCCCTGCGCGTGGAAGAACTGATGGATCGAGTGGGCGATCGTGTGGCGCACGCGCGTCAGCGCGCCCACGACATTGGTCCGCGGCCGCAAGTGAGCGACTTCGCGCAGGAATTCGAGCGTGTGCGGCTTCGGCTGGATCGGATACGTATCGGGGTCGTCGATCCAGCCGACGACGCGGAGCGACGCCGCCTGCATCTCGAATGGCTGGCCTTTCGCCGGCGACGGCACGATCGTCCCCGTGGCTTCCACCGCGCAGCCCGCAGTGAGTCGCGTCACCTCGTCCGCGTAGTTGGGGAGCGTGTTGGGGGCGACGACCTGGACCGGATGAAAACACGATCCATCGGAGACGTGGACGAACGAAATGCCTGCCTTGGAGTCGCGCCGCGTGCGCACCCAGCCTTTGAGCGTGACGGGTGCGTCCTTGGGCGCGCGTCCGGCGAGGATGTCCGCACAGTTCAAGGTTGTCATCGGGAATTCCCAGTCGGAAACAATTGTGCCGCGGCGGCTTCCGGATTCAGCCCGCCGGCGGATCGACGTAGCCGGGAATCTTGGACGTGTCGACCGCGTCGATCTGGCCCGGATCCATGCATTGCGCCGCGTAGGCGAGATAGACCTTCTGCCACATGAAGACGTCGAAGAGGTCGGGGTCGATGTGCCCGTTGAGCTTGAACTTGCCCAGAATGCGCAGCGATTCGGACAGCGTCTTGCCCTTCTTGTAGGGCCGGTCCGCGGCAGTGAGGGCCTCGAAGATGTCGGCGATCCCCATGCAGCGCGCCTGCAACGACATCTGCTCGCGCGTGAGCCCGCGCGGATAACCCTTGCCGTCCATCCGTTCGTGGTGTCCGCCGGCGTACTCCGGAACGCGCGTCAGGTGCCGCGGCCACGGCAGCGCCTCGAGCATCTGGATGGTCACGTCGATGTGGTGATTGATGATCCGCCGCTCTTCGCGCGTCAGCGTGCCGGCGGGTATCGTCAGGTTCTCGATTTCGTCGTCGGTCAGCAGCGGCCGCTCGTTGCCGTTGGCGTCGCGCCAGCGGTACTTGGCCGAAATCTGCCGCACCCGCTCCTGATCGTCCGGTCGCATCGATTCGGCACCGGCGTTGCAGTGGTGGAGAAACGCGCGATCGGCGTCGATTTCGGCAAGGCGGCCCTCGGACTGGATCTCGAGCGCGGCAAGGACCCCGGCGTTGCCGTCCCGCGCGCCCGAGGCTCGCGCCCGGCAGAGCACGAGCTCCGCGTCGCGCTTCACGATCTCGAACCGCGTGTCGATGAGCTCGATCCGGTCGAACAGCGTATGGAGCTTCGTCGCCTTGTCGACGACGTGGACCGGCGTGGTGATCTTTCCGCAGTCGTGGAGCAGTCCCGCGATCCTCAACTCGTGCCGGTCGCGGTCGGTCATCGTGAAGCCCCTGAGGGGTCCGACCTTGCACGCGTCGACGGCGTCCGCCAGCAGCATCGTCAGTATCGGCACGCGCTGGCAATGGCCGCTCGTGTACGGCGACTTGTCGTCGATCGCCGTGTTGATGAGACGGATGAAGGATTCGAACAGCGCCTCGAGGCGGTTGATCAGCAGCCGGTTGGTGAGCGCGATCGCCGCCTGCGAGGCGAGTGACTCCGCAAGGTGCAGGTCGGCGTGGGAAAACGCGCGGACCGCGCCGGTCGCCCGGTCCTTGGCATTCAGGAGCTGCAGGACGCCGATGATCGCGTTCTCGTGGTCCTTCATCGGGATCGTCAGGAAGGAGCGCGAACGGTAGCCCGTTTTCTGGTCGAAGCTCTTCGTCCCGGAGAAATCGAAGCCTTCCTGGCTGTAGGCATCGGCGATGTTGACCGACTTGCCATGGTGCACGGCGTACGCCGCGACCATGCTCGTCACCGGCGTCCCTTCGTGGTCGTACAGCGCGATCGGGTAGAACGGGATCGGCGTGCCGGTGGTGCCGCCCATCGCGACGCCCAGCGTGTCGTTGCGCAGGATCGCGAACTCGAGCGTGCGCTCGTCGGTCACGCGGTACAGCGTGCCGCCGTCGGCATGGGTGATGTTCTTGGCCGCCACCAGGATCGCCTCCAGCAGCCGGGCAATGTCGGTCTCCCGCGAGAGCGCGACGCCGACGTCATTCAGCTGCGTGAGGCGCAGGAACAGGTCAGCAGGGTCTTCGGTGCGCGTCGCCGCTTGCATGGCACGCGCTACTTGATGCAGACCGAGCGTACCTGGTGGATGTCGGTGACCCCCAAGAGGACTTTCTCGATGCCGTCCTGCTTCAGCGTGCGCATGCCCTCCTCGACCGCCGTGGCGAACATTTCGGCGACCCGCGCGTGCTCCTGGATGTTCTTCTTGATCGCATCGGTGCCGACGAGAAGCTCGTGCAGCCCGACGCGGCCCTTGTAGCCGGTGCCGTTGCACGCTTCGCAGCCGACGGCCGTGTAGAGCGTGACATCACCTCTCTCGTTGCCGAATTCCCGGATCCAGTCCTTGTAGAGCGTTTGCCGCGCCAGGTCCTGGTTCCTCTTCCAGGTCTCGGTGGCAACGAGCTCGAGCGCATATTCATCCAGCAGCGCCTTCAACTCGCCTTCGGTGGCCACATGCGGCTTCTTGCAGCTCGGGCAAAGACGACGGGCGAGGCGCTGCGCGAGGATGCCGAGCAGGGCATCGGCGAAATTGAACGGATCCATCCCCATGTCGAGGAGCCGCACGATCGACTCCGGTGCGCTGTTCGTGTGCAGCGTCGCGAACACGAGGTGGCCGGTGAGCGAGGCCTCGATGCCCGTCGCCACGGTTTCCTTGTCCCGCATTTCGCCGACCATGATGATGTCGGGGTCGCAGCGCAGGAACGCCCGCATGGCGACGGCAAAGGTGAGCCCGGCCTTGGGATTCATCTGCACCTGGCGCAAGCCGCGCTGCGTGATCTCCACGGGGTCTTCCGCGGTCCAGATCTTCGTGGTGGGCGTATTGAGGTAGGCGAGCACCGAGTGCAGCGTAGTCGTCTTGCCGGAGCCCGTGGGACCGCACACGAAGAAGAGCCCGTAGGGCTTCGCGATCACGTCCTTGCACCGATCGAGGTTGTGCTTGGACAGCGCCAGCTTGTCGATCGGCATCGGCTCGCCGCCGCCAAGGATGCGCATCACGATGTCCTCGAGGCCGCCTTGCGAGGGCACGCTGGCGACGCGCAGCTCGATGTCGAGCGGGCCGAACTTCTTGAACTGGATCTTCCCGTCCTGGGGCTTGCGCCGCTCGGAGATGTCGAGGTCGCACATGATCTTCACGCGCGCGGCGATCGCGTTGCGGTAGCCGTGGGGGACGGAGATGTACGGCTGCAGGAGGCCGTCCTTGCGGAAGCGGATCTCGGTCTTGCCTTTGCCGGGATACGGCTCGATGTGAATGTCCGACGCGCCCTGCTGGTAGGCGTCGACGATGATCTTGTTGACGAGCTTGACGACCTCGTTGTCGGCCGCCGCGGTCTTCATGTCCTCGAGCGCCTCGTCGCCGCTCGCCGCGTCTTCCTGCATGTCGGAGAGGAGGTCGCCGATGGACTCGCGGTCCATCCCTCCACTCGTCGCGCCGAACAGCTGGTCGAGTGTCTTCGTGAACTCGTGATTGCAGCAGACGCGGTAGGTGATCTTCCCCTTGGGGTAGACGTTGTTGACGACGTGCGAGCCCTTGAGCTTCTCGGGATCCGTCGTCAGCACCACCATGCCGTCCTTGGTGTCGTCGATCGGCACCCAGAGGCTGCTTTCGAGGAACTCCCGGTTCAGGTTCTTGAGAAGCTCGAACGGCTTGACGCGGTCCTGCTTGAACGGCTCGTACGGAACGCCAAAATAGCCGGCGAGCGACTCGCCGATCGCGTTGGGCTTGACGCGGTATTCATCGATCAGCACCGTTTCGATGTCGAGGTTCTTCCGCCGCGCCGAGCGCGCCGCGTTCTCCAGTTCCTCGGCCGACGTCACGGCATTGGCGACGAGCCCGTCGTATTTGCCCTTGATCGGCATCATCGGCCGCTGCCGCTGGCGCAGTGCAATCGCGAGCGTCTCGCACAGAAGCACGACGCCCTCTTCCATGGACTGCGGAAACGTCTCGCCGGAAACGGTATTGATGAGCTGCACGACGCCGATCAGCTCCTTCGTCTGCGCTTCGACGACGGGTGCGACGAGCATTTGCCGCGTGCGATAGCCGGTCTTGGTGTCGACGACGCGCAGGAAGTTGAGGTGAGGGCTGTAGTTCTCGAGCTCCTTGGCGTCGTACACGTCGCGGATGTTCATGATCCGCTTGTGCAGCGCCACATAGCCTGCGACGCTCTGGTCGGTGACCGGCAGCTTGAAGTCCTTGTACGAGTTGAGCCCGGTCTTGACCTTGGTCACGATCGACTTGCCGCTGTCGCAGGCGACGTAGATCGTGAGGCGGTCGGCGCCGAACAGGCTGCAGATGTCCCGGCCGAGATCGAGGATGATCTCGTCTAAGTGGGTGGTCGAGTGGATAGTGTTGGTGACGGACTGCAGGCCGTTGAAAAAGGCGAGCTTGTCCGCAACCGCACCGCGCGACACCGGCTTGTTCTCGAGTACGGCACTCAAGGTGGTAACCGCCCCCTCCCTTTTCCCACCGGGCCGGTGCCCGTGAAGGGACCAACCATCCAAATTGTCTATCCGCGGGCCCTTGGTAGCAAGTGATCATTGCGGAATGACGTTTGTGTCGACTACACGTTGGGATTACATGCGGGGCGGCGAGGGGATGCGTATCGAACCAATTTGGGCGCGCCGGGAGGCGGTCTCCGGGCTTCGGCGCCGCGAATCGCGTCCGCCTGCGGGTACCCGGTGCGGCCGGCGGTCGGACAAACATGTCCGAAACGCGGCCGTACCACCCGCGACGGCGGACCGCGGCACAGGCGCCCGTACGGCAAGCCTCCCGCCGCGACCTATCAAGCATGACCGGACGCGCGTTACGTACGCCGCCTTACTTCGGCCGTTCCATCTTGCACGTGGTGGGCAATGCCGTGGACTTGCCCTCGACCTTCGCGTCCGTCTTCCATCCCAGGCTCGTCCCTTCGGCGTCGTATTTCACGCCCTTGGACAGCGTCGAGACGTAGAGCGGCTGCAGGATCTGGTGGTTGTCGGCGCGCATTTCGACCTCGCCGAGCGACGTCTGCATCTTCATGCCCTCGAGCGCTTTCGCCATCTTCACGGGATCGTTCGACCCGGCTTTTTTCGCGGCGGCCGCGAACATGTCCCACATGTTCCTCGCACGCCAGTAGGCGTACTCGTTTTCCTTGCCGGGAAAGCGCTTGTCGAACGCCACGACCGTCGCATCGAGGTCCGCCGTCGCGTTCTTGTGCCACTCGGACACCTGCTTCAGCGTGTCGACGCCGGCTTCGCCGACGGCGGTCACGGTGCCGGGGCTGCCGCCGTAATACGTCTGCCAGCCCACCTTGAGCCCGGCGTCCTTGCCCGCCTTGATGAGCAGCACCATGTCGTTGCTCCAGTTTCCGGTGATGACGGTGTCGGCGCCCGAAGCCTTGATCTTCGCGACATACGGCGAGAAGTCCTGCACCTTCTGCAGCGGATGCAGCTCGTCACCCACGATCTTGATGTCGGGGCGCTTCTCGGAGAGCATCTTGCGCGCCGCCGCGGCCACGGCCTTGCCGAACGAGTAATCCTGGTTGATGAGATACACCGCCTTGACCTTCTGATCCTTCGCGATGACATCGGTCATCGCCGCCATTTTCATGTCGGCGTCGGCGTCGAAGCGGAAATGCCAGAAGTTGCACTTCTCGTTGGTGAGCGCGGGATCGACGGCGGCATAGTTCAGGAACAGCACTTCCTTCCCTGGGTTGCGCTCGTTGTGCTTTTCGACCGCCTCGGTGATGGCGAGCGCGACGGCGCTGCCGTTGCCCTGGACGACGAAGCGCGCCCCTTCGTCCAGCGCCTTCTTGAGCTGGATCAGCGATTCCTGCGGATTGACCTTGTTGTCGAACGAGAGGAGCTGGATCTTCTCGCCGTTGATGCCGCCCGCCGCGTTGATCGCGTCGATGTAGAACTGATGCGTCTTCTGGGCGAGAATGCCGGTGCTGGCGGCGCCGCCGGACAGAGGATCGATGAAGGCGATCTTCACATCCGCGGCCGCCGATCCGGCGCCCAAGGCTCCGGCGAGAGCCAGCCAAACGAACCTGCGCGCGCGTCGATCCATGCTTCCTCCTGCTTCGTTGTCTGTCCGCGGGTCGTCGCCCGTGGTGGCGTACGCCGGTTCGCATCGCAACAGAAACCGCATGCGCCCGCCGAAGTGGGAGATGCTAATGGCACGGTTGGCACATTACAAGCACGCCGGAACTCGAATCACGCAGCCATACTGCACTGCATCATTTTCGGCTTTATTCCAGCGTCATCGGCGGAATCGTTTGGATTGACCCCGGAGGCAACGCCCATGCTCGGCTTGATGATGGACCGCCCGTTGCTGATCTCATCGCTCATCCGCCACGCGGACCGATGCCATGGCGACACCGAGATCGTTTCGCGCACGGTCGAAGGACCGATCCACCGCTACACGTATCGCGATGCGCACCGCCGGTCGCGCCAGCTCGCACGCGCGCTCCAGCGCCTGGGCGTCGTCCCGGGCGAGCGCGTCGGAACGCTCGGCTGGAACGGGTACCGCCATTTCGAGCTCTACTACGGCGTATCCGGCATCGAGGCGATCATTCACACGATCAATCCCCGGCTTTTCTTCGACCAGCTCGTCTACATCGTTCACCACGCCGAAGACCGGCTGATTTTCTTCGACCTGACGTTCCTGCCGCTCGTCGAGAAGCTCGCGCCCCAATGCCCCGGCGTCACGACGTGGATCGCGCTCACGGATCGCGCGCACATGCCGCCGTCGACGCTGCCGAATCTACTCTGCTACGAAGAGCTGCTGGCGGCGGAGAATGACAGCTTCGACTGGCCCGAGTTCGACGAGAACACGGCGGCCGGACTTTGCTACACGTCCGGCACCACGGGCAATCCGAAGGGCGTGCTGTTCAGCCATCGGTCGACGCTTCTCCACGCCTATGCGGTGTCGCTGCCGGACGCCAAGGGATACTCCGCGCACAGCACGGTGCTTCCGGTGGTGCCGATGTTTCACGTCAACGCATGGGGGATTCCCTACGCCGCTGCATTGTGCGGGTCGAAGCTCGTGCTGCCCGGCGCCGGCATGGACGGCGCGAGCCTGTACGAGCTCTTCGAGTCGGAAGAGGTCGAGAGCTCGGCGGGCGTGCCGACGGTGTGGCTCAACCTCATCAAGCACCTGCAGGATCATCGCCTCAAGTTCACCACGCTCAAGTACGCGACGATCGGCGGCGCCGCCGTGCCGCCGGCGATGGTCCGCACGCTCACGGACGACTTCGGGTTGAAGGTGTTGCACGGCTGGGGAATGACCGAGATGAGCCCCGTCGGCACGATCAACACCGACAAGGCGAAGCACCGCAGGCTCTCCGGCAACGACCGCTTCGAGCTCTCGCTCAAGCAGGGGCGGCCGCTGCCCGGCGTCGAGATGAAGCTCGTGGACCCCGACGGCGCCGAGCTGCCATGGGACGGCAAGAGCGCGGGCAACCTGCTCGTTCGCGGCCCGTGGGTGGTGCGCGAGTACTACCGGGACGAAGGCGGCAGTCCGCTCACGGCCGACGGCTGGTTCCCTACCGGCGACGTCGGCACGATCGACCCGGACGGCTACCTGCAGATCACCGATCGCTCGAAGGACATGATCAAGTCGGGGGGCGAGTGGATCAGCTCCATCGAGCTCGAGAACATCGCCGTCGGCCACCCTGCCGTGGCCGAGGCCGCTGTCATCGGCGTGCGCCACCCGCGCTGGAGCGAGCGTCCGCTGCTGCTCGTCGTCCGGAAGGCAGGCGCCGGCGTCGACCGCGAGTCGATGCTCGCGTTCTACGAGGGGAAGATCGCCAAGTGGTCGGCGCCCGACGACGTCGTGTTCGTCGACGAGCTGCCGCACACCGCCACCGGCAAGCTGTCGAAGCGGACACTGCGCGAGCAGTTCAAGGACTACACGCTACCCACGGCCTGATCGGTTGCGGGCGAACGCGACGCCACGCCTACTTTCCGGGCGTGAAGCTCGCGAGCTCGTAGTACTTGTTGAGCACGGGCGTGTTTGCCTGGAAGTCGCCGAACTGCAGG
>Ga0207701_10004421_pt1 | contig 14280 bp, 10 predicted proteins | sample KBSSwiSSwithPhiX_FD_184294 | JGI IMG/M metagenome (GOLD analysis project Ga0207701, IMG submission 184294) | Switchgrass rhizosphere bulk soil microbial communities from Kellogg Biological Station, Michigan, USA, with PhiX - S5 (SPAdes) (version 2) | ecosystem: Environmental > Terrestrial >... | reverse complement strand
CGAAAATAGCTCGGAAAGTAGGGAAGCGTGTCTTTGCGATTGTGGGACGTGCATCGGAGCAAACACGGACGCGAGAAATTTTCGATGGCGTTCTTACCCTGGTTCAGTCATCCGTAACACGGGAAAACGCTATGGAAAATACGGCAATCCTGCTTCGGGAACGGGCCAGGGAATTGGGGAAACGGTTGCAGTCTTAACGCTGGTGGGATTTCCCAGAACCTTTTTCGAAATCTCGTGGTTCAATCCGGCATCAAGATCAAGCAGGAGCCAGGAAAAGAGGAGCCATGACCGCCTTTAACATTTTGTCGACGAGCGTGATATTGTTGGTTTGATGCACGAAAACCCTCCGCAAACGGTTACACCGTTTGTCTTTTCCGACCCCGCTGGGAAACGCTGGCCACGACTTCGGTTGACCCTGTTTATCGCTGGAATCCTGGTCTTTCTCGGAACGGTGTTATTCGTTCAGACTCTATTTGTAGCACCGCAACTCAGCGTTCCCTTTTCGCTGCGTCAGTTGAAGGGACAACTCAAATCGCTTCGGAAAGTGAATCCGGCGAGTCAAATTCCACCAAACCTTGCGCTTTGGGAAAAATTCACAGCGGCTCGATTAGCCGCCAAGAAACCTCCCGGCTCGACCTCGCCTCCCTCCGCACATCCGCGGAAAAAATCGCAAAGCAATGAAGTGCACCTGGTTTTTTATACTAACGGCGATCCTTATAGCTACAGCTCACTCGAACAACACGCTGCGCAGATTACGCATCTTTGTCCGGAGTGGATGGCAATGACCAATGGAGCAGGGGACTTGCAAATCGATGCAGACGGTCGTCTTCCAAAACTTGCGGCTAGTAGAGGAATCGCGCTATTACCGCTCCTCACAAATCTCGTCGGCGATACTTGGCAGCCTGAGGCAGTGGAAAATCTGGCGCACAGTTCTGTCGAAACACAGGACGCTTTCATTCAAAAGGTTCTGACCATCTTGAATGACGCCAAAGCAGCAGGCGTAGTCGTCGATTGGGAACAGATTGATCCAGCCTATAAGCAGGATATTACAGCCTTTCTCGACCGCTTTACCGACGCGCTCCACTACGACGACAAACAACTGTGGCTTTGTGTCCAGCCAGGTCAGGATCTCGACTACATCGATTTCGAAGCCCTGTCGGATAACGTCGATCGGTTTGTCGCGATGCTGTTCGACGAAACGTCCGATATCGATTCGCCCGGACCGCTTGGTTCACGACGCTGGTTCGAGGGATGGCTGAGCGCACTTCTCGACGGGACTGAGACCAAGCAATGGATCATTGCGCTCGGGAGTTACGGATATGATTGGACGAGCGGTGCGAAGAGGGCGGAGCTGATTAGCTTTCCGGAGGCGATGAGCCGGGCGAGTTACGCGGGAGTGGCGGGTGTATCGGTGGTTGCTCCGGATTACAATCCCAATTTCGATTATGAAGACGCGGGAAGGAATCATTCAGTTTGGTTCTTGGACGTAGCAACGTTCCTCAACCAGTTGCGTCAGGTTCGAGACGCCAAAGCCGGGGGAATCGCTATCTACCGGCTCGGAACCGAGGACGTTTCAATTTGGGATGCGCTGAGCGTTAAGCGTGATTTTAAGATGGATGATGCCGCGCGCGCCCTCCTCGAAATCCTCAAAGGAACCGATACGATTGCGGACGTCGGCGAAGGCGAGATCGTTTCGGTCGATGAAAATCAATCGGATGGTCTTCGCAGCCTCGCTCTCGATGCGGAAGGTTATCTGACCGCGTCGTATTCAAAGTTCCCGCAATTTCCCACGCTCTATCATCAAGGTGCTGGAGATCCGCATCAGGTGGCGCTGACCTTCGATGATGGACCGGATCCGAGGTGGACACCGCAGATTCTCGACATCCTGAAAGCTGCGAACGTCAAAGCTGCGTTTTTTTTAGTGGGAGCGAACGCGGAAAAACATCCGGCACTGGTTAGGCGAATTGTGGCTGAGGGACACGAGATAGGAAACCATACTTTTTATCATCCGAATCTTGCCTTGTGCTGGCCTGAGCACATTCGTCTGGAGCTAAATGCGACTGAACTTTTGTTTCAGGCAACGACTGGCCGTTCGACCACGCTTTTCCGGCCGCCTTACGCAGCCGACACGAGTCCTTCGAGTGTTAGTGAGTTAACGCCGCTTCAGATTGCGCAGGAACTCGGTTACTTGGTGGTGCTTGAGAATATCGATCCGCAAGACTGGGCCCAACCTGGAGCTGACATTATCCTTCGACGCGTAAAACAGCAGCGGCGCGATGGTAGCATCATATTGTTGCATGATGCCGGCGGGGATCGGCGACAAACCGTGGAAGCCTTGCCCCAAATTCTCTCTTACCTTCAAGCGCGCGGGGATACGATCGTCTCTCTCAGTACGCTCCTCGGGACTACTAGAGATGCTCTAATGCCGCCGGTCCAAAGGAGGGGACTCTCGCTTAACTATTTCGTTTCCGAGGCAGGATTCACGATTTTTCATGCCGTGGAAGAATTTCTCTGGGCATTCATGATTGTGGCAACCGCGCTCGTTGTCTTGCGAACCCTCACCGTTGTCTGGCTCGCGGCTGGTTTCCGGTGCGCGTGGTCGGGAAACTTTACAGAACCGATCAGCGTAATCATCGCGGCGTATAACGAAGGAAAGGTAATCGCGGCAACTCTGCGAGCAGTTCTGACCACCGATTATCCGGGCGAGCTAGAAGTAATTGTGATCGACGACGGGTCCGAGGATGAAACAGCCTCGGAAGTTCAAGCCATTGCGGCGGCTGATTCGCGTGTTCGTTTATTACGACAGGAAAATCGAGGGAAGGCTCGCGCGCTTCAGCGGGGTTTAACGGCGATTCGGAGCGGGATTGTTGTTTTTATTGATGCAGACACTCACTGCCAGCGCGATACCTTGCGCTCTCTCGTTCAGCCGTTTGCTGACAAAGATGTCGGTGCGGTTTCGGGGCATGCAAAGGTCGGCAATTTGCGAACGTTCATCGCGAAATGTCAGGCACTCGAATACACCTGTGGATTCAATCTCGACCGCCGTGCCTACACGCGTTGGAATTGCATGACGGTGGTTCCGGGTGCAATCAGTGCGATTCGGAAATCGGCTATCGATGATGCCGGCGGGTTGAGCCTTGAAACGCTGGCTGAGGATACCGACCTGACCCTAACTCTGCATAAACGGAGTCAACGAATTGTTTATGCGCCCGAAGCAATCGCCTGGACGGAAGCACCTGAAACCGTTCACGCCTTGGCGCGTCAACGTTTTCGCTGGGCCTATGGTACCTTGCAATGCCTCTGGAAACATCGCGACATGGTCTTTAACTGGAAATACCGCGCGCTTGGCTGGTTCAGTTTGCCGAGCATTTGGTTTTTCCAAATCGCTCTCGTTGCCATTACTCCGATTGTTGATCTCTTCCTCTTAGCCTCGCTTCCTTTCGGCGCATGGCGCGCAGTGCTCCCGTTCGTGATTGCATTCCTTAGCATGGATCTACTCCTCGCCATCCTGGCCTGTTTGTTGGAACGCGAATCCATTTTGCGCGCCTGGCGAATTCTGCCGATGCGATTGCTTTACCGGCCTCTGTTGAGCTACGTCATCTGGAAAGCAATTTTGCGGGCCGTGAAAGGCGTCATCGTTAGTTGGGGGAAACTGGAGCGCACAGCGTCGGTACCCGTTCGGGTGTGAACATCCCTTCCATCCTGCTCTTGATCTTGATCTTGCTCCTGATCTTTTGCGAGCGCGCAACCCGTCGTCGAAGCGGACTCATTACCCTCTTTTTCGCGATCATTCTGACTCTTGGCGGAGCGAGTTGCAAAAAGACCGCTCAATCGGTTTTGTCGGATCCAAAAAAACCAGTTGAAGTACTTCTGCCGGAGAAAGGCGCATACATTGGGGCGTTTATCGACTTCGGTGATGAAGAAGACGACGTGACGGTGGAAACCATTGAGGAGTTCGAGAGCATGGTCGGAAAACATCAGGCCATCATCGCTTCCTCGAGTTACTGGGGTGAACAGGATTTTCCGACCGCAAACTTAAACGTCATTTGGCGTCATGGGTCGATGCCTTTGGTTTTTTGGTCTCCATGGGATCGTCCCTACGAACAGAATCGGGGTCCAGATAAGTTCAGCCTAACCGCTATTGTCGAGGGCAAATGGGACGCCTACATCAACCAATGGGCTGATGGGGCGCGCGCATTCGGTCAACCGATGATTGTTGCATTTGGAAATGAGATGAACGGCGACTGGTTCCCATGGTCGGGTTGGTATTATGGAGCTGACAACTCGTCGGATGATAAACCGGATCAATGGGAAGGACCGGAACATTTCAAGGAAGCGTATCGGTATGTGGTCGATCGAGTTCGGGCCCGAGGGGCGAGCAACATCAAATGGATGTTTCACACAAATAATTATTCTTATCCGCAGGATACTTGGAACTTCGCGGCTACATATTATCCCGGAGCAAACTATGTCGATTGGCTTGGACTGAGCGTTTATGGTCAGCAATTCAAAGACGAAGCTTTGCCAAACATCCCGTCGTTAGTCGACTGGCCCTATGAAGAGATCTCACGTCTCGATCCAAAAACGCCGATCATGATTGCCGAATGGGCGACGGGTGAGTTTCCGCATTCCGGCGACAAAGGAGCTTGGATCAGGGATGGGCTCGATCTTTTTCGGACCCGTTATCCCCGGATTAAAGCAGCAGTCTATTGGCACGAACGTTGGCAGAACCGTGATCAGACCTATAGCAATCTGCGGGTCAATTCATCGGTCGGCGCGCTCAATGCCTATCGAAATGGAATCGCGCATCCCAATTGGATCGGAGATTTGATTCTGCGACCGGTAGGGGATGCAAAGTGAACAGATGAGGGAAAGAAACGCGCATAGAGAAAAAGAAGAAACTTGTCGTCACCGACGTTTTCGGGCGCTAAAAGTCCGATTTCATTTCACTTCTCGCCGTGCCAGTATCAATCAAGTCTTTATTCGCCATTGGAAGAAAGGAACCTGCCTCGGGATCGCGCTCGTCAAAAGTTGGGATCATAGGTGCATTTCTCGTTTGGTGGATTTTGATGGCATGTGTCTATGGCAGTACGCAAAGCAATTTCCTGCGCGCGGAGAGCGGATGGTTTTTATTCCTTTCCCATTCCACCCCTGAGGTCCAGCACCGAACCGAAATAAACTTATTAACGAAAAGCTTCAACGGGCATCATACGCCGATTAGTTTTTTAACCGAATTCGAACTGGCCAAACTAGTTGGTCCCCACGCCCGATTTTGGAAGTGGCGCCAGATTACCGCTGTGGCATTGCTCGCTACGATGTTATTTCTACTCACACGCAACTGCGGCTACGTCCTACAGCTATCCCGGCCTAACGCCAGCCTTTTCGCGGTCGGATTAACTGCGATTCTCATCTTTCAAGGGCAGATGCGAACATTTGTTGCGAACCCTTTTTTGATCCGGCAATTGTTCTGGCTCATTTTCAGTTTGATCACACTCCAGGCCCTCGTTCAAATGGTGCGCCGGCCAGGCGAAAATTCCTGGCTCTGGATTGCGGTGGGAGCATCCTGTGCCTCCCTTGAGTGTTTCGGTTTGGGGGTAGCAACTGTGGCAGCCACAGCGGTTGGGCTAGCAGGTATTTGGCTTATCACCAGACATAATGGGTCGTCCTCGGACGCCTCAAAGATAATAATCGCACTTATAAGCATGATTGCCCTAACGGCGCTTCACGGAGTATTCATGCTCAAGTTTCCTTTCGATCCGCCCATCGCCTCATCGAATGGGTGGTCGCCCCAGGCATTTTTGACCATGTCTCTGGGTTATATTCCAAACTTCGTGTTTGCTATCTTCCGCGGTATTTTCAGCACATGGTGGTTAGTGCCGACTTCGAAGCAAATCCCTGCAGACTGGCCATACGGCGTGGGAATTCTGTTGGGTATTGGCTGCCTTATCGCTTCAGTCACTTTTCGCTCTTTGAAAAAACCGACCCCGCGTAACCAGGTAAGGTTTATCCTGCACACTTTTTCTTCAGGGTTTTTCTTAGCAATTATTGCCCTAGCTTTGGGTCGTGCCTGGCGAGAGCCATCTAACTTTAACTTCGTAGACTATCTCACGGGTGCTCGTTACCTCGTTCCAGGTAGTTTTGCTCTAAGCGGGATGATGGTCGAACTCATCTTCCTTTTGGCTCCCAGGCCTTTGGTCCTGAGCGTAGTTTTAAACATTGGTTTAGCGGTTTGCGCTATCGTGGGCCAACTGCAATACGCAAGAGACGTCTACCCAAAGGTGGAACCAAATTCGATGATTTCGCATGGTCAGGCCTGGCGAGCGATTGTGGCAATGGCTCGCGAATGCCAGAGAGCAAATCTGCCAATCCCCAACGCGCCGATGGGCGTGTTGACTCAGGAGTTTAGCCCTTGGGACCTGAAGTTGTTTGAACCGCTTTTATGCGCGGATCTAAATTGCCCTCCCGGAACAAAACTTCAATTCGTAGAATGGCCTGATTCGATGAACGATGGGCCTAACGAATACGAACGTATCCCGTCGTTCGTCAAGCTCCGAGCAATCCTACGAAGTGGAATCAATCAATGACTTGGCTAGCTGATTTACTCTGCCCTTAGCGCGATCATAGGATCGACTTGAGTTGCGCGATGGGCCGGTAGCCAGCAGGCGAGAAGAGCCACAGTCGCGAGGACAAAGGTAACGATTAAGAATGTAATTGGATCCGCTGCGCTCACACCATACAACACGCTCTTCAGAAATCTGGTTGCAGAGAAAGCGATGGCGAGTCCGATGATTGACCCAATCAACGCGAGGGTCATTCCTTGACGCAAGATAAGGCCACGCACGTTCCCTGACTGCGCTCCGAGAGCCATCCGCAAACCGATCTCGCGGGTTCGGCCAACCACAACGTAGGACATCACGCCATAGATTCCGACCGCCGCAAGAATCAGCGCGAGTACACCGAAACTTCCAAGCGCCCCCGCTGCCATTCGTGCGGGGAAGAGCGGAATCTTCATGTGCTCGTTCAGCGTTTTTACTTCGTAAAGAGGCAGGGTCGGATCGAGATTCCGCATCTCACTCTGCATCGCGGCGAGCGCAGTTCGTGGATCGCTTTTGGTGCGCGCGACCACGCTGACCGAGGTGCTATAGTCGCGCAGCTGCGGACGAAACAGTGCCGGCTTCGGTTCCTCACCAAGACTGTTGTATTTTCCATCTCCGCAGACACCGATAATTTCCCAAAATGGTTTATCGGGTCCGCTGAAGTTGAAGCGCTTGCCGATGGCCTCTTGTCCTGGAAAGAATCGACGGGCAAAGGTTTCATTCACAATTGCAACCCGCATTTCTATCTTGTCTTCCAATTCGGTGAAGTCGCGTCCGCGCAAAGCAATCCCCATTGTCCGAAAATAATCCGGACTAACAGAAGTTGGGATTGCCAGTGGCAGCTCGCTACTACTCACGGTCGGTCCGCCTTCGAGATAAATCGTGCTGCTACTGTAATTCAGACTAAGCGGAATATTATCCGTCAACGCTGCTGACTCGATGCCCGGTAATGCTCTGATCCTTTCGAGTACTTGTTTTTGAAAGGCACGACCTTTTGCTTCGTCGTAACCCTGCAAACCGACGTCGAAAGAAAACGCCACCGCATTCTCCGGATTGAATCCCGGTCGCATTCGCTGCGCTTCGCGCAGACTCCGTACAATCAGGCCCGCGCTGATGAGCAGGACTAACGACAGAGTAATCTGAACAACAACAAGGCCGTTGCGAAGACGGGATCGACGAAAACCGCCCATGGACGATTCATCTTTCAAGGCTGGCACCAACGCAGGTTTAGAAGACTGGAGCGCAGGAATAAGACTGAAGAGCACCCCGGTTAGGATCGAGAGAGCTAGGGTAAAGGAGATGACGCGCCAATCGATTCGAAGATCGAAGACCAAGGCAAAGTTAGTGGGGAGTTTGATCCCTTTCACCAATTGATTGATGCACCAAGCGACTGCGATTCCGGAGAGACCGCCGATAAGAGAGAGCATTACGCTTTCAGTCAGCAATTGACGGATGAGCCGGGTGCGACTTGCACCAACAGCGAGCCGAATAGCAATCTCCTTCCGACGCTCGGTTGCCCGCGCCAGTAATAAGTTAGCTAGGTTAACGCACGCCAAGAGTAGGACCAGCGAGCCAACCGCGGTCAGTACTGCCGCGAATGCAAAAACCGAATTCCGGATATCCGGGATAAACAAGCCGGGTGGAATCAATTTTAAACCGCGCCCAGCGTTTTCTGCCGGATGGTCCTTGCCCATCTCAAAAGTGATCGACTGGAGCGATGCTTCTGCCTGCTCTTTTGTCATGCCTGGTTTCAGTCGACCTACGACAAAGAGGTTGTCGCTGTCACGGTGTTCAAGCCAGGTGCTGCCGGGCTCCATCACTGGCCCCATCATCAGAGGCACCCACATCTCCGGTGCATAAGCGACTTCGGTTCCAATGAAACCTTTCGGCGCGACGCCTATAACGGTGAACGGCACGTTATTTAACGAAATCGTTCGGCCGACAATGTTCGGGTCGGATCCAAACCGTTTTTGCCAACACCCATAACTCAATACCGCTACTGGATGAGACTTGGGTGTTTGATCTTCCTCAGAACGAAATCCGCGACCGATCATTGGTTGAACTCCAAGAACATCGAAATAATTCGAGGAAGCGACAGAGCCCCAGACACGTTCATTGATTCCGTCGTGGCTGAGGCTTGCGACCACTATCCGATAGGCGATTAAACCGGAAAAAACCTGATTGCGGTCGCGGTAATCCTTGTAATTGAGATAGGACTGAAGAGTGTAATCCGCTCCGTTATGAAGCATCCCGAAAAGTTCCTGGAGTTCTGATGCATTTCGAACGGGGAGTGGCCGGAAGACAACAGTATCGACCAAGCTAAAGATGGCGGTGTTTGCCCCTATGCCGAGCGCCATTGAAATGATTGCGAGCAGGGTGAAGCCAGGGCGCTTCAAAAGTTGGCGCAAGCCATAACGAAGGTCCTGAAACAGGGTCTGCATATACGCGCGTTCCCAAATGAGATGCGACAGGCCCTTGAATTGGATTCAGAAATTTTTCATGAATCTCAGGGCGGCACGTCATCCTATTCAGGATTTTGTTCCCGAATGGTAAGAGGTCACCGTTACAAGGCGACATTCGGCGGGCTACTCTCGCGGCAATGTGAGACTGATATAGATCGTGGTTGCGAGCAGGACTATTGCGCCTATTGGCACAAGCAGAATTGCAGGTCCGGGTTCATCTTTGAAATGCCATAGACCGCCGAAGAGGAAACCAGTGGGCAATAAGATGGCGGCGGCGCCCAATCCGAGCGAAGTCATCCGGCCAAGTCGGATCATATTGAGGCGGGTGCAGATGGCGGCGCCAATCAGGATGAGATTCAACAAGGTGCCGTGGGCGTGAGCCATCCGAAACATCTCGCGGCGCACGCCATCATCGAGATAACTGGGAGTGCGGAAACCGATCAACCCTTCAAGGAGGACGCCGAAGGTGATCCAGAGCGCCAGGGAAATCCAGCCTTGGCGGATCAACCCCGTGCCACGTTGAGAAGGAGAGACCATCCGCGCAGAAGAAGAACTTAGGAAGTGGGTTGAGGCGAGCTTATTCGCCAACTTCTACATCGGTCTCGGAGCGCTGTGCCGCCAGCCTTTCTCGTGCCTGCCGTGCAGCGTTGCGCAGCTCCTCCGGCCAGAGTGGTTCCCAGTTTTGCAACGTGTTATCGCGCGATGTTTTCGTAGCTAAGTAGTCGGGTTTCGGTAAGTCGGGATGCTGGGAGGCGAGAGCATTAGCCGCGAAATATCGGACAATCGGATACGTATCCTGCATTGCTTCCAGGAGTAGCGGAGCAGTTGCGTCCGTGCTGGGAGTCATTGCCGCAGCGGTTAGGGCTCGGAGGACCGCGTCGCCTCCAAATAATGCGCGTTGTCCTTCTGGTTCATTGAAACGCTGGTCGACGGTGTTGTTCGCTTTGTCGGCCTTCGGCCAAAGGCGCTGCGTTTCGGCTATCGCTCGATTTACCGACCAGTCGAAATGGCATTGATTGCAGGCGTTCGGTTTTCCGAAGCGGACAGTCTCCTCGGGTTGTGGGTTAGTAATATCATGAGTGCGATGTGCGGCCATGATGCCATACACGATCCTCGGCATGTGGCAGTTGTAGCAGAGACTGCCGGTCGATTCGGCGGAGTGTTTGGTGTGCTCGACGAGTTGTGACGGTTTTGCGAATTGCTCGTGACACTGATTGCAGGCCGCGTTGGTTTTCATTTTCTCAGTCAGTTGACCGCGGGGATCCCCGCCATGCATAGAATGACACGAGATACAGGTGATGCGGTTGCCTGGTTTACCTGCAGTAAAACATTTTGAGCGCGTCATACCCTGATATTCGTAGGCGGTTAGGCGAGGCGAGCCGTCTTGCCAGAAACGCGTTGCGAAACTGAAGGATACTTTTTCCCCCTGCGGCCCCTCCGATGACTCTATTTTGTCCTCGCGCTGGACCGGCTTGTAGAATTCGTGCAGGTCTTTTCCCGCATCATAGGGATCGCCCCGGCTCATCATTTGCCGAATCCGTTGAGGCGGTTCAGGAATACGCTGGCCATGGCAATGGCCGCACACCATCGCTGCTCTATCTGAGTCCAATCGTGCCGGGTTGATAACTAATCGAGCCGGTGCGGTTTCTTCTTTCGATTGCCAGCGTAATCGAGTCAGAGGAGAAAGAGCCCGTTGCGCATGTTCACCTGCAGGCCCGTGACAGGCGCCACACGCAATCCCCAGTTCAGCCACTTCAGTCTTCCATGACCTATCGTCCCAATTAAGGCCGGGTTGAGCTTTTACGTTGTGGCAGAAGACGCAGTTCACGTTCCATTCCGCAACGTGCTGTTTGTAATCGCTTCCATCCGGATAAAAAAAAGACCCGTTCAAATGCATCCAGCGATGTTGGACCAGATCGTAGGCGACGGGGAGACGAAACCAAGTATCGCCAACCTTCGTTAGGTATTGTTGGATTCGCCGGGAGCCGACCGTACGCACGATTTCAAGTTGTTGCTTTTTCCCTTCTATGTCCGTCAACTTCATCCAGTAGGTTCCGTTCTCCCGAACCATCTCGGTCCGAACGCCTTGATAGGTGATGGTGTTCTCGCGTTCGAAATCACCTAGAATGCTATCGGGACCTGCTTCCTGCGTCATCGTTCGGTGAAAGGTAGCGTGCCAGCTCTCGTAGTTAGTCTCGTGACACTTTCGACAGTCGGCAGATTCAAGATAACCGGCATCGGCGCGCCCGGCTCGCACGGTCGCATACGCTGGGGCAACCGCCCGAATGATGATCGCGATCGCTCCGAGGGCGAGCAAAGTTACGGTCCAAGCGAGGAGTGGCTTCGGGAATCGCGCCAATGTCATGAAGACTATATGATTGGGAGACCGTCAGTTGGTTTGCAATAGCTCTCCGATTTCTGAAACGAAAGCGGAAGCTGTTTTTTAATAGACTGTCTTAGGCGCTTCTGCCTTGGCAATGGTTTACCCGCGGACAGCGCAAAGGATATCCCTCCTGCTCATGATCTTGATCTTGCTCTTGATCCTGGGATGAGCCATCGCTTCACATAGGATCAGGAGCAAGATCAAGATCAGGAGCAAGATGAATAGGATTCGGGCCCAGTCGCCCCCTAAAAATTCCATCTGCTTTAGACAAAAAGATCAGTTGGCGGCGTCTCGTTCTTAAAAGACCGTAAAGAGGTCATGGAAGATGTTGCCATTGATGAAAATTGGAAGGTTTGTTTTGCGGAGCTCGGACCAGGATTGGTCCTGTTCGCCCGCCAATTCGTCCGATCAGTCGCGGACGCCGAAGACATCGTCCAGGATGCGTTCGTCCGTTTCTGGAGGAAAGAGCATTCCATCGAAAATCGGGCCCTCCTTTTCGCGACCGTCCGCTCGGTCGCGCTCGATCTCCTCCGGCGGGATGCCCGGCGTGCTCGCCGTGAAGCGAACGCAGCTCTCGAGGTGGAGCAATCCACCCAACCGCAATTTGATTTCGATGATGATTCTCAGCGGGAGCTTGCGGCAGCTGTTGATCGATTACCTGTCGAACAGCGGGAGGTACTGGTCATGAAGATCTGGAACGAGCTTACCTTTGCGGAAATCGGCGATGCCCTTGCGATTTCGCAGAACACGGCCGCTTCGCGCTATCGCTACGCGCTCGCGGCGTTAAAGAAAAATTTTGTTAGCCATGAATGATCATTCCGAGCTCGAAGCCGAACTGAAAAAACTGCGTCCGCGTGCAACCTCACCCGGTTTAGGCACGCGGATCGAGCATGCCCTTGCGGCAACTGCGACGACGCCCAGCGCCGGCATCCTTTCGAAACAGCGCAGCTCTCGAATAAATTGGTTTGGACTCGGCTTGGGCCTAGCCGCCGCCGCAGCTTTTGTTGTCTTGGCCCGAGTCAATACTGACCGGGCGCCAGGGCAAAACCACAACGTTTTGGGAGTGACCACGCCTGTGCCTTTCACGACTGTCGCTCCGGAGGCGAGAGATAGTTTTGTTCCGGTCGGCCTAACTCAAGTCGTCTACGGCACGCGCGACGAAGGACTGCATTTCCACAAAGGTACTGACCAACCAGTTCGTCGCCTCCGCTCGCAAAAACGTGAGACCCTTCAATGGCGTAATCCCACAACGGGGACCTCCTTGCGCCTTTCGTATCCGAGCGAAGAAGTCACATTCATTCCCATCTCGGGTCAGTAAACATGATCTTCCCACAAATTATCCTTCTTCCCCTCGTCATCGCCCTGGTGTTGATGCTCGATTTAATTCACTTGCGCTTACGGCGGAGGGGCCGGGTGCGAGATCCAAGAATTCCCTAACCAAAACCAAACTATGAAAACAAAAAGCATCGCAGTAATCGCAGCTCTCACTCTGCTTCCCGGAGTCGGATTTGCTCAGCCTCCTCCGGCGCCACCTAATCCTCCCAACGCACCAGCTCCACCGGCTCCGCCAAATCCCCCAAAGGACCGCGACCACGATCGGGGGCCGAAAGTGCCGGTCACATTTTTGGGAGTTGAGACCTCGGAAGTTCCGCGGGTCCTGAGTGAACAACTCGGTCTCGCCAAAGGCTTCGGCCTGGTAGTCGATTATGTTGTCCCGGAAGGCCCCGCTGCGGCCGCGGGTGTCCAGCAAAACGACATCTTGAAATTGTTCAACGATCAAATCCTGGTTCACCCTGATCAGCTCGCGAAGCTTGTTCGCAGTTTTCCGGAAGGGACGAATGTCACATTAACGGTTCTGCGCAAAGGGCAGGAAACAAGACTCACGGTTAAGCTGGGCAAGAAAGAAATCTCGGAACGCCGCGATTTCTTAGGCCGACATCGGCACGACAAAGATCTCGGATCCATGAATCATGATCTCGATCTGGGAAACATGAATTTTAATTTTAGCGGGTCGGAAAATTTCGGCCCTGCCTTTCGCGATGCGGTGAAAGACGCGCGTCGTGAAGCCTTACGGGCGGGTAAAGAAGCGCGGCGTGAGGCTTTGCGCGCGAGCGGGGAGGCGCGCCGCGAAGCTATGCGTGCGAGCCAAGAAGCGATGCGCGCCGCTCGGCAAATTCATCTCTTTAGTAATGATGGTGGCGCGATGAAATCGACCACGATCGATCTTGGTAAAGCGCAGATTGTTTCTAGCGACGCTCAAGGCGAGCTAAAGATTGATACCGTAAACGGCAAGAGGATTCTCACCGCGAAAGATCCGGAAGGTCGCCTTCTTTTTAGTGGCCCAGTCAATACGAAGGAGGATCTCGATAAAGTTCCGCCAGCGGTGCGTGAGCGTTACAACAAATTGGAGCAAAAAGATCTGCCCGGCGTCATCTCCACTACTTCGACTGCGTCAGAGGACGAAGAAGACAATGGCAGTGACGATGAGGATACGGATTTAGAAGAGGACGATAACGGCGACGATGGCGGTGAACCTGCCGACGCAATAATGCAGCAAGTGTTACATCGGGTTTTACCGGAAACTCTTAGCGTATTGGGAGCGGAATCGATTTAAGTTTCTTCGCACGGGTTAAGACTCACACGAGGCATGAGTAGGATCAGGAAACGCCTGGTGGGAGTTCTCAAGGTGGCAGTAAATATCAGTGCTGCGCTGATTGCTGTTGCGCATGCGGCTACTACAGAAGATTCGGGGAAACCCGAACCCAACGTTGCCAAAGAAATCGATAGTTACCTTGATTCCGTCGTCTCGGAAAACAAACTTTCTGGAGCTGTGCTGGTA
>Ga0207701_10004420_pt1 | contig 14283 bp, 9 predicted proteins | sample KBSSwiSSwithPhiX_FD_184294 | JGI IMG/M metagenome (GOLD analysis project Ga0207701, IMG submission 184294) | Switchgrass rhizosphere bulk soil microbial communities from Kellogg Biological Station, Michigan, USA, with PhiX - S5 (SPAdes) (version 2) | ecosystem: Environmental > Terrestrial > Soil... | reverse complement strand
TGGGCCACGTGGTGTTTTTGCGGCAGCCGCGCCTATGGCCGCAGACCGTGTTTCTCGTGGAATAACCTGGTTACTTCAACTAACGCTGCCCTCGGAATTTGTGCTGACGGCCAGCCGACTGAGGTCGCGGGAAGAGACTTCTACAAACCGGGGAACAAGATCGCCGCCAGACTCGACGCATCAATTGATGGCTGCGACCTATTCTGCGGAAGGAAATGGCGTTGACTACGCTGGGACGTTCGTTTATCCGGACCCGTTCGACGGTGACACCAAGCCCTACGCCAACGCCGACATCCACCAGAACTCCTGCTCCGACGCCAACTCCTACGCCACGAGGACGCGCTTATTATCGCAGGCAGGGGTGAATTCGTAATTTTCGATCGATCCGGGCTTTCGGTGCACACGGGCCGCATGTTGAGCGAGACCGATGCTGCCGCCGTTACAATTTAAGCTCGATTTGCCTTGCCAGGCGGCAAATACTTCGAGTAGATAAGCGCACATGATTCAGAACATAAAAGATGTTTGCGATCGCAACATTCGCGACTCGCGAGTCGCTTTCCGCGCTTTCCTGGTTTTTGTCGCGCTCGCGTGCGGCGGCTGCCAAAGCCCGCTACCGCCTCTTCCGAATCCCCCAGGCCCCAAGACAGCGGTAAGGCTTTCTCCCGGAGATGTGATCAAGGTTTCCTATGCCGACGAGACCATCCCGGATCAAACACAGAAAATTCGCAGAGACGGCAAAGTCAGTTTGCCGCTCATCGGCGAAGTAACGGCTGCCGGAAAGAGAGTTATCGATTTTCAACATCAGCTCGTCGGCCGCTATGAAGGGCAGCTTGAAAGCAACGAAGTGCTGGTGACGTTGGAGAACGGCACTGCAACGGTGACCGTCTCCGGGTTTGCCAATAAACCGGGCCCCATTGGGTTTGATCGCCCGACGACTGTTTATCAGGCGATCATGCAAGCGGGAGGAGTAAGCGATTATGGGAGCCCAAGCAATATTCATCTCACTCGTGTCATAGACGGGGCGCAGCTTACCGAGACCATTAACCTTCGGCCGGCCATTCACGGTCAGCCATTACGACCAGAATATGTTCAGGACGGGGACGTGATCTACATCGGACGCAGCTTGTTTTGAGTTGACGTGCCGGCACGGGCGACTTGCAAACATGATTTTGCCATGTCGAATTCTCCGGGTCCGTTTCCGCGTTGGTTCGCTACCTATCGCGCTGCTGTTCGCCGCTTCTTTCCTGGTCCTACAATCAGATGCTACCTGGGCACAAACAACGGGCTCGGCGTTCGAACGAGTTGGTGTCGGCTGGCTACCAGCCATTCCGATTCAGATCACAGCGGGTGGGGACGCGGGCTACGACGACAACGTTACCCTACAGCCCAGCGGCGAAGGCTCAATATTCACCAGGGAAAACGTTGTTCTAACTTACGCTCGCCCTGGGGAGCGGACACAATTTTTTGTGGTCGGTGTCGGACGCTTTACCCAGTATTTCGATGTGTCTGGCCTGGACGAGACTGCCGGAAACGTCACTTTGGAGCTTACGCATAACTTCTCGACCCGGCTTTCCTTCTACGCCAACGTTTACGCCACGTACCAGAACCAGCCCAATTTCCAATCCAACGTGGGCCCGGAGAACGTGGTCGGCCCGTTCTTCGACACAGTGGATATTTTTGCGCTTACTTATTATTGGTCTTCGCGACTTTCCTTGGTGACAAGCTACACGTTCGAGCGCGTTCAGTACTTTTCCTCGTCGAACGGAAATTCTCAGAACGGTGTCCAGAACACGTCTGCTCAGAATCGTATTCAGAACACGTTTAGCGAGGAGTTCAAATTTAGCCTCACCAGTCGCACGGTTCTTGTGGGCGAATATCGTTTTGAAGCAATAGATTACGATACGGCCCCTCTCAATTCCACGACAAACTCCGTCCTGGCCGGTATCAATCATAATTTAACCGAGCACTTAACGGTGCACGTGCGCGGGGGTGAATCGTTTCGTTCTCTTGAAAACGAGGGGAATATGGCCAGTCCTTACTTTGAAGGTACGCTTGGTTACGTGAGCAGCAATCACACGCTGAACTGGACGAGTAGCTATGGATACGAATCGCCCACGGCGACAGGCGCAACAACCACCAAGACATGGCGCACGGGTCTGAACCTGACCTACGATCTAACTTCGCGGCTCAGTTCAACCGCTGGCGTTTATTATCATCACGATCAAAATACAGGCGGAACCGGCTCGACAGGAACGCAGGATTCTTTCGATCTTACTCTCGGCCTCCGTTATACGATCAATAAGCGCTTTACCCTGCACGCAGACTACAACCATACTACGCTGGGTTCGCTAGGAACGACACCGGGTTACTCACGGAATCGCTATTCTGCCGGATTGAGCTATACCTACTGAGAATCTGCAGACAAGATAGCTTAGCGACCAGAGCTCCCCGGACAAGGATGGTCAATTACTCTCCAGCGCAAGCCTAAGAAATACTCCGGAAATGCCTTCTTCACCTAACGAAGCCGCTGCTAGCGAAACCATCGTTCCGACGGAAAGGGAGTACATCCCCGGATCTAGCCGGCCGAATCAAAGGAAGACGTGGCGATTTTGGAGCGGAGGTTGTTTTGCGATTGTGCTGCTGGCAGCTTTCGCCCGGCCACTCCTAGCGCTAGTACATTACGCTGCCGAGAGCGAGCTGTATTCATACATTTTACTGGTACCGTTCGTTTCTGCTTACCTGCTTTACCTTCGGCGTGACCAATTATCGAAAACTTTGGTTACCGATGTTCCACTTGCCGTCGTCTCGCTAGCCGCCGGTCTCGGCGTTTTGGTGCTGATCTACTGGTTGGACTTCGTTAGGCAACGGCCGAGCGATAATGATCGGTTCACGCTACTAACCTTGTCGTTCCTTTTTTTTCTAGCAGCGGGAGGATTTTTCTTTTTCGGACGTGGCTGGATGCGGACAGCCGCCTTTCCTCTAGCGTACCTCATTTTCATGGTGCCCATGCCGGATGCGATGGCAGATGCGCTCGAAACAGTTTCAAAATATGCCTCCGCGGAAGTGGCTAATGTCCTTTTCCACTTTAGCGGCACGCCGTTTCTGCGGTCGGGTCTCATTTTCCAACTGCCGAACATCACGTTCGAGGTTGCGCAGGAATGCAGTGGCATTCGATCAAGCTGGGTGCTTCTGATGACCAGCGTCCTGGCCGGCAATTTATTCTTGAAGACTCGGTGGCGCCGGTTTGCGCTCATCGCCTTTGTCATCCCGCTTGCCATTTTACGGAACGGATTTCGAATTCTCGTGATCGGCCTTCTCTGCGTGAATATAGGGCCGGAAATGATTCACAGCCTGATCCACCGCCGCGGTGGCCCACTCTTTTTCATGCTTTCGTTGATTCCATTTTTTCTGGTGTTGTGGTGGCTTCGCAAGGGAGACGTCCGGGCCCGACAACCCGAGTTGCACTGAGCGTCATGCAGGGTTCGAACCTTTGACTTTCTTGGTTGTCGCCGGTGTCCTGGCAGTTTCTCATTTTTTTGCAAATTTTTTGGAACTTCGTCCTCCGGCTTCCGTAGAAGCGTTTGGAAGAACAAATTCTCCATTCTGTTTGACACATAAGCTTTGACTCAGATTTCTTAAGATTCGGCTTGGAATGGTATCTTTCCTAAACGGATGAGAATTCGATTTGGCGGTCGGTCGGAGACTTCTTGAAAATACGATTCATTACCTCATCGCGGAGCGAATTGTGAGCACGCACACCGTGTTAGCTTTGGTTGCCGCCACGTTTAGTGCCGCCCTGGCCGTGGCAGCGGCTTGTCGCGGACGCCGTTCGCTTGCGACCTGGTGCTTTTCGGTCGGCATGCTGAGTTTCGCGCTGGAGAGTTTCTTCGGCGCTATGTGGCTTGCCCCGTCTATTCCCGAAAGGGCGTCCTTTTGGGGAGGTCTTGCACTGCTGACGAAGTCGTTTCTTCCGGGGATTTGGCTTTGCTTTAGCCTCACGTATTCGCGTGGAGGTCCTTGCGGATTTCCGGTGAGGTCACGGTTTCTCGTCCTGGCGGCACTTTTGGTCCCAGTAGGCGTGTCCCTGCTTCTCCGAGAGCAACTGGCGCCGGTTTTTCCGCAGAGCGAATCGGGTGAAGCCTGGTGGATTGACTCTCATACGGCGGCCAAAATTCTGAATGGCTGTTTGCTGCTGGTCACGGTGCTGGTTCTTATGAATCTGGAGAAGACCTTCCGTTCGGCTGTCGGGACGATGCGGTGGAGAATCAAGTTTATCGTTCTTGGTCTCGGGATTGTGTTCGGAGCGCGGATTTACACCCTCAGCCAAAGGCTACTCTTTTCGGGCGAGATCATGGTCTTAAGCGACATTGATATAGTCGCGATGCTGATCGGGTGCGCATTGATGGCAGTCGCTTTTCTGCGGAGTGGTTTCGGCGAAATCGACGTCTATCCGTCCCACGCTGTTCTGCGCACTTCGCTGACGATCTTGTTGGTCGGGGCGTACCTTTTTATTGTCGGCGTGCTCGCCCAAGTCGTGGCGCAGACCGGCGAACTGGGGACGTTCCAGTTCCAAGCCTTTGTGGTGCTGTTGGGATTTGCTGTTCTGGCTGTGTTATCGTTCTCGAATCGGGTCCAACAAAATATCAGGCGTTTCGTTAGCCGGCATTTTAAAAGACCGCAGTATAATTTCCGCCAGATATGGACGCGCTTTACTCAATGCACGTCCAGCGTGCTCGATCAGCCCGGCTTGTGCGCTGCAGCCGCAAAATTGATCTCTGAAACCTTTAGCGTCTTGTCGGTTACTATCTGGCTATTCGATGAACAAGACCGGATGGCGTTCGCGGCGTCTACCTCGAGATCAGAACGCGAGACCACCGGCGCGGTTCCAAATCTGGTCGGCTTGGAGCCAGTCCTGGCAAGTGTTCGAATGCTTTCCAAACCTTTTGATTTGGAAAAAGCAAAAGGCGATTTTGCAGAGAGCTTGAGGCGAATCAGTTCGAGCCAATTTCGCACTGGAGGCAATCGGGTTTGTACTCCGCTATGGACGGGAGACCACTGCATAGGTGTGGCCATCCTGGCAGATCGCGTTGGTGGGGTTCCCTACACCCTGGAAGAACTGGATTTGCTGAAATGCATAGGAGATCAGATTGCGGTGGGTCTGCTAAACCTTCGGCTGACAGAAGAAATTACGCGGGGAAAAGAACTGGAAGCGTTTCAAGCTATGTCCGCTTTCTTCGTGCATGATCTGAAAAACGCCGCCTCTACGCTGAGCCTGACGCTCCAGAACCTGCCAGTGCATTTTGATGATCCGGCTTTTCGCAGCGACGCGCTGCGCGGCATTGGAGAAACCGCAAACAGAATTAACGAACTGATCAGCCGCCTCACCGCGTTGAGGTATCTCGAGGTCAACCTCGCGGAAGTGGACCTCAATAAGGTCGTCGATGACGCGCTCAAGGCCTTTAACGGTACTGCGAACATTAAAATCCTCAAAGATCTTCGCCTGGAGCCGAAGCTGAAGCTGGATCGCGATCAGTTAGGCAGTGTAATCACCAATTTACTTCTGAATGCTCGCGACGCTGTCGGGCGAGGAGGCGAAGTCAAAGTTGAAACCAGTCAAAGGAACGATTGGGCAATCCTTTCGGTCGTCGACAATGGATGCGGGATGAGTCCGGCGTTCGTAAAGGCCTCTCTTTTCCGCCCCTTTCAGACCACAAAGAAGAAGGGGCTCGGCATCGGCATGTTTCAATCCAAGATGATTGTGGAAGCGCACCGGGGAAAGATTCAGGTAGAAAGTCAGCCCGGCGCCGGCACAACCTTCCGGATAATGCTGCCTCTGAATCATCAAATAGCATGAAACACAAGCTGCTCATCGTCGATGACGACGAAGCGATCCGGACTCAGATGAAATGGGCGCTGAGCCAGGATTACGAAGTTCATTTCGCCGAAGACCGAAAAGGGGCTCTTGAAGTTTTCCAGGCCAACTCCCCGGGGGTAACGTTGCTTGATCTGGGTCTTCCACCGCGCCCGAATGAATGCGATGAAGGATTGGCGGCGCTATCCGAGATACTCGCTGTCGATGGTACGGCCAAAGTCATCATCGTGTCCGGACAAGGGGAAAAACGGAATGCTATCGAGGCGGTTGGCGCGGGAGCTTACGATTTCTTATGCAAGCCGGTGGAGATGGAGGAACTGAGGCTGCTCCTTCGGCGATGCATCCACGTAGTGGAACTCGAGAAAGAATACCGCGAGTTACAACAGAGCCGGCGCTCCGATGTGTTTGAAGATATGCTCGGCACCAGTCCGCAAATGCAGGCAGTTTTTGCTTTCATTCGCAAGGTTGCCGGAACAAATGCTCCGGTCCTCCTGCTGGGAGAAAGCGGCACTGGCAAAGAAATGGCGGCAGCGGCCATTCATCGCCGCAGCGCGCGCAAGGACGGCCCTTTTGTCGCCATCAATTGCAACGCCATTCCCGAAAACCTTCTGGAGAGTGAGCTCTTCGGCCACGAAAAAGGCGCTTTTACTGGTGCTCACGTTCAGCGCAAAGGTCTATTGGAAACAGCCAGTGCCGGCACTCTGTTTTTGGATGAGATTGGCGAGCTTCCACCGGCAATTCAGGTGAAGCTGCTTCGGTTTCTTCAGGAGCAGCGCTTACAACGAGTCGGCGGAAGACAGGAAATCCAGGTCGATACGCGGTTGGTCGCCGCGACCAACGGCGATCTAAAAGAGCTGATCAATAACGGAAAATTTCGCGAGGATTTGTATTTTCGCCTTGCCGTTGTCACTATACGCCTGCTGCCGCTTCGTGAACGTGGGGAAGATATTGTTTTCCTGGCCCGCGAGTTTCTACAAAGCTATGCCAACCAAAACGGTCGGACAAAGCTGGTTTTCACACCCGACGCGCTACGGGCATTAAGCCGTTATTCATGGCCCGGGAATGTACGCGAACTCCAAAACCGTGTGAAACGGGGCGTCATTATGGCTAACGGATCGCGAGTTACTGCGAAAGATCTCGAGTTGGATCAGGATCAGGACGTGGCGTGCACTGCAACGAGTCTCAAACAAGCACGCGAACACGTCGAACGGGAAATGATTGAGCAAGCGCTCAAGAGGAACTCTGGCAAAATCACTTCCGCGGCTGCTGACCTGGGGATAAGCCGGCCAACTCTCTACGAACTAATGGAAAAACTCGGCATCGCGAAAAAGCACGCGACACAACTATCAACTAACATCAACTAACATCGAGATCCTCCTCAACATGCAAACAAAGATCTTATTCAAAATTATAACGCTTATTCTAACGATTTTCCTTGTTACCGCCTGCTCTAAGGAAGCCAGAAAAGCGCGCCTCTTGGGTGAGGCTGACAATTATTTCAAAGCAGGCAACTACGACAAAGCCAAGCTGACCTACCTTAACACGCTCCAGCTCGATCCACAAAACGCGCTTGCATTTGAAAGAATCGGCGCAATGTGGCAGGACGACGGGGCACCTTTGCGTGCTGGTGGGTTTCTGAAAAAGGCAAGCGAGCTGGACCCGAAAAATGTCCAAACCCGAATACGGCTTGCCCGCTGTTATGTGGCCGCCGGACGTTTTGGTGACGGAACAAAAGAAGCGCTCCAAGTTCTCGAACAAGTCCCAGACAATGGCGACGCCATTATCACTTTGACTGAAGCGGCAAGAAGCAAAGAAGACATTGATGCTGCCGAAAAACAGCTCCAGAAATTTCCCAAAAAGAACGACGTCTCCTTCTACCTGGCCGCGGCAAATCTGGCTTTCAATGGGGGCGACATGTCTACTGCGGTCAACGCACTACAGCAGGCGCTTGCTGCCGATCCTAAATCGTCGCAAGCGCACCTGGCGCTGGGAAATTTGCATTTGGTTCAGAGAGACTTGAAACGAGCCGGCGAAGAATTCAAGAAAGCGGCAGACCTTGCGCCGCCTCGATCAATCGAGCGCTTGAAATATGTCGAGTTCAAATGGGGCGCTGGTGATGCTGACGAAGTGAGAAGCGTCGCCACTGATATGACCAGACAGACCCCGGACTATCTTCCGGGCTGGGTATGGTTGGGCGAGCTTGCTTATAAGGACAAAAAATACGACGAGGCGCTCGGGCTTCTTGAAAATATTTTTTCTCGCGACCCGGAATATATTGAAGGCCGCAGACTGCAAAGTGACCTGCTGTTGGCAAAGGGCGACACAAAAAAAGCGGTCGAAGTTTTGGAGCGACTGGACCAGATCTATCCGGATTCCCCCTACGTCAAATATAAATTGGCAGGCGCGTATCTCAAAAATAACGACATGAACCAGGCTAAGCTCGTGTTGGATCAGGCCGTCTCAATCAATCCGGACTATGACGATGCTGTTCTACTGCTCGGCCAGCTCAACCTTGCCACCGGCCACGGTGAAAACGTCATCGAGCCTCTGAACCGCTTGCTGAGAAAACGTCCCAATCTAATGAACGCCGCATTGGTGCTGGCCGCGGCTTATGGCTCGCTTAATCGAAACGACGATGCCGCGACCGTCCTTCAAGAGCAAATCAAGCTCGCGCCGAACGATCCACAGCTCCCGACAGCGCTCGCTCTGACCTATCGCCAGGCGAAAAGGAATAATGAAGCTCGTCAGGCATTTGAAAAAGCTGCCCAGCTCGCGCCGGATAACCTGTTTCTAGTTGATCAACTCATTGAGCTGGATTTGCTGGATAAGCATTTCGACGCTGCCCGGCAGAGAATACGGCGCCAGTTCCAAAAAACGCCCGATTTGCCAGCTGCGCATTTCTTTGAAGGCAAAATTTTGGCAGCGGAAGGAAAATGGGATTCAGCCGAGGCAGAGCTTCAAAGGACGCTCCAGTTGGAGCCGAATTTTGTCGCCGCCTGCGATTTGCTGGCCCAGAGTTACGTTGCGAGGAATAAGCTTCCCCAGGCGGTTGACCAGCTGCAAGCATTGCTCTCGAAGAACCCCAACGGCACGCCGACCCTCATGACTCTCGCGCTCGTCTATGACCGGATGAACGATTTCCCAAAGGCGCGGGATGCCTATGAGAAGCTTCTCTCGACCCAGCCCAACTTCGTTCCCGCATTAAATAACCTCGCTTACCTCTACACCGAGCGCCTGAATAACCTGGACAAGGCTTACGAGCTGGCGAGTAAAGCCCGTCAGTTGCTGGGACAGGACGCTTCGGTCGGCGATACCTTTGGCTGGGTCCTTTACAAACGCGGTAACTACCAGCAAGCCTTGCCGATTTTACAGGAAAGCGCTCAAAAAGCTGCTGACAAACCGGAAATTCAATATCACCTAGGCATGACCGCCTACATGATGGGCCAGACAGACCTGGCGAAGGCCGCCCTCAAGAAGGCCGCCAGCGCAGCCCAAGATTTCCCGGGCAAGGATGAGGGCAAACGTCGTCTCGCGTTGATCGAGGGCGGCGGCGACCTGCCAATCTCACAACTCGAGGCGATGGCCAAAGAGCAGCCTACCGATGTCATCGTCCAGATGCGCCTTGGGGAAGCTTACCGAAAACAAGGCGCAGCGGACAAAGCGGCCGCGGCGCTTGAGCAAGCGCTGAAACTGAATCCAAAGCTGACTGCGGCCGCAACCGAGCTGGCGCAACTCAATGCCGGACCCCTCCGGAACAAGGAGCAAGCTCTCGTTTACGCAAAGAAAGCGCGCGAGCTTGCGCCTGGCGATCCGCAGGTCGCGGGCATTCTCGGAAAGGTTGCCTACGACAGTGGTAATTTCGCATGGTCCTACAGTCTTTTACAGGACGCCGTTCGTCCGCGCCAAAACGATCCCGCGATCTTGCACGATTTGGCATGGGCTGCTTATAGCTTGGGAAAAGTGAATGAGGCTCGGGATGCGATGCAAAAAGTCCTGACGGCCGTTCCCAGCTCCCCCCAGGCTGCCGATGCCAAAAAATTTCTGGCGTTAACTGCCTTGGAGGGAAAGCCCGAGGAACTCATTGCCGGCGAGTCCGAGGTGCAAAATGAATTGAAATCGAACCCCGAGTATGTGCCTGCACTTATGGCCCAAGCCGCCCTTCTTGCGCAGCGCGGCCAAGCGGAACCAGCTACGGAAACTTACACAGAGATCCTACACCGACTCCCGGATTTCGCGCCTGCACAGAAACGCCTCGCTGCGTTGTATGCTCAGGACCCATCCAGAGTCGCTGCCGCCTATGGTCTCGCCACAAAAGCGCGTAACACTTTGCAGGACGACCCCGAGTTGGCCGCGCTTCTCGGACGACTGAGTTACGAGAAAAAGGAATACCCGCGCGCAATCCAACTGCTGCAAGAAAGTGCTCGGAAAAAGTCACTCGACGCCGATTCTCTTTTTTATCTAGGCATGTCTCAGCTCCAAGCCAGGCAAAGTACCGAGGCACGCGGAGCGCTCAACGAAGCTTTGACCGACGGCCTGCAGGAGCCCTTCGCGACTGAGGCAAAACGAGCCCTCGCACAGTTAGATCGAGAGTAACTTTTGTGTGTTATCTTGCCCGGCGTTTAACCACTTGTTGGAATATCGTACAAGCGTCAGGATTCCTTACGATTTTGCCGCCGACAGACGTCGCGTCGTTGGCTAATGTATTCCGATACACCAATCCTTAGGGATGTTTCGACGATCAATTCTGCCACCAGCGTAGGCATTTGACCGTCAGCCTAGCAGGGCTTTTCCCTATCTTTCCGATGATTCATTGATGGCATCAAGGAGTGGCATAGGGCGTGCTTTTCGTCTTCTAGTATGAAAAGAAGGGCAATCTCAAAGGGAAAACTTACACTACTGTTAACGGCCTTTTGTGCTGTAATTCTCGCATCGAGTGATGATGCCAAGGCCGTTGCTTACCGGCTTCCCCCGATTAGACTTGCCAGTGGGGACCAGCATGAGCTGGGGCGAGTCTTGCCAGGCCTACTGGTGAGCAACGCTGACAGAGAGCAATATGTCAACTTCATGATTGGTCTCCCCCTCGGCGGCTCAGATCATGTGATGATCAATGGCCAGGATAGCTTGGTGATGCGTTCAAATAATGACTTTGGTGCGTTGCTTGACCCTGCGACACTTGCTCTAACAGGTAAAGGAATGAGGGTAAACCTTGGCACCCAAAGCAGGTATGATTACCTGCTCGTCAGATACAACGGGCCGAATGCTGTTTCTCAAGTTTGGCACGTTGGTGATTTAACTGGCAGGATTCTAATTCCGGCCATTCGGGCCCGGCACGGTCTTCCTAACTGGGCACTCTTCACATCTCGCCCTGTAGGTGTCCCTGATGGCGGCGCCACGTTGATGATGCTCGGCGTGGCTCTGGGTACACTGGGTGCGGTGCGGCGCTATCTAATCGGCAGATAAGCCTGAGCGTCCCGATTTCCTGCTACGCTGGAGAAAGATGGCCGTTTCCTCTTAATGGCCATTTTTGCGATCACGCTTTACGTTGCATGAAAGAACTCGACGCGGGCTCCGTAGGCTGTGTCCCACGTCGGTCGAAAAATAGAACGCTGTCCCGCGCCATTTGTTTTTCACGACCTCGAGAAGTCCTGAGATCAATGCCTACAACTAACCAGCGGCAGATCAGGACTCACGGTTTTTGTAGAAATCGTCGGGAGACCATACGGTTTCTGGGCGAGTTATAATTGCCTGTGATTATAGTAGTTATGACTTGTATGATTCTATCGTACGTCGGCGCGTCGGATAGTTTTACGACTCTTATCCCAGAGCTCTCTCCCTGCGGTTGCCGAACATCTTAAATTTTTTTATCGATGCAAAACGCTAATTATCAGTTAATTACAGATAGAACCAAGGTCGAGCAAATATAATTTCTACCGACTTGGCAAGGCTGCTGCTTCTGAAGGAACTCGAATGCAGTCAAACCCCACAACCAATTGAGGACCAACCAACCAATAGAAGAATAAATAACCATGAATAAGCTCAAATATCTAACGTTGATCGCCATCGCTGGTCTTGGCCTTCAACAAGCCAAAGCCGACGTCTTTAACTTTCAACTTGCCCAAGGGAATACCGCCCTAACTGGCGGTGGGTTTACCGGGCCGTATGCCAATGTGAGCGTCACTACGAATGGCACCAACGTCGCCACCATCACGTTCACGTCTCTGACACAAACGGTAAACGGTAACTCATATATTTACCTGTTTGGAGACGGTTCGAGCGTTGCTGTCAATGCCAGTGCCGCTTCGACAATTACCGGAATAGCGGCGGTCGGCCTACCAGGATTCGATGCGCCGATCTTATCTGACGCTGGATCTAAGAATGTGGACGGATTCGGAGTTTTAAATCACACAGTAAACAACTTCGACGGCTTTAGCCACGCAACCAACTCGATCACTATCACCCTGACTAAAACGAGCGGAACTTGGGGTCTTGCCAATACGGTCCTGACGGGGAACGGCAACAACGTTTTTGCGGCGGCTCACATCTTTGTCACGTTAAATCCTCCCAATCGTAACAACGGCGCAGCCGTTACCGGTTTCGCCGCCAATGGTGGCGGTTTTGTTCCCGATGGTGGAACGACGGTGATGTTGCTAGGGGCTGCGCTAGGTGCGTTGGGTGTGGTGCGGCGTTATCTATTCAGTTAACCAGACAATTCCAGTAAAGCGTCCCGGTCCTCGCGACGCTGGAAGCAAAGTGGCTGTTCCTATGGACAGCCACTTTGTGTTTTGTACGGGATCGCCGGTTAGGTCGGGAGCACTTTGTCCGCAGGAACTTCCATCTCCAGCGACCGCCCAAGAAACTCGAGCAACACTCGGATCCGTTCTCTCGCTGGCAATAACTGGGTGACCACCACCTCGAGTCCCCGAAACGGTCCTTCTATGAGTTGAACTGGCTGGCCAATTTTGGGGGAGGAATCGACGGTGACGACTTCTTCGGCGCCCGCCTTTGACTGAAGCGCAATAACGGTATTTTCAGGCAACGTTGCCAGACGCTCTCCAAACCGGAGGATTCCCTGGACTCCGTGAGAGCTTTCAACTGCGCGATGCTGAGTGGAATACACAAATTTCGCAAACAAATAGCCGGGAAACATCGCCTCCACGAACCAGACTGGCCCTCTCTGGGTGAGCTTGCGAAAACGCAAGCGGGGCGATAAACACTTGATTCCAAACCGGCGCCGCAGCGCCGTTGCCGCCAGATGCTCTCGTTTGGGTTCGGCCCTCAGGCAGAACCACACAGGATCGTTAGATAGCGCGAGCAAGGCAGAGGACTCCGTCACATAGCCAGATTAAGGCCTTCGGGCTGAACTGCCAAGTTCCTAAGAATGTGCGGGTAGCCCGGACTCAAACGTTTCCTAACAATTCTGGCGTGGAATGCAGCGAACCGCATAAGCGGATCATTTTGCGACCTGCTGAATCGCAGTCGGATCGTCGAGCAAAATCCATTCAACTGCAGAAACTGGCAGACTGCCATTCTTGATAAGGTCATCGTGAAATTGGCCGAGCCGAAAATTATCGCCCTGTTTATCTTTGTAACGACCGAGCAAATTCATGATTTGCCATTTGCCTGTGATGTAGCTGATTTTTTGCGTCGGACTTGATGCCGCGCCGGCGGCTTCGCCTTCTGCTGCTTCGCGATCCAGTCCGCCCGCGTCCATGAAGTACTTCACTGCTTGCTCAAAAGTCCATCGGCCGGTGTGCAGATTTACGTCGACGCCGATTCGCGCGGCACGATAACGCGACAGGCGCAAGATCTGTCCTTGCGCCGCTGAATTGTTTGGATAAAGGCCGGTGCGCGACAGCATCTCCTCCCCATAAAGCGCCCAGCCTTCAACGAAAACGCTGTCCTCATGCTGGCGACGGATCTCATCGTTTGAATGATTTGCGATGGAGAGTTGAAGAAAATGTCCGGGAATACCTTCGTGCCCGAGAATCGGCCGCGGATCTTCAATCGCGGCGCGGATATAAAAGTTCTTCGATTCCGGGTTATAAGTCGGGATGAAGAAAAAACCGATCGGATCTTTGTCATACACGCCTGGTGGATTCATGAACCCTCCAGGACTGGTGGGTTTAAATGCCTCCGGTAACTGCCGAATCTGGAATGGCCCGAGATATTCGGGCAACGTGACAAGGTTGTGCTCTTTCAAGAAGTTGATCATTTCGGTCTGGCGACTTTCGTACGCTTTCAGAAAAGATTCCTGATCGGGCGGGATTTGGGCGGCCCGTTTTGGATCGGGATCAGCGAGCTTGGGATCAGGCAGCAGCGCTTCCAGCGCGCGGTAACGCGCCAGCTCAGCGCGCCCGATCGTTTCCACCTCGGAGGCATTCAGCGGCAGGAGCAGAACGTGCTTGAGATAG
>Ga0207701_10004416_pt1 | contig 14286 bp, 8 predicted proteins | sample KBSSwiSSwithPhiX_FD_184294 | JGI IMG/M metagenome (GOLD analysis project Ga0207701, IMG submission 184294) | Switchgrass rhizosphere bulk soil microbial communities from Kellogg Biological Station, Michigan, USA, with PhiX - S5 (SPAdes) (version 2) | ecosystem: Environmental > Terrestrial > Soil... | reverse complement strand
CAACGATCCGTGACGAGCGCTCGCCGCGCCCGGAAGCGGAGAAAGACGCGACGGTTATCCGTGTGCTGCCGAACATCGCGGCAGGTGGCGACCCGCCTTCGGCCGGCCGAGCGTCGCTGAGGCGTCACAAACGTGGCTCACGGCAGCGCAAACACCAGGATGGTTGGCGATCCGATGTGACCGTCCTTGATCCAGCGATCGAGCGGACTGCCCGAGGCGACAGCGATGTACTGGCTGCGGCCGACTTCGTACGACACGATGCCGCCAGCCATCGGGCCGCCCGTCTGAAAGCTGTAGAGCACTTTGCCGTTTTCGACGTCCAGCGCGAGAAACCGCCCCGTCAGCTCACCGGCGAGCACCAGGCCGCCGGCCGTCGTCGTGACTGCGGCGACCATCGGGCGAGGCGAATGATACTTCCAGCGTATCGAGCCGTCGGCGGTGTTGATGGCCGTGAGCCACCCGGACCACTCGGCATCGGCTTCAGATCGGCCGCCGATGTAGTTCTGACCCTCGACATGGCGAGGTTTTTCAGCGGCGAAAAACGTCGCGCAGTAGTCGACGGCGGGAGTAATCAGTAGTCCCGCGCGGGGATGCAAGGCGGGACCATTCCATTGCACGCCGCCCAGCATGCCGGGACAGGCATGGACACCGGCGGGCGTCACCGGCTGCTCGACGTTCGTCCTCGTAGTCACGGCGGTCGCGTAGTACCGCTCATGTGACTCGCGATCGATCACGTGGAGCAGGCCGTCCTTGCCTACTGCCGCAACCACGTTTCGATCGCTTCCGTGTATCCGCGTACGAAAGACGGGGCTGACCTGCGTGAGGTCCCAATCATGGTCGTCGGCCGGCACGATTTGATCGTGCCACTGCAACGCGCCCGTATCGACATTCACCGCCACAATCGAATTGGTGTACAGGTTCTCGCCCGGGCGGAGAAAGCCAGGCAGGTCCGGCGACGGATTCGTGACCGCGACATAGAGCTCGCGACGAGCCGCGTCCAGACTGAGCGGAGTCCAGACGGCGCCGCCGCCGAGCAGGATCCCCTCCGGGTTGCCCCAGGTCTTGCCACCGGCACGCGTGGCACCCGGGACGGTGTCGAACCGCCACAGTGGCTCGCCGTCCTTCAGTCGAAACGCACCGATCCACCCGGAAATCGCCTGTTCGCTGCCGGCAGGACCGATGAGAATGCGGTCCTCGAAGATCATCGGCGGCATCGTCAACGTCTCGCCGAGCCAGGGGTTGGCGACTTGCCGCGCCCACAGCAACTTCCCATCCGCCGCATCGAGCGCGATCAGGTATCCGTCGGGCGTGCCGCGAACGACGTAGCCGTCCTTGATCGCCACGCCACGGTTCCGGCTCCACGGCTCGCGATCGAGCGGCTTCCAGTCGTGGCGCCATCGCGTCGCACACGTGGCTGCATCGATCGCGATCGTGGCGTATACGCCATTGATGTACATCACGCCGTCGTACACGATCGGTCCGGTCTGGAATGGCCCGGGCACTCCCACCTGATAGACACAGCGAGGGCTGAGGGTGGCGACGTTTCGCGTATTGATCTGCGCCAGTGGCGAATGCCGCGTGCCCTGATAATCGCGCGTGTGATAGAGCCAGTTCGCGCCCTCGCCCGCAGCGTTCAGCAGCTGCGCGCTGCTCGGACCAGTGCCTCGAGGTGTGATCCGCTCACCGGGGATGAACTGAGGTGCCGTAGAAAGACGGACTTGGTCGCCGGACTCCATTCGAATGGCCACGAGGTAGCGGCTCTCGCCGCGGAGCGGCGTCGTCCCGGCCGGCACGCCATTCCGCTGCAGGATGAACGCGAGGATGTCCAGATACTCGGTCGCTGAGAGCGTGCCTCCCTGCAACGCGGGCATCGTCGTCGAAATGATGAAATGCAGATCATCGACGGTGACATTCGGGCGAGACCAGGCCACGCGGAACCTCGGTCCGCTGAGCGGCGGAGCGGTCCCGCCTTCCAGTGCCACGCCGTGGCACGATGAACAGCGGGTCGCGTAGAGTGCTTGACCACGTGCGCTTTGCTCGGCGGTATAGGTGTCCCGCGTCGAGGGCCCTTGAGCACGAACGCACACGCTCACCAGGAGTGCGAGCGCGAGCCCGGTCGTTCGAAACGCAGCACGCATGTCGTCCCACCTTCCGATGTCGAGCTTGAATGACGAAGTATAGTGCGCCGACGATCACTCACCGCCAGATCCCTGAACTCGCAGTAGTCGCACGGAATCGGGCGGCGAGTTGAAGGAGGATCAGGACAAGGGAGAGAGGGAACCGCAAACGCCGTCGTATGCGAGGATCACCTGTGGAAGCAGCTTTATGAAACACGTCCTGATGCTGGTCGCCGTGCTGGCGTCCGCGGTCCCCGCCGCCGGTCAGACTGCCGACGATTATCGCGGCGGCTGGAGAACTGACAGCGGGCAAGCCCACACCTACGAGTTCTCGATTCGCGGCGCCACGGTCAGAGGCATCTATTGCACCTACTGCGCCGACGCCACGACGCTGGCGTTCGTCGACGGGACCTTCGGTCCGGACGGGATCACGTTCGAGGTCACGCACGTGAAAGCGGACGGCAGCACGGCGTACAAGGACAAGGCGATTGCGAGGTTCAGCAAAGGCACGCTGATCGTCACCGGCACGAGCGGCGCGCCGGGCGGCGGCAGGTTCGAGCGTGTGCTGATCAAGGATCCGCGCGGACCGGATCCGATACCGGCGATGGTGTCCATCCTTCCCAAGGGGCCGCCGGTGCCCGCCAATCCTCTGCGCCGGAACCCCGATGGCGCGGATGGCTTGCCCTACATCCAGCCCGGTCCATGGAAGTCGGCACTCGCGGAGAAGGACGTGATTGGCGTGTGGCTGGGATTCGGTGTCGGCGCGCCGAAACAGTTCTTCATCATCAGAAAAGTCGGCAACAAGCTTCGCGGCATGGTGTGCGGCACGTGTGACAACCCGTACACGATGGCCGCCCTGGACGACATCGTGATCGAGGGCGATACGCTGCGCTTCAACATCCTTCACGAAGACTGGGCCGACGGCGAGGTGCCGACGTTCTACAAGCATGTCACCGCGCACGTGGGCTGGAACGAAATGCGCTGCGTCACCGCCGCGGACCACCAGCCGCCACCACCGCCGCCGCCGGCCGGGCGCGTGCCCGGATTTTCGCTGCAGGGTCCGATTCCGATTGAGGCCACAGCGGGCAACGTCTGGCCGGAGTGGCCGCCGAAGAACACCTCGTCGCCGCGATAACGTGACGAGCGTCATGACGGTCCGGCTGAAGCCGGAACCTACAGGTGTGCTCTGGGCTCTGTCCTTTTTCCGATTCCGCACGCGCCGGTGGCCGGCGCGCGCGGGTCGCGGCTGAGTCGCGGCAGAATCGGCGGGTCTGAAGAATCGGCGGGTCTGACGACCCGCCCTACGTGCTACCTGGCAGCCGAGCCTGCATCGCGAGCCCGGCCTGCGTGCGAGTTACCGGTAGATGAACGCCCGGCCGGTGCTGGCGCTTTCAGGGAACCAGGCCGAGATCGGTCGCGCCGTTCCGCTCGCTGCCTCGGCGAAGATCACGGTGTTGTCCAACGGCAGCCCCGCCGGACGCTTGACTTCGTCGGTGAACGCCGTCAGGTACACCAGCAGCCCATCGCGACTCGTCACCCGCACGAGATCCTGGCTGATCCCCACTCGCTCGAAGACATACGTGCCCTGCGCGAGAGTGACACCCGGCAGGGCGACAGGAGTGCTGAACGTCAGATAGGTCCGCGACCGGGCCGCGTGCCCCGTCATCGAACCGAAGAGCACCACGACCGCTGCGACGCACGCCATGAGAAACGCTTTGCGGGATTGCATGTTCATGACCTCCACCCTCTTAAACGCCGCGCAGGGGAGGATCGAACACACGCGTCAGCGACGCACGGCGATCACGTCCGGGACAGCACCGGTGTCGGTACCGCGGTGTGCGTCTCCGCCGCGAAGGGAGATCCGAGTCCAACGTGGCGGCGTCCGAACAGCGCGCGCAGCCGTCCGCGTCCGAGGAACACCTTGCGTGAGCTGTTGCGGAGCGCGTAGCGGACCTTCTGCTCCGAGAGCCAGGCCGGATGAGGAATCCTGATCGCGGCTTCGCGGAAGCCGGTGAGATGTGCTCTGGCGGCTGCATCCGCGAGCATGTAGCCGTGGTTTTCGAGCACCGCCGCTTCGGCGTCGGAGCAGCTGTCGTAGTCGATGCGCATCGTGCCAATGACGTCGCGCGCGAGCGCCGCAGAATAACCGGGAAACCGCGTCGAGGGTTCCGGCTGATAGTGCGTCGATGCGCTGTCGATACCCCAATAGGCGCCCGACAGCCGCTGCGAGAGCATCGACGCGAGGAGCCACCGCTTCTGGAACAGCTGCGCATGGCGCGAAATCGTCGAGGCCAGTCGACTGATCGACCAGAACATCGAGCGGCCCCACTTCGGTTGATAGCCGTCTCCGCCGTCGGAGACGAGCAGCAGGCGATGGTTTCTCCAGACCGGCTCGACGCCGCGCCAGTCGGCCAGACCGCCATCGGCCAGCATGAGGCGGTGACCCTTGTCGCCCGCATAGGGGGGCAACAACCAGGACGAGATCGCGGCCGCCGTGGCCACGTTCATGGGCATCATGCTGTTTCGGTCCAACACCCACTGAGTGCCACTCACGAGATCCGTCGCACAGAACAGGAATTCCGGCCGACTGGGAAGCGCCTGCAGCGGCATCCCGCTGAGGCCCCGCTCTTCGAACGTTCGCGCCAGCGCCATGACCGGCCGGTTGGAGTTCCAGTGCCAGGGCAGCCATCCCTTCAGCACGGCCCGTGCACCGACATTCTCGGACGTGAACCGTCGGAACGGCGCGGCAATCTCGTGCTCCCAGGTCTCGCTATCGAGCGGACGGTCGTTCCAGAGCGACGCCGTCGCCGCCAGGTGCGCCGCCAGCGTCGTCCCGCCCGAGACGGCAGATACTGTTTTGACCTCGCAGAGGATGCCGAGCTCGTTGAGGCGGCGGACGGCGCCGAGGTGAAACAACGCGTTGCGAAACCCGCCGCCCGACAGGCAGAGCGCGACACCCTCGCGCTCGCTCACCAGGTCCGGGTCGTGACGGAGACGCGCATACGGCGTGGTCTGTTGGAGAGCCTGCAGAGTCATGGGTGCACCGTTTCAGTGTGAGTCAGAAACCTATGGCCAGTGCGAGTTGCGACTGCCGCGGCGGACCGGCCTGCGTGAACTGACCAAATGTCGGGAGCGGATTCGACGGATACGCCCCGGGGCCGAACACGTTCTGCGCCGCGATGAAATTGGTCCGGTTGAACAGGTTGAAGACTTCGAACCTCGGCTCGACCGACACCCTTCCCCTCGGCCGCCACCGCCAGCTGGCACGCAGATCGACCGTGGCGTAGGACGGCAACCGTCCGGCGTTGCGACCGATGCTCGTCGCTTCATCCGCAGGATCGCGACGCGGGCGATCGGGAGAAGGACTGCCGCCGTCGCCATCGCCGTTCAGATCTCTGCCCGCAACGATGTTGTAGGCGTGTCCGGAGCCGACGTTGACGATCGTCGCGAGCTGCACGCCCCCCGGCAGCACCGACGACCCGGTGACGACGAGACGGTGACGCTGGTCCTGAACGGACGGCCCTCGCTCGCTGTCAGGGTCGAAGCCAAGGGGTAGTCCGTCGGGATCGAGCGGATCGCGCCCGCGCCCGTTGTTCTGGGGCAGAAAGGCGCTCTGGAAATCGGTGGAGTTGTCCTCGGACTTCGACAGCGTGTAATTGGCAGCGACCTGTGTGCCAGCGGACAGGCGGCGCTGGAGCGACAACGTCAGGCCGCGATACCACGTCTCGCCGAAGGACGTGTACTGCAGCACCGATGCCGAGGTGCGCGGCACGCCGTTGATGTCGGCCGGACGTCGCGGCCCGCCGACAGTGGAGACGATCGGGTTGTAGTCGATCGTCCCGAGCTGGTTGAAGCCGCGCACATAGATGACGTGGGCCGCAAAGGAGAGACTTGCCGGCAGTTCGTGTGTGACTCCGGCGATCACGTGGTGGGCGTAGGGCGTCTGCAGCGCGGGATCGATGGTGATGTTGACGCTCGGATAGCTGCCACCGGCCAGCTCCAGCGCCTTCGCCTCGGAAAGATGATGCCCGGGTGTGGCCCAGGCGGCAAAGGCACCGGCTCCCTGCAACACGAGTGTACGCACGCCATCGCTGCTGCCGTTGATGTACTTGGCGATGCTGAAGACCGACGTCAGCGTGTTGTCGTAGTAGATGCCGTAACCACCGCTCACCGTCGTCGATCGGCTGTTGAAGGGGCGCCACGAGACCGCCAGACGCGGCGCGAGGTCGTTGCGGTCGGCGTGAAACGGATAGCTGCCGGGGTATCCGGTCGGGGTCAGCGTCGTCGACGGCCAGAGCTGCGTCTGATACCGCACACCCAGGTTCAGCGTGACCGAGTCGCCGAGCTGCAGCGTATCCTGCGCGAAGGCGCCGAGCTGACCGAAACTGCTGGCCGCACCGGAGAATCCGTAGCCCTGCACGTACACGACGGGAAACCCCAGCGCGACCGCCTGAATCGAGGTGATCGGCACGCCACCCAGCGAGAAATCCTGGAAGATGTAGCGGCCGCCGAAATGCAGTGGCAGCGTCGAGTCGCCACCGCGCAGGTAGCTGGCGTCGATGCCTGCTCGCCACTGATGCGGGCCACGGAAATGGCTGAACGTGTCGGCGATCTGGTACCGCGTGTTGTTGCGCAGCGTCGGGGTGAAGCGCTGGCGGCCGACACTGGCGACACCGGTGACTTCAAGGGTAGGACCGCCGGCCGCTTCCTCCGTGCACGGCCCGCATGACGGATCCAGCGAACGCACGATCTGGTCGCGCGAGGCGACCTGTCCGCGGATCTCGTTGAGCGTCCGCGACGACCAGACCATCGAGTGGTACCCGGAACCGATCACGTCCGTGCTGTCCAGGGCGGCGGCGCGGCTTCGCGCGATCTGCCCGCCAAACGGCTCGACGTTCTCGTACAACTCCTTCGCGGTGTTGAACCGGGCGCCCAGCATGTGGCGGCCGGTGTGATGATCGAGCTTCGCGAGGAACTGGTTGTACACCGTCGAGTACTGCACGCTTCCGGTTTCGACAGGAAAACCTGCCGCGCGCAGAATCTGCGCGGACGTCCCCAGCACCTGCGAGGGATTGAACGGGCTGGTCACGGGCGTCTGGCTGTCGATGGTGACCAGATTGCTCGGCCGCAGGTCGGCGCGTTCGAAGGAGAGAAAGTAGAAGGATGAGATCGGGCGGATGGGGCCTCCGAGCGTGGCGCCGTACTGCCAGTGGTTATAGGGCGCCTTGTCGCCGTCGATCGGCGTACCCGAAGGCGCATACTGCTCGAAATAGGACTTGCTGTTCAGCGCCGAGTCGCGAAAGAAGCCGAAGAGACTGCCCGACACGACGTCGCCGCCGCTGCGGGTGACGACATTGACAATTCCGCCGGCGGCGGCGCCGAACTCGGCGGACGGCGCCCCGTTGATGACCTGATACTGCTGCACCGCATCCTGGCTGAACAGCGCGCGGACGCTGCCGACCGTCTCGTCGTTGTTGTCGAGGCCGTCGACCATGATGTTGTTCGACCGGGCGCGCTGCCCCGAGAAGCTCAATCCCGTCGTTCGCGACGCGCCCTGCTGCGGCGTCTGATCGGCGGTGACGCCGGGCGCGAGCGTCGAGAACTCGACGAGTTTGCGAACGTCGATCGGCAGCGACTCGATACTGGTGCGGGTGATGACCGTGGACCCTGGCGATCGCTGGATCAGCGCGGCGGACGCTTCACTGACGACGTCGACGTGCGCCGCGACGGTCGAAGGGGTGAGGCGGAACTCGAGCTGTACGGCTTCACCCAGCGTGACCTGCAGCGTCTCGAGCGTGAGCGGCCAGTAACCGGCGCACGTGCTCGTCACCTGATACGTGCCGATGCTCAACCCGGGAAGGACGAAGCGCCCGTCCTTGTCGCTCACCGCCTCGCGGATGATCCGGCTCTCCAGCTGGAGGGCCTTCACGGTCACGTCGGCCACACCACGACCCGTCTGATCGACGACGACCCCGGTCACGTTCGCCACGGGAGCCACACTTTGCGCAGTTGCGTCGCCGTCGCAGGCGAACAGGATGGCGCCGCACAGACAGCACACGCAGATCCCGAAGCGATCCAGAGTCATGGATTCTGCGTTTCCGGCACGGAGCCGAACCCCGTTCCGGCGGGATAAGCCGAGAGCGCGCTGTCGAAGCGGCTGCTCGTCGCTGGCACACTGATCCCCTGCACGATCGCGCGCAGCGCGTCGTACGACTTCGGGCCCTGTTGCGCGAGCACTTCGCTCGCCTCTACGCCATTCTGCAGGCGGCGGAACCGCGCGATCTGCAGATAGATCCGCTTGCGGGCAAGATTGATGGCGCCGAGCGGCTCGTGCACCTTGAGACCGTGCCAGGGCGTGAACGACATGTTCTCGCCGAGGTCCATCATCCTCGACGTGGCCTGCGCCACCTCCGTCGGCATCCCCGGCATCGGCCAGAACACCTGACGGGGAATCCGCAGCGTGGCAACCGGAATGATCTCCGATGCCGTGTTCTTCCAGCGTCGCGTCGCGTCTTCGATCGGCGTGATTTCCTCGTTGACGAAGCAGTGGACCTTCAGATGAAATTCGGCCTCGTGGCTGGACAGGAATGACATGAGGGCGTGCCGGAGCGAATCGCGGAACGCGACGCGATCGCAGAAGGCGGTCACGTTGGCCGGCGAAGGGTCCTTGCCCAACAGCCGTGCGATCAGCTTGATGACGCGGAGCCTCGACACCGACAGCGCCATGCCGACGATGAGTGCCTTGGTTTTGTACGCGCCGGCTGGCGGCAGCGAGCGTGTGAGCTCCGGGGTCAGGTTGGGCGTGGCCTGCAGCTTCACCACGTGCGGACCCAGCTGGTACGGCGTCTGGCTGAAATAGGGGATGGCCAGCGGGTTGCGCGCGAGCACGCGCGCACTCATATAGAGAGCGAGGCCGCCGCGCCACCGCGAGGGCCGTGAGAGGAAGTACCTGGCGACGGCAATCGAGCCCTTCTTGACGGCTGGCGCGAACTCCTTGTAATCCTCCGGACGGGGCAGGAAGAACGCGTCGTGCGTGGCCATCAGAAAATCCTGACTCGAGTGCTCCCCGTCTTCCGCGTCGAGAAAATCGCTCTCGCCGCCCGGCGGGTCGAGCACCTTCAGGGCAAGGCCGCGAGTGTCGGCCTTGAGATCGTGCTGGATGCCGAACGCATTCGAGAAACGCACCCACGTCCGATAGGTGCCCGGATGCTTGAAGAGGCCGTGGCGGAACCTCTCATCGACCTCGCCGATGATCAGCTCCGCCTGCACGCAGCCGTGCAGCTTGGGATGCGCATCGCGTTTGATCTGCGGAGGGGCGTAGTCCTCCAGGAGCTTCGTCTTGAGATCGGCGATGACGCCGTCGATGCGCGGGAGGTCCAGCTCAGACATGGGCGCCTCCGGCGCCGGCATCGCCGGCGAGGCGACCGAGCGCGCGAAGACCGGGGAGGAAGAAGTACTCACCGCCTCGAACGGTCACGAACGCTTCCACGCCCGTCACCACGGCGGGTGCTGGAACGGCCTGGATCGTGAACCGCGAATGACCATTGCCGCAGCCGACGAGCGGATCGCGCTCGCTCGCCAGGCCCGCGAACCCGGTGTTGTTGATCCAGTCGCCCTGGATGAACTCGAACTGCCGCTCGATGTCCGCGTTCAGACAGATGAACATGAGGCCGCGTTCACCCTCGCCGGGCTGTGTAGACCATCGCGGCCGCCCGTAGGCCCGCCCCCGCCGGACGATTCGATGCTTGTTCATCGCGAGGGCCGTGACAGACGCCGCATTCGGGTTTGCGAAGCTGTCGCGCGGATTGGCGCGTCGGATGTGCGCGCCGAGCGGACAGCCGTGACCGTACTGATCCTCGGCAAACCCGAACTCGTTGTCGTCGCGATTCGTGTAGGGCACGAGCGGCGTGCCATCGCGTCCCCGGCCGATGATCTTCGCCGCCAGGTGCTCCCTGACGAGCGCGTCGGGGCCGGCGTGCGTGTCGAGGAACCGGTCGAAGGCGTCGACTTTCTGCTGCAGGTGCCGGACCACGAGATAGCTGCCGTTCTCTCCAAATTTCTCGTCGTGGCATGCCGAGGGCACCTTCGTTATCAGGCCATCGGCGTTCGGATAGCCCAGCACAATCTCGCCGAGCTCGGTGAGATGCAGCGATTCGGGGAAGCGCTCGGCGTCGCGACTCCCGGTAAGAATCGGCTGCGACAGCCCGTCAGCGAAGCCGAAGTGTTCACGGCCGCCCATTTCGACGAGCGAGGTGGCATCGATCTGACGGACACAGCTGATGCCCGGGACCGGCCGCCACTTCTCGAGCGCCGAGTCCAGCGACTGCGGGCCGTGCCCGTACGCCATGAGGAGAATGTCGACCGGCTCCCGGCATCCACCCCACTCCCACTTGCAGGGATCGTTCTGTCCGAGGTCGCCGAGGATCCGTTGCCGGTGCTCGCTGCCAGCGATCCCTTCGAAGAAGGGCCTGGCGAAATCGACGTCCGAGCACCACCCCGCCGGCAGGAGCTTCTTCAGCCCGGAGAACGTGAAAGCGATGTTCAGATTCTGCTTCTGCGCCGCCTCCTGGTGCGGCTTCCGCAGTGCCGGCGTGACGAACGGCACAACTTTCCGCAGCCAGTCACGGACACGGTCAGCCGCACCGTCCTCGATCCGAAGGAGCAGATAGGAGGCCTGGTTCATTGCCGGATAGCTGCTGAGGACGAGGCCCTGCATGTCGCCCCATTCGGGCAGTTTCGCCTCTTCGGGCGGTGTCGTCTTGTCGGGCAGTGTCTTTTCGAGCAGTGTCGTCTTATTGGTCTGCATGCAGGATCTCCGGAAGGCTCTTCGGCGCGCTGCCAAGCCGTCTGATGCTCCGCACGATGTCCTCTTCGGCCAGGTCCCGCGTCAGCTCGGTCCTCAGGTTCTCGGTATTCCAGATCTGGCGGAGTGTCGCGTCGGGATACGCGCGATACCAGACCCGGTACGGCACCATGCGGGTGCGCACGAATCCCTTGAACTTCTCCAGCAGGCCCGTGCCGGGATTGCCGGCGCACTGTCCCCAGATCTTCTGGATGCCGGCCCCCAGGTGGGCACCGAAGTCGTCCAGGTACGATCCCCAGGTATGGTCGTAGTTCGAGAGGAAGACGAAGCGCCCGCCATCGAGCATCACCCACTGCGCACAGTGCACCGTGGTCAGGCCGAACAGCTTGCCCCGCCAGAGATCGGCCAGCACGGAGCGATAGAACAGGTGATTGAGCGCAACCAGAAAGAACCAGAGCACGGCGCGACGCCATCGCGCCGGGACCTCCGCGTCCAGCGACATGTGATTCTGGACCTCGATATCTTCCTGCGCCGTCACCGTTCCGAGCCGTTTCCACTCCGCCGGTGTGTCGACGGTGTCGACCTGGTCGGGCTGGTCGGCGGACGGCACTGAAAACACCCAGAGCAGCAGCAGGCCGGCCAGCGTCAGGACGGCGAACAGGACACGGGGCGTACCCAGCTCGAAGAGATTCGTGACGAGGAACGCGCCGATCATGGTGCCAAACAGGACGAACGCCAGCCCTCTCGTCCGTCGCGCGACCGTGCGGCTGGCCGGCCATCCGGTCAACGCAGCCAGCCACGCCGCCTTCAGGACAAACGTCACCATCAGACCGGCGAACAGCCACGTGGCAAAGGGACGACGCAGCAGCCAGACCGGCACGGACACGATGGCCAGCGGTACGAGCCACCATCTGAAATTCCACAACCTGCCCAGCAGACCGGGACGACGCTCCCGCGGGTACTCGCCGTTTTCGCGCTGCAGACGACGCCAGAGCAGCCAGGCCGATTCGCCTGGCGCCGACAGGCGCAGCGCCGCAATCCGTTCACTGCGCTGTGCATTCTCGGCTGCCCGCACGCCGTAGGCGATCCCGATGGCCAGCAGGATCGGAACGACCAGCACCTGGACCGGCCGCGTGGCCCAGAGCAGTTGTGGGAACGCAGGCCAGATACGCAGGGCGGCCCCGGCACTGGCGAGCAGCAGAATGGGGGCCGCCCAGGGCGCGGCGCGTTTGCGAAGGATCGGGACCGCGTTGACCCAGAGCGCCGACCACGCGAGCAGACCCGCGCCGAGGACGCTCAGCGCATCAAAGGACCAGAACGCGGCCCACCAGGGATGACGCAGCCAGTCGAGCGCCATCAGCCTGGGCACGATCACCGACTCGAGCCAGATGGCGAGCACGGCAATCAGCAGCGCCAGCCAGGGAGCGCTGATCTCCCGCCCCCAGTACTGCCTCGTGCCGGCGGGAAGGCAGGCGACCTGGCGCTTCAGCAATGTTCCGGCTTCGTCTCCGAGCATCCCGTCAAGCGACTCCCGTTTGGCGCAGTCGCTGACGATCGATGCGGCCGTCCTGTACGGAGCGCCGATGTGATAGAGCTGCGGCGACTTGCTTTTGCACCGCAGGTACTTGAAACGCGACTGTTCGTCGCGCGCGTCCGGATAGCCGGCGCAGTGCGTGAAGATGTTGTCGATGCCTGCGCCGCGCGCCAACGTGTGCAGATAGTCGTCACGCGAGCCGTCGACGCAGTTCTCGAAGACGAGGATCGGCTCGGGATCCTCCTCGCCAAAAATGACGAAGCTGGCGAAGTGGAGAACCGGAAGCGCCTCCCGGCTCAACGGCAGGTGCGTGTTGTGCTTCGGGTCCTTCCGGATGTCAACGAGCACCTTCTCCAGATCGGGCAACGCCCCAGGCCGGACGGGCGCCACGATGGTGAATACGCTCTGCGTCGCCGGGCCATATCTGTTCACAGGTCGCCTCTACTTTCGCCACCCCATGCGCCGCATGTCGGCGAGGTGGCGGGGATCGGCATGCATGTTCTCGATCACCGGGGAAAAGTAATTGAACGGAGACGCACCGTCGGCGAACGCCTTGGCCTGCCATTCGAACGCGCGATCGAGGTCGCCGAGGCCGGCGTAGATGAAGGCCTGGCTGTGAGGCGGCACGTAGCGCCGGTCGGCCGCGCTCTTCAGCTCGTCGAGCAGCGCCATCGCCTGGTCGGGCGCGCCGGACCTGCCATGAAAGTTGCCGAGCAGCGCCAGATAGAACGGCGCACGATCCGACATCGTCACGGCGCGCGTGATCAGCTCGATCGCCTCGGCGAGCTGTCCCTGTTGTGCGCGGGAGCAGGCGACGACGTAGGTGGCCACGATCGACATCGGGTCGACTTCGAAGGCCTTGACGCATTCGGCGATCGCCTGGTCGTAGCGCCCGGCGAGGAAGAACGCGTGGCCGAGACCGGTGTTGACGAGCGGGGACAACGGCTCGGCCTCCTGCGCCGTGCGCGCCTCGGCGATGCCGCCCGCCACGTCGCCATCGAGCACGAGCAGCCAGGAGAGATAAATGCGCGCGAGCGCCTGGCTCGGATCCAGCTCGATGGCGCGGCGGAACGCGCGTTCCGCCGCCGGCCAGTCCCACTCGTCGCCGAGCTTCACCAGCGCGAGCGAGGTATGCGCCTCCGGCAGATCCGGATCGATGGCGAGGGCGCGTTCGGCCGCGACTCGAGCCTCCGCAAAGGCCGTGCGCGGCTGCTGCAGCGAATAGAAGCCGAGGAACGCGTTCGCATCGGCGAGCCCGGCGTGCGCCAGCGCGTAACCGGCATCCTCTTCGATCGCCTTCCTGAACTCCGCGAGCGCGATACCCAGACCGCCCTGGTACCGCCGGCCCCAGTAGAACCGCCCTCGCAGATACAGCTGGTACGCGCGCGGGTTGTCGGTGTAGCGCTTGATCAGCGGCCGCGGTGACTGCCCGGTCAGCCGCGCTTTCAAGCGATCGACCACGCTCTGTGTGATCTCGTCCTCGACGGCGAAGACGTCCGACATCTGCCGGTCGTAGCCTTCCGACCAGAGATGACATCCATCGGCCGCGCTCACGAGCTGGGCGGTGATGCGCAGCCGATCGCCATCCTTGCGCACGGTGCCCTCGAGCACCGCATCGACGCCGAGACGCCGGCAGATGCTCCTGATATCGGTGTTGTCACTCTGCCGAACGGCCAGGGAGGACGTGCGCGAGGCGACGCGCAGCCCCTCGATCTTCCCCAGCGCGGTGAGCAGTTCCTCGGCGAGCCCGCTGCAGAAGTACTCGATATCCCGATCCGGTCCCAGGTTCTCGAACGGGAGGACCGCGACCGCCGTGGGCGCCTGGCGCGAAG
>Ga0207701_10004413_pt1 | contig 14288 bp, 11 predicted proteins | sample KBSSwiSSwithPhiX_FD_184294 | JGI IMG/M metagenome (GOLD analysis project Ga0207701, IMG submission 184294) | Switchgrass rhizosphere bulk soil microbial communities from Kellogg Biological Station, Michigan, USA, with PhiX - S5 (SPAdes) (version 2) | ecosystem: Environmental > Terrestrial >... | reverse complement strand
GCGGCTGCCTCGACGACCAGGAAGTCGTCGATTTTGCTGGGGGGCTTTTGCCTGCCGCCCGCATGGCCAGCGCCGAGGCGCACCTGTCCACCTGCGACCGCTGTACCGCGCTGATCGCGGCCGCCGCCCCCCACCTCGCGGCGGCCGCCGCCACCAGCCCGGCGTCTTCCTCCCCCGCCCCCCCGATCACCCGCTCGGTCGAGACCCAGCCCATCAGTCCTGCCGACATGCCCCGGATGGGCCAGGGCCGCGAGCGCCCGCGCCTGGCGCCCGGGACGCCGCTGGACACCACCTACCAGGTGGTGCGTTTCCTGGGGCGCGGCGGCATGGGCGACGTCTACGAGGTCAAGCACGCGCGCCTGGCCGGACGCTACGCCGCCAAGCTGCTGTCGATCGATCTGGTCAACAACGCGCAGGCCTTCTCGCGCTTCCAGCGCGAGGCGATGATCGCCTCTGGCCTGAGCCACCCCAACATCGTCAACGTCATCGACTTCTGCCACCTGCCCGACGGCCTGCCCTGCCTGGTGATGGAGTACCTGGACGGCGTCGACCTGGCGGAGCTGATGGCGCACGGGGCGATGCCGCTGCACCGGACGCTGCGCCTGGTGCGCCAGATCGTCTCGGCGCTGGGGACCCTGCACGGGCTGCAGATCATCCACCGCGACCTGAAACCGCAGAACATCTTCGTGCTGCCCGAGAGCGAGGGCCAGCCCGAGCGGGTCAAGCTGGTCGACTTCGGCCTGGCCAAGCGATCGAATCCTTCCCTGGTGGTCACCCACGACCGCACCCTGCTGGGAACGCCGCAGTACATGGCGCCCGAGCAGGCGATCGGTTCGCCCGACAGCGTCGGCCCCGAGGCCGACCAGTTCTCGCTGGCGGCGATCGTCTACGAGATGCTGGCCGGCCGCCATCCCTTCGCCGGGGAGGTGCTGACCACGGTGCTGTACCGGATCGTGCACGAGCCGCCGGCGCCGCTGGCCTCGTTCGCGCCCGACGTGCCGGCCCACGTCGGCGTCGCGATCGAGCGCGCCCTGGCCAAGGATCGCCGAGCCCGCTTCCCCTCGGTGAAGGCGTTCCTGCAAGCGCTGGAAGGAGAGGGAACCGAGATGACGACGCCAGCGCCGATCGAGAAGAGGCAGCGCCGTTCCTGGTTCATCCGCCGCGAGGTGCTGGCCTCGGCCGGCGTGCTGGCGGTGACCGCCGGCATCGTCGGGGTGTTCCGGGTGGTGCGCCCGGCCCGGGACCCCGGCCACGGTCCGTTGCTGATGCGCACGGAGCGCGAAGAGGCCCCGCCCGGGGGCGCGGCCGCGCCTCCGACGGGCGCCGGCAGCGCGCCGCTGCCCGCGCGCCGCGAGGGATCGTCGCTGACCGTCGAGCCCCGGCCGCCGATCGCCGACCCGCGCGTGCGGGAGGTCCAGGCGACCGACAAGGGACAGCCTGCGAGCGCGGCACCCGCTGCGCCGCCGCCAGGAAAGAAGCCGTCCCACCGCGAAGCGGCGGCGACCGCCACCGTCAGATCGACGCCGCCCAGACGCGCGGCGATCACCGAGCCCTCCAGCGCGCCGCCCGAGCCCGCCGCCGCGGCGGCGCCCCCCCCTGCTCCGGCGCGCGAGAGCTCGCCCACCGCCCCCGCTCCGGTCGAGCCCAAACCCCCTGCCCCGCTCCTCATCGAGAAGCTCTGACGAGGAACCCCCGCCGATGCGCACCAAGCACCTTCTCGGTCTCGCCACCCTGGTTGCTCTGGGGGCGCTGTCCGGCTGCCGTCAGGTGACCATCGTGTCGTTCGAGGTCGACCACAACCAGACCTCTCCGGCCCAGATTGACCGCGTGGTGGTCGACGCCGGTCTTCAGAAGGGCAAGGTTCGCTTGAACGGGCTGCACGAAACGGTGGGGTTTTACGATCTGCAACCCACGACCATCCGCGTCTGGGGCTGCGTCGACGAGCAGATCGAGCTCTTTGGATTCGCGGATTACCACGGCAACACCGATCGAATCACGGTGTTCCTGCGGTTGGACCCGACCGGCGGGCGCTGCCCGTCCCTTACCGATGACGGAGGGGTGGAGCATCCCAGTAGCGGCGGCGGCGGCGGCGGCGGTGGCATGACCATCCTGCCTGGTAGCGGCGGCATGATCGTTCCCCCCGACGACGGTGGCCAGGGGGGCACGGCCGGCAGCGCCGGAATCGGCGGCACGACCGGGACCGGCGGGATCACGGGCTCGGGCGGCAGCGACGGGGGCGCCGGCGGCGCCGCGGGCGAGTGTGACGACGGCGGCATCCACGACACCGGCGTCGATCTGGGGATGTGCCCGACGCCCTCGGGTAGCGCGCCGCCCAGCGACGCCGGGACGGCGACCGTCAGCGCCGCCTGTTCCGCCTACTGCGATCAGATATTCGCGACCGATACCGGAGGAGTGCTGTGTCTCGGCGTCTACGCCAACCGTGCGGAGTGCGAGAACTACTGCAGTCGGTCCGGGTGGCCGATCGGAGACGGCAGCTTGCAGGACCGGGACGACACCATCACCTGCCGCCGCACCCACCTCTCCATGGCCCACGACCTGACCGGCACTGACCGGATGTCGAAATGCACCATCGCAGGACCGAGTGGCGGAGGATCCACCGACTGCGGCAAAAACAGCGGCGGTCAGTGCGGCAAATTCTGCAACGCCTGGTCGAACATCTGCGGGGGTAATCGGAACGCCTGCATCAACGCCTGCCCGACCACCCGGGACATCGTCACCTGCCGTTTCCCCTGGCTGCTGCTCGCGGCGTCCGACCCGCGCTACTGCCCGCTGCTGGACCTCAGCGCGCCGGCCTGTATCGTGCCCGGCTGCTGAAGGCTCAGCAGCTGAGGCTGGTCAGCGCGAAGCAGGTGTCGATGGTGTAGCCCAGGATCCCCACGCCGGCTGGCACGTCGTTGCAATACAACGCGGAGCCCACCACGGTGCCGTAGGCCGGCAGCACCATGGTCGAGGGGCTGACGAACACGTACTCGGGTGAGGAGGTTCCATCGCGGTTGATCGAGGTCAGCGGGATCCAGCTTTCCCCGCCGTTGCTGGTCAGCATGTAGAACATGCAGCTCGGGTGAAAGCTGGTGCCGCCGCCCGGAACCGGCGCGCAGGTCCAGTCGAGGGTGACCACGATCTTCTGCAGGGGCTGCGTGGCGCTGAAGTCCTGCGACCAGGGGACCGAGCAGGCCACCGAGATGTTGGGCGGCGTCGGAACCGGCGACTTGATGAACATGCCGGTGTCTGAATAGAGCACGTGCTGGGTCTCGGGATCGCCGGGCTGGCACGACGCCCCGTGGACGTTGGTCAGGCGGTGCACGGCCGCGGCCGGGCGCGCGAAGGCGACCAGCGCCAATCCCAGCACCAGTGACACGGAAACGCTGCGCCGGATCATTTGATGGTCCCTTGCATGGGCGGTCTCTCCTGGATGGGGGCGGCCTTGGTGGCCGTACAGACGTCGGGAACGATGATGGGGCGCGCAACCGGCGCGGGTCCGAGCAGCCCTTCGAGCCGCGCCCGCCGCTCGGGCGCATCGGAGATCAGCAGCGCCCAGGTCACCTGGATCCGCCCGTCCGACAGGACGACCGGAGGTGTCTGGCTGATTCCTCCGGGCCAGGTGCGCAATCGCGCGCCGGCGGCGTCGGTGAAGAGGTCATGCTTGGAAGCTCTTTGCACGCACCGATCGCGATAGGTGACCTGGAACAGGCAGCCCGACGCGAAGCAGCCCACGACCTCGGTGTGTACCAGATCGGTGTTGGGGCCGAAGGTGTCCGCGAACGCTGACACCGCCGCCTTTTGCAGCACCGGCTGGATGTCGGCGGGGATCGGGCCCGAACGGCGAACGCTGCCGAGGGCCGAGTCGGTCTCCTCCGCCGGGGTCGGAAGCCGCGGCGGTTTCATCTCGGGGGCGGGTTGGGGTTGGGTCTCGCCGAGGGTCGCGCAGGCAGCCAGCGACAACGAGGAGAGGCAGACACCCATCATCAGCAACCGGCTTCGGGACCAGCTGCGCGACCAGATCCGTGTCATTTGTCCTCCGAGCGAATTGCGACCTGACTATCACGACTCCACCACGCCGGCAAATATCCGGTTAAAATCGCGCTGGTGATCTTCTGCCACCGGGGCATCGCGGCCACTGTCGCCGCGGCGCTGGTCTTTCTTGCCGGGGGTGGCGCGCGCGCACAGGACGCCGGCGACCAGCGCGAGGCCGACACCGCCCCGGCGCGGGCACGCGCGCAGACGCTGCTGGAGCGGGGCAACGATCTGTTCCGCGCTGGCAGCTTCGCCGAGGCGCTACGCGCCTACAGCGATGCGCACCGCGAGTTCCCCAGCCCCAAGATCTTTTTCAACATCGCCCGTTGCGAAGAGAGCCTGGGCCATCGCCCGCAGGCGATGGAGAGCCTGGAGTCGTTCTTGAAACAGGCGCCGGACGCCGACCCCCAGGTGCGCGCCGAGGCGCAGCGACTCAGGGCGGAGCTCGCAGCGACGCTGGCCACGGTGGACGTCTCTGGCTTGCCCCCCAACGCCAAGCTGGCCGTCGACGCCGAAACCATCGGGCTGACACCCCTGGAGCGACCACTGTGGCTGGAGCCCGGGCAGCATCGGGTCAGCGTCGATCGGCCCGGCCGGCCACTGTGGGTCACCACCCTCGACGGCAAGGCCGGAACCTTGACCACGCTCAAGCTCCCCGAGGCGGACGCCGAGCCCGGACTGCACGGCGGCGACCCCGGCGGCCCCGGCCCGGCGCTACCGGGTGAACCCCCATCCGAGCCTTCGTTCCTGCGACGGACCTGGTGGATCTGGGCCGCGGTGGTGGCCGCGGGCGCCGCCACGTTGATCGTTCTCAAGCTGCGCGAATGCCCCGCCACCATGTGCAAATGACCGCTGGACATCGCCCCTGGACAGCGCCTCTGGACAGCGGCTGACAGGCCGCTCCCGACCGCCAACAAAACCGCCCCCCATGATATGGTGGCGCCCCGCAGAATAGCTTTTTTGGCGACTTCCGTAGCATCGAGGGGCAGCGATGGCGCGATCGGCACGACTCAAGATTCAGGGACTCGGCACCTGCCTGGCGGCGGCGCTGGCGATCGCCGGTTGTGGTGGCGGCACCCCCAAGGCCCGCCTGGATGCCTCGTCATCGGACGCGCGCGACAGCGGCGACGCCCGTGACCTGCGACCCGACACCGGTGATACCGCTGCCGAGACCCGCTCCGACGCCGTGGACAGCGCCCGCGACGCATTCGACGCCGCCAGCGACCGCGGCGATACCGCGACCGGCGGCACGGCGGGCGCAGGGGCCGGCGGGACCGCGGGTAGTGACGCCGGCACCGGTACCGGCGGCGTGGGCACGGGTGGCAACGACGCGGGCACCACGGGCACCGGCGGCATGGGCACAGGCGGCGCGGGTACCGGGGGAACGGGCACCGGCGGCATGGGCACAGGCGGCATGGGCACAGGCGGCGTGGGTACCGGGGGAACGGGTACCGGTGGGATGGGCACCGGCGGCGTGGGCACCGGCGGCGCCGCCGGCAGCGATCTCGATGGTGGCTCCGACGCCCCAGGCGACCTCGGCGACGATCTCCCGCAAAACGGTACCGGTGGCAGCGGAGGCAGCGACGCCTCGGTCGATAGCGGATCGGAGACCGGCGGCTGCGGCGTCGGCTGCCCGTCCAACGTCCGGGCCGATGCGCTGGCCATCTGGCTGGCGGCGGACATGGGATTGCAATGCGACAGCAACTCCCGGGTCAGCAACTGGAGCAACTTCGGCACGCTGGGCGGCGGCGCGACGCCCCCCACCGGCAAGCGGGGCCCCCTGTGCGCGAATCCCAGCAAGCTCGCCGGGCGCGATGTGCCCTACTTTGACGCCAGCGGGACCGACGATACGGACGGCGTCCTCACCCTCGACCTGACCCCGCTGGTGGGGCACGGATACACGGTGTTTGTCGTGGAACGACGGCAAGCTGCGACCGAGGGCTACTTCCTCGGCAGCTCGCTACCCGGTCCGGCGGCCATTGATTGTCCCTCTTACGCGCACGTGGCCTATCGCTTTGGCTACGCCCCACCCTTCCTGACCTCGGGGCCCTACGTGGTGGACAGCGGCGATTGCTTCTTTCCCATGAGCACCCCGCCCGTCTTTTCAGCCGGCAATCCCCAGGCGGCACTGGATGTCGAGGTCTTCGACCCCACCACCGCCGGGCACAGCCTGTTCACCAACGGAGCCATGCTGGGGAACGACATGGACCTGGATCCGATCGCCTCGCTGCCGGACGGCTTCCTCGGCCGGGCCTTTCAGCCCATCCTTGGACATCAGTCGCGCTTCAAGGGAGACATCGCGGAGGTAGTGATCTACGCCGACACCCTGACCGAGCAGCAGATCCTGGACGTCTCGAGCTACCTGCAGACCCGCTGGGGCCTGCCTCACTGAGCGGCGGCGCGGGCGCGGCCCACGAACTCGACCGGGGCCGGGGCGCAGGCCGCCTCCGGCGCCGCGGCGGCGGGCTCGGTCCGCGCCGCCCGTGGCCGCAGCGGGGTCACCGGCAGCCCGGTGAAGGGCAGCACCCGCTTGCGCGCCACCGCGGGCGGCCGCTTGGCCGTCGTGGCGCGCCTGGCCGAGGGCGTGCTGTCGCCCTCGTGGGCGATCTCGGCCTCCAGCAGCGCGCGCAGCTGGCGGCGCGCGCGCAGGATGCGGGTGCCCACGGTGCGCGAGGGGATGCCCAGCTGCTCGGCGATCTCGCCGTAAGAGCGGTTCTCCTGCAGCCGCAGCTCCAGCACCTGGCGGAAGATCGGCGGCAGGCGGGCGATGGCGCTCGGCAGCCGTTCCAGAATCTCCTCGTCGTGGCTTTCGCTGGCGGTGGGCTCGGGATCGGGGCCGGCCATGTCGATGGTCGGCAGGCTGCAGATCTTGGCCGCCGCCTGCCTCCGCCGCCAGCCGTCGATCCAGACGCTGTTCATGATGGTGCGCAGCCAGGCCCAGACCGCGGTGCCGGGGCGGAAGGCGTGGAAGGTGCGCAGCGCCCGCTCCATGGTTTCCTGTACCAGGTCGCGGGCGTCAGGCTCGCTGCCGACCAGCCGGCGGCCGCGCCGGAGCAGCGCTTGCTCGTGGGGGAGCACGGTCAGAGCGAAGATGACGTTGATGTTGGCGGGTCGAGGACATCCGACCTTTGGGGATCCTGCCGGGGATTCATCCATGGTGGCCTCTGATCCCTGACGCCGCCGCCCGGACCCCCTTGCACAAAAAGTCGGCGAAAATCCGGAGCCCACCGCACGGCGGGGACTCCCCAGAGGCAAATCTCGACCTTATCCTGTAAGATGCCGGGACAACGATGTGTGGAATTGTTGGATACGTCGGACCGCGGGAGGCGACCCCTCTGCTGGTCAACGGGCTGAAAAAACTCGAATATCGCGGCTATGACTCCGCGGGGCTGGCAGTCGCCGGCGGCGACACCCTGCAGGTGGTCCGCTGCCGCGGCAAGCTGGCCGGGCTGGAAGCCATGGTCCAGCGCGACCCCCCGCACGGCACCTGCGGGGTCGGGCACACCCGCTGGGCGACCCACGGCCGCCCGTCCGAGGCCAACGCCCACCCGCACCGGGTCGGCTCGGTGGCCGTGGTCCACAACGGGATCATCGAGAACTACCTGGCCCTGCGCGCCCGCCTGGAAGTCGCCGGGCGCAAGTTCTCTTCGGAGACCGACACCGAGATCGTCGCGCACCTGATCGACGAGGCCCTGCAAGAGGGCGCGCCGTCGCTGGTGGGCGCCCTGCGGATGGCGCTGCGCCAGGTGCACGGCGCCTACGCGCTGGCGGTGGTCTCCGACCAGCACCCCGGGCAGATCGTCGCCGCCAAGGTCGCCTCTCCGCTGGTCATCGGGCTCGGCAAGGGCGAGACCTTCCTGGCCTCCGACGTCCCGGCCTTCCTCGAGCACACCCGCGAGGTGGTGTTTCTCGACGAAGGAGACATCGCCGAGGTCTCCACCTCGGGGGTGAAGGTGACCGACCTCGAGGGCAATCCCATCTCGCGCCCCTCCAAGACCATCACCTGGGACGCCGCCCAGGCCGAGAAGGGGGGCTACCCCCACTTCATGCTCAAGGAGATCCACGAGCAGCCGCGCGCGATCGCCGACACCCTGCGCGCGCGCCTGCGCCTGGAGACCAGCGACGCCGACCTGGAAGGGTTCGAGATCGACGCCAACAAGCTGCGCCGGGTGGTGCTGCTGGCGTGCGGGACCTCGTACCACGCCGGCCTGGTCGGCAAGTTCCTGATCGAGGGCGCCTCGCGCCTGCCCTGCGAGGTCGACCTGGCCAGCGAGTTCCGCTACCGCGACCCGGTGGTCGGTCCCAACGATCTGATCATCGCCATCTCGCAGAGCGGCGAGACCGCCGACACCCTGGCCGCCGTGAAGGAGGCGCGCCTGCGCGGGTCGCAGGTGCTGGCGATCTCCAACGTGGTCGACTCGGCGATCCCGCGCGCGTCGCAGGGCGCTCTGTACACCCACGCCGGCCCGGAGATCGGGGTGGCGTCGACCAAGTGCTTCACCGCGCAGCTGGCGGCGCTGTCGCTGGTGGCGATCCACCTCGGGCGCCGCACGGGGGCGCTGGCCGCCGAGGCCGCCAACTGGATGGTGCAGGAGCTGTCGGGCATTCCGCAGAAGATGACCGAAGCGCTGGAGTCGCTGGGCGACATGGCTGACCTGGCGCAGGAGTACAAGGGCGCGCGCGACTTTCTCTTCCTGGGCCGCGGCACCAACTACCCCATCGCGCTGGAAGGCGCGCTCAAGCTCAAGGAGATCTCCTACATCCACGCCGAGGGCTATGCCGCCGGCGAGATGAAGCACGGCCCGATCGCGCTGGTCGACGACGGCGTGCCGGTGGTGGTGCTGGCCCCGCGCGGGCCCGGCTACGAGAAGGTGCTCTCGAACCTGCAAGAGGTGCGGGCGCGCAACGGCCACATCATCGCCATCGCCACCAAGGGCGACAAGCAGATCGGCAGCCTGTGCGACCGCGTGCTGTTCGTCCCCGACGCGCCGCCGATCCTGCAGCCGTTCTTGACGGTGCTTCCGCTGCAGCTGCTCAGCTACGCGGTGGCGCTGGCCAAGGGCAACGACGTCGACCAGCCGCGCAATCTCGCCAAGAGCGTCACGGTAGAGTAAATTCGCGCGATGAGCTCATCGTGCCTGGTGACCGGGGGCGCCGGCTTCATCGGTTCGTCGATCGTGCGCGCGCTCTTGTCGCGCGGCGACCGCGTGCGGGTCATCGACAACTTCTTCTCGGGCAAGCGCGAGAACCTGGCCGAGGTGGCGGGCGACATCGAGCTCATCGAGGGCGACGTGCGCGTCGAGGGCGATCTCGAGCGCGCGCTGGCCGGGGTGGAGATCGTGTTTCACCAGGCGGCCATCCCGTCGGTGCCTCGCTCGCTGGTCGATCCCATCGCCAGCCACGACGCCAACGCGACCGCGACGCTGAAGCTGCTGCACACCGCGAAGAAGGCGGGCGTGCGGCGGGTGGTCTACGCCGCGTCGTCGTCGGCCTACGGCGACACCCCGACCTTGCCCAAGATCGAGACCATGCGCCCCGCGCCGCTGTCGCCCTACGCGGTGTCCAAGCTCGCGGGCGAGCACTACCTGCAGGTCTTCGCCGGGGCCTACGGTCTGGAGACGGTCAGCCTGCGCTACTTCAACGTCTTCGGTCCGCGCCAGGATCCCAAGTCTGAGTACGCGGCGGTGATCCCGCGCTTCGTTACCGCCGGCCTCACCGGCCAGGGCGTCACCATCTACGGCGACGGCACCCAGTCGCGCGACTTCTGCTTCATCGAGAACACCGTCGAGGCCAACCTGGGCGCGGCCTCGGCGCCGGCCGCCGAGGTGTCGGGTCGGGTGTTCAACGTGGCCTGCGGCGCCGCCACCAGCCTCAACGACGTGGTGAAGTTGCTGGGCGAGCTGCTGGGCAAGCGCATCGAGATCACCTACTCCCCCGGTCGCGTCGGCGACGTGAAGCACTCGCTGGCCGACATCAGCGAGGCGCGCGCCCGCCTGGGCTACCGCGCGGCGGTATCGTTCCACGAAGGCCTGAAGCGCACGGTCGCCTGGTACGCGGAGCGCCGCTAGCGGCCCGCTAGCCGAGGCCGGGGTTTCCTACGCGTCGAGCAGGACGACCGCCGCGACCGGCGCGGGGGCTACCTGGTCGAGGGCTCTTCGCAGGTTGCGCGCCTCGGAGCGTCCGCGGCGGGTCGCGATCACGATGGCGTCGGCGGTGTCCTGGATCAGGTTGACGTCGCCGCTGGCCAGCACCGGAGGAGCGTCGACCACGATGTAGTCGAAGGCGGAGCGGAAGCGCTTGATCGCCATCGAGAAGGTCACCGCGTCCAGCGACGCGGCGGCGCTGCCGGCGACGTCCTTGCCGCACATGCCGCAGAAGCGTGCCTCGATCGCGATCACCGCCTGGCAGTGCGGGCAGACCCGCGGTTCGACGGCCAGGACGTACAGCGGGGCCTGGCCGACCTGCACCACCACCCAGGGTTCCAGGGGACGGGCGCGGTGCCGCGCCAGCTGCAGGGCAAACCCCTTGGGCGGCTTGAAGCCAAAGACCTCCGCCAGCGCCGCGCGACGGAAGCTGGCCTCGATCAGCAGCACCCGATACTTGCCGAGCTCGGCGAAGGCCAGCGCCAGGTTGGCGGACAGGGTGGTGGTCCCCTCCCCGCGCACGGCGCTGGTGCACAGCATGGAGCGCGGGTCGCCGCGCTCGATCAAGCGCTGGCGCAGCAGGCGAAAGCTGGCCGCGGTCTCCGAGGCGCTTTGCTGCCAGAACACCAGCCGCTGATCGAACGGCGGCGTCGGCGAGAATCGCACGAAGGCGATGCCACCGTCCTCTTCCTGGGCTACCAGTGCGGTCGAGTCGCCGTTCGAGCCCGGGCTGCGGCCCGAATTGTTGCCCGAGTTGTTACCCACTTTTCCCTGTGAGCTTGGGAATCACCACCACGATGCCATCCTTGACGATGCGGTGAACGTCGCGCTCACCGTACAACCTGTCGTCGAAAGCGGCGAACAGAATGATGGTCAGGAAGGCCAGCATCACCGACACCGCCAGCCCGACCGCCGCGATCTTGAAGCGCCCGCCAGTGATGGGCTTGACCGGCCGGAACGGCGGATCGATGACCACCAGCCGCCCGCCCTGCCCGCCCCCGGCCAGCGTCGCGATCAGGCTGGCCTGGAACTGCTTTCCCTCCAGCTGCACCTGACGCTCGCGCGCCTCCGACACGTCCCGGTTCAGGCGGGTCCACTCGGTGTCGATGGCGACCACCGAGCTGACCTGCTGCGGCACCTCGACGCGCGTGCTGACGCGGCTCTTGACCGCCGCGATCTGCGAGCGCACGGCGGCCAGCGCGTGCTTCAGCGCGGAGGTCCGGCCGGTCGCCTGGGCGTCCTCCTCGCCACCGGCTGGCGCGGTGGCCGGCGGCGTCGCGGGCGCGGGGTTCGCGGCCCGGTCGGCCTCCACCGCCGCCTCGGCGCGGCGCAGGGCCGCCTCGGCGACCGCGACGTGGCGCAGGGCGGCCTTGACGTCGGGATGCTCGTTGGTGAAGTGGGCCTGCTTCTCGGTCAGATCGCGTTGCGCGGTCTGCAGCTCGGTCTGCGCGCGGGTGCGCGCCGATACCAGCGCCGGGTCGCCCGGGTTGGGATTGCCCGGCGTCACCACCTTGACCCCCGCGGCCGCCAGGGACTCCTCCAGCTGCGCCGCTTGCAGCTCCAGCGCCGCAACCTCGCCCGATGTGGCCGGCGTCGCGCCCCGCTCGGCGGCGCGAATCAGGCCGCCGGTGGCGGCGCCACCCCCGCCGGCCTCGGTGGCCAGCGATGGGTGCTTGGCGATGAACGAGGCCAGCGCGGTCTCGCGCGCCTTCAGATCTTCGTCGGCGTGCATGCGTTCGGCGTCCAGGAAGCGCTTGGTCTCCTCGGCCTCGCGGACGCGCCGCTGGGCGTCCTCGTCGATCACTCCCTTGACCAGGGTCTCCAGCACCCGCTGTGCCAGCTCGCGGCCGTTGGCGTCGTACGAGACCCGGTAAGCGTACTCCTCGCGGCCGGTGGTATTGAGGTGCTTGCGCATCTCGTCGATCGCCGCGCCCTGGCCCTGGTGCTCGGCGATGCGCCGGTAGAGATTGAGCTCCTCGATGACCCGCTCGAGGCGCTGGCGCGAGTACAGCATGTCGCGCAGGCGCGCCGCGATCTCGCGCGGCGAATCGTGCTCGCCGCCCAGGGTCCCGGTGCGCACGCCGTGCTCGAAGGCGATCACCGCCTCGGAGCGATAGAGATGGGCGGTGGACAGGGTCACGGCCACCGTGCCACCCAGGCCGATGGCCAGGGCAATGCCACCAATCCAGACCGCCCGGATGGCTCGCGGCGCCAGGGACAGGAGCGCCGACAAGTGCTCGCGTGGAGAGGGGGAGGAGGGACCGTCGGTCATCTGGGTCGACTATACACGTGGTCGCTGCCGGCTGCCTTCCCCTGCCGTGCTGGGGGCGGAGGTGGCGGACGAGGGGGCCAGCCGAGCCGGCAACAATGGTAACCGACCGAGGACGGAAAGCCCGACCATCTCGATGTCGTCGGCGTCCAGAACGCGGGGGTCGAAGGCTCCCGCCAGCAACCAGCCGGCCAGGATCGTCACCAGGAACGCCACGATGAACCGGGTCACCAGCGGCTCGAGGTCCTTCTGGTCCTCGGGCTTGCGCCCCGGGTCGACCAGCTCGAAATGCAGGGCCTGGCGCGCCGTGTCCGCGTGCAGCGCGGTGGTGGTCGCCGCCGCGGCCGCCTGCGCTATGCGCCAGCGCTCGCGCGCCGCCCGAACCCGGGGATCCTTGCCCAGCGGATCCTCGCGCACGGCCCGGCTCAGATCCTCCTGGGCGCGCCGGAGCGACTCGGCGGCGACCGTGGCCTCGCGCTCGGCCTGGACGCGCTGGCCTTCCAGGGTGGACCCGATCACCAGGTCGGTCAGGTCGTGGGCGATGGTCCAGGCGGCATCGGGGGTGCGGGCGCGGAAGGTGATCGCGATGCGGGCCGCGCGAGGCGGGTCGCCCGGACCCCGGTCCTCGATAAAACCATTTTCCGAGAAGGCGACCTCCATCGCTGCCCGAAAACCGGTCAGCGCCTGCTCCGGGTCGGCGGCCAGACTGGCACCGAACCATTCGGGGCGGCGCTTCATCAACGCGATCAGGTGGTCCGACTTGAAGGCCCGCTCGTTGACGTGGGCGCGCAGGGCACCGCCGTTCAGGTTGCTGCCGCTGGCGTCCAGCGCACCTTCGGAGACGCGCAGCACCGCGGTGACCTCGTAGCGCACCGGCGCCCAGGCGCGCCGCGCGGTCAGGGCCCCGCTGACCAGCAGCGCCGCACCCAGCCACAGCGGCCAGGAGGCAAGCGACCGGCGCGCCAGGCGCCGCGCGGCACGCCAGCCGGCCGCGCCCAGCGCCGGCTCGCGCTCGAACCAGGACCGGACCTCGGGGGGCGGAACAGCGCGGGTCCGGGCGGTGTCGCTGCCGGCACCCTTGGGTCGGGCAGCTCCCGCCGGAGCGGACCCCTCGGCCGGCGCCATGCTACTCGGTGAGCTGCAGTCCCAGCAGCGCGACGTCGTCGCGCCCATTGCTCGGCGAGTCGCCCGTGCTGAGGATGCGGCGGTGAATCTCGGCCAGGTCGTGCGGCGCCTTGCGAAGCATGTCGACCAGCTGGCACTGGCCCATGGTCGAGCAGACGTCGCGCGGTCCGCCCGCCAGCATCTCCAGCACCCCGTCGGTGGCCAGCAAGACGATGTCCTGCGACTCGAGCGGAAAGACCTCGTCGCGGTACTCCGGCATCGGGATCATGCCGATGGGCGGATTCAGCGAGTAGGCCAGCCCGGACACCACGCCGCCGCGCCGCCGCAGCAACGGGACGACGTGTCCGCCGTTGGCCACCACCCAGCGGCGGTTGGGCACGTCGAGCAACACGCACACCACGGTGACGAAGCGATCGTCCTGCATGCCGCGCAGCGACCGATTGAGGCGGGTCAGGATCTCGGCCGGGCCCGAGGTCTCGTGGGCCAGCCGCCGCAGCTCCGAGGTCACCCGCGACATCATCAGCGCGGCGCTCACCCCCTTGCCGGAGACGTCGCCGATCGTGGCCAGCAGCCGGCCGCCTCCCAGATCGACGAAGTCGTAGAAATCACCGCCCACCGCGAAGGCCGGCAGGTACTCGGCCAGCACCCGCACGTGGGCCGAGTTGGTCTCCATCGGACGGGGCAGGAACATGCGCTGCATGTCGCGCGCGGACGCC
>Ga0207701_10004411_pt1 | contig 14288 bp, 10 predicted proteins | sample KBSSwiSSwithPhiX_FD_184294 | JGI IMG/M metagenome (GOLD analysis project Ga0207701, IMG submission 184294) | Switchgrass rhizosphere bulk soil microbial communities from Kellogg Biological Station, Michigan, USA, with PhiX - S5 (SPAdes) (version 2) | ecosystem: Environmental > Terrestrial >... | reverse complement strand
TTGCCTTTAATGAACACCTCGGCTGGACGCATACGGTAAATGTTATTGACGCCTGCGACAGCTATGAGCTGGATTTAAAGGATGACGGTTATGTGCTGGATGGTGCAGTAAATAAATTCAGAAAAAAGAAGATTGACCTGAAAGTGTTACGTGACGGAGTTTTAAAAACTGAACCTGTTGAATTGTTGTATTCAAAACATGGTCCTGTTGTTGGTACAAAAGGCAATAAAGCGTATGCAATTCGTATAGCAGGTTTGGAAAACGCATTCATTCCAATGCAATATCACGCGATGGCAAAGGCGCATAACCTGGAAGAATTCGAATCAGCGGTGTCGCAATTGCAGATGCCGATGTTCAATGTGGTGTATGCGGATAAAGACGGACATATCCTTTATGTATTTAATGGGGATGTGCCTGTACGTGAGGAAGGCGACTGGAATTTCTGGAATGGAGCGGTCGATGGAACTCAATCGAAATATATCTGGAACAAATATCATCCATACAAAGACCTTCCCCGGTTGCTTGATCCGAAAACAGGATTTGTGCAGAACGCAAATGATCCACCATGGACAAGCACATACCCGGCACTATTGAAAAAAACAGATTTCCCTTCCTATATGTCTACTGAAGGCACCTTACTACGGCCTCAGCGTGCGATTAAAATGATCGTGCAGGACAGTTCAATTACTTTCGATGAACTGGTGAATTACAAACTCAGCACACGGATGGAAGCAGCAGACCGTTTCCTCGACGACCTGCTGAAATATGTTCAGCAATATCCGGATAGTTTAACAACCGCAGCAGCCGGTGTGCTCAGCAATTGGGACAGATCTACAGAAGTGGATAGCCGCGGAGCTGTGTTATTTGAAAGATGGTTGAATAATATTAATCCTTCGATGTTTGAAGTTCAGTGGGATCCTGGTTCACCACTCACCACACCCCGTGGCTTCAAAGATCCGGCTATGGCAGTAAAAATGCTGCACGATGCGGCATTACAAACGATACAGCAGCACAAAACGCTTGATGTGAAGTGGGGTGATGTATATAAATTCAAGGTGGGGGATATTACTTACCCTGCCAATGGTGGTCCCGGTGACTGGGGAATATTCAGGGTGATGGAATATGACAGGGATGGTTATGCCGGCGCCGGGGATACTTATGTTGCTGTTGTGGAGTTTGGAAAGAAAGTACATGCGCAGGTGCTGCTGAGTTACGGAAATGCAACGCAGCCCGGCAACAAACACATCGGTGACCAGCTGAAGTTATTGTCGGAGAAAAAACTCCGGCCCGCATTATTAGAAAGAGATGCGGTGATGATGAACCTGGAAAGGAGAGAAGAGCTTCCGCATTTTTAATCCCCGTTAGTTTCGCACCTTTCTTTTCATTGCCCTTTCGATCACAGTGAAAGATGTTGCCCACAAAGCCAATTGTGAAGCTTTAAATATAGCAGTAGTTCTTCCGGTAAGATTTTAGCATACACCTCATATTCAAGCAAATGCATGACAGGATGATTACAACAATACTCAGTTGAGGATTATCCCCTAAATTCACGTTCAATCTAAGTGCATTTTTGTGAAAACCCTAGACCATACAAAAAAAAATCCTTTCATAAAAGGCGGGGGGGAAATGGGCAAACTAACCCGTGAACACGACTGGTCACTGACTCCCATCGGTTCGATTGATCAATGGCCGCAAAGCCTACGTACGACTGTAAGCAATCTTCTTCACTCCAGGTTTCCAATGTTTTTATGGTGGGGTGATGAACTAATTCAATTTTATAACGATGCCTACCGGCCTTCCCTGGGAAAAGAGGGAAAACATCCAACAGCTTTAGGACAAAAAGGAAAAGATTGCTGGCCGGAAATATGGGAAACGATCTATCCGCTTATCCTGCAGGTTAAATCCGGTGGCAATTCAACCTGGATGGAAGACCAACTCATACCCATATTTAGGAACGGTCATTTAGAGGACGTGTATTGGACCTTCAGCTACAGTCCTGCTTTTGATGAGGAGGACCAAATACAAGGAGTTCTGGTTACTTGCATGGAAACAACGACAAGTGTCTTAGAACGAAAAAAATTGGTAGAAAGTGAAGATCAGTTGCGGTTTGCTATTGAAGCTGCCGAGCTTGGGACATGGGATTATAACCCGCTCACCAATCAATTCACCGGCAATGAACGATTGAAAAAATGGTTCGGCCTTTCTTTCAATCAGGAGATAGATTTATCGCTTGCCATTGCGGTTATTGTACCGGAGGATCGCCATCGGGTTAAAGCGGCGATTCAAAATGCACTTATCTATGATTCAGGAGGACATTATGACATAGAATATTCCATCATCAATCCAATAACAAATCAGGAAAGAATTGTAAGAGCAAAAGGTAAGGCATGGTTTAATAAAAAAAAGCAATCCTATCGCTTTAATGGCACTTTGCAGGATGTAACAGCCAAAACAGCAGCTTACAACAAATTGAAGGAAAGCGACGACCGCTTTCACAATTTGATTTATTCTTCCCCTTCAGCTATTGGGATTTTAATGGGCCCTGAGCTGATTATTACGATGGCGAATGAATCCATTATAGAAATCTGGGGGAAAGGCACGGAGATTATTGGCCGCTCATATTTTGAAGCCCTACCTGAACTTGCAGAACAGGGATATCGCGAGGTATTTAATAGAGTTTATACAACTGGTATAGAAGCGAATTTTGTCGAAACGCCTGTGCGGATTTTGCAGAATGGTAAGATGACACACAAATACTACAACTTTGTCCTATACCCACAACGCGATGCAAATGGTGAGATAGAAGGTATTGGAATAATTGCTACCGAAGTAACCTCACAAGCTGAACAAAACCGGATCATTAAGGAAAGCGAAGCTCGTTTCCGCACCCTGGCAGAAACTCTTCCGCAATTGGTTTGGATGACCGACGAGAAAGGCAATCAGGAATATGCATCATCCAAATGGAAAGATTATACCGGAATTGAACCGACCGGTCCCGAAACCTGGCAGCAGACGATTCACCCAATAGACCTTCCAGTGATCATGTCCGCTTGGAATGAAAGCCTGGATAAGGGAATTATATATAGATCTGAAGCCAGGTTAAAAAATAGCAAGGATGAATACCGCTGGTTTTTTGTACAAGGAGAGCCGATAAGGAACGAGGCAGGAAAGATTGTAAAATGGATTGGCGCATTCACAGACATTCAAGACCAAAAGGACATTGCGGTCAAACTTAAAGAATTAGTGAACGAACGTACCAAAGAGCTACAACGTTCAAACGAAGACCTGCAACAATTTGCTCATGTTGCTTCGCATGACTTGAAGGAACCTTTACGAAAAATTCGGTTTTTTACTGATCGCCTGTACATTGAATTAGAAGAAAACATTTCAGAAAAAGTAAAACACTATCTTTCTAAAATCGACAGTGCCACAAGTAGGATGTCTTCGATGATTGACGGCGTCCTGCTCTATTCTACTATAGATGTTGTGGAACAACTGGAAGAGCAAGTGAATCTTGCTGAAACTTTACTTAGTGTTGAAAATGACCTTGAGCTATTGATCGCCCAAAAACAAGCGGTGATTGAATACCAAAGCCTTCCTACAATTCGGGGATATGCCGTTTTACTTTATCAGCTTTTTTATAACTTAATCAGCAACTCGCTCAAGTTTGCTAAGGAAGGGGTTCCAATGCGTTTACAGATCAAATCAGAAGTTATAGAAGGCGAACATATAAATTCGATGAAAGTCCCTAAGGACTTACAGTTTATTAAAATTACACTGTCGGACAATGGCATTGGCTTCCACCAAAATCAGGCAATTCAGATATTTCAAACTTTTTTACGGCTCAACCCAAAAGATAAATACGAAGGCAGTGGCTTAGGTTTAGCACTTTGCAAGAAAATAGTCGAACGCCATTACGGTTCGATCAAAGCAGAAGGAGTAGAGGGAAAGGGCGCTACTTTTCATGTTGTCTTACCAAGATAAAAAATTGACTTAAACCGTTAGCTACGCTCAATTCTCTTTTTTGTTCTACGCGACTTCGCAAAGTAAACTTTGCTCGCCGCTACAAACAAGCAAATGGTGCTTTGTCCCAACACATATATAGTTGCCTGTAATTTGTGAAATACAAGAGAAATCAATTTGAACTGATAACAGGTAACAGAGAATGCCAAAAATCTAACTAAAATATTCCAAATCGATACCTTTTCAAGTAAACTGATATTGATTTGATCAACATAAGCGAATGAGATAACCAACCTAGGCTGATTGTATAAAACAATATTACTGACTTCTCATCTTCGACACTAAAAAACCAAAATTTAATTTAGCCTGCTGTATTTAGTAGCGTGTTGCCATAGAGGAACGGTACTAACGTTATTCATTGACAATAAACCGTAGTCCGTTGACGACCGTTTCTATGGCACTGACAAACATTTATTTTCGTTTCTTCTTTCCTTAACCAATAAAATTATCAGAAAATGAAACAGTCATTCTATGCCATTGGCATGCTCATGCTTATTGTATCTGGCCAGGTGTCAGCTCAAACATCCAAGACTTTTTTTATTACCCGGGGTTCTGTGCTTAGTAGTCCTTTTGTGTCGGGCAACGTTGCGCCGGTAGCAGTTGCCAAAGTAGCTACTACGGCTTTGGAAAGGTTTCGGAAAGATTATAAAGATGTGAAGAATGTTGAGTGGACGGAATTACCGAATGGATACAGGGCATGCTTCCTGCAGGATGCGGTGCTTACAGCAGTTGATTATACTAAAAAGGGTAAATTATATAGTGAGATACATTACGGAAGAGAATTGCTTACTCCTTATATTAAAATGCAGCTTGTAAAAACTTTCGATGGTCTGCAGATCAGGGAAGTGACAAAGGTGAAGATTGCTGATTTTGCTACCATGGCTTATGTGGTTGTGCTGGAAGACAGGACATCGCTGAAGACAGTTCAGATTATCGAAGACGAGATCAGTGTAATACACGAGATAGAGAAGTGATCCCCGTAGGTGTCATCCAAAGCGTAGTGAGAGAGAAGTTCATTCGGTTTTCAAACTGTTAACGGGATTAGCAATAGCCGTTTTCACTGCCTGGAAGCTTATTGTAATCAAAGCGATCAGGCCTGCAGCAATGCCCGCGATTATAAATACCCACCACGGCATATTGATGCGATAAGCAAAATCCTGCAACCAGTTATTCATAAAATACCATGCTACCGGAAAAGCAAGTAATGCAGCAATACCAACGAGCTTTAAAAAATCTTTAGATAAGAGTACGACGATGGTGCCGACATCAGCACCCAATACTTTTCTTATCCCAATCTCTTTTATTCTCTGGGTGATAGCAAACGCCGACAAACCAAATAATCCGAGGCAGGCAATGAATATTGCAATGCATGCGAATCCGGTGAATAAAGTCGCCTGTCTTTGTTCTGCCTGGTATAATTTATCAAAATTTTCATCCAGGAATGTATAATCAACAGGCGTGTTGGGAAAATATTTTTTCCATGTCTTTTCCAGGTAAGATAAAGCAGATGAAATGTTGTTGCCGCTAATTTTGATAGAAAGGTTATTAAAGTATGGGCGCGAAGGAGGAAACATCAACATGACCAGGGGAACGATTGTCTGATGCATGGATTCAAAATGAAAATCATTGATCACACCGATGATATGGCCCCGTTGAGCACCATATTTAAAATCCTTACCAATAGCTTCGTTTGCATTTTTCCAACCCATCACTTTTACCGAAGACTCATTTATTACAAAAGCTGCCGTATCTGTTCCGTAATCTCTCGAAAAATATCTGCCCGCTAACATTGGAATTCCAAATGTGGAAGTAAAATCATGATCAGATGATACAAATTTAATACTGGCGGCAACGGGTCGTAACGAATCACCGCTTAAAGTAGACGCACCCATGTCATCAAGCAGACGGCCGGTTGGAATGCGCGACGACCTCGTCATACTTTTAAACGCACTGTTCCGCAGCATTTCATTACGGAATGACTCGTATTGGCTGCCAACTTCTGTGGGGTAAGCCATTGTAATAACCCGCTCCTTATCAAACCCCAGAGATTTTTTCTGTATAAAACGCAGTTGCTCAAAAACTATAACGGTTGTAATGATCAGTATGATGCCGATCGAAAACTGCACGATCACCAGCACTTTTCGGAATGAAATAGTGCCGCCGTGAATTTTGAAAAGGCCTTTCAACGTTTTTACGGGTTGAAAAGATGACATAAACAATGCAGGATAGATCCCGGAAACAATGCCAACAACAAATGGAATGAGGAAAAGAATTGTAATAGCTCCCGGGCGCATTAATGCATCAAGCGATAGTTCCTGCCCTGAAATTTTATTTAGCCAGGGCAAAGTAAAAAATGTAAGTACACCTGCCAGCAGAATGGCTGCCCAGCAAATTAAAATAGATTCGCCTAGAAATTGAGCAATCAATTCTTTTCTTCCTGCGCCGATCACTTTCCTGATTCCAATTTCCCTGGCTCTCAAAGCCGACCGGGCTGTAGAAAGATTCATGTAATTGATACATGCAATAAGCAAAATGAACAAAGCGATCACTGAAAAAATATAAACACGGGTTATATCGCCGTTAGGCTCTGCTTCATAATCGGTATGAGAATGAAGATGTATATCAGTTAATTTTTGGAGCCCAAGTGTAGTAAACTTTGATGCCTGCTGACCTACGTATTCTTCGCCTGCCATTCTGCTGTCAATAAATGCTGGAAACCGTGCGATCATATTTTCAGGAGAAAAATTGTCAGGCATCAGTATGTACGTAAAAAAAGAATTGTTGCCCCAGTTTGTACGGAGTCTTTCTGCACCATATATGGTTGAATCTTTCAGCGTATTAAAAGACACCAGCATTTGCGGATGCAGATGTGCATTGGAGGGAAATGCTTTGTAAATACCGGTTACTTTAGCATCATACTGGTTGTTGAAACGGATCGTCTTATTCATCGGATCTTCATTACCAAAATATTTCTTCGCCACCTCTTCCGTCAGCATCACGGAAAAGGGATCATATAACGCAGTTTGAGGATTTCCTTTCAGCACCTTTACAGTAAATACATCGAAAAGATTTTCGTCAGCGACAAATACATTTTTCTCATTAAATATCTTTTCCCCGTATTTCGTTGGAGTGGTGCCAATGTCCAGCAATCTTGTCATTTTTCTTATCTCCGGGAAATCGGTAGGCATGTAATATCCAAAAGGAGGGGAGATACTGCTCAGCCTGAGCGAGACAGCCCCTTCACTGTTTTTAAACGTCCTGGTGACGCGGTAAATATTTTTCGCATGCACATTATACTTGTCGTAACTCAGCTCATTAAGTATGTAAATGGTAATTAAGAGACAGCAGGTCAATCCGACTGTCAGTCCAAAAAGGTTGATGAAAGAAATGACCTTATACTTTGTAAGATTGCGAAGGGCAATCTTAATGTAATTCTGTAACATGGTTAATCAATTGAATTTCTTCATTCAAAAATGTGCCTAATCTTTAGAGAGTTGATTTTGTATGCGTTGCAAACGTATAAGTCCCGGAGTATGTGCGCTTTTGATACACATGTGCTGACTCAATTCAAGACACATGATCCGTTTTCTACCAAATTGACTCAAGGGAGTTACTGAAAAATTAGTGTATCAATGTGAATTCAAAAAAGCAAGATTCCGTTCTCTTTTTATGCGGCTTTACAGTGTTCTCTTTAAGCTTGTCAGGATTAGTCATTGAAGTTAGAGTAATCCAATTTTACAAATTTATTGTTGAAGGACTTCAGCCAATCCGAAGTCACTAAAAAGACTATTTACGGCCATCGCTTTAAAAATCCAAGGATGCAAATCTCTCGACTGTTAGCAGGGAATCAGGCAGTGAGAAATGTTGTAACTTCTGTTCACGATTATCCAACTTCCCTTTATTCACCCCAAAAGCAGCCTCATGCCATGAAAAGTTTTCGCTAAAGCAGTAAGTGCAACGATTAACGGCGAAACACATAATTTATGAAAACCACCTAAAAAAAACCAACCCAGGTACAATCTGGTAGTGTCTCAGTTTGCTTTAGATCAAGAAAAAAAGTAAATTGAAATAAAAATAGATTTACGAAAACTAAGTTATCAGAAGTTAAACTGCTCGTAGCGTTTGTTCTTTTATTTGCTGCCATTGCTATTTTTTTCAATGTAAAGTTTTTCTCTACACCCATACAGGTATCAGAATTAGCACTTGTTCTATCAGCAGTAGCGCTTACTCTTATATTTTTTGCAATCAGATTATTCAGGAGTGCTATTAAGAAGGCTTAATTAGTAAGCCTTATAATATCTTCTATTGTCATTGGCTTTTTTGCCAGCTTTGCTTCCATTGCAGGCGCAAGCAAATGAATTTAAGCTTTTCGTCTGTGATTAACGTACCTTAATAGTACACCCCCCTGTGTATTTCGCACATTCCAACCTCCTATTATTATCATTCACTTCCCTAAACGTCTTTTTTATGAAAAAGATTCAAAGTTTCACGGTCAGAATGGTGCTTCTTTTTGTCTTAATTCAATTCTCAGGTTGTCAAAAGTTCATCGACAAAATATTTCCGGGACATACCCATAATGACTACACAGAATGTAGAATAAAACACATCACCGGTCCATTATATGGATATGATGGCATTGAAGAAGTTATCGCAACTGTTGAATACAATAAAGCGGAGAACCCTATAAGTCTTACTTATAACAAAGAAAGAGCTTATCTGCTCTTCTCGCATTACATGACCTATGATAATCTAAACAGACTCCAGGGATATAGAGTATACTTCAACGTGGGAGATGAAGTACCTATATACGACCATCGTTACGGATATTCTGGAGACAGGATAGTGAGCGACACCTCCACAGGCGGACTAACTGGCTATATCAAGATCCTGTCCACTTTTGAATACGACTCAAAAGGTAGGATTGTTGTTGAAAACAGAAAAATTATAGACTTTGAAGGAAGCCCGGACACGTGGGAAAAACTGGATCCTATTATTTATCAATACGATTCAAATGACAACAAGGTTTTAGGCGATGAATACACTTATGACAACAAAGTTAATTTCCGCAGAACAAATAAGGTATGGATGTTCATTATGAGAAATTATAGCCAAAACAATCTGCAGGGTGCCACAGATTACAATGAGCATGGTTTACCTGTTCGCTTCGATAATTCTAAAGATTATCTATTTGATATTGGGCTTACTTCTATTGACTATGATTGCGAATAAAGGGTAACAAAAGATGGGATAAAAGGGACAGAAATTACGATCTGCCGATAAATAGTATTATTAAGAATGTGTCATTAATGCATCAGTATCGCACTGACATATGTCGGCTTTTCTTTTTACAAAAATTATTCAGAGTTCAATGAATTTACGTATAAATAATACATGATGGACAGAAGGTGTCGTGTGTTTGCCAGATGATAAAATAACTCCTCCGTGGTTAATTTAAGCAGGGAGATTAAATACTAAAATCAGCAAAATGACGGACAGAACAATCAATGCGTCATTGAAATATGAAGGTCGTGTTAGAATAATATTATTTACGTAACTTATACTATACTTCTTCCCTGTGCATACGCGCTGAATTCAGTTTCCTATCTATGCAGGCTTCCAATAACGTGTTCTTTGTAAATACACGTTTGCACTTCAAAAGGAAATTTTATTTTATGAAGAAGAGAAATAACTACATGCGGTACCTCGCGTTAATTGCTTGTGCGATCCAGTTATCATCCTGTCAAAAAATATTGGATCGCGTGTTTCCCAATCACAATCACGACAATATCTGTCGTATTAGTGAAATGAAACAAACGTTTTCAGCCACTGAAGGGCGGACTGCTACATTCTTTTATAACAAATACGGAGACCTCGATAGTGTCGTTTATGACATTTTAGTGTATGGTGGAAATTTTTTCTATTATAAATATGATCAAAGTCGCAGGCTGATTGCATATGAAGCACATTACGATCCACCATATGCTTTTTACAATTACTTCCACATTCACAGCTATGCATATTCACATGATGGGAAAATTATAATCGACACAGCGCGGTATAGGGAGGCAGGATCGTGGACCCAGGTTACGTATTTAGAATATGATACTTTGAGCAGAGTGATAAAAGAGACAGGAAATGTCATCGAATTGGAGGGCGATTCAACCATCATTCCATTAACACCAAAAATCTACAACTATGACGATCGGGGTAACTTAAGATCGGCGGACGTACCCGACCATTACGACGATAAAATCAATTTTCTCTCGACACGAAAGGCACTCATGTTTACAGAAAGAAACTACAGTAAGAATAACGTAATTGCGGCAACAGGATACAACGAGTATGGATTGCCTACCGGATTTCCCGCAGGGTTGTGGGTGAATAATGGACTTTTTGTGGTCGGTCTGCCTTCGGAGATCATTTATGATTGCTGGTAGCGATTAATAGAGCTTTTGTTTTATGATACCTTACAAAAAGAATCTGGGTTTGTGTAGCAGATGTAGCACGGTAGTTTCTAAGATTCTCTTCTTTACCTTAAAAAATATCTATCACCTTCTTGTCTCAACACGTAAATAATTATAAATTCAATGTTACGTTAGCCGTCGTGTCAAATCTTGGTATTTCCACATCCAATGAATCATATGAAATTACATCATCGCTCTCATTGACTAACTGCCATTTAATTTTATTTTGTTCACCACCAAAGCCTTTAATCAAAAGTACCGGGTTCTTATTGAACTTCATCATGATTTAGAATATTAGAGGTGAAAGGAAAAGAAAGTTAAAATAATGGAATGGACGAACATACCGTGAAAACACGCTATTGATATTATATAAATGTTAAGCGTTTACTATTACCAAAACCTTCATTTTCCAGAGGCTTCTTTTAACCTCATCAGTTTCCCTTCTTTGTATCCTTCAATAAACGATTTCCTGATTAGCAGTAACACTACGACAACCAGGATGATCAGAATTAATTTCACGTACCATTTGGACGTAATTGAATTGCTCATTGTTTGTGGTTTGAGGTAATTAAAAAAATTTATAGGTATTCAAGCACTAAATACACGATCAGTAAAAAAGCAAATACACCGGCCATCAGAATATAAAAATCACTGATGTTTTTTGTTTCGGGTTTGTACCATCCGTTCTTTTTCTTCCATTTGATTCCCCTGGTACTTACGCCGGCATTGTAAAACCATTTTTTCGCCCACTCCTGGTTATTGTCGTCGATCAGGTTCTCAAACAAACTCATATTGCGCAGATCCTTCACCACCCAATCATGCAATTCCATTTCTTCCTGCACATTGATGTGATAGGTCATGAATTTAACAATGAGAGAACCATATTTTAATTGTTCGTGCAACGACAGATATTTCATGCCTCATCATTTAAATCGTTGGAAATACCATTCACGTCCCATTCCTTACTGCGCAATTGTGTAGGCTTGCAGCCGCAATGACGGAGAAATCCCCGGCTGAAATTCGGGTGGTTGCTGAATCCTGCTTCTGCGTAAAAATTTTTTAACGGTTCATCCGGCTGTTCAATGATCTGCCGCCCGACCTTTACACATAATTTATATTTCCTGTATTCTTCTAATGTGAAACCAGTGATCCTGGGAAATAATTTTTTCAGCTTGTATTCATTCATCCCTATATTAATGCTGATTTCTCTCGTTGTAAACTGCGTGTGGAGATTTTCATCAATCAATTTTTTTGCTGAATGACTAAGATGCCAATCCTTTTCATTCATTTCTCTTTTCACAGGATCAAAATGCTTACGATGGTTGACGATCAATCTGCATAGCTTTTTCAGGTGTTCGCTGAGAACCGGCATGTTTTTCTTACTGGCAAAATTCATTTCGGTTATTTCGTACAGTACCTGCTTCATGGTGCTATCCAGGTAATTCGGGGCATTTACAAAACGGTAAGGAAATCCGTACAATGAAAAATTGATGGCTTCAAGAAGTTCGGGATCATCTTTTATGATGTCGTGCATAAATTGTGAGGACCAGCTGATGTGGTAAAAACAATGTTTGCCCGGTTTCATTGGAATCATTTCGCCTTTCCACGATGATCCAGCAAGTATGGAGAACTGATCTTTTTTAAGGTTGATGAAACCTGCGCCTTTTATGCGTTCATGAACCGGTTGAAACAAAACTATACGTGTGAAAATGCCTTCGGGGTAATCATATTCGCAGAGGATGCTTTCGGGTTTGATCCAGGTGATGCAGGTTTTGTTAATGCTGAAGTATACATTATTGTATTCCTGGTTAACTATACTTGCGAATGGTGCTTTGAAGTGGCTGGAGTCTGAGCCTTTAAATACTGCTTCATCGTACCTGGGGGGCAAGCCATTTTGCATGGGCATCGCCCTGCCATCGATGAAATGATAGCGAAGGGCCATTTGTGGTTTTGAGGTACAAGCGGGTACAAATATGAGAATATCCGGCGTTTCAGAAAAAAGAATCTGGAGTCATGAAACTGCTATTTATTATCCTGCAGGTTTACAGATTTATCATTTAGGGAGCATTTTAAACTGAATTTATTTTATTCCTCTTTTTTTAATCCTGCATTGGGAAAATGCGGATTATGACGTCTCCAAAACTCTTGCATTCTTGCACTCCGGTTGATGACTGCAACAGGGCAGCGTTGGAAGCTGGGGAGAAACGCCTTCGGCTTCACCTGGCGCAGCTATCAACTTTACTGTGAACTTTTCTACAACCTCTCCAAAATCTTTTATATACTCTGTGAGTATAGAAAGAGACAACATGAAGAGAGAGGGAAGAAAAGCAACAGCGTGAACACATTTTTTAAAACTTAAAAAAAATAATTTTTATGGCAAAGCAGGGTAATAATATCATCATGCGCAACACGCGCGGGATGGTTGGTAAACAAATAGTATTTAAAAGGAGAGCGGGTCGCTCATACGTAGCGGCACCTCCTGAAGTAAATGAAAACAGGAAAGCTACACCAAAGCAGCTTGCCGTACAGCAGAGGTTCAAAACGAGTATAGCGTATGCGAAAGCTGCGTTAACAAGTATTGAGCTGAAAGAGGCTTACGATAAAGTTGCTTTGAGGGGACAGTCGGCATTCAACGTCGCTTTCAAGGATGCATTCAATGCGCCTGAAATAGTAGGCATTGTTGCCGAAGGTTACCAGGGAGTAGCAGGTAATGTTATTGTGGTACATGCTAAGGACGACTTTAGGGTAAATGCGGTGAAGGTGTCTATTCGCAATTCAGCAGATGAATTGATTGAAGAAGGCGCTGCCAGTGCAAATGCTGACGGGTTGAGCTGGAGTTATGTAGTACAGCTACCGAATCCGGATGTTACGGGTACAAAAATCAAGGCTACGGCTTTTGACATACCCGAAAACGAAGGATCGCTGGAAGTGACGCTTTAGCGTCATCCTGAGGAGGCCTTAGGCCGACGAAGGATCTCCGGGTTATAAATGGCAGCCTGTAACCCCGTAAGGTTGCAGGCTGTTTTTTGAAGGAGAGGGAAGAAGGAAGCTTTTTTTCACTTGTCATCCCGAGCGAAGCGAGGGATCTCACGATTGAAATTAAGTCTTCCCGCTATTCAAAGGTGAGATCCCTCACCCCTACGCAGGATTCGGGATGACATACAAAAAAGGATCTGCGGAGAAACCAAACAAACAAACAAACAAAACAACCAAACAAACAAAAAAAACACCCATATGAAACAAACAAACAGAACCGCTATCAATCTCGAACAGATGCTCGAGCTGATAGCCAGGCAAAAAGTAATCAAAAAAAGAAACGGTAAAATTTATTTAGCAAATAAACCCCGGATCCGGAAAGACCGTGTGCCCACAAGAAATCAGCGGCTGGTACAGGAAAAATCCAAACGATGCACGCTATATGCCCAACGTGCAAACAAGGATGAGGAAACCAGGAGAAAGTACAAGGCGATGGCCGAAGAGCACCAGACTGCATATAACGTTGCGTTCCGGGATGCCTATCATACGCCTGAAGTCAATAGTATCATTACAGAGGGCTACAAAGGAAATGCAGGTGACATTATCGTTGTGGAAGCGACAGACGATTTTAAAGTAGCAGGGTTGACCGTAGAGATAAGAGATCCAGGAGATAAGCTGATAGAAAGGGGAGGAGCGGGAATTAATACTGGGGAATTGAATTGGATATATACAGTGAAATGTCAGAATGATAAACTTGCCGGAACATCAATCAAGGTAACAGCGATCGATTTACCAGGCAACGAAGGAACAATGGAAATAATACTT
>Ga0207701_10004410_pt1 | contig 14292 bp, 7 predicted proteins | sample KBSSwiSSwithPhiX_FD_184294 | JGI IMG/M metagenome (GOLD analysis project Ga0207701, IMG submission 184294) | Switchgrass rhizosphere bulk soil microbial communities from Kellogg Biological Station, Michigan, USA, with PhiX - S5 (SPAdes) (version 2) | ecosystem: Environmental > Terrestrial > Soil... | reverse complement strand
TTATGCGTTGGTATCAACGCGAGACTTCAAGGGGGATACCTCTTCGATGCGTGCGTTCATTCGTGTTGTCAACGATGATTGAAATTGCACACTTTCGATGATCGAAATTGCACACGGAGGGGGCGAGCCTTAGGGCGCGTCGGCCTCCCGGCGTGAAGGCCGTTTGGTCGCGGCAGCGGACGCACCGCTGCGCCGCGCGTTGTAGAGCTCCGCGTGGTTCTTCAGCCGGTAGCTGTTGCCGCGGATGTTGACGATGTGGCAGTGGTGCACGAGCCGGTCGATCAGCGCCGTGGCCATGACCTCGTCGCCAAAAATCTCGCCCCACTCGTCGAAGCTCTTGTTCGAGGTCAGTACCGTCGCGGCGTGCTCGTAGCGCCGCGACATGAGCTGGAAGAAGAGCATCGCCCCGGTCCGGCTGATCGGGAGGTAGCCGATTTCGTCGACCACCAGCACACTTGGAAAGACCAGCGTCTTGAGGCGCTGCGAGAGGCGGCCGGCCGCCTGCGCCTCCTCCAGCGAGGTGATGAGATCGGCGAGCGTGCCGTAGTACACGCGCCGGCCGTGCTGCGCCGCGGCGATGGCGAGGCTGATGGCCAAGTGACTCTTCCCAACGCCGGGTGGCCCGAGCAGGATCACGTTCTCGCGCCGCTCGACGAAGCCTAACGTGTGCAGGCTCTCGATCTGGTCGCGTTTGAGCGACGGCTGGAAGGTGAAGTCGAAGTCGCCGAGGGTCTTCACCGCCGGCAGCCGCGACGAGCGCATCGCCGCCTGGAGGCGGCGGTTGTTGCGGAGGGCGATCTGGGCACCGAGCAGCCGCTCGATCGCCACCGGCGCCTGCAGGCTCCCGCCGTCGAGGGCCCGCAGAATGTCGTCGAGGGCTTCGAGCGCTCCGGGCATTTTGAGGTCGGCGAGCTGGGCGCGGATCTGCTCCCGGAGCGAGGGCGTGGTGGCTTTCATGCCTCCGCCTCCGCGCCGGCCAGCTGCGCGTACGCCGCGAGCGGGCGCCGCTCGACCTCGACGACCGGGTGTCGCGCCCGAGCACTGCCGGCGGCCAGCTCAGGCCGCGTTAGGCGATGCGGCGACAGGACCAGCGGCGTGTAGCGACCAGCCGGCAGTGGCTGGAGGACGGCGCGCTCGTCCCGCTCGAAGCGCTCGCGCGGGACCTCGTGCGTCGTCCCGTGCACGCGGGGATTTGCCGTGTGGTCCATCCAGAGGAGCGCCTGGGCATTGAGATCGCCATCCCCCAGGAACTCGCGCCCGTAGACGAAATTGTCGCGCACGTAGCGCACCGGGCGCTCGACTTTCCCCTTGGTCTGCGCGCGGTACGGCCGACACGCCCGGATCCGAAAGCCCCAGTGGGTGGCGAAGCGGAGAAACTCGGGATTCTCGAGCACCCGGCCACCGGTGGGCCGCGCATCGTCGACGATGACGGCGCGCATCTGATCGAACAACAGCTCCCGCGGCACGCCGCCGAGATACGTGAACGCCGCCTCGAGCGCCTCGATCACCGTCGCCATGGTCTGGCGCGGATAGAACTGGAGCCAGAGCAGGCGCGAGTAGCCGAGGACGACGAGGAAGACGTGGCGTCGCCCCCACGGGAAGCGAAAGGTCGCGAAGTCCACTTGGGCCTGATGGCCCGGCGGCGTCTCGAACCGCACAACTGGATCGACCGGCGGTCGGGGACGGACCTGACGCACGAAGAGCTGCAGCTGCGCGACGCCGCCGGGATAGCCAGCCGCGCGGACTTCGTCGAACAGCCGCACGGCGCTGAGCTCAGGATAGGTGTCGAGCCGCGCGGTGATGATCGCCTTGTAGGGGTCGAGCTTCGTCGCGACCGACCGCCGCGCGCGGGGGGTGCATAACGCGTCGACCTCCAGGTCCAGCTGTCCGGTCCTGAGCCAGTGGTAGATCAGCCCGCGGCTGACGCCGAGGCGGGCGGCGATCTCCGTCTTGGGAAGACCTTGCTCCAGCAAGTGTTTGAGTAACACGAGTCGCTCCCATCCGTACACAGCGCCTCCACCGACCAAGGGGAGACGCATCATGGAGAACGAATCGCGACGCCGGGATCAGATCACCACACCCACGTCGGATTCGGGGATCGAGATCGTGTACAATTTCGATCATCGATTCTGTGCAATTTCAGATCATCGATGACACCCGGCCGAGTCCCGAGTCCCGAGTCCCGAGTCCCGAGTCCCTCAACGAAACTCGAAGCGGAGGGGCGTCCTGCCGCTCGGCAGCCTCTCAGGAATGAGCCGCCGCAAGCGCTGGGACTCTGCCGACGGATCGAGGAGACCGTTTCGCACGAAGGCGACGAGGTCGCTCAGCTCCTCATCCGAGAGAATCGTTGGGGTCACTAGCCGCGAGTCGAGGCGCTGGAGCACCGGTGCGGCCGGGCCCGTTGGACCTCGGAGGTCGGCCGCGAGCCGGGCAGGTGAGTAGCTCGTCGCCGAGGCGACCGGGTCGAGGTGGTGGCGGATCGCGTCCTCGAGCCTAACGAAGGCGCCGTTGTGCATGAACGCCGGCTGGAGCGCCACGTTCCGGAGCGGAGACGTACGGAAGGCGTACCGGTCGCCCGCGTTCCCGGTGACCTGCTCGAGCCCGAAGTCCTCGTCGTGCCCCGGGCCGTCGAATGTCACATTGCCGACACTCGGCGCGACCTGTGGAACGCCGATGACATGCTCGCGGAAGTCGCTGAACATCTCGTTCGACTGGCCGGACACCGCGTGACAGCCGACGCAGCCTCCGCGGCCGAAGAACAGCACCGCGCCGCGCTTCTCCGCGTCGCTCATGGCGTTGCGGTCGCCCCGCGCGTACCGGTCGATCGGCGCGTCGGCGGCGACGAGCGTGAACTCGAACTCGGCCACGGCCCGGCCGACGTGGTCGAACGTGATCGGGTTGCCTGCCTTCACATCCGGGAACGCGCGCGAGAACAGATCACGATAGTTCCGGGTCGCGTTCAGCCGCCGCAGCACCTCGTTTCGGATGTCATCGTTACCGCCGGGGAACGTAAACCCCGCCACCTCCACGCGTTCGGTAGGCGGGATGAAGGCCTGCGCGCCGAGGAGATGCCGCTGGTAGGAGAGTGTCAGGCCCTCCGGATCCGGGAACAGCAGGCCGGCGCTGTTGTCGAACGGGTCGCCGGACAATGCACGGAATCGCGAGTTCCACATCAGCGTCGGGTAGAACGCCGTGTTCAGCACCATGGGCGACCGACGCTGGTTGCGAGGGCCGGTTCGGTTCGGGCCGACGATGCCGTTGTTGTCGATGCCGATGGCGATGGACTGAGTATCGCCAAACCCGTTCGTCGGTGAATGGCACCCGGCGCAGGTGTTGTCGTCGTTGAGCCCACCGATGGGGTCGAACCAGAGCATTCGGCCAACTTCCGAGACCTGATGGTCGATCCGCCGGCCGAGCCGAGCTTCGAGAGTGCTCGCGACTCGGCCCGTGAAGCCGAGCGTCGTTAGGTACGCTCGGAGCTCGGCGTCCAGTCCGTCGTTGCGGGCGATGGAGGGTTCCGGAGCGGGAACGGCGGTGATGCGAGCCGGGCCAGCATCCTCGGTGCACGCGCCGAGGGCGGGGAGGAGCACCGCCATTGCAAGGAACATCCAGGTGTGCTGGCGCATCAGCGCCTCGCTTTAGTTGGCGTGGGCGATAGCGGGAACCGGGAACGGGGAACCGGGAACCGTGTCTCTCTACCGGGACTATCGCGATTCCTTGCTGCGCTCGGAATGACAACTCACTTTACCGGGACGATCGCGATTCCTCGCTCCGCTCGGAATGACAAAGGCTCTGTCATCCCGAGCCGTCAGGCGAGGGATCGCGATCCTCCCTGCATAAGGCTTCTGTTCCCCGTTCCCGGTTCCCGGTTCCCGCTCAGCTGCCGTTAGGTGCTCTGGTCAGATCGGATCGCAGGCGATACTCGGGCCCCGGATGACCGGATTGCCGATGGGGTCGAAGGGGGGGGTCGCTTGGAATGTGCCGCGGAGGTACACCTTGAGATCCTGCGTCTTCCCCTGTCCGATGAGGTTGAAGTGATCGACGATGTCGATCGTTTCAGCGTTAGGGAACTCCTGCAAGTTGGCGTAATTGAACACGTACCGAGACCCGTCCGCTCCGCTCGCCGTGCCGTGCGCGCTCAGGTTCATCACGACTGTCTCGACGCCCGACTTGGACGAGACGCGGATCACCGTGTGGAACTCACCGGTGCCGGTCACGTCCGTCGTTAGGCCACACAGCGGGCCGGCGGGAAGGGTGAAGGTGACGGGGTCGGTCGAATTTTGAACGACCGCGAAGCTGGGGCCGTCGGGCACGTTAGGCATCGCCTGACGTGGTGCAACGGGGTCGGCGCACGCGACGAGCGCGAAGACGCCAAGGGCGAGGAGCGGGCTGCGGAGTGTCATAGAGCCTCCAGGTTCCTGCCGGCGGTCCCCCCGCCGACACTCCCCCCGCCAGAACGGGAGGGCACAGCGTACCGCTGATCTCCGCCGAGACCCCGTCGGCCCGACGTCATCGTGCGGGCCAGGCTCACTCGGGAATCGGTTTCTCGTGCGAATGCCGGCATAGGGGGAATCCCCTAGCGCGGGTCGGCTATTATGAGGGCCGTTTCATGATTGCACAACTCCCCGCGTGGGCGCCCGAGCACGCCACGCCGACGGCCGCACCCCGTGCATCTCATGAAACGCATTCGAGAAATGCGCGACGCTCTTGAACCCCACCGCGTACGCGACCTCGCTCACACTGCCAGCTCCGGCCTCGAGCATCGCCGCCGCCCGCTCCAACCGCATGCGTCGGATCAGATCCGACGGCGTCTCCCCAAGCAGCTCGCGCATGCGCCGGTGCAGATTGCCGCGGCTCTGCGCGACCTCGGCGGCCAGCCGCTCGACGGTGAATTGCTCGTCGCCCAGGTGGGCTTCGATGGCCGTCCGAACCTGGTCGACGAACTTCCGGTCCGCCGGCGGAACGTCCACCGGCGCCGGATGAATCGTTAGGGGTGTGCCCGCAAACCGCTCCCGGAGACGCCGTCGTGTCGCGATGATGTTCGCGATCCGCGCCAGTAGTTCTCGCACGTCGAACGGCTTCGTCAGGTAGTCGTCGGCCTGCTCCGTAAGTCCGGTCAATTTGTCCTCTGCCTCCGCCCGCGCCGTCAGCAGGACGACCGGCAGGAAGTCCGTATCGGGATCGGACTTGAGCGCGCGACAGAGGGCGTAGCCGTCCATCACCGGCATCATGACGTCCGAGAGCACGAGGTCGGGGAGGCAGCGGCGGGCTGTCGCGAGACCCTGTTCGCCATCCACCGCCTCGAGCACCCGATATCGCGGTGCCAGATGCTGCTTCACGTACGCGCGCACCTCGGGATTGTCGTCGACCACGAGGACGGTCGTCACGTCCTCGGGAATCGGGAATTGGGAATCGGGAATCGGTGAACCCTCGGGGTGCCTCACCGTCTCGTCGGAGCCGGCTCCGTTAGGCAGATCTCGAATGGGCGAGCCCGGCGCAACGAATTCGGGTGGCGGACCCGCTGGCCTGGAGGATGAGACGACAGGCATCCCGTCGTCGGTGAACTGCTCGGGCGCAAGATGCGCGTGGCCTTTGCGAAGGGTGACCGTGAACGTGCTCCCAAAGCCCTCTTCGCTCTGCACGGTAATGGCACCGCCGTGCAGCGCTACCAGCTCCTTCGCGAGCGCGAGCCCGATCCCCGTTCCCGGCTGTGTACCGGCGGTCCGTGCGCGGTGGAACCGGTCGAATATGAGATCGAGTTCGGCTGCCGGGATTCCCGCGCCGCTGTCCCGAATCGTGATGCGTGCGGCGCTCTCGTCGCCACTGACGGTCACGCGGACGGCCCCGCCGTCGGGCGTGAACTTGAAGGCGTTCGAGAGCAGGTTCGAGAGCGCGCGCTCGAGATGGTTCGGGTCTGCGTACACGATCGCCTCGTCCGTCGCACCCTGGACGTCGTAGGCGATGGCCTTTCGCTCGGCCATCGGCACGAACGTGCGAGCGACACTCGTGACGAAGGCGCCCAGGTCCACGCGTCGGGCGTGGAGCTCCTCGCGTCCCGACTCCACGCGCGCGAGCTCGAGGATCTCGTTGATCAGGTCGAGCACGCGGCCGGCATTCCGTCGCGCGAGATCGACCTGCTCCGTCGCGGAGGCCGAGAGTGGTCCGTGGAGTCCGGCACGGAGATCATCCAGGGGACCCATCGTCAGGGTCAGTGGCGTGCGGAACTCGTGGCTGACGTTCGCGAACAGGCGACTGCGGGCGCGGTCGAGCTCCCGCAGCTGCTCGGCTTCCACATGCTGGATCTCGAGGCGGCTCTCGAGGCGCAAGCGGTTCATCTCGTAGCGCCTAACGCCATACAGTGTCGCCAGCAGCAGCGCACCGTAGAGCGTATACGCCCACCACGTCCGCCACCATGGCGGGGTGATGAGGATGGCCAGCGATGCGCCTTGTTCATTCCACACCCCGTCGTTGTTGCTCGCCCGCACCTCGAACACGTAGTGGCCGGGCGGGAGGTTCGTGTACGTGGCCGACCGGACCGCGCCCGACTCGAACCAGTCGTTGTTGAACCCGATCATCCGGTAGGCATAACGATTCTTCGCTGGCGCCGAGTACTCGAGTGCTGCGAACTCGAGCGTGATCACGGCGTCACGGTACGACAGGCGGAGCGTGTCCGTCTGGGAGATGGTCGTGCGCAGCACGGTCCCGCTGTCTCGGACGGTCTCGTAGCGATTCCCACGACGGAATCCCGTGATCACGACCGAAGGCGCGTTCGGGTTGTCGCGGACAGCTTCCGGCCGGAAATAGTTGAAGCCGTAGATGCCGCCGAAGAACATCTCACCGCTCCGGCTCCTGAATGCGGCGCCGGAGTTGAACTCGTTGCTCTGGAGGCCGTCGTTGATGTCGTAGTTCCGGAATTGCCTCGTCGCCGGATCGAATCGCGACAACCCCTTGTTCGTGCTCAGCCACAGTCGGCCGGCGGAATCGGCGAGGATCGCGTACACCACATCGTTAGGCAGGCCATCCCGTTCCGTGAAATGCACGAACGTTCCCGAGCCGATGTCAAGTCGATTGATTCCGCCCCCGGCGGTCCCGACCCACAGGTACCGGTCGGGCTGTCGCGGATCGGGGAGAATCGAGCGGATCGCGTCGTGGCTCAGGCTCCCGGGTACGCGCGGATCGTGACGGAAGTGACGGAACGTCCCGGTTTTCGGATCGAAACGCGCCAGGCCCTGATCCGACCCGAGCCAGATCGCGCCGGTCGAGTCCTGGATCATGGACGGGAAGATCCATTGCCGCGCGGTCGGCCGCTCTTTATGGCGGTAGATCTGAAAGCGGCCCCGCTCCGGGTCAGCCAGCCTAACGAGATAATTCTCCGTGACCGCCCAGATCACTCCAGTCCGGTCGCGGAAGACGTCGTACACCGACTGTTCGGGAAGACCCGTGGAGTCTGCGGGGTCGTATCGATACTGCCGGAAACGGCCGGTCGCGATCTCGTAGTGATACAGCCCGGAAACGGACGCGGTCCAGAGCGACCCGCGCGGATCTTCCACAATCGACCACACGGCGACGTTCCCGAAATCGTTAGGCCGGTTCGAGTTGGTCTCGAAGCTCTTGAGCTCACCCGTTGTGCGGTTCCATCGGTACAGTAGCCCGGCGTCGATCCAGAGCGTACCCGAGAGATCCTCGAACAGCGTGTACACGCTGAACCCGGACAACCGCGACGGCCAGTTCTCAGGACGCCGAAATGTCTTGAACCGATTCGCCTTCGGATCGTAGGCGTTGATCCCGTACCCGTTGGAGCCGACCCAGATCACATTCGAGCGATCGCGGTACACCCGGGTCGGCAGGTCGTTCATGCTCTCCGGATTCAGCGGCTCATGGCGGAAGTACGTGAACACGCCCGTCGATGGATCGAGACGCATCAGCTCCGAGACGGTCGACACCCAAAGCTGGCCCGTCGGATCCTCCGCGAGGCTGACGGCTATGCCCCAGCCGTACCTGAAGGTCCGATATCTATGGTAGTAGTGGCGGATGCTCGTCCTGGCGGAGTCGAACGCGCTGACTCCCGGAACGGACCCGATCCAGAGGCGGCTGCGGGAGTCCTCGTAGAGGGACGTGACGGCTGTGTCGATGAGGGCGAGGGGCGAACTCGATCGCACGGTCAGATGCGTGAACGCCACGCGGCCGGCGCTGCTCGATTCACGACGGTCGAGCCCAGCGTCGGTGCCGACCCACAGCACGCCGCGCCGATCGATCAGCATCGCCCGCACCCGGTCATCGCCGAGGCTCGTGGTGTCCGCCGGCGAATGCACGAACCGATCGACCGTGACCTCGCGCCGACCGTTGAGCGTTAGGCGAAACAGACCTTCGCCGGCCGCGCCGACCCAGATCGCGCCGCTCGGGTCCTCGGCAATCGCCACAACGTCACGTGCCGGACCCGCGCGCACCCGCGTGAACCGCTCGCGAGCGCGGTCGAACCGGTTGACGCCGCCGCCACGCGTGCCGACCCACAGCTCGCCGCGACTGTCCTCGAACAGCGCCGTGATCTCGCTGTCGGAGATCGAGGTCGAATCGAACGGGTCGTGGCGGAAGACGACGAACTGGTAGCCGTCGTAGCGATTGAGCCCGTCCTTCGTGCCGAACCACATGAATCCGCGCCGGTCCTGCACGATCGCCGAGACGACGTTCTGTGAGAGCCCGTCGGCGATCGTCAGATGCCTGAACGTGACTCGTTCCTGCGCGGTGAGCGGAGCAGCGAGTGCTGCGATGAGCAGCACGGCTCGAGCGCTGATCGAGTGGCGGGACATGCCCTCGAACGTATCACCCTGTCGCGGGGCGGGTCGAGTACATCGCGACGTTGAGTGCGTCTCGCCGGGGCATAGGTCGAGTGCATCGCGCCGGGGCATAGGTCGAGTGCATCGCGCCGGGGCGCGGGGACGCGGCCTCGTCGGTACGCGCGCTCGCAGCCGGCGCCGCCGGACCAGCGTGGTGGGAGGCGTACGGCTCCGTAAGGTCCGGCGATCGCTGCGGCGCCGCGCGAGCACCTCCTCTGGCCGCGTCCCCGCGCTTGACGGCAGCCTTGAGCGACCCGGACGCTGCTCGTCACCGCGCATGCATCGCCGAGCAAGCAGCCTGTGCGCGCCTAACGAGCGTGCGGGTGCCCGCAATGGGGACGCGCGCTTGCTGCTCGCTCCTGACGGTCAGCTCCTAGCGGGGCAGGAGGCGGGGCGTCGGGGTGAGGAGGCGTCGCGCGGCGCCGGCTGCGAGCGCGTTCCGCCGACGAGGCCCGATGCCCCGCCGACCAGACCGCGATGCCGACCGGCAAAGCAGCAAGCAGCCAGCAGCAAGCGACACCCATTGCAGGTTCCCGCCGCGATGGTGATACTGTGGCCATGCCAGCAGCCGACCGCGTCGACCTGTCATCTCGTTAGGCATTCATGGGTACTCTCCGGCTCGCTCCGGCGACCGTATCGGATTACCGGCGATTGGCCGAGTCACGGCTGCCGCGCCAGCTGTTCGACTACATCGACGGCGGAGCCGTCGACGAGCGCACGCTCGCTGCGAACCGTGAGGATCTCGCGCGCCTCAGGCTCCGCCAGCGTGTGCTGCGGGACGTCTCGCAGATCGACACCACCGCGGAGATCGCCGGCCGAACGGCGGCGATGCCCGTCGCGTTCGCCCCGGTGGGACTCGCGGGACTCATGCGGCGCCGGGGCGAGGTACAGGCGGCACGGGCGGCGGAGGCGGCGGGCGTCCCGTTCTGCCTCTCGACCGTCGGGCTCTGCTCACTGGAAGAAGTGCGCGCGGCCACGAAGGCGCCGTTCTGGTTCCAGCTGTACATGATGCGCGACCGCGGGCACGTGACTGAGCTCCTCCAGCGCGCCCGTGCCGTCGGCGTCGATACCCTCGTGTTCACCGTGGACCTCGCCGTCGTCGGCGCGCGCTATCGCGACACGCGGAACGGCATGGGAGGGGGCCTCACCGCCGCGGCCCGCGTGCGAAGCGCGCTCAACTTCGCCGTGCACCCGCGGTGGCTGGTCGATGTAGCGTTAGGCGGCCGGCCGCTCGTGTTCGGGAACCTGGCGTCGTACGTCGCGAGCGCGAAGAACGTGCAGCAGTTCCGCTCGTGGATCGACTCGCAGTTCGACCCATCGGTGACGTGGCGAGACATCGAGTGGTTGCGGCGCGAATGGCCCGGGACGCTCATCATCAAGGGCATTCTCGAGCCGGACGACGCGTGTGCCGCGGCGGACACCGGCGCGCAGGGGATCGTGGTGTCGAATCACGGCGGCCGCCAACTCGACGGCGCCCCGTCCACGATCTCGGCACTGCCGCGCATCGCCGAGGCTGTAGGTAGTCGGCTCGAGATCATGCTGGACGGCGGGGTCCACAGCGGCCAGGACGTCGTGAAAGCACTCGCCCTCGGCGCGCGATCGGTGATGATCGGGCGCGCGTGGGTCTACGCGCTCGCGGCTCGCGGTGAGGCAGGCGTTCGTCACCTGCTGTCGCAGATCCAGCGGGACATCAAGGTCACGCTCGCGCTGACGGGGCTGACGAGCGCGCGCGAGGTGACCGCTGACATTTTGCTCACGGCGCCGCGCCACCTCGCCTAACACCTCGGTTCCTCATTGCGCGGGGCTGGTCGGGATCATCGCGCCGGGGCGCGGGGGCGCAGCCTCGTCGGTGCGGCGCGCTCGCAGCCGACGAACCCCGATGCCCCGCCGACCAGGCCACGATGCCGACCGTAAAGCCGTTAACAGCCAGGCCCAATCAGGGAACCACGCCAGTCGGCCGCTTCGCCTTGACCGGAAACGCCGGTGGCTTCGCGATCTTCGCGCCGTTCGTTCCCACGAGCTTCATGGTCTCGTCCACCGCACGCTCGAGCTGCGGATCCCGACCCTGCATAACGAGCTTGGAGTCCTGCAACACCTCGATGTCGGGATGCACGCCCTCGCCTTCCGCGATGAACCCGTCCGGGCCGAACACCGCGCGCGCCGGCGACGTGATGAAGCCACCGTCCACGAGCGGATAAGGAACCGCGGCGTTCACCAGTCCACCCCACGTGCGCGTTCCGATCAGCGGGCCGACGCCGAGTTGACGGAACACCCACGGGAAGAAGTCGCCGCCGGAGCCCGCGAGCTCGTTCGTGACGAGCACCTTCGGACCTGCGACGCCACTGATCGGCAGCTTCACGCTCGCGACGCCCGGGACATAGTCGGTCACGCCGCCAACCGGCTTCCGGCTCATGGCCGTCACGAAGTAGTCGTCCAGTAGCCCACCGCCGTTGAAGCGCTCATCGATCACGGCACCCTGACGGTCCTGCTGCGCGTAGTAATACCGGTCGAACGCGGTCACGGCCGGGCGGCCGGTGTTCGGTATCCAGACGTAGGCGAGTGTCCCGTGGGACAGCGAGTCTACTCGTCGTCGGTTGTCCTCGACCCATGCGCGTTGCCTCAGCTGTGCCTCCGAGCGCACGGGCACGACCGTCACGTTCCACGCGCCCTCGCCATTCGCGCGGTCGCTCAGGCGGAGCACCGTCTGACGATCGGCCGTGCCGTCGAGCGCCTTCCACGGCTCGTCGCGCGTGGTCACCGGAACGCCGTTCACCTCGAGCAGGTAGTCGCCAACGCGTGCCTTCACGCCCGGCGCGTCGAGCGGAGCACGGAGACCCGGGTTCCAGCTCTCGCTCGTGTAGATGCGCGCTACCCGCCACCGCTCGCCGTCGGCCACGAGATCGGCGCCTAACGCGCCGACGCGCGAGCTGTCCACCGGCGGCAGCTCGCCGCCGCCAGTGAACGAGTGCCCCACTGACAGCTCGCCGCCGAGCATGTCGAGGATGTAGGTGAGGTCGGCGCGATGCTTGACGTACGGGATGAGCGGCTGGTAGCGCGCTCGCACCGCGTCCCAGTCGGCACCGTGGAGGTTCGGGGCGTAGAAGAAGTCGTGCTCCATCCGCCACGCCTCGTCGAAGATCTGCTTCCACTCGAGTGCGGGGTCGATCTGGGCACTCAGCGCCAGGCGGAGCGCGCCCTCGCCCGGCTTCGGCGGGGCCTCCGTCCCGGCGACGACCCAGGTCGCGTTAGCGCCGATGCCCTGCTGCCACATGAGCTTCTTCCCGTCGCGCGATGCCGAGACGCGTGAAACGCCGCTCACGAACACCGAGGCCTTTCGGGGCGTCATCTCCCACTTGTGTAGCGTCGTCCCGGGCTGATTCGGCACGCGCTCGGCCGCGAACAGAACGCCGGACGCTCCGGGGATGAGCTGGGCGTAGTCGCGGACCGGCATGGGCAGCGCGAGAATCCGACGATCGAATCTATCGAAATCGATGCGGACCGTCGGCGGCGCACCTGCCGCGCCGGAGCTGGTACGAGCTGAATCGTTAGGCGCACGACGCGTCGTATCGGCGCCTCCGGGCGGAGCGGCCGGCGACGGTGCGCCCGGAGCCGGCGTCCCGGGAGCCGGCGTGCCGGAGGTGCGGGCCGCGCGCTCCTCGTCGCTCTCGGGCGTGAACGGCGTGGGCTCATCCGCCCTGAGCAGCGCGACATAGACACCGGACGTGGACGTCCGGGTCTGGCTGCCGAGGTCCGCCCATCCGCTCTGCACGCCAAGGTCGGTGCTGGCGAGGAAGTAGAGCCAGCGGCCGTTCGCATCCCAGGCCGGCTCCCCCGCGCTGGCCAGCGCGTCGGTGAGCGCGTGCTTGCGTCCGTCGGCCAGCGACCAGACGACGACGCGCCGGAACTGGTTCGGGTAGCTCTTGGCGTACGCAATCCACTTCGAGTCCGGCGACCAGACGGGCTCCATTGCCTGCAGGTCGGTGGATCCACCACCGGTGTCGGCCACCGTGATCGCGCCGCTCGCCAGGTTCACGACGCGGAGGCGCACCTTGTTATCGACGAACGCGATGTGATTGCCGTCCGGTGACCACGCGGGCGACCACGCCATCTTCGCGTCGCCGATAGCGATCGCGCGCGGCGTGCCGAGTCCGTCGGCGTTGCCGATGAGGAGACGATAGCCGGAGCCTTCGTCGGAGAACCACGCGACGCGCTGCCCGTCCGGCGACCACACGGGAGCGCGATCGGCGGCGCCCGACGAGCGCGTGAGGTCACGCGCATCGCCTTTCTCGACGGGGACGGTGAAGATTTCCCCCCGGGCCTCGAACAGCGCGCGTTTGCCGTTAGGTCCGAGCGCGGCCGAGGAGATCGACTTCGTCACGTCGGTCCATCGCGCGGCGGCCCATGGGAAATCGCCGGCGACGCTGATCGCGAGCTTTTTCGGCGCGGCGCCGATCGGCTCCATCATCCAGAGGTACCCATCCTGCTCGAAGACGAGCGCGTTCTCACCGGCGTCGAGTGTTTTGACGTCGGCATCCTTGAAGTGCGTCAGCTGCTTGAGCTGCGAGCTTCGTGTGTCGAACGACCAGACGTTGGTGGCCCAGTCGCGGTCGGACAGGAAATAGATCGTCTCGCCGACCCACACCGGGTCGATGTCCATCGTCCGCTCGTTCGGCAGCCGGGTTTCGGCGCCGTTCGACACGTCGGTTATGGTGAGCGGTGTGTTCTGGCCGCCGCGATAGCTGCGGAACTCCACGTCCCAGCGGTCGACGCGGTCGACGACAATGCGCTTTCCGTCCGGCGAGAAGCTGCCGCGGAATCCCATGTAGGCGGGCACGAGCTGCGCGGGACCGCCGTCGACGGGGATCGTCCAGAGTTTCTCGTAGGGCGTCGGGGCGGATGCCCGTCCCGACCCGAACAGCACGCGGCGCCCGTCGGGTGTCCACCCACGGGCGTGCTCGCCGGCCGGGCTCCACGTTAGGCGCCGGGGATTGCCGCCGTCAACCGACACGAGGTACACGGCGTCGCCCCCGTCGCGGTTGGACGTGAACGCGATCCATTTGCCGTCGGGAGAGAACTGTGGGTCGGCCTCGACGGCCGGCGTACTCGTTATGCGCCGAGCCTCGCCGCCCTGTCGGCCGACGACCCAGAGGTCGCCGCCGTACGTGAACGCGATCTGTGTGGGCCCGAGCGACGGGTTACGCAGGAGGCGAGTACCCTGCGCGGGCAGGGCGCTCACGGCGAACGAGAGGAGGAGACTTGGCGTAACGACGGATCGCATGGGCAGAGGGTGAGAATGACGGAGAAGCTAGACTGGGGCGGAAACGGCGCCAGATGGGACGCGTCGAGATCATCGTGGCGGAGGCTATGTCGAGATCATCGTGGCGGAGGCTATGTCGAGATCATCGTGGCGGAGGCTATGTCGAGATCATCGTGGCGGAGGCTATGTCGAGATCATCGT
>Ga0207701_10004408_pt1 | contig 14295 bp, 9 predicted proteins | sample KBSSwiSSwithPhiX_FD_184294 | JGI IMG/M metagenome (GOLD analysis project Ga0207701, IMG submission 184294) | Switchgrass rhizosphere bulk soil microbial communities from Kellogg Biological Station, Michigan, USA, with PhiX - S5 (SPAdes) (version 2) | ecosystem: Environmental > Terrestrial > Soil... | reverse complement strand
AGGTTGCCACGGAGCCGCGGAGGGCACGGAGATCTCTTCAGGTTGCCACGGAGCCGCGGAGGGCACGGAGATCTCTTCAGGTTGCCACGGAGCCACGGAGCACAGAGACCTTCAGCGCCGCACGGAGCGCACACAGCGGTGTCGGTGTCGCCGGGGGCGCCGAGGTCGGAGGAGGTGAGGGGGTCAGTCTGAACTTCGCGCGGACGGAGGGTCGGTTTCGAGCTTCAGCTCCGCCGCTCAGTGGCGATCTCAATGCTCTCCGCGTTCTCCGTGGCTGCGTGGCGATCCGAAAAAGTCTCTGTGTGCTCTGCGTCTCTGTGGCGAAATTCTCTGTGGCTCCGCGGCACGCGCGGTAGCTCTCCGTGGCGCGTCATGTTATGTTGCGCGCCATGACACCAAGCCGCCGCGAATTCCTGCAGACACTGGCCGCAACAGGCGCCGCTGTGGCGCTCGCGCCGCGATCGGCACGCGCGACCGACTCGCGCATCGACGTCATGCTCGACGAGCCGATCGGCACCATCGCGCCGGAGTTGTACGGCCACTTCGCCGAGCACCTCGGCGGCGTGGTCTACGATGGCATCTGGGTCGGTGAAAACTCGGCGGTGCCGAACGACTTCGGGATTCGCCGAGCGCTCACGGAGCGGCTGAAACACATCAAGGCGCCGGTCGTCCGGTGGCCCGGTGGCTGCTTCGCGGACAGCTACGACTGGCGCGACGGGATCGGCCCGCGCGACAAGCGCGCCGCGCGCACGAACTTCTGGGTCAACACCAAGGTGCCGCCCAGCCCGTCGCAGTACGACCCGAATCATTTCGGCACGGTCGAGTTCGCGCGCTTCTGCCGGCTCTCCGGGGCGCAGCCGTACATCGCCGCCAACATCCGCAGCCTCCCCGCGCGCGATTTCTACCAGTGGGTCGAGTTCTGCAACTCGCCGGCGGGGACGACCGGCATGGCGGCGATCCGCGAGGCGGAAGGCGAGCGCGACCCGCTGAAGGTCGTCTACTGGGGCGTCGGCAACGAGCCGTGGGGCTGCGGCGGAGACTTCACTGCCGAGGACTACGCCACGGAACTGCGACGATACACGGCGTGGGTGCCGTCCTTCGACATGCAGCTGCGCTACATCGCGGCTGGCGCCAACAGCGGCGATGTCGAATGGACGCGGCGCTTCTTCTCGCAGCTGACGAAGGACAGCCCCGGGATGGCCAGGCGCCTCTGGGGCTTCTCGTTCCACCACTACGCGTGGAACGTCAGCAGCGGTCGCACCACCGACTGGAACGAAGGAAAAGGTCCTGCTGTCGGGTTCACCACGGAGCAGTACTACGAGCTGCTGCGGGACGCCGACAAGATGGACGGGTTCATCGCCGCGCATTGGCAGGCGATGGGCGAGTTCGACAAGAGCCGTCACGTGAAGCTCGTAGTGGACGAATGGGGGGCCTGGCACAAGCCCGGCACCGAGGCTCACCCGTCGCACACGCTGGGTCAAACCTCGACGCTGCGCGATGCGCTGCTCGCAGGCCTCACGCTCGACACCTTCCACCGTCACGCCGACAAGGTCGGCATGGCCAACATCGCGCAGCTCGTCAACTGCCTGCAGTCCCTCTTCGTCGCTCACGAGGACAAGTTCATCGTCACGCCGAACTACGACGTCTTCGAGATGTACATGGACCACATGGGCGCGCAGGCCGTGCGGTCGCAGTTCTCCGCGCCTCGCGTGTCGTACCAGCGCAACGGGCAGCCGGCGACGTTCTGGGGGCTGGCGGGATCGGCCTCGCGCCGCGGCGACAAGGACGTCGTCGTGACGGTGGTGAACCCGAGCGCAACCGACGCCAGGGCCACGGAGATCGCCGTGCGCGGCGCGAAGATCAACAGCTACGCGATCCGCACGCTCACCGCGCCGGCGCTCGACGCGCACAACTCGTTCGAGCAGCCGAGCGCCGTGACCGCGCCGCCCGACATGACGCCGGACTGGAAGGGCGAGCCGCTCGTGCTGACGTTGCCGAAGGCGTCCGTGTCGAGAGTGCTGCTGAAGCTCGCGTAGCACCGACGGCCGAACTGAAGTTCGGCCCGACGTGTGCTGGTAACGGCCCACGTTTGCTGATGGCGGCGCTGCGTCTCAGCTGGCGGTGCCCTGCGTCTGCGGGTGGCGGCGCGGCTTCAGCCGCGCATATACTTCGCAAATGCGCAAAATCATCGTCGCCCTCACGCTGGCCCTTGCCTCCGCGCCGCTCTTCGCTCAATCCGGCAAGCCCGCCGTTGCTCCCGGCGAAGACTGGGTCGCCTTGTTCAACGGAAAGGACCTCAGCGGATGGACGGAGGTCGGCAAGGAGAAGTGGACCGTCGAAGGCGGCATCATCCACGGCCAGGCCATCACGCAGGAGTACGGCTACCTCAAGACCAACAAGCTGTACCGCGACTTTCACCTCGGCGTGAAATTCTTCTGCGAGGGCGACGGCAACAGCGGCGTCTTCTTCCACACCGACTTCAAGCCCGGCACCGCCGACGTCTCACAGGGCCTGCAGTTCGAAGTGGACTGCTCGATCAACAAGCACACCGGCGGCATCTACGGCGACGGCCGGCAGTGGATCGTCTGGCCCGCGCCCGAGAACGAGACGGTCGTGCGGCTGGGCGAGTGGAACGAGTACATGCTCAAGGTGGAGGGCAACCGCTACGTCGCTCGTCTCAACGGCGTGCAGATGGTGGACTTCACCGACCCGGACCCGAAGTCGTTCGACGGCGCCATCGCGCTGCAACTCCACGCCGGCGGCCACGGGAACATGAAGTTCAAGGACATCTACATCCGCGATCTGACGAAACGTTAGGAAGGCGGGCAGGCTCGTGACGCGCGCGATGCTGATGCTGGTGCTTGCCTCGGTGCTGATGTCGTCGGCAGGCCGGACGGCGGCGGCCGGGGGGCGGCTCGTCTGGATCGGCACCTACACGGGCCCGCAAAGCCAGGGCATCTACGCATTCCGCTTCGACGATGAGGCGGGAACGCTGAGCCCGCTGGGCCTGGCGGCCGAGACGCCGAGCCCGAGCTTCCTCGCGCTGCACCCGAACGGCAAGGTCCTCTACGCCGTCAACGAGACGCACGACGGGCCGGGCAACTCCGGCATGGTGACCGCGTTCGCCATCGATCCGGCATCCGGACGACTGACGAAGATCAACGAGCAGCCCTCGCGCGGCGCGGACCCCTGCCACCTCGCCGTCGATGCGACCGGCCAGTATCTGGTCGTCGCCAACTACACCGGCGGCAACTTCGTCGTCTTTCCCCTCGGCGAGGACGGGCACCTCGCGGCTGCGTCGTCGGCCCTGACGAACAGGGGAGTGGGTCCCAACCACGAGCGGCAGGACGGTCCGCACGCGCACGACGTGGTCTTCGATCCGTCGAACCGCTTTCTAATCGCGGTCGATCTGGGACTCGACCAGTTGTTCGTCTACCGCTTCGATCCGGCGCCGGGGAGCTTTACGTTCGGCGATCCGCCCTCCGCGCGGGTGCCGCCTGGCGCGGGCCCGCGTCACTTCGCGTTTCACCCCGACGGCCGCCACGCGTACAGCATCAACGAGCTGAATAGCACGGTCACGGCGCTCGAATGGGATCCTTCCACAGGAAAGCTCACGACCGATGCGTCGGTGTCGACCCTTCCGGCAGGCTTCACAGGAGAGAACTCGACGGCCGAAATCGAAGTCGACTCGCGCGGCCGGTTCCTTTACGGCTCCAACCGCGGGCACGACAGCATCGCCGTCTTCCGGATCAATCCCGTCAGCGGCGCGGTGACACTCATCGCGCAAACGCTCACGCGCGGCAAGGAGCCGAGACATTTCGCGCTCGACCCCACCGGCCGCTGGCTTGTTGCCGCTAACCAGAATTCGAACACGCTCGCCGTGTTCCGCGTGGATCAAACCGCCGGAACGCTCTCGCCCGTCGGCGATCTCGTGTCCGTCGGCAGCCCCGTCTGCGTCCTCTTCGCAAAGCAGTGATACGACAACGTCGGCAGTGACACGACATCGTCGGCGATGAGCAGAACTGAAGTTCTGCTCCACAGGTGTCTCTGTCGACGACATTCGCTCGAACACCAGTGGCACAGGACTTTAGTCCTGTGCTTCTCCGACTTGCAGGCGTATACTCCCGTCGCTTTCGTTGTCCTCGGGCGCGTCAACGCACGTGTGTTGCGGAGATGGAGGGACCATGAAGGAGCGGCTGCTGTCGTGCGGTCTGGGGCTCGCGTTGCTCGCGGGGTGCGCGCCGGCCATCGCGCAGGATCTGGCGCCTGAGGCGCCGGCCAAGGTCCTGCAGATCATTCGAGAAGAGATCAAGGCCGGCCGGACCACGGCCCACGAGAAATACGAGGCGGGCTACGTCAAGGCCTACAGGGCCGCGAAGCGCACGCCGTACCTGGCGATGTCGATGGTGAGCGGCCCGAGCGAAGTATGGTTCATCGTCTCGTTCCCATCGTACGCGGCACTGGAGAACGAAACCCGCGCCACCGCGAAGGACGCGATGCTGTCGGCCGAGCTCGAACGACTCGACGAGGGCGACGCCCATTACCGCGCTGGCGGCCGGACGATGATCGCCGAGTACAAACCGGAGTTGAGCTATCGTGCGCGCGGCGACTTCAGCGGCGTTCACTACGTCGAGGCCACCATCGTGCACGTGCGGCCGGGCCACACCCTGGAGTACGAGGAGCTGGTGTCGGCCTCGAGGAAGGCACACGAACAGGCCAACGTCGACGAGCACTTCGGCGTGTACGAGGTGGCCTCGGGCATGCCGACGGGCACGTACGTCGTGTTTTCCGGCCTCAACGCGCTCGCCGAGCTCGACGCCGATCTGCACGGCCAGAAGTATCGCGACGCCGTCGGCGACGAGGGCCGCGCGAAGATGCAGAAGCTGATCGCCGACTCCGTCGTGTCGGCCGACCGGATGGTGTTCAAGTTCAGCCCGCGAATGAGCAATCCGCCGGCGTGGCTCCTCAAGAACGACCCCGGGTTCTGGGCACCGGCGAGGCCAGTCGTGCGGCCGGCGATGCCGACCGCCAAGCCGTAGCCTCCTGACGCACAGGACCGCTCTGCGATAGTCTGTATGCTCCCCGGAGCCCGTAGTCCGAAGCCCGTTTGAGGACCGTCATGCCAAGCCCACGTACTTTCGCAGCCATTCTGGCTGCCCTGTTCATCGCGCCGGCCGCCGCGTCCGCGCAGAGCCGTTCGTTCACCTTCGACGACCTCGCGAAGATCCGGTCCGTCTCCGACCCCCAGCGCTCGCCAGACGGCAAGTGGGTGGCCTACACCGTCGGGACGGCGGACACCGAGAAGGACAAGCACAATCGCGACCTCTGGATGGTGAGCTGGGACGGCAAGGAGCAGGTGCAGCTCACGTCCAGCAAGGACAGCGAGTCGAAACCGCGCTGGAGCCCGGACGGCAAGTACCTGGCCTTCATCACCTCGCGGGGCGACGAGGACGACAAGAAGAAGGGCGCGCAGGTGTGGCTGCTGAACCGCTCCGGCGGCGAGGCGCTGCAGCTCACCGACATCAAGGGCGGCGTCGGCGACCTCGCCTGGTCGCCGGACAGCGCGCGGCTGGTGCTCGTCGTAAGCGACCCCGACCCGAACGACGAGCCCGAGAAGAAGGAAGGCTGGAAGCGAAAGACCGCGCCGCCGGTCGTGATCGATCGCTATGCATTCAAGACCGATTCGTCGGGCTATCTCAACAACCTGCGAGACCATCTGTACCTGTTCGATGTCGCGGCGAAAAAGGCGGAGCAGCTGACCACCGGGATCTACAGCGAGCGCCAGCCATCCTGGTCGCCAGACGGCGCCCGGATCGCGTTCATCAGCGAGCGCGGAACGGATCCCGATCGCACGAACAACCCGGACGTGTGGGTCGTCGACGCCAAAGCGGGCGCCACGCCGCAGCAGCTCACGACGTTCACTGGACCGGATGAAGGGCGCCCGGCGTGGAGTCCCGACGGCAAGTGGATCGCCTACCTGCAGGGCGACGAGGTCCGCTACTACGCCTACAACCTGAACAAGCTGGCAATCATTCCGTCGACCGGAGGAGCACCGAAGATCCTCACCGAGTCGCTCGATCGGGCAGTGAGCGCGCCCGTGTTTTCGAAGGACGGCGCCTCTGTGTTCGTGACTGTCGAGGACGACCGCGTCAACTACATTGCGAAAGTGCCGGTGGCGGGCGGCAAGGCCGAGCCCGTGACCAGCGGACGCCAGGTGGTGGACAACCTGTCGCTCGGCACCGACGGCAACGGTGCGGTGACCGTCGGGACCGACGGTGCGCCAGACGAGGTGTACGCGATCGAGAACGGCTCGCTGCGCAAGCTCACGTCCCAGAACGCCTGGATGTCGGAGATCGCCGTCTCGAAGGTCGAGGAGGTCAACTTCACGGCGAAGGACGGCAACGTCGTCAACGGCCTGCTGGCGAAGCCGGCGAACGCGCCAGCCGGCAAGCTCCCGACGATCCTCTACATTCACGGCGGCCCGAACGGGCAGGACGACCACGGCTTCGATCCCACGCGCGAGATCCTCGCGGCGAACGGCTACGCCGTGCTGCAGATCAACTACCGCGGGAGCTCGGGCCGCGGGACGAAGTTCCAGAAGGCCATCTACGCCGACTGGGGCAACCTCGAGGTGGTCGATCTGCTCGCCGGGGTGGACGGCGTGATCAAGTCGGGCGTTGCCGACCCGGACCGCCTGGGGATCTGCGGCTGGAGCTACGGCGGCATCCTCACGGACTACACCATCGCAACGGATCCGCTGCGCTTCAAGGCCGCCATTTCAGGCGCGAGCAGCGCGCTGCAGTTGTCGATGTACGGCGTCGATCAGTACATCGTGCAGTACGAAACCGAGATGGGCCCGCCGTGGAAGTCGCAGGCCCTGTGGTTGAAGGTGAGCTACCCGTTCTTCCACGCGGATCGGATCAAGACGCCGACGCTCTACATGGGCGGCGACAAGGATTTCAACGTGCCGCTCGTCGGCGCCGAACAGATGTATCAGGCGCTCAAGAGCAACGGCGTCGACACACAGCTGGTCGTCTACCCCGGGCAGCACCACGGCCTGTCGATTCCGAGCTACCAGCGCGATCGGCTCGAGCGCTGGGTGGGGTGGTTCGACAAGTATCTGAAGACGGGCAGCACCTCGCCGGCGACGTCGACGTCAGGCAAGCAGTAGGACGACCTGCCCGTGCTTTGTGCTGGGTGCCTGGTGCCACGCGCGGTGCCAGGTGCCTGGTGCTTCGTGCGGGCTCCCTTCGCGCACTCCCCGCGAGGTCTTCCAGCCGGCAGCCCAGACTTCGCGTGATAGCATCCCGCCCGGAGCGCGTCCCCTCATGCTGCATCCGATCGCGCTCGCCGGAGTCTTCATGTTCACACGTCGTGCTCTAGCGTTCATGCTGCTGTTGTGTACCGCAACGCCCGTTCTCGCGCAGGAACAGCCCGATCCCCGCACCTTGATCCCGCAGGAGACGCTGAACGCGCTTGCACAGCACATCTCCGGCGCGCAGGCGCTGCACAACGTGATGGAGATGTGCCCGTACGAGCGGAACCGTGCGCCCGAGGAGTACGCGGGCACCTATCGCGAAGCGGCCTATGCCGAGGCGAAGGCGAAGGAGTACGGCTTTGCGGACGTGCACATCGAGCGCTTCCCGCTCGGGACCAGGCAATGGGACGGTGAAATGGCGGAACTGTGGGTCACCGAGCCCGGGCCGCCGCAGCTCATCACGAGCTACCGCGACATCGCGGCGACGCTCGCCACCGGAAGTCACAGCGCCGATGTGACGGCCGATCTCGTGTACGTGGGACGCGGCGATTCCGCCGACGACTACAAGGACAAGGACGTCAAGGGGAAGATCGTCCTCTGCTCCGGCCCCGTCGGCGCGGCGCACAACCTGGCCGTCCGCCAGTTCGGTGCCGAGGGCGTTGTCAGCTTCTTCAACGGGACGGGCAAGCCCGTCGATCGGCCCGACCAGATCGGCTGGAGCGGCATCGGCGGTGGCCCGGCGGCCAACCCGCCCGCGAAGACCACGTGGGGATTCATCCTGTCGCTGCGCATGGGCCTCGACCTGCTGGCGCGCCTCGAGAAGCACCAGCACGTGAAGGTCCACGCGATCGTCAAGGCCACCGACTACGACGCGCCAATGCAGGTCGTGGTCGCCACGATTCCCGGCGACGGCAGCACGAACGAGGAGTTCCACTTCACGGCGCACCTGTTCGAGGGCATCGCCAAGCAGGGCGCCAACGACAACTGCGGAGGACCCGCGACGCAGCTCGAGGCAGGCCGCGCGTGGATCGCGATGATCAACGAGGGCCTGCTGCCGAAGCCGCGGCGCACGGTGCGATTCCTGTGGGTCCCGGAAATCAGCGGCACCCGCGCGTACTTGAAGGCGCATCCGGATCTGGCGGCTCGTGCCGTGGCGTCGATCTCTACCGACATGGTCGGCGCGAACCAGTCGGTCAACCACAACTCGCTGCACCTCAACCAGACCATGTACTCGATTCCGAGCGTGCTCAACGACGTCTCACGCCAGTTCTTCGAGTACGTGGGCGAGACGAATCGCGAAAAGCTGCACAACCGGCGGATCGCGTACGCGTTCTCGAACGCCATCGTCGACCCGTCGGGCACCCACGATCCTTTCTGGTACCACATCGAGAAGTTCTACGGCGCCAGCGACCACCAGGTGCACCTGGACTGGGACCCCCGCATCCCCGCCGTGCAGTTCGGCAACTGGCCCGATGCCGTCTACCACTCGAGCGATGACTCGGCGTCGAACCAGGACCCGACGCAGATGAAGCGCGCGGCCTTTCTGATGGTGACCGTGGGCAGCACGTTTGCCAATGCCGGGCCCGCGGAGGCCGTCGCCATCAGCCAGGTTGCGCTCGGCTACGCACAGCAGCGCATCGCCGCCGATCTTGGCAACGCGCTGCTGCGACTCTCGACGAGCACGACGGAAACGCTGCAGGCAAACTACAAGGAAGCACTGAACGTGGTGAGCCAGGCGTACGTGCGCGAGCGTCTGGATCTCAGGTCGGCGAGCTCGCTGGCCACCGGCGACAAGAGCACCGTGTCGGCTATCACCGCGCTGGAGCAGTCGCTTGGACTATCGGAAGCGATCGACACCGCGCGCGTGCAGGCGGCCTGCAGGCTCGCGGCGAGCCGCCTGAACGTGCCGTTCGTCGAGACGCCGGCGCTGACCGATGCCGAGACGGCGGCGTCGAAGCTGATTCCATCGAAGAAGCCTGGCACCACGGCGCAGCCGTCAGGCCCTGCGGCGCCGCGCGATCCGAACGCGCCGCCGCCTCCGCTGGCGGGCTACTACGCGATGGAAGCCCGCAACTTCGCAGACGGCACTCGATCGATCCTCGAGATCCGGAACGGCCTGGCCGCCGAGTTCGGTCCCGTGGCCGTGGACGATGTCGTGCGCTTCTTCCGCGACGCCGAGAAAGCCGGCACGTTCACCATCGCCACAAAGACGGAACCGCTCAAGAGCAAAAAGAAGAAATAGTCCGTGCTGGGTGCTGGGTGCCACGTGCGGTGCTTGGTGCCGAGTGCCTGGTGCGGTGCCTGGTGCTTCGTGCGGTCCTGGTGCTCCGTACGCGGACTAAAACGGGACCGCGCACTACTTTCTTTTCGTTACCGGGACGGCCTGCGGTTCAGGAGGGGCGACGACAGCCTGATACACCATGAAGCGGAACTTGTTGAGCAGGTCGCTGCCGTTGGCGGGCAGCAGCTGCGTCATCAGCACCGCGACGATCTTCTCCTTCGGGTCGGCCCAGTAGCTCGTGTGGTATGCGCCGCCCCACGAGAACGTGCCTGGCGATCCGGGCAGCTCAACGGCGCCGACCGTGTCGACGATCTCGAACCCGAGGCCGAAGCCCGCCTTGCCCTCGTTGAACAGCGTGCCCACGGCGTTGGACGTCATCAGCTCGATGGTCTTCGGCCCGAGGATGCGCACGCCCTCCAGCTCCCCGCCATTCACCAGCATCTGCAGGAACCGCGCGTAGTCGGTGGCCGTCGACAGCAGTCCCGCCCCGCCGGCGAAGCACTTGCGCGGGCCGTCCACGTAATCGCCCTGGCCGAGGCCGGGATCCGGCGCCCGTTCCACCGCAGCGGTGGCGTCCTTGAGCGAGTAGACTGCCGCCAGCCGCGCGCGCTTCCCGGTGGGCAGATAGAAGGACGTGTCGTTCATCTTCAGCGGTTCGAAGATGCGCGTCTGGAAGAACTGATCGAGCGGCATGCCCGACACCTTCTCGACGACGGCGCCGAGGATGTCGGTGTTGTAGCCATAGATGAACTTCTCGCCCGGCTGCCCCTCCATCGGGAGCTTCCCCATGCGCTCGACCAGGGTGCCGATCGGCTCGTCCTTGTCGGCACAGTAGAACGAGTCGAGGCCGGCCGCCTTCCATCGTGCGGCGGCGGGTCCGCCGCCATACGAGATGCCGGCAGTGTGCGTGAGCAGATCCTTGATCGCGATCTCGCGCTTCGCCGGAAGGATGCCGATCGGCGCGTCGGCCGGCGCGCCGGCGGGGGGCGCCACGGCAACGGTGCTGTTCTTGAAGGACGGGATGAACTTCGAGACCGGATCGCTCAGCAGGAGCTTCCCCTCCTCCATGAGGATCATGGCGGCCGTGCTGGTGATGGCCTTCGACATCGACGCGATGCGGAAGATCGCGTCGGTCTGCATCGGCGAATTGGCTTCGATGTCGCGCTTGCCGTAGGCGGCAAGCTGCACGAGCTTTCCGTCGCGGACGACGATCGTCACGATCCCCGCGGCACGCCGTTGATCGATGTACTGCTGCATCACCTTCGAGACTCGATCGAGGCGCTCGCGCGAAATGCCGACCGACTCCGGCGCCGTCTGCGGGAATCCCTGGGTCCAGCCTGGAGCCGTGACGAGCACAACGAGCAGGAGCGCCCAAAGTGCGCGCGCGGCGATCGATCGGGCACGGAAAGTGGTCGGCATGCGGCGGAGGATATATCAGGGCGCCAATCCGCTGGTAGTATCCACGAATGATTCGACGCCACCCGCTGCCCGCGCTGTTCGCCTCATCCCTGCTCCTCGTCGTGGGCTCGCTGATCGCACTCCGGGCGCAGCCGCCCGATTTCGATCTGCTGATCGCCGGTGGCCGGATCGTCGATGGCAGCGGCGCGCCGTGGTTCTACGCCGACGTCGGCATCAAGGGCGATCGCATCGCGGCCATCGGTCAGCTGAAGGCCGCCACGGCCACGACGCGGGTCGACGCCGCCGGCCTGGTCGTCGCGCCAGGCTTCATCGACATGCTCGGCCAGTCCGAGTTCAACGTTCTCGTCGACGGCCGCGCAGCGTCGAAGGTGACGATGGGCGTGACCACGGAGGTCACTGGCGAGGGGGCGTCGATCGCGCCGGTCAGCGATCAGATGATGGCGGACAGCAGGCGCGCCCCATGGCAGCACTTCGGCATCGTCCAGGACTTCAGGACGCTCGGCGGGTACTTCGAGCGGCTCGAGACGCGAAGCCGGCCCGCGATCAACATGGCATCCTTCGTCGGAGCGGGCGGCGTGAGGGACTATGTCATGGGGCAGGACGAGCGGCCGGCAGCGCCTGGCGACCTGGAGAAGATGAAGCAGCTCGTGGCGCAGGCGATGGAAGAAGGTGCGCTTGGGCTGAGCACGTCGCTGCAGTACGTTCCAGACCGCTTCGCGTCCACCGCCGAGATCGTGGAGCTGGCGAAGGTGGCGCACCGGTACGGCGGCATCTACATGACGCATCAGCGCTCCGAGTCCGGCGCGCTGGACGCCTCGATGGACGAAGTGTTCCGCATCGCGCGTGAGGCACAGATCCCGGCCGAGATCTGGCATTTCAAGACCGCGTATCAGGCCAACTGGGGCCGCATGCCCGCGGCGCTGGCGCGGCTCGAGGCCGCGCGCGCCCAGGGGCTCGACGTCACGGCCGACATCTACCCATACACCCGCGCGTCAAACGGGCTCGACGCCTGCCTGCCGCTCTGGGTGCGTGAGGGCGGAGCGGACAAGGCAGTGGCGCGATTGAAGGATCCCGCGCAGCGCGACCGCATCAAGCGCGACATGGTCGACCCGAATGCCGGCACGTGGGAGAACCAGTGGTTCGGGTCTGGCGGCGGTGACGGCGTGATGGTGGCCGAAGTGCTCAACGACGACCTGAAGAAATACGAGGGGAAGACGCTCACCCAGATCGGCGCCGAGATGGGGAAGGACCCGCGTGACGCGCTGATGGATCTCGTCATCGCCGATCATTCCAACACGCAGTGCATCATCGCGATCATGCGGGAAGACGATGTGCGCGCGGCATTGGTGCATCGGCTGGTCTCGATCGGGACCGACTCCGGCGCGAAGGCCGAGGACGGCCCGCTTGCCGGCACGAAGGGGCATCCGCGCGGCTGGGGGAGCTTCGCGCGAATTCTCGGCAAGTACGTGCGGGAGGAGAAACTGCTGACGCTGGAAGAGGCGGTTCGAAAGATGACATCGCGGCCTGCCGCGCGCGTCGGCCTGCTCGATCGCGGCCTGCTGCGTCCAGGCATGGCCGCCGACGTGACGGTGTTCGATCCCGCGACGATTCACGACGCCGCGACGTTCGAGGATCCGAACCACTACTCGGTCGGCGTGAAGTACGTGAGCGTCAACGGCACGCTCGTCGTATCGGACGGCCGCATCACGAGCGCACGGCCGGGTCGCCCGCTGAGAGGGCCTGGGTATCGTGCGCCCTGAGACAAGTGCTGAAGTGCTGAGGTGCGGGAGTGCCACTACGGTGCGCGGCGATAGTGAAAGAGTTACACGGGAATCACACTTGACAGCACAACCGCAGAGTTCGGATCGAAGGGGAGATGTCCAGTCCCTGCAATGACTTACTTCCTGTCGAGCTGATGGTATTGGACGTTGGCATCCACTCTGCCATGTCAACGTGGCGGAGGATGCAATGCTCTGGACGATCTTTGTGCTGCTCCTGGTCCTGTGGCTGCTCGGAGTGGTCAGCTCCTACACGCTGGGTGGCTTCATCCACCTGCTGCTGGTACTGGCGATTGCGGTGGTCCTGATTCGCGTCATTCAGGGACGAAACCCCGTGTGATCGGGGCCGCCGTGAGATGCGAGGCGCCCGGCTCGAGCCCGGGCGCCTCGCGCTCTCGCTCCCGTCTTACGCCTTGACCCCCAGCACGCGTTCCGCGTTCTGGTGATAGAACTTCTTCAGGACCTCGTCGGAGAGGCCGAGGCCGTAGATGCGCCAGCGGCCCTGCGGAGGCACGGGCGAGGGCGCGTAGTCGAAGTACTCGTCCTCGGTCTCGAAGAACCGGAAGTAGATCTGGTACAGGGCGTCACCAAACAACTGCTGCGGTGTGTCCTTCCCGCCCGGCACCGCGTCGGTGCCGAACAGCACGCGGTCCTGGTACTTGTCGAAGAACTTCTTCGCCGTCCGCGGCTGGCGTCCCAGCTCGCCGATGCGCGCCGCTGTTTCCACCTGGAGGTTGGGGTACTTGTCGAGCGCCGCGCCGACGGCGGCGAGGTTCTCCGCGTCGTGCCCGACATGGAGTCCGATGAACGTCGTCTTCGGATGGCGCGCCAGCAGACGATCGCGCGCGGCGATCAGCTCGTTGAACGACGGGAAGTCCTTGCCGTGGAAGGACCAGTCGGGGTGCTCGTTCAGCTCCTCGAAGCGCTCGTTGAACCGGTCGATGGGCAGGAAGAACGCTTCCGGATCGGCGATGTGGATGGAGACGGGGAAGCCGAGCGCTGCGCACGCCTCCCACATCGGGTCGAAGCGCTTGTCGTCGATCGTCACGAGCGGGCCGGTTGAGATCTGCTCGCGCAGGTAGAGGCCCAGCGTCTTCAGGATCTTGATGCCTTTCGCCCCGGCCGCCTTCGCGCGACCCAGCTCGTCGGCCTGCCATTGCGGGTAGCCCGGCTGCGTGAAGTGATCCCATGAAGGCTCGGTGAAGACCATGAATCGATCAGGGTGAGGCGTCTGCCACGTCTTCAGCGCCTCCGCGAGCCCGCTGCCGTAGTTGCCCGTGAGGTTCACCATCATCCGGATGTTGCCGCGATCCATCACCGACAGCACGTCCGCGGGCGCGGCGGCCAGGTTGACAGCCTCGCCCATCGCCACACCGCCCTGGTGCTTCGCGGCGAAGCTGAGGTGCGTGTGCACGTCGATGACGGGAAACTTCGCGCGCGGGACCTGGGTCACCGGCACGTGCAGCATGCTCTTTGGCTGGAAATCAGTCAGGGCGAGGACAGGTGCGTCGGGTGCGACGGGTGCGACGGGTGCGACGGGCTCGGCCCCACCGGCCGCA
>Ga0207701_10004407_pt1 | contig 14296 bp, 16 predicted proteins | sample KBSSwiSSwithPhiX_FD_184294 | JGI IMG/M metagenome (GOLD analysis project Ga0207701, IMG submission 184294) | Switchgrass rhizosphere bulk soil microbial communities from Kellogg Biological Station, Michigan, USA, with PhiX - S5 (SPAdes) (version 2) | ecosystem: Environmental > Terrestrial >... | reverse complement strand
GCGCCCTGTTTCTCTTCGGCGCTCTTCCGGCGAGAGCGAATACAGCGCAGCCGTGATGCGATTCTTTCGTCCGCCGAATTCCGTCCAGGACGTTTCCATCAGCTGCTTGATCTGCACCAAATTCAGATGCGGCCTCCACGCTTTGCCCAGAATTGCCCTAACACTCGTTGACCCGGTTTTGGGCACCTCGACAAAAATGCATTTGTACTTGTGCGAGATCACGTCGGATTGCGTGGCATTCTACATTGAAAAATTTTGCAGGCATTAGAAAGTGAACCCCCGCGCTGGTCGGTAGCTCAATCGGTAGAGCAGCCCCGAAAACTTTCGGGGTTGGTTCCGGATTGAAAAATTCCTTGGCTACTGGAAACTGCAACTGCGCGGGTCGGTAGCTCAATCGGTAGAGCAGCGCCCTTTTAAGGCGTTGGTTCCGGGTTCGAGTCCCGGCCGACCCACACCCTCTCAAGTTGCTATTTACCTATGAAAACAGGTAATTTGTCGAACGCGCACTGAGTCGCACGGAAACGCACGAAAATACCATCTATTTGCCAAGTATTCGTCAATATGCCTCGGCTGTGCGTCCTGAAATCGCGCCTCTGATTGAATTTGGCTGATTGCAAACGATTTCAAACGGCACGAGATCAAATCGGATTGCCGTTGTTGTCGCGTATCTCGATGCCGCAGGCGCCAATGTTAAGCACGTTCAGCGAGAAGGGGACCGGATTGCCTTTGTCGTCCCACCCGTGCAGAACGCTTGCACTTCTTGTAACGTGACGATGCGCCTGAGCGTGCTTGATCACCTTTGAGCCTGGCATCTTCGCAAACGTCTCGGCGGCTTTGCGGGCCGCAGCTGAGAGCCCGATCCGAGTTGCGCGACTATCCTGTGCCAGCACCTCACTGAGGACATCGGAACCTTTGCGGACATTTGCGGACAACGCGGCAGGAGACGTTGTACCAGCGACGGCTTTGCCCTGCTGAGATTTGACGAGCCACTTCTGACGCGAACAACGCTTCATCGCTCGCTGCATGAATCGCTCTTGTTCATCTGGCGGCAGATCGCGGGCGGCTTGTCTGGCCGCTTGGCGAATCCCTACCGCGACGGCGGCAGCTCTAAGGCCAGGCCAATCAATTTCTTCGCGTTTCAAAGTGACGAAGTATAACGCGAGACGTTCATGGCTCCAAGTTTGGCGGCCATCGCGGCAGAAATCCCTGTAAATCAAGGGTGCTTCAATGTGACATCACGGCTGCTTTTCCTGGCAGAGCTTTTGGAAACGCGGGTCGTGTCGCAAAGCGGCTGTTAGTAACTGTCTTGATTTCAAGCATAACTCAGCGCACAATAGCCCGGTGGTTTTTTACCCGATGCCGATGGGTGATCGATACTGATCTGGCCGCACCAGCCACTTTATCGAATCTTCTTACATGCCGCTGAAAATCCAATATCAGCCCAACGATGTTTGTGTGCTACGAATCAGCGGTATTTTGAAACAATCCGAATTTGGCGCAGAGCAAAGTGCACTGTCTCGCAGGATAGAAACTGGAGCGAAACCTCGCTTGCTTGTAATTCTTGAAAACTTTGACGGCTGGGAGCGCGGAGCGGATTGGAATGACTTCGATTTTCTTCTGTCATACAGCCACAAGATCATGAAGATCGCTATTGTCGCCGAGCGACGATGGGAGGCTCTTGCGCTCGCGTTCGCTGGAGCGGGATTTCGCCTCGGGCCAGTCAAGTTTTTTGCGCCTAACGAACTGGAAGAGGCGCAAAGCTGGTTAGTGGAATGAACTGACCGCTTCGGTATCAGGGCTGCCCGTCCTCTTGATCGTTCCTGTTCAACTGAACAGTTATTACCGTGTGTTTTGAATGAAAACAAGCCAAATGCAGTGAGATCGGGAGCATTAACCCACACTTGCCAAGTACGCCCGCGCCGCGACGATCTATGCGGGGGCGGACTTCGTAAACGTGGGATGACGTAATCATCGCGCCCCTAGCCAACGGTTCAGCTGCATCACAGAGTTAGGCGAACTCACTGAGATTTAGAATTTTGGGTATGTCGATCGGGACGCTAATTGGCCGATCTTCTCGCGCATCACGTCGAATGCGCAATCAAAGCTGGTGTCCCAATACTTTCCGACGGCTGACCGCAGATTTTGCAATTCGCTAAGAAGCTCGATTGGCGCGTTAATCTGCCTAGCCGCCGCAATCAGCGTCTCGATTCTCTGCTGTCAGTTCTGCGTCCGGGTCCCGCGTTTTGGAGGCTCGCAGAACTTGCCCCAAACCGAGACCCGTAAGATAGTGCATTTTGATCGATCGAGAGAATATACGACGCATGTGCTCCCAGATATCGCTCCACTGAGCGCAAAATACAATGCGATCTCCGGGGTCGCAGTGAGGTCTATTACCGGCGAGCGGCCAATGTAGTGCTGAAGGATAGCAAGCCGATCGTGTTCATTCGGAATTGAATAGCCGGTGACACCAGCCGCGGCCTTCTGGAACCACCGACAGAGTGCCCACATATCCTTTCTTGTTTCTGCGTCATCACGCGTTATGGAGGGTTTAATCGTGGGCGACACCCTATTTTGGCCGCGAAAAAGCACACGATCCACTGTTGTCGCTGGCCTTGGTCTTCATCCATTGGAGGGTTTCGCGAGCAGACATCATAAGTAGTTTGACGCCTGTTGTGGTTTTTTCCTAACGAGGATTCTGCTTAACAATTGTGCCTCGAAAGACGCATTTTTCCCATCTATTCCGCTCGCTTCCCTCACAATCGCCAGATAAAAGCGGAGTCATGGGGGAATTGTGCCGAATCGTTCGGCATTTAGGAAGCGGAATTCGTCTGGAGTGTCACTTACGAGGCCATTGGAGCTGGTTACTGTAACAACGTCGCTGCCACCATTCCCATCTTAGCGAAACTAAAGGGAATCCCAAAGAGGTCGCAAATCTTCATCCTCTAGAGCCGCCATTCGCCAATTCAAATCAATTTCAAAAGCTTTTTCCAAATAGCGTTTGGCTTTTTCGATTTCTCCAAGTTGGCAATAATAACACGCAAGATTATATGGAATTGCTGGCTCTCTTGGGAACTTCACCTCTGCGTTAAGGAGAATTTCCATCGCTACGTCAATGGAAAATGCTCGCCGGGTCGCGTGGAGCGCGATCAGAGCGGCAAGCTTACCGGAGCAGTAGCCCACAAGGTGTAAAGCAATGTGTGCCGAATTGTTTTTCGGCCCTAGCCCGTTAGCACGCGCAGGGGCGGAGATTCAAATGCTCACCCCGATTTGAATTCAACCAGTTAGTCCGCTGACTTGGACCGGGTTTTTCGTTTCAACTTCAATGCCTGAACCCGCCGCAACTTTGTTCTTGACGGCGCGCTTCATGTGCACCCAGATTCACGATCATGGGCGACGTTGCGACCAACACATATATGACCCAGTACATGCCGTTAGCGACCGCAATCCAGAATAACTGGGGATTTGGGACGGATCAATTGAAGAAGTACGACATTGTGCCGTATCTCCTTACACACCAGCTGTTCGCCAACGAGCTCGGGAAATATAAGGATCTACTCGAGAAGAGCCGTTCGGACCCGGGTCTGGCGGCCCAGCTTCCTGCGTCCCGGGCACAGGTGTTGACGAGAGGTCTCGCCTTTGGAAAAATCGCGCCCGACTTGGAAAACAAAATCACCGCGCTCGCGCCAGCCCTCGGCGATGCGGCCCGAGGTGAAAATGTCAGTGATCAGGCGAAACAAGCCGTCGTCAATATGCTGACGTTTCTCAAAAACCTGAAGCAGGCAATCAGCCAGTTAAATGCGACATCGGGCCAAGGTTTCGTAGAAGACATTCTCAAGCGTATCGAGGGCGAGGTTCCGCCTGAAGTGTACGGCAAACGAAAATAAATTACAAAGCGAGCCAACAACCATGAGCGACTTAGATAACGAAATCGCGCAGCTGACGGGCGACATCACCAGCGACAAGACGGCCGCCAGGCCGCCAGACGATGCGTTCCCTTTTCCTGGGTTACAGTATCTCGGCTGCGGGTACAATGTCTTCGGCACCTATGCGTCAGTGGATAGCATCAAGGGTCAGCTCTTCGACTTCTCTAATGAGAAAATGGTGAAGGAGCAGTTTCTGGATAGAAGTTTGACCGGCGATCAGATTAGCAATGCTTTCACGAGTATTCCTCCTGAGATCAAGCTCTGTTACTCGCGCTTCGAGAAGGTGCAGTACAAGCCGATATTTCACGCCACCATTGAGTATCAATCAAGCGGATCGATGATGGCGGAACAACAGAAGATGAGCGCGCAGGCTGCTCTGAGCGTGGACTATGGCGCGTTCGGAGGCGAACTCAGCGTTCGCTATGACACGACCAATACCCGCGTGGCCACGACCAAGTACTACTCGGCGACGGCTATAAACCAATACTACGAGCTTACGATGGGGAACTTCCCATCGCCGCAACTGCACCCCGAGCTGCTCCCGCTCAACAAGACTTTCAAGAAGGATCTCTACAACAAGAACATCGCGCCCAACGTTCTATTCGATGTCTACGGTACGCACTATTTGTCCGCCGTAACGATCGGGTGTCGCATCGTGTACGGCCATACGGTCGATACGTCGAAAGCGCAGACAACTTACAACGCCGAAGCCGACATGAAGGCGAAGTACGAAGGGGTCGGCGTCAGCGCGGGAGGTTCGATGGGGGGTACAACTCAGAGCGAAAGCGATTTCGAGAAGATCAGTATAAAAATGGACGGGCTCGATGCTGGCAGTGACGGCTCGAGTAGTCAAGGCGAAAAGGGCGACAAAGGCGAAAGTGCGTTGCCGCTGTCGCTGCTGAAAGGTGGTTGGCACAACCCGGTCCTCATCGATTTCCCGGAGGGGGAGGGGAAGGGGACGGGGGCGCTTGTGCCGATCTGGCTCCTGTGTACGGACACGGATAGACGGAGCGCCCTGGAAGACTACTTCAACAAGACCTACGTTAAGGACAACGGCGGAGTTGCCATAGCTGCCATAGCCGCCCCCGATCTGGTTCCGCTATATCTCCTGCACCGGACGGATGACCCTACATGTGTATACTACCGGCTGTCGACGAACGCCAACCAGCCTGAGGGAAGCACAGGCCAGTGGGAGGCCGTGAAAACGGAGCCATGGCTCTACGTTTTCTTGGCGCAAAAGCCAGGCACCGTTCCGCTTTACGAATACTACTGCGACCAGCCGAGCAGCTGCGCCTTTCGATACGAGACCGGTTCGTGGGACTCCTATCTCGATCAGTTCAACAAGCGTTGGATCAAGAACTCCAGCACGCCTCTCGGATACGTGTACGACGGAATTGAGCAGGCGCCCAACGACGCAGTCCCTGTTTACGCCTACTACCGGAAAAGCACCAGTGGCGATCATTTTGGCTGCTACTACAGCAAAGATAGATCAGATAGCCGCGACAATGGGGGTTGGCGTCCGATGCAGATACCCTCTGACGACGGAGTTAGCGCCACCAGTCCGGGAACTGGATATGATCCCTCCTACGGGACTCCAGATTGGGTTAAGCCGTTCTCTCTGAGAACAAACGTTCACTGGCTCGTACCTCCCTTCAGCAGCTAGCTGAAGTCGTGAACGACGCTTTTCCTGAAATTTTCGACCAATCGACGGACAGCGAATTGGTGGGTCGGAGTTGCCAACAAACACCCTGCCGCGGTTTATCTTTCTCGTTAAATGGAAATTCGCTCACGCGCTGCCATGTCTAATTGCTTTAACAACGGAGCTGACAGTGTATCGAGTGTCCTAACAACTGCCTTCGTCTCATACCCGTTTTCTTGCAATCGTGAACAGTGATTGTTCGCAATTGCGGACGGCTTCGGGAATTAACGCAGGGTGCCGCGCCACCTTAAAGAGCTTAGATTAGCAGGCTAAATCGGCCGGAATTGGCGGCTGGCGAAGCCGAAAGGTTGGAGAGCGATGACGGCGACCGAGGCTCAGCCCAAACGCCCCGACGGTCCAACCATACCAGGCCGTCATCGCTCGCCAAATACAAACAGCGAACTATGCGTTTAGTTTCGGAACGCTCGTGACTATTTCAATATCGGGAAAATTCCTACACCTGCGACACGAACGTCCAGAGGTGAACCACATTGTACATGCAAAGTGGCCATCCGAACGAACGGCCACTTTGGGTTTACCAGCCTTCGCTAGGACCGGGACGCAAAATGCTGGATTCCCGTACCTTTATACGGAAACGGCGGAACAAAGTTTCACGGGAATTGGGGCTGCCTCGGGTGAGGATAGCTCAATGTATTAGAATTCATATCAGAGGGAGCGCGGGTGGATGACGAAGTACACCCGCGCTTCTTTTTCAAGTGGGCGACTGCACTATTGCGCCGGTCATTTTCCCGTTGTTGCGGTGCGAGTCAGCAAAAAGATTGAGCAATTTGCTGCAAATCCTGCCCCTTTGTGAATTTTGATATCTCCTCACAACCTTTGGACCTTCTGGTGTGTTTAAGTTCGCGGGGAAAATTCAGTGCATGAGAACTGAGCGGGAACTTCGTTACAGCATTTATGTCGTTCTGCTCGAAGCATCTGTTGCGACATTGCCCCAAATGCGACGGCGGAACCCGAAACACGACCCATCAAAACCGTTCGTTTATATTGGGGTAACGTCGTTACCCGTGAATGGTCGCTTCGACTTTCGCAAAGCCACACCCGAACATGAGTGGCGACTGCATAGATTCGGCGTTCGCCTGATGCCTAAACTTTATGATTCTTTCCCTCGGATGGCGTGTGAACGAGCCTTGAAGACCTCGAAAAAACTGGCTGATGATTTAAGGGCTAAAGGATTCGGCGTTGCAAATGGTGTGTGCACGGAAGCTCAAGCATACACATCCATCCTCACACACATTTGAATTTTGTTCAGTCAGTAGGCCGATACAAACAGCCCTTTCCAATTCCACACGTAAAACTGTTAATTACATGGGGAACGAAACCCCTACGAGAGTGCCCGTCTTCGTCTGGAGTACATGCGTCTGAACAACCAAAGGGACTTTCGGAGTCTTTAAAACCAGACCACCCGCGCTGATAGGAATGCCGTCAGCGGATTCCGTACAGTGTTGAACTAGAGAGCCTATCTAATGCAGCAAGGGCAAAGATCGTCGGAAACGTCTAAAACGTTGCATAACGGCACCACAAGAGACGATCAAGACGATCCAGACGTTTTTTCAGCGGCTTTGCACAAATGAGTTACTCGCCGTGTGCCCTTCTCCCGCTCGTAATCAATTCCAGCGCGTCGCAACGCGGGAGCGAGTCGTCGCAGGCAGTGACCGAGCGAACGCGCATTTTTCGGCCAGATCTTTGAGCGACGTTGCTCATCGGAAACCAAATTATTGAGGGCTTCGAGCAAATCCGCTGTTTCGCCTGACCACTGATCTTGCTTCTCGAGTAAGTGTCGAATGGCTACGCCGACAGGATGCGCTTCAACAGAGGCGATCGCGCCTTCGTCCAAATTCCCTTTGTACGCCGAAATGAATGTTCCACGTTTAAATCCAAAGGCCGTCTCACCTGCTGTCGCCCACAACGCGGCATCGGCCATGCGCGGGCACGCATTCAGAGTAATATTCGGCAGCTCGTGCACTGCACACACCAGCGCGTCGAGAACACCTGAAAAGATCACCGCGCGTTGCTTGTCGAATTCCTGCCAGAGTTCCTTTTCAGAAATTCGCTCTTCCTCCGGGATGGTTTCCAATTCGATTTGCAAAACGCGCTCGGCAAGGTCTGGTCGGGTGGCAACATCTTCAATGCCGTTCAAAATCACGGGACGCTCAATGCAATCATTGCCGCAGCCTGAACCCGGCGGCTCGCTTGCTCCGCTTTGGGATTTGCTCAACGTGAAAGAAGCACAACGTCCGCTTGTGACCGGCGCCCTGCTTAATTTTTTTCATCCCCAGTACGCAGAAATGCGACGGGAGACTTGGGTAGCACACGCCAGCCGTTAGGCGTGACTTCAACAACGCGCCATTGCGAATTGCAAAGGTCAATTAAAATGTTCTCGCGGTGCGGGGCGACGCGCAGAAAAACCCGCTCTTCTGGACTGTCATGACAAGCGCGACCCGCAAGCGTGGTGATTGCATCTCCAAGCGCATTCCGGTTGATCGCTTTGCCTGTGCGCTGGTAATAGATCCGCGCCAGTAACTTTCGAAGTTTACTCGATTCAACTGGCCAGACTTCCACGTAGCCGTTGATTTCCAATCGAACAAATGCGCGATCTTCCGGCATTATCGGCAGCTCGTGAAGCCGGCGCCGAAGCGGTCAAGGGAATCAAGGCAGGGGCAGAAGCCAGGGAGAAAGAAGAAGAGCAGCAAGAAGAGAAGCGATAGTAATCCAGAGCCGTCCTTGCAGTTTGCAAGCGCGACGCATGCAGACCGAACGCAAAGCACACGAAAAAGCCGCTGCGGAAGCCAAGAACATGGTGAAGCGGATGTTGAACGGAGCGTGGATGAATTCGTCAGGCAATTGGACGCGCCCGAGGGATACCTGGCGACATAGGAATACCTGCTATTCCTCACGCAGTAGTCAGGGGTGATCGCGAGCTTCACCGCGCGGTCCAAGATCCAATAGATTTGCGTTACCTGGGTAAATCGACGCTTTTCTAAAAGCGTTGATTCCGACTTCGACTCCCGGCTGACCCAATGGAGCCGCGTCTCTGTGAGACGCGCGTTGGCTACAGCTTAAGCAAATCGCGCAGCGAATTGCGCGGCCGATTTAATTGAAAAACTAACAAGCCCGCCTCCTCCGCCGCTTTCCAATCCCGTTCTCGGTCATCGCCCACGTGAAGAACCTCGTTCGCATCCAGATGCATTACCTGTACTGCGCGTCGAAAAATCTCCGGGTCGGGTTTGTCCGCGCCGAGTTCGCTGGAAATGAAGATGTAGCTGAAATAGCGGGAAATGCCCAGGTGCTGCAGAATGAATCGCAACCGGGTGTCAAAATTTGAGACTACGGCCAGTTGAAAACGTGGCCGTAATTGCTCGAGCACTTCGGGCACTTCGGGATAAAGCTGCCACACACCTGGTTCGGCGAAGTGTTCGTAAGCGACTTCGAAGAAATTATCGCAATCAAGTTCGATCACTGAAGGCGCGACCTGATCGAACACGTGGCCAACGAGCTCGCGCCACCAGCTTTTGTCGTCATTTTCGCGTGGACCATCGATTGCCGGGCGTCGCGGCATTTGTTGCCAGGCTACGTGAAATGCGCGCTCCAGTTGCTGCGCATCGAGATTTAATCCGACTTCGCGACCGACGTAGGCGTAATGATCGCCCACTGTTTTCGTCAGATAAAAGAGTGTGCCTGCGGCGTCAAAAAAAATCGCTTTGATCACTTCAATAAATGTTCAGCGTACAGCCTGCCTGCGCAACGGTGCGGAGACCGCACGGCACCATTTTTTTGTTTGGCAAAGCCCGCTCAATATGCGTTGGATGATCGCGTGCGATGAATGCGATTGACGAGTCGCTGCTCTTACGCAACTGGACACAATCAGCCGGCGAAGAAGTGGCGAATGGTATCAGCCATGGGATTGGGCTCGTGGGTGCGATGATCGGCACACCGATTCTGCTTCTGGCAGCGTTTCACCATGGCAACATCCCTTTTTTCGTTGGTACCATCATCTTTACGATGACGATGTTGCTCGTGTACCTGGCATCGACCCTCTATCACTGCTGGCCGCGAACCGATACGAAATCTTTTCTCCAAGTACTTGATCACTCGGCGATTTTTTTATTAATCGCGGGAACGTACACGCCGTTTGCCCTGGGCCCGCTGCGCGGCGGTGGCGGGTTAGCGATGCTCGGGATCGTTTGGTCACTCGCGCTTTTCGGCGTCGTCATGAAGGCAACACGAGGTGTGCTACGCCATCGGAGACTTGCGATGACTCTCTACCTCGGAACGGGCTGGATTGGACTTACTTTGATACGTCCGCTCGCGCTGACTATTCCGTTATCGGCACTCCTCTGGTTGATTATTGGCGGCATCGCTTACACGGCAGGCACTTTATTTTTTGCAAACGAACGGCTGCGTTATGGCCATTTTGTCTGGCATCTCTTCGTGCTTGCCGGCACTAGCTGTCATTTTGCTGCGGTTTTTATTTGCGCAATCTGAAAAGCACCGCGTGCGGTTGGACAAGCTAGACCACGCGGCGGATTAATTGATATGCTGCCGGTGGAACACAACGATCCAATCAACGCGAAAATTCTCTCGATTTCGGAAGATAAGATCGAAGGATTCGTTCGCGAGCCGTTCGAGGAAATTGCGGATCGCTCAGGTGTGGGCGTCGAAGATGTGATGGTGCGCATCGCTGCCATGCTGCGCGCGGGAACAATCCGCCGCGTCCGTCAAACTCTGTTAGCGACCAATCTGGCTGAAGGCGCGCTGGTAGCGTGGAAAGTGCCCGAGGAAAAGATCGAAAGCGCATTCGACTGGATGTTCCAGCGCGATCCTTTCTCCGGTCACGTTGTGCTGCGCTCGACGGATACCGTCAGCGCTGGATCGGACTACAAGCTTTGGACGACGCTAAAAGTTCCTCAAGGATTTTCCCTCCACGAGCATTGCGAATTGCTGGCGAAAAAAGTTGGGGCGGAGCGTTTTCGTCTAATGCCGGCGAAAGGCATTTTCACACTCGGGGTTGGACATGTTCGACGTAAGACGATTGAGCCGGGAACCAAAGCTGATCAGCCGGCGAAAATGATTCCAGTTCAGCGCGTTGAGCTCAGCGAAGACGAATGGGATGTGTTGCTTGCGCTAAAGCGCGAATTTGATGTGGAAGAAATCAAGCCGTCGCCTTGGATTGCAAGGGCAGAGGAGGCTGGCGTATCACTCGAGGAATTCTGTCGCGTGGCCGAAGATTTAAGCGCCCGAAAAATTGTGGGTCGTTTCTCGACCTTTCTGGAACACGTCAAGCCATCTGCCGGCGGTGTGCGCGTCACCCGATTTAACGCTCTGTTTCACTGGGCCGTTCCCACAGGCCGGGAAATTGAAGCTGGAGGCGAAGTCGGCCGTCATCACATTTTAACTCATTGCTACTGGCGCGAAGCCGGTCCGGAATTCAGAAACGTCAACATTATGGCTGTGGCGCATGGAACGGACAAGCGACTGCTTCTCGATCATAAGGCGGCGATTGATCAACATCTCAGCGCTCGTGAGATACCGATTTCTTACACCAACGTGTTCTGGGGTGGGCGTAGCGAGATCAAGCCATCCGAAATTTCGCCGCGTGTTTATCACGAGTGGTTGTCGGAGCAGGGGAAGAGCTGAAACCTGCCTCCGCCTTCGGGAACCTTTCCCGATACGTAAGATCGAGCTTTCGCAGGAGAGCGACGGCAAAATCCTGACGATCGACCCGCCGGTGTAACGCGATCGCGAGAGATATGGCTCGATCTTGAAGATTGGCGGGAAAATCGTCGCGGCATTGATTCACATTAATTCCTATTCCGACCACAGCCAGATGCGGTGCCTTCTCCTGCGCACGCATTTCCACCAGCACGCCCGATACTTTGCGGCCGTAAAGCTGAACGTCGTTAGGCAACTTGATCGTCGGTTCGAGGCCGAACTTGGATCGAATTACGTCTGAGACCGCTTCGATTCCCCAAATCGTAAGCCGTCCCGAGTCGCTGAGCTGGATCTCGGGTCGCAATAGAATTGAAAACCAAAGTCCTTTCCCCGCGGCTGATTCCCAGCGATTGCCACGCTGACCGCGCCCATCGGTTTGATGTTCCGCGAAAACAACCAAGCCCTCTGGTATGGACGGCAGACCATCCGTCGATGCCACTCGCGAAATGGCGTCATTCGTCGAACCGGTTTGTTCGAGCACGATGATCTGCCGGCCGATAACGACGCCGCGGGGAAGTTCAGCCGAGAGTTGTTCAGCAATCAATCCCTCGAACTTCTCATCCTTGGACATGAGTCACTTCCAACCCGAGATCGACCGCGGGTGCTGAGTTCGTTAATGCGCCGATAGAAATGAAATCAACGCCGGTTGCTGCGATTCGCCTGACGTTTTTCAGCGTGATGCCGCCGCTCGCTTCGAACTTTATGTTGTTTCTCCTAAGCGCTAGAGCTTCCCGAATTTGCGCTGGCACCATGTTGTCCAGAAGGATGACATCAATGCCGTCGATCTCGACAAAAGCCCGCGCCTGCTCCAAATCGTCGGCCTCCACTTCGATGCGGATGTTGGGCCTTTCCTTGCGAAGCCGCCGGATTTGATCGGCAAACCCGGAAAGCCCTCGGAGAGCAGCCAAGTGATTGTCCTTCACAAGAACCATGTCGTACAGCCCGGAACGGTGATTGACGCCACCCCCAGCGGCAACCGCGGCTTTTTCCATCGCGCGCAGCCCAGGGGTCGTTTTGCGTGTGTCGAGTATCTTGGCTGGATGATTTCCAACCGCGTCAACGAACTGCCGGGTGAGCGTTGCGATCCCGCAAAGGCGCTGGAGGAAATTTAGCGCAACGCGTTCGGCCTTGAGAATCGAACGAGCAAGCCCGCGCACTTCGATGACGACATCGCCGGCAACTACGGCATCACCATCGGCGTGGACGATCTGGACGTCCGTTGCGGGATCAATCTTCCGAAAAACTTGTGCGGCCGTCCCTGTTCCAGCAACCACTGCTGGTTCACCCGCAACGATGCGTCCGCTGGCGTGCAATGCGTCTGGAACGAAAAACTCGGTCGTGATATCGCCCTTCCCGAGGTCTTCTTTAAGCGCGGCAACAATCGGATCGTAATCGGCGGAGTCCATGGAGGAGCGGAGAACGAATCATACGTACAAAATCCAATGGCGTCTATCCAGCACGTTGGCGAAGCGTCGCCACTTGCCGCTGGATTTGGGCAAAAAAAATGATTCGGGCAGCACACGCTAAGGAGAAACAACTTCTAGAAGAACTCGTGCCACCGCCCGAATCGCCTTAACCTGTTAGATTCGACATCTTGCCGGAGCAGGCGTTCGAACTTTTTTACGAAAAATTGGTGCGTGGTCGGATTTCTCCGGTGTTCAGGAGCTTGAACGTGGCGAAAAACCTGATCCGAACTCGAAGATCGGTCGCACTCAAGTCGTTGCTTTAGAGGAGATTTGCTTGCACAACGGTCCCGACTTTGGCTGCCTCGTCGCGCACCTCCTGAAGAAGCGACTTGAACTCACATTTTTCCATGGCGGCTATCAGGGCAGGGTAATCCGGCTCGATTCGCAGCTCGTCGATGGCCACAGGCAGCTCCATCCCACAGTCCAGATCGACCATTTTGCGGTTTTGCGTTACTTGTTCGCGAGCGTTGGCCAGTTTCTCGCGGGTACGCACGCTTTTCACCTTGTCGATATTGTTCAGCAACGGTTCGAGACCGCCGAATTCACGAATCAATGCGGCGGCGCTTTTACGGCCTATTCCGATCCCGGGGATGTTGTCCACTGAATCGCCAGTCAACGCGAGGACGTCCCCAATCAGTCCGGGTGGGACGTCCCATTTCGCTGTGACTTGCTCTTCGCCGAGTAGCGCGAATGCGTCCTTCGGCGACGCGAGATCTGCTTTTGCTGTCGTGTAGACTTTCACGCAAGGACCCACGAGTTGGAACAGATCTTTGTCATTCGTGGCGAGCACGACTTCCAGGCCCGCCCGTTTGCATGCAGCAATGGAATAGCAACCCATCAGATCGTCGGCTTCGGTATCCGGAAGGGAGATATTTCGGAACCCCAACAGCGGGGTAAGGTTCTGGATAAAGTCCAGCTGGGGGACCATTGGTTTGGGCATTTCTTTGCGGGTTTCCTTGTAGGAGGGTTGTAGTTCTACTCGCTTCTGCGGCAGACCTTCATCCCAGACAACGGCGCCCAGCTCAGGTTGCAAATGTTTCACCATAAGCCGTAGCGTTTTCGTGAAACCGAAAATGGCGTTGGTCGGTTCGCCTCGCGAATTCGACAGATTCGGGATCGCGAAGAACGACCGGTAGACGTAGTAATGGCCGTCGATCAACAGCAGTCTCATTGCAGTGGATTCTGAATGCATGATGCTGGATGATCAAGGGATGACCGACGAATGGATCGTGCGTGTGCAGGGCACGGAATACGGCCCTGCGAATATCGAGACTCTTCGCGAGTGGAAAGCGGAGGGTCGATTGCTCCCGGTCAATGAGGCGCGGCGCGCCAACGTCGATTTTTGGACAACAGCGAACGAGATCCCCGGGCTTTTCAGTATGCCGCCGGCATTGCCATCCGCCGAAGCTTTCACGCAGCCGCCGGTACAACTCTCGCGCCGCAGCTTTGCTGAAATTCTAGCGGAGACATTTCACATT
>Ga0207701_10004406_pt1 | contig 14299 bp, 13 predicted proteins | sample KBSSwiSSwithPhiX_FD_184294 | JGI IMG/M metagenome (GOLD analysis project Ga0207701, IMG submission 184294) | Switchgrass rhizosphere bulk soil microbial communities from Kellogg Biological Station, Michigan, USA, with PhiX - S5 (SPAdes) (version 2) | ecosystem: Environmental > Terrestrial >... | reverse complement strand
CGGCCACTTCCTGATCGGCGGCAACTTCGCGGTCGGCCTGATCGTCTTCGCGATCCTCGTCGTCATCAACTTCGTCGTCGTCACGAAGGGTGCCGAGCGCATCGCCGAGGTCGGCGCGCGCTTCACGCTCGATGCGATGCCGGGCAAGCAGATGGCGATCGATGCCGACATGAACGCCGGCCTGATCGACGAGCGCGAAGCCAAGCGGCGCCGCGCCGAAGTCGGCGAGGAGGCCGAGTTCTTCGGCTCGATGGACGGTGCCAGCAAATATGTGCGCGGCGACGCGATGGCCGGCCTGCTGATCCTCTTCATCAACCTGATCGGCGGCTTCGTGATCGGCGTCGCCCAGCACAACCTGACCGCCTCGCAGGCAGCCGACAGCTACATCCTGCTGGCGGTCGGCGATGCGCTGGTCGCGCAGATCCCGGCGCTGCTGATCTCGGTCGCCGCGGCGATGGTGGTCTCGCGCGTCGGCAAGGACCAGGACGTCGGCAGCCAGATCACCAAGCAGGTCTTCAGCTCGCCGCGTTCGCTCGCGATCACCGCCGGCGTGATGGGCGCGCTCGGCGTGATCCCGGGCATGCCGCATCTTGTCTTTCTGCTGATCGGCGGCGGGCTCGCATGGGGCTCGTGGTCGGTGCATCAGCGCGCGCTGCGCGCCAAGGACGCGCCGCGGCCGCCGCCCCCGGTGCCCGAGGCGAATGCCGAGGCGACATGGGACGACCTGCAGCCGGTCGACACGCTGGGCCTCGAGGTCGGCTATCGGCTGATCGCGCTGGTCGACAAGGCGCGCCAGGGCGACCTGCTCGCACGCATCAAGGGCGTGCGCCGCAAGTTCGCGCAGGACGTCGGCTTCCTGCCGCCGCCGGTCCACATCCGCGACAACCTCGAGCTGAAGCCGAGCGCGTACCGGCTGTCGCTGCGCGGCGCGGTGGTCGGGATGGGCGAGGCCTACCCGGGGATGCTGCTCGCGATCAACCCGGGCGGCGCCTCGACGCAACTGATCGGCACGACCACCACCGACCCGGCGTTCGGGCTTCCGGCCACATGGATCGAAGAACGCCAGCGAGAGGCAGCGCAGATGGCCGGATTTACGGTCGTTGATTGCTCGACCGTTGTGGCGACCCATCTTTCACACTTGATGCAGGTTCACGCGGCGAAGCTGCTGGGCCGGGTCGAGACCCAGCAACTCGTCGAACACATGATGAAGCTGGCCCCGAAGTTGATCGAGGACGTCGTTCCCAAGATGGTCGGTATCGCGGCATTGCAGAAGGTGCTCCAGCTTCTCCTCGAGGAAGGCGTGCACATCCGCGACATGCGCTCGATCGTCGAGAGCCTGGCCGAGCATGCCGCGATCGTCACCGACCCCGCCGAGCTGGCGCGCCGCATCCGCGTGCACCTCGCACCGAGCATCGTCCAGCAGATCTACGGACCGACCAATGAGCTCGACGTGATCGCGCTCGAGCCCGAGCTCGAGCGGATGGTCACGCAGGCCCTCAACTCGCCGCATGGCGCCGCGCTCGATCCGGGTGTTGCCGACACGCTGTCGCGCAGCGCGGCCGAATCGGCGAAGCGCCAGGAAGACCTGGGTCATCCGGCCTGCCTGCTGGTGCCTGACCTGATCCGTGCGCCGATGGCGCGCCTCCTCAAGCGGGCTGCGCCGCGGCTGCGCGTGCTGAGCCACAGCGAAATCCCAGAAACCCATTCGATCCGCATCGGCTCGATCATTGGAGGAGCCACGACATGAATGTCAAACGCTTTACCGCGCGGACCTCGCGCGATGCGTTGAGCCTGGTCCGCCAGGCCCTCGGCGACGACGCCGTCGTGCTGTCGACCAAGCCGTCGGCTGGCGGTGTCGAAGTCCTCGCGATGGCGCCCGAAGGCATGCGCCAGGTCGAGCGGATGTCGGCCGAGGTGCCGAGCGCGCCGCAGGCCGAGTCGGCTGCCGACGCGGCACCGAGCGGCTTCCTGAAGCGCGCATCGGCCGACGTCCGCATCGAGCCGCAGCTCGAGGACACCCCGGTCGAGGCCGACGTCGAGCGCCTCGCGATGAGCACCTTGTCGTTCCAGGACTATGTGCGCGACCGCATGCTGAAGCGCCGCAAGGCCGCGCTGCAGACCGAGAAGGCGCCCGAGGCGGCGCCCGAGAAGCGCGCCGAAGAGATCGAGCCGACGGCGCCTGCCGCTGCGGTGTCGCGTCCCGCGCCTGTCGAACCGATCGAAGTGCCGAGCGGCCCGCTCGCACAGCGGATGGCCGAGCGCAGCCCGATCGCAGCGACGCCGCGTGCGTCGATCGTTCGGCGCGAGACGCCGACGCTTCACGACCCGATGCTGCGGGCGAGCGATATCCACGTGTACGGCGTCGCGACGCCGACCCCCGCGCGTGCCGACGCCGACGACATGATGAAAGAGCTGCGCTCGATGAAGGACCTGATCGAGGAGCGCTTCGGTGCGCTCGCGTTCATGGACCGCATGCAGCGCCAGCCCGGCCAAGCCCGCCTGACCCAGAAATTGCTCGACTGCGGCTTCTCGCCCGCATTGATTCGCAAGCTCGGCGACGGCCTCGCCGCCGATGTCGCTGACGAGTCGCTGTGGGCGGCCGGCGTGCTCGAGCGCAACCTGATGACGGGCGAGGACGACGCGGCGATCGAGGATCTCGGCGGCGTCTACGCGCTGGTCGGCCCGACAGGCGTCGGCAAGACGACGACGACCGCGAAGATCGCGGCCGCCTTCGCGACCAAGTACGGTGCCGCCAACCTCGGCCTCGTCACCCTCGACGCCTACCGGCTCGGCGCCCACGAGCAGCTGCGCGCCTATGGCCGCATCCTCGGCGTGCCGGTGCACACCGCGCACGACCGCGCCTCGCTCGACGACCTGCTCGACCTGCTGACCGGCAAGAAGATGGTTCTCGTCGACACCGCCGGCATGGCGCAGCGCGACAGCCGGACCCGCGAGCTGCTCGACATGCTCGCGCACCGCTCGGTGCAGAAGCTGCTGGTCGTCAACGCGGCCGGGCAAGGCGAGACGATCGAGGACGTGATCGTGGCCTACCGGGCCGCGAGCTGCGCCGGTGTCGTGCTGTCGAAGATGGACGAGGCGGTCAAGCTCGGCCCGGCGCTCGATGCGCTGATCCGGCATCGCCTCAAGGTGATCGGCGTGGCCAACGGCCAGCGCGTGCCGGAAGACTGGCATCGGCTGTCGGCGAATGCGCTGGTCCAGCGCGCGCTGCGCGGCGGCGGCAGCAGCGCCTACCGCCTCGATGCGAGCGACGTCAACCTGATCTTCACGGCCTCGCGTCATGCCGATGCGGCCCGCGGCGCGCTGCACGCCTGACGCCTCGAACCGATTCGCCGACGCGATGTCCCGACTTCCTCCCTTCGACCAGGCCCACGGGCTGCGGCGCCTGTTCGCGCACGCGCAGACCCACTTTGTGCCCGTCGTCTCGAATCCGCATGCGGACTTCGGTGGCCTGATGCTTGAACGCCTGTGCGCCGGCTTCGCCGAGCGCGGCATCCGCACGCTGGTCATCGACGCTGCCGAGCAGGCCGCACCCGCGGCCGACGAGGCACTGTTCGAGCTCGCCGCCTGCATCGAACCGCTGTCCGAGCGGATCTCGTACCTCGCCGCGCGCGGCTTGTCGACTCGGTATGTCGATGCGACCGGCTCGACCGCGCCGTTCCTGCGCGCCGTCGTCGAGGCGGCACCGACCAGCCAGGTCGTGCTGATCCATGCGCCGGCGCTCGAGCTGTGCCGCCTGTTCGCGCGCCGCCGCGGCGCAGCCGACGCCGAGCCGGTCTGCCCGCTGTTGCTGGCCGAAGACCGGCCGAGCAGCGTGACCCATGCCTACGCGGCGATGAAGCTGCTGGCGACACGCGCCAACCTGCGCGCCTACGAGCTCGTGCTCGGCGCCAGTGCGCGCTCGCCGCGGGCGCCGCGCATCGCGATGCAGATCGCGCTGTGTGCCGACGACTTTCTCGGCTCGGTGCTGCGCGACTGGCTGCTGATCGACCCGGCCGCCGGCCCGTCGCAGGCCGTCACGCCGGGCCTGCGCCGCTGGGTCGCGCACCGCCTGCAACCGCATCTGCACGACGGCCTCGCCGGCGAGCCGGACACGATCGACATTCCCGGCCCGCGCTCGAGCGGGACCCGCTTCTCCGCATCGAATCACGCCTTCCACTAGGCCACTTTCCCGAGCGCCCCCATGTACAACGTCAAAGGCCAGCTGGACCTCAATTCCACCTTGAAGCAGTACAGCTCGCTGGTGCGTCGCCTCGCGCATCAGATGATCGCCAAGCTGCCGGCAAACGTCGAGATCGACGACCTGATCCAGGTCGGCATGATCGGACTGACCGATGCGCTCTCGCGCTTCGACGCCGGCCAGGGCGTGCAGTTCGAGACCTTCGCTACGCAGCGCATCCGCGGCGCGATGCTCGACGAGCTGCGCGGCAACGACTACCTGTCGCGCGGCACCCGCAAGCAGCAGCGCACGATCGAGTCGGCGGTGCACAAGCTCGAGCAGAAGCTCGGCCGCGCACCGGTCGAGAGCGAGATCGCGGTCGAGATGGAGATGAGCCTCACCGAGTACCAGGAGCTGCTCGGCCGCGTGCGCGGCACGCAGCTGGTCTACCTCGAGGACATGGCCGGCGCCGAAGGCGACAACGACTTTCTCGACCGCCATGTCGTCGATGAAGGCAGCAACCCGATGGCGCAGCTGCAGGACCATCGGATGCGCGAGGCGCTGATCGAGGCGATCAAGGTGCTGCCGGAACGCGAGCAGTACGTGATGAGCATGTACTACGAGCACGACATGAACCTGCGCGAGATCGCCGCGGTGCTGAAGGTCACCGAGTCGCGCGTCTGCCAGCTGCACAGCCAGTCGATCGCGCGCCTGCGCGTCAAGCTGCGCGACTACTGAACCGGTCGTCGCCCGACGGTCGACGCCGCGCCGAGGACATGCGGTCGCGCTGCCGCGACGACCTCAGTTGCCGGCCGAAACCCCATAGCTGATCACGACCGCCAGGTCGACGACGGTGCTCGACAGCGGACCGTCCAGCGCCTTCACGCGGCCGGCCCCGAGTCGCAGCGCGACAGCCGGCGTCAGCTGGTAGCCGGCATACAGCATCGGCTGCACGACGCTGCCGCGGCTGTCGACGTCGCCGCCGCCCGCGGCGCCGGCGAGCATCTCGGCGCCGACGTGGAACCTGCCGCCGACCGGCTGGTTCCAGCCGGCGCCGATCAGCGCGGTCAGATGTCCGCCGGCGCCACCGCCGACCGCGCTGTGCACCTGCCCCGCGAGGTAGAAGTTGCGCGACAGGTAGCGATTGACCTTCAGCACGCCGGCTTCCAGCGCTTGGGTTGTGCCGTCGCGGCGCGCGGCATCGTAGCGCTCGAGGCCGACGCTGAAGTCGGTGCGGGTCGGTCGCGCCGCGCTGTTGTCGCTTTGCGGCCCGTCGAGGGCCCAGACCAGCGAGGCCGAGGCGTGAGCGGCCCGGAAGTCGCCGTGTCGGGCACCCGCCGCACCGGCCTCGAGTGCCAGGCCGAACTCGTTGCTAAGGCGGACGACGCCGTAGACCGCCGCCTTTCCGAACAGTCCGCCATCGGTCTGGACACCGCCGCCGCCGGCCATCCCGAGGCCGATCCGGGCGCCGACATTGAGCGTGTTGCGCACCACCTCCGTCTCGAAGCCGAGCGTGCCGAGGTATTCGGCATAGCCGGCGACGCGGTCCTGCACCGCGCCGTTCGCCTCGAGCCCCCAATACAGGTTCGGACCGAACGATTGCTCCGCCCGGATGCCGACCGTGCCGATGTCGCGCGGCGCGAGACTGCCGTCGCTGAGCAGCGTGCCGGACCGAACGCGATAGGCACCGGCCACCAGCTGGATGCGGTCGAAGCCGAGGCCGGCGCGCCCGCTCGAGCGCACCGGCGTGCTCAAGTCGGAGGCGGGCACGTAGCGGAAGTTGTTGATTGCGTTGAGGACGACGCCGACCTGCGTGCTGGCGATCTCGCCGCTCGGGAAGCGCACGTGCGAGACCGACAGGCCGAGCGCGAACGGACCGAAGTCCCACAGCAGGTCGGCATGCGGCCGCAGCATCAGGCCGCTGCCGACCGGCGCGCCGGCGCCGCCGCCTCCACCGGCAAAGAGCCCGAGCTCGATGCCGAGCGGGCCGGCCAGCTGGCGGCGCCAGGCCACTTCGGCGCCGATCGCGAAGAAGCCGCCGCGCCGCCCGGTGATCGCCCCGTAGACCGCCGGTCCGGCCGATAGGCCCTCGAGCAGCGGAACGTCGACGAGGTAGCTCGTGCCGACCAGGCCGACCCCTTCGTCGCCGGGGAACTTGATGCGTTCAAAGCCGACCCGCGCATGGGCAGAGGGCCCGACGAGTGCCGCGCTTTGCGCACGCGCGTCGGGCAGCGCGGCCAGCGAAAGCAGGGCAGCAGCGATCGGCGCCAGCGCAGATCGGGTTCGGGTTGGCGGTCTCGAACGGAATCGAACGGTCGGTTGTCGGTGCATCGGGATCACGGCGGTTCGCGCCGCCCGATCACCTTTGCGATCGCTCGGCCAGAATCTTTTCGATCGTCGTGTGCACGGCGATCGAGTCGATCGGCTTGACGAGATGACCCGAAAAGCCGACGGTCATGGATTCTCGGACAACCTGCAGCGTGCCTCATGCGGTCGGATCGCATCGCAACGGCGCGATCAACGGGGCGCATGGCGGCACCTTGGTGGACCGTTTTTTTCGGAGACCGACCGGATACCGAGCTGGCTGCTGACCGAAGTCGGATTGACCCGGCGTCTTGCGCTCTAAGCCAACGGGCAGCGCACCTACACTTGGCGACGCCTTCGGGCAGCAACCGGCGGAGACTCGCATGATCATCGTCACTGGAACCCTCCAGGCGCGCGCCGACACCATCGACGAGCTGCGCCGCCTTAGCCTCGAGCACGTGGCCCGGTCGCGCGCCGAGCCCGGCTGCCTCGAGCACGGCGTTGCGGTCGATGCCAACGATGGCTTGCGGCTGGTGTTCTTCGAGCGCTGGTCCGATCGTGCGGCGCTCGACACGCACTTCAAGGTGCCGGCCTCCGCTGCCTTCGTCAAGCAGGCGGCGAAGCTTTCGGCGCAGCCGCCGACGATCGCGCTCTATGAGTCAAGCGAGATTTCGCTGGGCTGATGCGTGTGGTCGCTACGGCACTCGCCGTGCAGTAGCGACGAACCCATCGCCGCCTCGCTCGCGATGGCTCAGTGCTTCTTGAAGTCGCAGCGCAGACGGCTCGGGCTCAACCCAGGCGCGCGCGATGCCGTGCGACCTGGGCGCGCACCTGCCGGGGTGCCGTCCCGCCGATGACGCCGCGCGCATCGAGCGACCCGCGCAGGCTGAGCACTGCGTGGACGTCGGCCTCGATGGCAGGGTGGAATGACTGCAACGTCTCGAGCGGCAGTTTGGCGAGGTCGACGCCGAGCTCGATGGCCTGCCGGACGGCTCGCGCGACCAGCTCGTGGGCGTCGCGAAACGGCAGACCTTTCTTGACGAGGTAGTCGGCGAGGTCGGTGGCCGTCGCGTAGCCACGTTCCGCCGCCTGCTCCATCGCGGCCGGCTTGACGACGATGCCGCCGACCAGCTCGCCGAAGATGCGCAGCGTGTCCTTCAGCGTGTCGACGCTGTCGAAGAGCGGCTCCTTGTCTTCCTGGTTGTCCTTGTTGTAGGCCAGCGGCTGGCCTTTCATCAGGGTCAGCAGCGCCATCAGGTGGCCGACGACGCGTCCCGTCTTGCCGCGCGCCAGCTCGGGCACATCCGGGTTCTTCTTCTGCGGCATGATCGACGAGCCGGTGCAAAAGCGGTCGGCGAGATCGATGAAGCCGAAGTTCTGGCTCATCCAGAGCACGAGTTCTTCGCTGAAGCGCGACACATGGACCATGCACAACGCGGCCGCTGCCGCGAACTCGATCGCAAAGTCGCGGTCGCTGACTGCATCGAGGCTGTTCTGGCAGACGCCATCCATGCCGAGTGTGCGCGCGACGCTTTCGCGATCGAGCGGATAGCTGGTGCCGGCCAGTGCGGCTGCACCAAGCGGCAGTCGATTCGTGCGGCGCCGCACATCGACAAGGCGCTCGGCGTCGCGCGCGAACATCTCGACGTAGGCCAGCAGGTGATGCCCGAAGCTCACCGGCTGCGCGACCTGCAGGTGGGTGAAGCCCGGCATGATCGTCTCGGCATGCGCATCCGCGACTTCGACGAGCACGCGCTGCAGCTGAACCAGCAACGCCGAAATCGCATCGATCTCGTCGCGCAGCCAGAGCCGCACGTCGGTTGCGACCTGGTCGTTGCGCGAACGTCCGGTGTGCAGGCGCTTGCCCGCATCGCCGACCAGGGCGGTCAGGCGCGCTTCGATGTTCAGGTGAACGTCCTCGAGATCGAGGCGCCACTCGAACGCGCCGTTCTCGATCTCCTGCGTGATCTGCGCCAAACCGCGCTGAATCGACGCCAGATCGTCGGCCGAGACGATGCCTTGCGCGGCCAGCATCTTGGCGTGGGCGAGACTGCCGGCGATGTCGGCGCGCCAGAGCCGGCGGTCGAATCCGACGCTCGCCGTATAGCGCTGAACCAGCTCGCTCATCGGCTCCGAGAACAGGGCCGACCAGGCCTCGGATTTCTTGTCGAATTGGTTTGAGGACATCGCGGTTCCTGGGTCAGGGTCGGCCAACGCCCCGCAGCGTGCGCATCGCACGGAGTCGCGCCGGTGGCGCCGCCGGCCGGCGTGCAGGGGGCGGAGAGTTGACGACAATTCGCCCCATGCACGGAGTCGGGATTCTATCGGCGGGGCGCCGTTGACCATGGCCTGGCCCGCCCATGGCGACGCCGATCCGGCGCAGTTGCCGACGCGTCCCGGCGGTCTGTGGTCGCCGCCTGCGAGGCCGACCGAGCCGCGCGCAAGCGGCTTCGGCACGACTGTCTTTGACGTCGCTGTCCAAGCAACACCGGTGCGCCCGGCTGCCAGTTCCGGCTCGGTGTTCGATGTCTGCCATGCCGGCGTCGTGCTGCGTGCGCTGCTCTTCGTGCACGCCGCGGTCGGTGTGGGCGTCGCCTTCGAAGCGCGCAGCTTCGCCGGCTGGCTCTCACTGGCCGCGATCGGATCGAGCATCGCCTTGCCCGCTGTCCTGCTCTGGCTGCTGATCGCGTGCGGGCTCAATCGACCGCTCGGCGCGATGTCGCTCGGCGCGCAATGGGGCGCTGCGATCGGGCTCGGCGCTTTCAGCGGCGGCCTCACGGCGCGCGTCGTCTATTCGATGATGTCGGACACGCCGGTCGCCGGCCCGTCGGTCTGGGTCGCCTCGGCCCTGGCCGGCGCGGCGTTCGCCGCCGCGCTGTTCCAGTGGCTGCACTTGCGCGCGAAGGCCACCTTGCCGGCCGAGACCGCGGCACGGCTCGCCGAGCTGCAATCGCGCATCCGGCCGCACTTTCTCTTCAACACCCTCAACACCGCGCTGGCGCTGGTGCGACTCGATCCGCCGCGGGCGGAAGGCGTGCTCGAGGACCTGGCCGAGCTGTTCCGGGTCGCGATCACCGACAGCGGCGAGGCCGTGACCCTGGGCGAAGAAGTCGAGCTGGCGCGGCGCTATCTCGCCATCGAGCAGATCCGCTTCGGCGAGCGCCTGCACGTGAGCTGGGAGATCGATCCCGAGGCCGATCGCGCGCGCGTTCCGCCGCTGTTGCTGCAGCCGCTGGTCGAGAACGCGGTCCGGCACGGCGTCGAGCCGTCCGATGCCGGCGGCACGATCCGCGTTCGCACGCAAGTCAAGTTCGGCAGCGCGGTCGTCACGATCACCAACACTGCGGCGAAGGCACAGTCGAAGCCGGGCAATGGAATGGCGCTGAGAAACGTGCGCGAACGCCTGCATCTGATGCATGACGTCGCCGCCCAGTTCGAGGTTCAACGCGTGGCCGAGGGCTTCCGCGTCCAGCTGGTGGTGCCGCTGTGAGCGCGCTTCGCGTGCTGGTCGTCGACGACGAGGAGCTGGCGCGCCTGCGCCTGCGCGGCCTGGTCGACGAGTGCCCGTTGCCGCGTGCCAACGTGGTGGGCGAAGCGGCCAACGTGTCGCAGGCGCTGGTCTGGCTCGCGACGCAGCAATGCGACGTGCTGCTGCTCGACATCCAGATGCCGGGCCGCGATGGCACTCAGCTCGCCGCTGAGCTCCGCGGACAGGACCGCTCGCCGGCGGTCGTGTTCGTGACGGCGCATGCCGAGCACGCCGTGAAGGCGTTCGATCTCGATGCGGTCGACTACGTGACCAAGCCGGTGCGGCGCGAGCGCCTGCAGGCGGCGCTGCAGCGCGCCGCGCAGCGCCTCGCGTTGCCGACGCCGGAGCCGAGCCCTGAGGCCGAGGAGGAGCCGGTCCTGATCGTCAGCGATCGTGGCCGCGTGGTTCGGGTGCCGATGTCGGAAGTGCTCTATCTGAAGGCCGAGCTCAAGTACGTCACCTTGCGCACGCCGCTGCGCACCTACGTGCTCGACGACTCGCTCGCCGAGCTCGAAGAGCGCCTCGGCGCGCGCTTCTTGCGCGTACACCGCAACGCGCTGGTCTCCCGCAAGGCAGTCCGCGCGCTCGAGCGGCGCGTGATGTCGGACGAGGGCGACGAGGAAGTCGGCGAGGCCTGGGCGGTCTGCGTCGCCCCGGTCGAGGAGTGGCTGGCGGTGTCGCGGCGGCAGGTCGCGGCGGTGCGCGAGGCGCTCGTCGCGGTCGGTCTCTGACGCGCCGTGCCGGTCACGCGCCGTCGCGCGCGACACCGGCACCGAAATACTTGACGAGCAGCGGTGCGGTGAGCTCGAAGCGGCTCGCCGAAAAAGTCGCGGTGAAGCACACATCGGCCGGCTTGCCGGGATTGGCCAGCAACGTCACGAACAGCCAGCCGTCGACGGGTTTGCGCCACAGCACGATGGCATCGGGCAGCAGGCCGTCGCGGTCGAGGATCGGGTAGCGACGCGTCAGCGCCGACGCGACCGCCGCAGCGTCGACGGCCTCGAGCCAGACGCGCCGATCGTCAGGGCGAAATGTGATCGGTGTTCCGCCGACGCAGCTTTCGATCGTCGCCGCGCGGCCGCCTGGCAAAGGACGTGTTTCCTCGCGCGCGTCGACGCCGCCCGTCGCCACGGCGACAAGCAGGGACAACGCACAGAACGAGCGGCAGGCCATGTGGGATCGAACTCTCGGCGGCGATCGGTTGCGAGGCTTGTGCGTCGATTCTGCGCCGACACTATCGAGCCGTCGATGTGGAATTGATCGATGGTCTTCGCGGTTACCTGTCTTAAATGGAGCGGTACCTCGCGGCCCGTCCCTCGACCGGCGTGCCGAAGGCAAAAGATGTCGCCTGCTAGCATCGACTCGATGTCCAAAGCGCTCATCATCGCGACCCGCGAAAGCCGGCTCGCCCTCTGGCAGGCCGAGCACGTCAAGGCGCTGTTGGAGGCGCAAGGCGCGACTGTCGAACTGCTGCCGATGACGACCCAGGGCGACCGCGTGCTCGACCGTTCGCTGTCCAAGGTCGGCGGCAAGGGGCTGTTCGTCAAGGAACTCGAGAACGCGCTCGAAGCGGGCCGCGCCGACCTGGCCGTCCACTCGCTGAAGGACGTGCCGATGGTGCTGCCGCCAGGCTTCGAGCTCGCCGCCGTGCTGACGCGTGAGGATGCGCGCGACGCCTTCGTCTCGAACCGCTATGCGTCGATCCAGGCGCTGCCCCACTGTGCCGTGGTCGGCACCTCGAGCCTGCGCCGAGTCGTCCAGCTGCGGGCACTGCGCCCGGACCTGCGCGTCGAGCCGCTGCGCGGCAACCTCGACACGCGACTTCGCAAGCTTGACGAAGGGCTGTATGACGCGATCGTGCTGGCGGCGGCCGGGCTGATCCGGCTCGGCGCGGCCGATCGCATCCGCGCGCTGTTCGAAACGCACAGCATGTTGCCCTGTGCCGGGCAAGGCGCGCTCGGAATCGAGATTCGAAGCGGCGCCACGGGCCTGAGCGAACGGCTGGCTGCGCTCGCCGACGCGCCGACTGCGCTGGCGACGCAGGCCGAGCGCGCCGTGTCGCGCGCACTCGGGGGCAGTTGCAGCACGCCGTTGGCCGCGTTCGCGATTTGGGAGGGCGAATCGCTTTTGCTGCGCGCGTCGCTTGGCCACCCGACCGCGACCGATGCGGCGCTGCTGAGGGCCGAGGCTCGAGACCGCATCGCGACGGCCGAAGATGCCGAGGCCTTGGGCCAGCGTGCCGCTGGCGCCCTCCGCCAGCAGGGTGCGACGGCTTATCTCGACGCCGCGGCCGACTGACGGGTGGCGATGCGGGTCATCGTCACACGGCCGCATGCACAAGCGGGCGAGTGGGTCGAAGCCCTGCGCGCGCGTGGGCTCGAGGCGATCGCGCTGCCGCTGATCGAGATCGTGGCACCCGCCGACTTGCAGCTTGTGGCCGACAGCTTTGCAAGTCTTGCGGACCGCCGTCTCGTCGTGTTCGTCAGCCCGAACGCCGTGCTGCAGTTCTTCGCGCGAGCGCCCGCCGGATGGTGCTGGCCGGCGCTGACCCGGGCCGCATCGCCGGGGCCAGGAACGACGCGGTCGCTGGTCGCCGTCGGCGTACCGGCAGAGCTCATCGATGCGCCCGCTGCCGACGCCCCGCAGTTCGATTCGGAAGCGCTGTGGCAGACCTTGCAGTCGCGGGATTGGCACGGCGCGCGGGTGCTTCTGGTGCGTGGACCACAAGGCCGCGACTGGCTTGCGGCGCGGCTCGCCGAGCAGGGTGCCGTCGTCGACACGCTGATCGCTTACGAGCGCAGGCCGCCGCGACTCGACCCGGCTGCGCGCGAGCTGCTCGAGGAGACGCTGGCCGAGCCGCGCGGCCACCTGTGGCTCTTCAGCAGCTCGGAGGCGATCGACCATCTCCAGGCGCTGATGCGTGAGCTCGGCGCTGTCCATGATCCGACCTGGCGCACATCGCACGCGCTTGCGACCCATCCGCGGATCGCGCGGCGCGCACGCGAGGCCGGCTTTGGAGCCGTTCTCGAGAGTCGGCCGACCGAGGAAGCCGTGGTCGCCTGCATACAATCGATTCGACCGTGAATGATGCTGCGACGCCCGCCACCGACCCGTCGACGCCCGTCGTCATGCCGGTGACCGCGGGCTCCGGCACGGCGTTTCGCGGTGCACGTCTGCGCAGGGCCTGGTTGATCGCCGGCGTGGCGCTGGTCCTGGCGGTTCTCGGCGTCGGCCTGGCATGGCGCGCAGACCAGCGCGTGCGGAATGTCGAGCAGGAGCTCGTGCGCCGCCAGCAAGAGAGCGCAGGCCAGGCATCGGAAGCGCGCCTGTTCGCGAAGCAGGCGCAGGACAGTGCTCGCGACGCGGCCGCGAAGGTGGCACTGCTCGAAGCGCGCGTCGCCGAGGGTGCCCTGCAGCGAAGCCAGCTCGAGGAGCTGATGACCTCGCTGTCACGCTCGCGTGACGAAAACCTGCTCGTCGACATCGAGGCCGCGATTCGCGTCGCGGGTCAGCAGACCGCGATCACCGGCAGCGCCGAGCCATTGGTCGCCGCGTTGAAGCAGAGCGAGGAGCGTCTCGCCCGCTACAACCAGGCGCGCCTCGAAGGCGTGCGGCGCGCGATCGCGCGCGACCTCGACCGCGTGCGCGCCGCGAGCGTCGCCGACATCTCGACCTTGACGATCAAGCTCGACGAGGCGATCCGCATGGTCGACGAGCTTGCGTTGCCGGGTAGTGCGCTTACGCGCTCCGAAGCCAGTCGGACGCCGGCGAGCGCGTCGCTTGCATCGCGCGGATCGGTGTCGGCCGGCGCCGCGTCGTCGCCGTTGCCCCGTTGGGGAATGAGCGTGCAGGAGACCGCGACCCAGGTGTTGGCGCGCGCCTGGGACGAGGTTCGCTCGCTGGTGCGCGTGACCCGCATCGATCATCCCGATGCGGTGCTGCTCGCGCCCGAACAGGCCTTCTTCGTGAAGGAGAATCTGAAGCTGCGCCTGCTGAATGCGCGGCTCGCGCTGCTGAGCCGCCAGTTCGACACAGCACAGAGCGACCTGCAGGTCGCGCAGGCATCGCTCGACCGCTATTTCGACCGCACTTCCAGGCGCACCGCGCTGGCCGTCGAACTGATCCGTCAGGTCGCGGGCCAAGCCAAGCAGGGCGGCGTGCCGAGGCCCGACGAGACGCTCGCGGCAGTCACCGCGGCCGCTGCCGGGCGCTAGTCCAGTGAAACAGAGGAATCGGCTGTGCGTGAACGTCTGAAAGGGGCGCAATCTAGGCGCGAAGCCGCCGATGTG
>Ga0207701_10004403_pt1 | contig 14306 bp, 11 predicted proteins | sample KBSSwiSSwithPhiX_FD_184294 | JGI IMG/M metagenome (GOLD analysis project Ga0207701, IMG submission 184294) | Switchgrass rhizosphere bulk soil microbial communities from Kellogg Biological Station, Michigan, USA, with PhiX - S5 (SPAdes) (version 2) | ecosystem: Environmental > Terrestrial >... | reverse complement strand
GTAATTGAGGGCCGTCAGGTTCCACCAGCTGTCGTCGCCGCTGGTCAGTTTCACCACGCCCGACATCAGCATTAGTTTGAACAAAAGAAGCTTGAGCAAAAACAAACCCACACGCGAAACCGATGCTGCAGCGGGCGCCGGCGATCGTGCCCACAATAGCAACTCCCCTGGCCACAACCGCCAGGGTGCCAGAAAGATCGATAAGAACCCAGCCTCCAGCAAAAGCACGTCCCATTGAAAATTGAAAAAGACTTGTCCTGCGACTGTGAGCGACAAGTACAAAACGAAAAGAATAACGAGTGAAACCGCCGGAGCGATTCCAACAATCAAGAGCAGCGAACAAAGAACGCCGCTGCCGCAAAGAAAATGAAGAAATGCATCGCTCGAGTTAAACCAGCAGAGTGTCGGCAACAGTCCGTAGGCATCTGGTCCGACTTGCGCCCGAATTGCCGACAGGTATTGATTCCCGGGCGACACCCCGTTGCTGCCGACAAGTCCGTCTACTTGGACCCAAAGCGACACGAAAGCGATTAAATAGCTCGCGCCGAGTGCTCGCAAGAACCAGCGCTGCGCCCAAACATAGGTGGACCGGCGTACGTCTTTGCCCCACAACAATCGCGTAACCGCTGACGCAAATTTTCGGTGGCGAGCGACGAAACCGTAGCCGGTTTCAGAAACAGCCGCGAACGCAGGGACATGATCGTAGCTCCACGACAGCCATTTTCGCGAACGCCGATACGCTAATGAGCGATACACCGCTTGCGCTGCAAAGGCCGCTGTGCCGTCGGGTTGGATTAACACCAGTGAGCGGTTGAATTTATCCGCCGGAATTTCAGGAAAACGATCAGCGACTGTTTGATAGGTGATGTAATCGACTTTCCCCACGGTTGTTTCGCGCCAGCGCTCGATCCATAACCTGCAAAAATCACAGTCGCCGTCCCAGATCAGCAGAGGCCTTGGCGGAGGATTGGAAACGCCAAGATGCGACTTGTTAGGCATCAACGTCGAACGTCCAACGTCCAACGCTCAACGTCCAATTCAGAATTTGCATTGGCGATTGAATATTGGACGTTTTCTCGGTAGTTAAACGCCGCCCAGACCCGCGCAACGGAACATAGACCTCCCGGTGTGTGCCGCGCCATCAGGTTTGCAACTATATGAGATGGTACCTGAGAGAAGCTCATCTCCGCGCACAGGCCACAGGCCTATGTTTCAGAAAATTCAGCCCACACAGGCGCATGATCGGAAGGGTCTTTTCCCGCGCGCATTTCTCGATCGATTCCAGATCCGATGCATTTTTTCGCCAGCGATTCACTTGTCAGAACAGCATCTATACGCAGGCCGCAATTCTTCTCGAAAGCGCGCATTTGATAATCCCACCAACTGAATAACTGCCCTTCCTTGTGATAAATTCGGAGCGTGTCGTGCAAGCCGAGGCTGCACAAATCACGAAAAGCGGCGCGTTCGCCGTTTGAGGCCATGATGGCCCCGCGCCAAAGATCGGCGTCGTAAATATCGATATCCTCGGGCGCGACATTGAAATCACCACACACGACGAGCTCGGGAGATTTTTCCTTGGCAAGGCACGCCCGGAGCCGCCGATACCACTGCAGTTTATATTCATATGCCGGGGAGCCAACCGCTTGTCCGTTGGGGGCATAAATTGAGAATACGCGCAGCTGACCAGCGGTTGCTGCGATCACGCGCGCCTGGGGATCGACTACCTCGTCACAGAGCGACGGCCGAATGTCGTGCAGATCATTCTTCGCGAGAATCGCTACGCCGTTGTACGATTTCTCTCCGTGATACGCCGAGCGGTAACCTGCCGCTTGCAAGGCGAGCGCCGGAAATTGTTCGTCCGGGCATTTGGTTTCCTGCAAACAGACAATGTCCGGTTGTGTTGCCTCGAGCCACGCAAACAGACGATCCTGCCGTTTGCGCAACGAATTAATGTTCCAAGAGGAAACGCGCATGAATGACAACGTGATCAGTGAAGTGTGATCGGTGAACAGTTCAAATTCGGGCGTGCGTCAGCCTTGCCTCAGTGATCACCGATCACAAATGTACCTCCGTGCCCGGAGTGGGTACGATCACTTCGGAGCCGGAAAGTTCGTTCGATAGTGTGGTGCGCATCCACTCGACTGCCGGAGGATCACCGTGGACAAGAAGAATTTTTTTCGGCGAAATCCTTTTAGCATAATCGATGAGCGACTCGCGTGTGCCGTGTGCGCTGAACTGGAACTGCTCAATGTTGCAGCCGATGCGCTGCGGTGGTTTGTGGGGGTCGAGCGCCACTTCGCCGCCTTGTCCCGTCTCTCGGAGAAGGCCAGCTGGCGAGTCTGGGTTGGCATAGCCAACAAAAAAAATTGAGTGCTGCGGATTCTCGATAATCCGCCGCGCAAAAACGTTCGATAGCGTTTTGGGAATCATCATTCCGCTGGAAAGAACGTATACGCGGCCGCCCCGCACTGCGGTATCGCGCACGGTTTCATCATTGAGAACAAACGGCGCTACTTCCCTCATAAGTTTCAGGCGCGGCAATTGCCGCCGGGTCATGTGCGTACGGCGATCATAGATGTCTGTGAATTTCGAACTGAGACCGCCAATATAAATTGGAAATTCTGGCAGGAGGCGCTGCCGTCGAAACTTGTAGAGCATTGCGAGGAGTTCTTGTGTTTTGCCTAGCGCGAACACCGGGATCAGCACGCATGCCTCTCGCTCGAAAGCGGCTGCAAGCGCTTTTGCCAGGCGTTGTTCTTCACCAGCGCGCGTCCAGCCCTCAGGTTTCGCGTGATCGCCGCGAGTGCATTCCATGATTAGCACATCGATTTTTTCCTCGGGGAAAATGGCCGTCTGCATGATGGTTTGATCGTCGAAATTGACATCGCCGGTATAAAAAACAGTTTGGCCTTCGCCACGCAGCAGAGCTCCGGTCGAACCGAGCACGTGCCCTGCATCAAAAAACTCGAATGTTAACGTATCCTTTTCGCGCTGGGCTGCCCTTTCTCCGGCAATAGAGATCCGCTGTCGCAACGGACACCAACGCCAGCGTTGCGATGCCCGATCGATTTCACGATGCGTGAAAAGTGGATACGACATCTCTCCAATTTCTTCGCGTTGCCGCGTCATCACATTCACTGAATTGTGCAAAAGGACGCTGCCGACATCGGCTGTAGCCTCCGTCATAAAAATCCGCGCACTCGGGAAGCGTCGGATGCCCACAGGCAAGGTACCGATGTGGTCCTGATGCGCGTGCGAAACCAGAATCGCCTCAACTTCGCGATCGCCGATTGCTTTAAAATTAGGCAGCGCATCCTCTCCGGTATTTTTCGGGTGCATTCCGCAATCCAGCAGCAGGCGGTGTCGGCCAATCTCAAGATAGTACGAATTCGCGCCGATCTCCGTGCGTCGTGCGAGGTTTATGAATTTCAAATGCAACTCCAATGATGTCCTGGGGGCCTTCCTATCAGAGCGGTTATTGTCTGAACAGCCGGTTTCGCGGTCGGTCTAAACTGGTCATTATGGAAGGAGAAACTAATGGCGACCGCGATCCAAACACGCATCTGGAGCAGGATATCTGCATCCACATTTTTACCGTCTCTTCGGCCATGGTGGGCGTTTGTTTGACTGTCATCGGACTGATTCGAGTGGTGATTACACTTGGACGTGCGGACACGCTGGCGGACGACTTTCTGGCCGGAGACTCACTACTGTTCCTGGTCTCCTGCCTGCTGTCTTACTGGGCCCTGCGGTCCCGATCGGCGCACCGAATGCATCGTCTGGAAAGGGTCGCCGACACGATATTTATCATTGCGATGATCGGAATGGTGATCATTTGTGCGTTGATCACTTACAACATATCTGTTCCGCCCTGACCAGGCCAGAGCTAAAGCAGCTCTTGGAAAATCCGCAGCCAATTCCTCTGCAGAATTTTTTCGACATCAGCGTCGCTGAATCCGCGTTCGATCAATCTGCGGGTGAGATTGCGCGCGTGAGAATGGTTCCTCAGATCGGGAACGAAGTGCGGCTCTGTGAATTTTGCCGCAAGCTCCTTTTGCCGCGACTCCGGCCATTGTCGGTAAATGAACTCAAAGAAATCGAAGCCGATCCCTACGCTGTCGATGCTGCTCAAATTCGCGAGGTATTCGATGTGATCGACGTAACGATCCAGAGTGCTTTCTTCTGCTCGCGGGCTCACCAGAATGGAGTTGGCGCCGATCACTCCGCGGCGTTCACCGATCATCTTGATCTGTTCATCACTGATGTTGCGTTCGATGTTGTAGTATCGGCGAACATTCGTGTGTGACACGATTGGCGGCTTTGTTGTAATCGAGAGAATCTCTTCAAATCCGGCTGGATTGATGTGCGCAAGATCAATGATTACACCGAGCGCCTCGCATTGCTGGACCACTTCGCGACCGAACGCAGTCAAACCCTCAGTCGATGAGCCGGTCGCTTCGAACACTCCGCCGTGACCCGCTGCATTGGTTCGCGCATGTGTTAGCCCGATCGAGCGTACACCGAGTTCGTAAAACACCCGCAATTGATTTAAATCAGTACCCAACGGCTCGACACCCTCCATCGTGATGAGAAAAGCAATCTTGCCCGTTGCTCCCGCCTCCTGAATTTCGCGATAAGTTTTGCAAATCGCGAACCGCTGCGACGCTGCTGTTTCGGCGTATAGCCGTGCGATTTGATCGAGGGCGACGCGCAAACCATTCTGGGGCAAGTATCGATCCTCGATATAAATCGCCGCGCCAAGAACAGAAATATTCCCCGCTTGAAATTCAGGCAAAAATTCGGTTTCAAGAACATCTCTACGCCCTCGTTTTTCGTACAAATCCATCGGCAGATCGAAGTGCATATCGATGATCCCGCCCGTTTGCAGCCGCTCGATCTGGCGTTCAATGGATTCGTTCATCTTGTAGCGGCGCTCCATGAGCACCGAATTCTTTAAAGCAAACCTCAGAATCCGGAGATGTCACGCCGAGCAGTGAAGCCAATCAGATTGTAGAGACGTTTGTGTCGAACGCTTGCTCGATGAAAAAAACTGAAATCTGAAGATTTTTTGTAACTTCGGCTCCCATTTCGCGAAGAAGAATGATGGAGAGGCAGCCGAGTACTATTTGACGATAGATAGATCGTGCGGAAACGGGGCCTCGGTGAGCGACCGCGGTCCCGAGCCCAACTTATTCTTTAGCCGTGAACATGCCGGGCGCCTACATAGCGTAATACCCGCGGCATTTTACGACCAGGTAATCAGGCGCAGCTCGTGCGCTTGCATCAGGCAGGGATGCGTGGGGACCACGCGAACGCTAAACCCGTAGGTGCCGCTTTCAGTTGCCGGAACGCTGCCTTGGTAAACGTAATTGCCATTCCCGGCTTGGCTGCTTTCATTTAGCACCGTAGCGATGGGATTATGAAGGTCGCCGTTGTCTACTTCGCCGTGATATGCTTCAACGCGCACGTGTTGCGGATCGACGCCGCCCAGATGCACGCGCGCACTGATCTGCAAGGATTCGCCGACTGAAATGCTCTGCCGGTCTTTGTTCACTACCTGCACGTCAGACACTTGCACTTGTGGCCAATCTTTGCGCATCTGTGTTTTCCATTGGCTCAGGTGCTTCGCTGCGCCACAACCGTCACGGGAAAAGTTTTCGTACGCCTGAGCGGCGGGAATATAAAGTTGCTCGGTATATTCCTTCACCATCCGTTGCGTATTAAATGCAGGCGTGACGCTGCGAATTGATTCCCGCATCAATTGCAACCAGGCGAGGGGAAGTTTGCCGTCCGGCTTCGCGTAATACAGCGGAGCGATTTGATTTTCGAGCAACTGGTAGAGACTGCTCGCGTCCACTTCGTTCTGAAATTCCGTTGTGCCATCATCTATTTCAGCGCCAATTGCCCAACCGTTGCTACCGTTGAAGCTTTCGCGCCACCAGCCGTCGAGCACGCTGAGGTTGATGCCGCCGTTGGGCGCCGCTTTCATTCCGCTGGTGCCGCTTGCTTCCAATGGACGCAGCGGATGGTTCAGCCAAAGATCGACTCCCTGCACGAGGCGGCGCGCGATGTAGCTGTCATAGTCCTCCACGAAAATGACGCGAGTTTCCAGACCTGGTTCGCGGCTGAACTTGTAAACCTCCTGAATAAGCGCTTTGCCTGCTTCATCGCGTGGATGCGCTTTGCCTGCAAAGATGAATTGTACTGGGCGCGTCGCATCGTTCACCAAACGTTTGAGTCGTTCCTTATCGCTAAACAAAAGTGCGCCGCGCTTGTAGGTCGCGAACCGCCGCGCGAAACCGATGGTCAAAATTTCGGGATCAAGAATGCGATTAACTCTGCGAATTGACTCCGGCGATTCCCCGAGTCGTTCACGGCGCTGCCGCTCGCGGTCGCGAACAAAGTCGATAAGCCGGCGTTTGAGTTGTTGATGCGTCTCCCACAACTGCGCGTCAGGAATGTCGATGACGCCCCGCCAAAAGTCAGGTTCGGTGAGGTGCTCCTCCCAATCGCCGAGATGCTTGCGATAAAGTGCCGCAAACTCGGGCGCCATCCAGGTCTTGGTATGTACGCCATTTGTGATACTGCTGATCGGCACCTCATGCGTCGGAACGCCCGACCAAACGTCTTTCCACAGGGATCGGCTCACTTCGCCGTGCAATTTGCTGACGCCATTCGCGTGCCGGCTGAGGCGTAACGCCAGGACAGTCATACTGAACGGCTCGTCAGGGTTGAGACGCGTGTGACCAAATGAGAACAGCTCCTCGAATGAAACGTTTAATTCCTTTGCGAATTTCCCGAAATATTTTTGCATCATCTCTCGGGAGAAGGAGTCGTTGCCGGCAGGAACTGGAGTGTGCGTGCTAAAGACATTGGCCGCCGCAACAACTTGTAGTGCCGAATAAAAATCTAGCTTCTTTTCGACCACGTTCAGACGGATCCGCTCGAACGCGAGAAAGGCCGAGTGTCCCTCGTTCATATGAAACACGTCCGGCTGGATCCCCAGCGCGGTAAGCGCTTTCACGCCGCCGATCCCGAGCATGATTTCCTGGCGCATGCGCATCTCGAGATCACCGCCGTAAAGCTCAGCGGTGATTCGCCGGTCCTCGACGCTGTTCTCAGGAATGTCGGTGTCGAGCAGATAGACGTTCACGCGTCCGACACGCAATTCCCAAAGCCTGGCGAAAACTTCCCGCTCCAGAATCGGCACTGAAATGAGAAGCTTCATTTCGCCACGGCGAGCTTCGCGGATTGGCAGGTGGTAAAAGTTTTGGTTCAGATTAATTGCCGCCTGAACGCCGTCTTTATCGATTTGCTGCCGGAAATATCCGTGGCGATAGAGAAGACCAATCGCAACAAAATTCAGATCAAGATCGCTCGCCGATTTGCAATGATCACCGGCCAGAATGCCGAGGCCTCCGGAGTAATTTGGAATTGATTCATGAAAACCGAACTCGGCAGAAAAATAGGCGATCGGATTTTTGATTGCGCCAGGAGGGCCGGTCTTTCCGTACGTGTCCCGGCGGCCGAGATACTTCTCGAAATTCTGGAAAACTTGTTTGAGCTCCCGCAAAAAATTCTTGTCCTGTGCAAGCTCTTCGAGACGGGATTGCCGTGAAAGCTGCAGCATGCGCACCGGATTGTGATTGGTCTGATCCCAAAGCTCGGGGTCGAGTTCCCGGAACAATCGACGAGCCGCCGGTTCCCATGTCCACCAGAGATTGAAACTCAGTTCTCGTAGCGGCTCCAACGTTGCCGGCAGAATTGGCGTCACGTTATAAGTTTGGAAAGTCGGCATGTGAACAACTGGACAGGCAAACAGCGGCACGTAATCAATCTCGATCGGCTCTCCGGGTCAAGAAAACGCGTTGGACCTTTGCTCCCCGGGCAGCAGTGGCTGCGAGCCCGAACGACGACGCTCTCGTCACTCCGAGCTTCTCGCAACGCTTGGCGTGAGAATTAGCCCAAGAAAAAATCCGGCAACCAATCCGCACATATGCGCGGCCATGCTGACCTGCGGTGTGGAAACATCGAATGCGATCTGAATCACGATGATCAACCCGATGTTTGCGAGCCGCTGTTTCGCCAATGGCGCGTGATGATGTCTCAACAAAAATCCCGCCCACGCGCCGACCACGCCCATGATGCAGCCCGAGGCGCCTATGAGTTCGCCGATCTGAACTAGCCCGATCTCGGTCAAAACAACCACCCCCGCGCTAGAGGCAAGCCCGGAAACCAGATAGCATGCAAGGAATCGGATTGTGCCGATCGAGCGTTCGAGTGGCGGACCGAGAACGTAAAGAGCGAAAAGATTGAATGCGAGATGCAAAAAACCGGCATGCAAAAAAAGCGCACTGAACAGGCGCCAGTATTCCCGTTGAACAACAATCATGTCCGGTTCGACCGCCCCGATCCGATGCAGAACTCTTGGATCGCTCGAGTCGCCAACATAAATCTCGAGCAGGAACGCGAGCAGATTGGCAACAATTAGGACGAGCACCGCCGGTGCGCTCCGGAGCTGAGTGTGCCGAGTCGAACGGGGAACATTCTGATCGCTGGGATTCAAACTAAACGCACTTGAACGTGGAGCGTTAGATTTCAATTGGCGAAATAACCGGACTTGCTCGCGCAGTTCGGCGGACGGATGCAAAATCTGGAGAGCCGCACCAAGTCTTCCGGCCGACTCGTAATCTCCTTGCGCGGCGAGTTGGGTTATTTTCCTTAATCCGATCGCCGGTAGAAACAGCAGAAAGAACCATGCTCCACCCCCGACATATCCGCTGACATGACGCCACAGAAGCCATGCGACAGCGGTAACTGCCAGCACAACAAGCGCGGCGACGCACCAGCCGTGATAGGGCGCGCTGGGCCGCCACCCACGAGCCAAGACGAGCAGCGGCGAAACGAGCGCGACAAAAAGGAGGATGTGATTGAGATTCAACGTGAAGCTAAAACAGTTACAAAAGTTACATTGTTACATGGTTTGCCGCTCCAAATGTTGTAACCTTTTTTACTTTTGTAACTCTTTGTAACGGTTTCTAACGTTTAGCATGACCATCACTGTCACTGATTATCTCGATGTCATTTCAAGCTGGTGTTTCTGGTCCGAGCCGACATGGGCGGAATTGAAAAGGCGCTATGACGGGCGGGTTCAGTTTCAGTGGAAAATCGCACTGATGGATCCCACTGGTTTGCCAACTTCACGCGAGCAGGAGCAATGGTTCTATCGACGGAGCGGAATGATGATGCATTCGGCGTTCATGCTCAGCACAGAGTGGTATGATCCAAATCTTCCAGAATGGCTCGCGCCGAATTGTGTGGCCGAAGCGGCAAAGGATTTTGGTTTCACTGACGATCGCGTCCGGCTCGCGCTTGCTCGAGCCGCGCTGCGCGAAGGCAAAAATATAGGTGATTGGAATATCGCCGCTGAAATCGGGGCAGAAACTGCCGGTATCGAAGCCGGCAAATTGCTCGAACGCGCGAAATCGCCGGCGATCGAGAAGCGTGTTCGAGCATCGACGGCCGAATTTCGCGCTTTACAGATCACGCAACGACCCGCCTTCGTGATCGATACCGAGATCGGGGACCGCGCTATTTTTTCTGGAGTAGTCAAACTCGAGCCATTGGGAGCAACAATCGATTCAATGCTAGAGGATGCGGCTGCGTACGCGGCGCACAAGGCGCACTTTGGCGACCCGCCGGCAAAGTGATCTGCCGGGGACTGACACCTGATCGTTACGAGTTTGACCTTGCCAGCACGAAATTGTTGCCTACAACTTCTCTTCGGCTTGCGAAGTTTAATGCGAGCACTTCGTTGCGGTGAATCGCAGCCGTGGCGAAGAATGAGTGGCCCGGCGTTTGCGAATGCTGACGCTGGAAATTGCGATGAATGGAATACGGCGGCGCGGTGCACTCCCGATCTGCCGTTGAGGAGATTAATCTAACCTGCAACCACAAATTCGTGTAAACGGCCGGATTCGCGCTCGCGAAGTCCGGGTCATTTTGGCGTCGAGCGGCGAACAGCTCGGCGTGATGCGCTTAACCGACGCTTTACGTAAAGCTCAAACTCTCGGGCTTGATTTGGTGGAAGTTGCGCCCATGGCCAGTCCGCCGGTGTGCAAGATTGTCGATTTCGGAAAGTTCCGATATGACATTTCCAAACACTCGAAGGATAAAAAGCCGGCCAGTTCGAAACTGAAGGAAATCAAGTTCCGCGTTAACATCGACGAGCATGATTATGTGACGAAGGTCCGGCACGCCGAAGAATTCCTGGACCGCGGGAACAAGGTACGTGTTCAGCTGCAATTTCGCGGCCGCGAAATGGCGCACCAGGAGCTTGGGACTCGCTTGGTGGAGAAAGTTCGCGACGATCTATCCAGCATGTCGCAGGTGGAAACCGAGCCGAAGATCGCCGGCCGCAATATCACCATGACGCTGGCGCCTTTGCCAGCGAACCGCCGGAAACGAAAATTCACAGCGGCGAGAGCGATTGAGGAAACCGAAGAAGCTGCTGCGTTGACCGGGACGTAATCGCGAGAAACCGCGAAATGCGGCGGTCAGCGCCGCACTGAAAAACGTAGCCGTTTTTAGGGCTTCTTTTTCTTGGCTGGTGACTGGGTAGGCGCAGCCGTGGGCGATCGCGGTGGAGGAGTAAGCGGCGTTCTTTCGGCAATCTTCTGGTCGAGCCGTTGCTTGCGTGCCTTTGCGTCCTGATTATTGGGATCCTGCTTCAAAATCTTTTCATTGTCGGCCATCGAGTTTTGAAGATCGTTTTTTAGCTCGTAGATGTACGCGCGGTAACTGAGGTACTTAATCTCGTTCGGCTTCTCCTTGATAAGCTCAGAGTAGTCAGCGAGAGCTTTATCATAGTCCTGTATCTTCATTTCTACTGCAGCGCGTTGCTCATGAATGCGCGCCGCCTGTTGCGGAGTGAGTTTAAGCGCTTCGTCGTAGTCGTTGATGGCGTCCCCATATCTCTGGTCTTTGGCCGCAGCGTATGCGCGTTGTTGATAAACCGCTGAGAGCTCGTCGCCATACTTTTTGTCCATGCCAGCGGCTTTCTTAAGGAGGTCAACCGCTTTGTCGAAATCCTGATCCTTAGCGGCCTTGGCGCCTTCTACGGCCAGTTTGTTCGCTTCAGGATTCTTCTTTTCCGCCCCCTGGCATAGCTGTGAAGTACATAGGGTTAAAGCCGCGACCAAAGTAAAAGCAAATGATCTGTTCATAGATTTTTGTTAGACGTTGATACTCTTTAGACAATTCGAACCCAGAAATGTGAATAGTTGGCTGTAAGTTCAACAGTTTCAAGTCTGTTCCGTCGATTGCGTGTTTTCGATATCGCCCTTTGGTTCCGGTTCTGATGGGACCGATGCAGTTGGCCCGGGCTCATCGACCCGCGTAATACCCAACGCACGACCGGTCGTCTCATCAATTTTGACGAGGGCGCCGCGCAGACGTACTTCGCCGCTCGCTACAGGAAACGATGACGGCAGATTCGAGATAAACCGATTCATAATCGGATCGACGGCACGTCCGAGGATCGAATTCACAGGACCGCACATCCCTGCGTCGCATAAGAAAGCCGTGCCGCCGGGGAAGATTTGCTCATCGGCTGTCTGAACGTGAGTATGTGTGCCGATGACAGCGGACACTTTGCCGTCTAGAAATCGGCCCAGTGCAATTTTCTCGCTGGTAGTTTCGGCGTGAGCGTCGACGATGATGCTGAGCGTTTCGTTGCGCATTTTCTCGACTGCAGCTTCGACAGCACGAAACGGGTTGTCCAAAATTGGCTGCATAAATGTGCGTCCCTGGACGTTGATGACGCCGACTTTCCCCATGGCCGTTTCGAGAATGATCGATCCGCTACCAGGCGTGCCGTCAGGATAATTCACCGGGCGCAACAAACGCGGTTCAGTATCGATGAACGAAAGAATCTCTTTCTGGTCCCAGATATGGTCGCCGCTTGTGATAACCGAAACTCCGGCGCGCAAAAGATCGATGGTGATTTTGCCCGTAATACCGCGACCGCCAGCAGCGTTCTCGCCATTGACGATCACAAAATCCAACGCGTGCTTCGACTTTAGGTCCGGCAATCGGGCCACCACGGCGGTGCGGCCTGGTTGCCCAACGATATCGCCAAGGAAAAGAACGGTTAACATGAAAGGCGTCTTTCGTTGAATCGTTACATAGTTACATCCGATTTGCGATTTAATGATTTAAGCGTTCACCGATCCGCCGCGGCAAAGCGATTCGGCGGGGGTGCCATAGCATGGCGAAGACGGTTAATTCGAGCTTCGTCGTTCTTATCCACGGCGATTTTTGCAACAACTCTCGAGGCCACTGACAATGTTAGCGTCCTTGGGAACAAGCCGCGTTGGGATGTTCTCGAACATTACCAGCAGACAATCACGCGTGATGAGTTTGCGCACCTGATTGATGATGTCTACGCCACGCACGGGTTCGCGCCCGATTTAATCGAAATCAAAGACGACACAGCGCGGATTCTCACGAACCGCGATGCGCAGCAGTTTTTTACTTTACGGTTTGCCAGTACCACGGAAGAGCAGAAAAGCGTGCCGCGACTTTGGCGACCAGCGAAATCTTTACCTTCGGCGGGACCAGACAAGCCGCTCTCAGGTTTAAAGATCGCGCTGGACCCTGGTCATCTCGGTGGGAAATGGGCGAAGATGGAGGAGCGTTGGTTTCGGGTCGGAGACAACAAACCGGTTCAGGAAGGCGATCTTACTTTGTGCGTAGCGCGACTGTTGGCAGCGCGATTGCGTCAACTCGGAGCAAAAGTTTCCTTCGTGCGGAATGACGATGAACCGACCACGGCCAAGCGCGCGGACGATTTTCGGAACCTCGCCAAAAAAATTCTGATCAAGAATGGCGTTCCACAGCCGCGCGCTGATGTTCTTGACCCGACTGATTCGGGCAAAGAGCAGACGATCCGTTGGCAAAGCGAAATCTTGTTCTACCGCTACAGTGAAATTCGACGCCGTGCAGCGCTCATGAATTTCAAACTCCATCCCGATCTTGTCATTTGTTTGCATTTCAACGCTGAAGGTTGGGGGGACCCAACTAACCCGACGCTGACAGACACGAATCATCTTCATCTGCTGGTGAACGGATCGTTCTTAGCGGAGGAACTGGAATTCGATGATGAACGTTTCGAAATGATCCGGCGGCTTCTGAGTCGCGCCTACGACGAGGAGTTGCCGCTCGCCGACACGATTGCCCTTGCGATGGCTCGCGAGACCGGATTGCCGCCGTACGCGTATCCGACCACTAATAGCACGACCAAAGTCGGAGCCAGCGGTTACGTATATGCCCGCAATCTGCTCGCCACGCGTCTTTACCGCTGCCCAGTCGTGTACTGCGAACCGTACGTCATGAACAGCAATGACGTTTTCGCCCGTATCCAGGCTGGTGACTACGAAGGAACGCGCAAAATCAACGGCGTCGAGCGCAAAAGCATCTTCCGAGAGTACGCTGACAGCCTAGCGAATGGTCTCGTGGATTATTACTCAAATGCGCGTGGTGGATCGCGGTCACCGAACCCGATGCCACAACCTGCGCCTTCGGTGAAGTAACTGTCAACGCGTTGAGGACAACGCGTTCCACCTATAGTTGCTGCACCGCTTCGCGAATGTCGTCGAGCGTTACGTTATCCGCGACGTACGCACTGCCGAGCCTGGGCGTTACCACGAACCGGATTTTTCCGTCTTCGAATTTTTTGTCGAACTTTATTGCGTCGAGAATCTTCTTACGCGGAAATTTGGGTGGCAACCGCGTTGGTAACCCGAATCGCTGAAGAAGATCAACAATTGCGGCCCGCTGATCCGCCGGCAGCCCGGCTCTTTTCACAGAGATCGCGCACGCGGCCGCAATTCCAAGGCTCACGGCCTCTCCATGCAGAAATTTCCGATAATTTCCGGCGCGCTCGATCGCGTGGCCAACTGTATGGCCGAAATTCAAAAGCGCACGCTGGCCGGTCCGGTCACGCTCGTCTTTCGCGACGATTCGGGATTTGATCTGGATATTGCGCTTGATCAGATCTTGTAGGGCAGGCGTCGCGCCTGCCTTCCTCGACTGCATTATCCGGAACATTTTCGAATCGGCGATCACAGCGTGTTTGATGATCTCGGCGAACCCCTGATTGAACTGGCGACGCGGCAACGTTTTCAAAAGATCGACGTCGTCAATCACCAGCGAGGGTTGATGGAAAGCGCCGATCAAATTTTTCCCATCGCGCGTATCAACTCCGGTCTTCCCGCCGATCGAACTGTCCACCATTGCCAAAAGCG
>Ga0207701_10004402_pt1 | contig 14312 bp, 9 predicted proteins | sample KBSSwiSSwithPhiX_FD_184294 | JGI IMG/M metagenome (GOLD analysis project Ga0207701, IMG submission 184294) | Switchgrass rhizosphere bulk soil microbial communities from Kellogg Biological Station, Michigan, USA, with PhiX - S5 (SPAdes) (version 2) | ecosystem: Environmental > Terrestrial > Soil... | reverse complement strand
TGGAGATCGAGCTGGCCGGGGAGGTCTTCCAGCGCCTGGGCGCGGCGCCCGACCTGGCCGCGCTACGCGCGCTGGACGGGCGCGCGGGGCCGGGCGCACGGGACGGGCTGTCGCCGCGCGAGCTGCAGGTGCTGCGGCTGGTCGCCGCCGGCAAGACCAACCGGGCCATCGCCAAGGAGCTCTTCTTGAGCGAGAAGACCATCGACCGGCACGTCAGCAACATCTTCAACAAGACCAACGTCGCGTCGCGCGCCGCGGCCACGGCTTACGCGTACCAGCACGGCCTGGTGTGAAAATCGGCGCTCGTGCCTTTCCTGGCCGCTGACCTGCGGGTAGACTCCCTTCCGTTCCGCACGACTGACGCTCAACGGGGAGCACCCCGGGGGAGTGCGGATCAGCGAGCCGCGCGTCTGGGCATCCCTTCCAACCCGACAGGAGGAGCCCATGACGACGACGACGACCGCGACGACCACGGCCACGCTGGATGCGTTCGACCCCGAGATCGCGCAGCTGGTGCGGTCCGAGCAAGCCTACCAGCGCGACACCATTCGCCTGATCGCCAGCGAGAACTACGTGTCCCGGAACGTGCTCCTGGCGACCGGGTCGATGTTCGCCAACAAGTACTCCGAGGGCTACCCGGGCGCGCGCTACTACCAGGGCCAGGTGAACTGCGACGCGCTGGAGAGCCTGGCCATCGCGCGGGCCAAGGAGCTGTTCGGCGCCGAGCACGCCAACGTGCAGCCCTACTCGGGATCGCCCGCCAATCTGGCGGTGTACCTGGCGTTCATCAAGCCGGGCGACACCATCCTGGGCCTGAACCTGAGCCACGGCGGCCACCTGACCCACGGCTCCAAGGCCAGCATCAGCGGCAAGTACTTCAACGCCATCCACTACAACCTGGACCCGCGCACCGGCTTGCTGGACTACGACGAGATCCGGGCGCTGGCGCTGCTGCACCGGCCCAAGATCCTGGTGGCCGGCCACTCTGCCTATTCGCGGCAGCTGGACTTCGCGCGCTTCCGCGACATCGCCGACCAGGCGGGCGCGCTGCTGTTCGTCGACATGTCTCACTTCGCCGGTCTGGTGGCAGGTGGCGTGCACGCCAACCCGGTGCCCTTCGCCGACGTGGTCAGCACCACCACCCACAAGACCCTGCGCGGGCCGCGCGGCGCCATGATCCTGTGCAAGGCGGTGCACGCCCGGGCCATCGACAAGGCGGTGTTCCCCGGGGTGCAGGGCGGCCCGCACCACCACACCACGGCCGCCATCGCGGTGGCGTTGAAAGAGGCCGCGCAACCCGCCTTTGCCAGCTATGCGCGCCAGGTGGTGGACAACGCGCGCCTGCTGGGCGCCGAGCTGGCGGCGCGTGGCTTCAACCTGATCAGCGGCGGCACCGACAATCACCTGCTGCTGATCGATCTCACCAGCAAGGACATCCCCGGCAAGCCGGCCGCGGTGGCCCTGGAACGAGCCGGCCTGGTGCTGAACTACAACACCGTGCCCGGCGAGACGCGAAAGGCGGCCGATCCCAGCGGGCTGCGCCTGGGCACCCCCGCGGTCACCAGCCGCGGTTTCGGCCTGGACGAGATGAAGCGCATCGCCGCCTGGCTGGACGAGGTGCTGCGCCATGCCAGCGACGGCGGGCGCCTGGACGGAATCGCCCACGACGTGCGCGAGCTGTGCCGCCGCTTCCCGGTCCCGGGCTTGGACGATTGATTGAACCGGCGATCCCTCTTCGGGGGGACGCCCTGCGCGCGCGAGAAAACCGCGCCTGCGGTAGTCTGGGCGCGTGAGAATCGGTCGGCCGGCTCTCTGGCTCGGGTTGTTCCTGGCCGCGCCCGCGTGCGCCGGCGGCGGCGCTGGGGGTGGGGGCGCCGTGATGATGACCGCCGACGTCGCCCCGCTGGCCGTCGACCTGCGCCGGGTGTCACTGTCGCCGGGCCTGCGCTGGATCAACGTGCCCAGCCCCGCGCCGGTGCAGCGCCGCATGGTGCTGGTGGTGCCAGAGGACATCGATCGCGGCGGGTCGCGGCCGCTGGTGATCTTTCTGCATGGCGGCTCCGGCGGCGCCAAGTTGCCCGAGCGGCTGGAGTGCCTGGTCGCGCCCGCCTTCGCGCCCGTGGCGCCGATCATCATCGCGCCCCAAGCCGAGGGCGGCGAGTGGTGGAACCCGCCCGACACCGCCTACGTCCTGGGGCTGGCCGACGCCGCCCTGCGCGACTGGCACGTCGACGCCAAGCGGGTGGTGGTGATGGGCTACAGCAACGGCGGGATCGGCACCTGGTTCTTCGCGCGCCTCTACCCCGAGCGTTTCTCGGCCGCCATCCCCATGTCGTCCAACCACGCCATCGTCGGGCAGAGCCCGCTGCCGATCCACGCGATCCACGGCAGCCACGACCGTCTGTTCGACGTCGAGAAGGTGCGCGAGCGGGTGCAGGCGCTGAAGCAGGCCGGCTTCGACGTCTCCCTGGACGTGCGCGAGGGCGGGCAGCACGAAGACGCCTGCGGCTACGAGCGCCAGCTGGAGGTAGCCGTGGCCTGGCTGCAGAGCAGCGTCTGGAAGCGGCCCGCCGCCGCGGCCAAGTGAAGCGGTCCCCGCGCAGCGGGGACCGCCGGTCGCCATCAGGAACGCGCTGTCAGCCGCCCAGGCAGCTGATCACGGCGTTGAATTGCGGGTCGCAGGTGCCGCTGATGTCGAAGGCGAAGATGTCGTCACAGGCGAAGGCGCTGGCGGCAAGGGTCGCCAGGCAGCGGTTGAAGGTGTCGAACTCGGCCTCGCACGGCGCCACGAACTGGTAGGTGTTCACGCAGTCGGCGGTGCAGTCGGACAGATTCCAGCCGCACTGGGCCTGCATCTCGGCGTTGCAGCGCTGCGCGCAGATGAAGGTGCGATCGTTGACGTTGCAGCGCGGGCTGTTCTGGTTGACCGTCAGCAGGGTGTTCGGACCGCTGGGCGCCACCAGCCGGTAGCTCAGGGTCTGGCCGGCGTTGAAGTTGATGCCGAACACGAACGGGTGGTTGCCAGGCAGGAAGTGAGTCGGGCGCAGGTTGGTGGTGTCCTGCGCGAACGAGTTGTTGTTGCCGCGCGGGATATCCAGGGAGATGCCGTTCTGGTTGTTGTACCCGAAGTACGCGCGGAAGCCGCCGCCGGTGCGCGGGGTGATGCACTCGGTGCGCGGCGCCAGCTGCGCCTGTCCGCCCTTCATGTAGGCCAGATCCATGAACGGCAAGAAGGGATCGATGCGGGTGTACAGGCTGTAGTCCTCGCAGAACAGGCCGCCGAAGTACTCGACGCCAGCGATGTAAGTCTGGCCATTCTGGGTGACCAGCAGCGGGCTGCCCGAATCGCCGAAGCAGCCGTTCGAGTTGGGCGCGCGGCCGTCGATCTTGACCACGTTGTTGCGCACCGTCGCGTTCAGCATGCCGGGGTTGGGATCCTCGGGGTGGTAGTCCGCCGCGGTGGGCGAGCCCAGGAGGCGGGTCGTGCCGGTGCGCTGGGTGCGGGCGCCGGTGGCGGTGGTGCCGCTGGTCGCGACGTTGCCGCCCCAGCCCGAGATGGTCACCTGCCGGTTGATCCAGGTGTTGTCCAGGCGGAAGCGCCCCAGCGGCAGCGGGTCGAACGGCAGGCGCCGGTCGAGGTAGATCGCGCCCAGATCGGGGTGGATCAGGGTGGGATCCCACTGCGGGTGCTGCTCGAACGATTCGGCCTGCGACCAGAACGAAGGCTGGCCAGGCGCGGGCGGCTTCAGGGTGGTGCTGCCCGGCGCGGCCGGGGTCAGCTGCGCCACGTCGACCGCGAAGTTGTCGCCGTAGTAGACGAACAGCTGATTGCCGAACACGCTCGCCAGGCAGTGCGCGGCGGTCAGCACGGTGCGCGGCGCGAAGTAGCCGCCCGAGCAGGTGCGAAACACCGGCTGTCCGTTGGCGTCGAACCCGACCATGGCATAGACCATGACCACTTCGTTGCGCCCCCCGGTGGCCGTGGGGCGAACGATCGCGCTCCTGGTCTCGCTGATGCTGGCGCTGTCGCCGTTGCTCTCGCCACACGCGCTCAGCGCGAATCCGCCCAGGCACGCGAGACCGGTGATGGTTGCCGTTGCTGTTCTCTTGTTCATACGTTCCCCCTTGTCAGCCAGTAGATGCGTCCCACCAAGGCGCGCGAAGGTAGCCGAGACCTCGACGGGCCAGCCAGCGATAATTCTGATTTCTCCATGGGCCGGTGCGCCGTGCGCGCGCGTAACAGCTAACTACCGGATCGGTCACGCGGGTGTTACGGGCACCGACGATTTTCCTGAGACCGCGGATTGATGGATGACACCATCAGATTGCCGGTCATCGGAACCCCGTTTGACGACCGGCCCACCGGGCCTGATATTGGTCACCCGCGACACCAAGCTGAGGACCCGTGTTCGACACAAAGCGATCGTCCACAACCCTCACCATCCTGGCGCTGGCGTTCTGCGCAGGTTGCACGGGGGGCGCGACCAACGCCGCCGTTCCTCCGGCGGCGCCCGGCGGCTCCGGCGCCGCCGATGCGGACAGCGTGGACGCCCTGTGCGTGGGCGACGCTCATGGATGCGCCCTGGCACGCGGCGGTCGGGTCGCTTGCTGGGGCGACAATCAGTTCCATCAGGCGTCGGCGGCCGACGATGCTCAGCTCGACGCGCCCCGCTGGGTCGGCGAGCTTGCCCCCGCCCTGCGCCTGCGCTGCGGGCCATCGGTCAGCTGCGCCCTGAGCCGTCCCGGCGAGGTCGCCTGCGTCGGCCTGCACTATCACGAGTCCACCCGGCTGTACCGGGTGCAGGGCGCGGGCGCCAACCGGGTCAAGGTCGCGCTGCCGCGCGCCGCGCGCGACTTCGTGGTCGGCGCCAGCGGAGGCTGCGCCATCCTCGACGACAGCAGCGTTTCCTGCTGGAGCGACCAGGACCCGCTGTCGCCGTTTGCGGTGCCCGGCGTGAACGACGCCGAGTCCTTCGCGGTGGCCTCGCCGCGCGCGCGGACCGTGTGCCTGACCCGCGCGCGCGCGGAGCCGATCTGTCTCGGCTTCGCCAGTCGCGACCCGGAGGCGCCGCCGCGAGGATTTCCGCTGCGGGTCACGCCGCTGCCGGCGCTGGCCGGAGCCCAGGAGCTGCTGGTCGTGGGCGATACCACCGAGCTGGTCTGCGGGCGCGGCGGACGGGCGCGGCCGGACGGCGTCGCTTGCCTGAACCTGGAGGGCCGGCCGGCCGCCGATCCGCTGACCGCCGCTCATCCCAGCGCTTTCGTCGCCACCAACGGCACGCTGTCGTGCTTTCGCGACAGCGCCGGGCTGCGCTGCACGCCAGCCAGCGACGCCCCGGGGGCGGCGCTGGCAAAGGCCCTGCCGGGTGAGGCCACGCTGCTGGCGATCTCGCCGGGGCATGGCTGCGCGGTGGTGCGCGGGCGAGTGTCCTGCTGGGGCGAGGGAACGCGGGGCCAGCTGGGCGACGGAACGCCCTACCGGCATGGCCCGGCGCCGGTTCCCGGCATCTCCGACGCCACCGCCGTGGTGGCCGGCCAGGGCGTGGCCTGCGCCGCGCGCCAGAGCGGCAAGATCACCTGCTGGGGACGCGGCTCATTCTACCTGTCGCTGGACGCCGCCGGCTTCACCGACGTGTCCACGCCGGTGCCGGTGACCGATCTGGCCATCGGCAAGCTGGGCGAGCTGTGCGGGCGCATCGGCAAGAAGCCGTCGTGCTGGGACGGCACCCAGTGGGTGCCTCGCTGGCGCATCGAGGGCAAGCCCGAGCGCGGCTTCGCGCCCGCCGGCAGCGCGCTGTCGTCGGACGGGTCGTGCGCGGTCGACCGGCGCGGTCGGCTGGGCTGCGCGGTGTGCCCCAGCTGCGCGCCGCGCCTGGCCGGGGCGTCCTGGATCACCGGCCCGTTCGCCGAGGTGGTCTCTGTGGGCGGCGGAGGCGCCGAGGGGCGCGTCGCCTGCGCGCGCGGCAAGCTCGATGGTCGCGTCGGCTGCTTCGCCCTGGCCGGCGAGGGCGACGATCTGGCACCGGTGGTCCGGCCCGAGCTGGAGGCGCTCCCCGAAGTCAGCAAGCTGGTCGGCTCCTCGGACGACGCCACCCCGGGGGCAGTCTCCGATCGCGCGCCGCCGGCCTGTGCGCTGATGCGCGCGGGCGCGGTGACCTGCTGGGGCAAGGAACCGCCGGCCAAGGTCGCCGGCCTGCCGCCGGCCACCGACCTGGCCGTCGGCGGCGCTTTTGCCTGCGCGGTGACCGCCGGCGGTCAGGTGTTTTGCTGGGGCAGCAACCGCGAAGGCGGCGCGCCCGACGGCGCGCCCCGTGCCCGGCCCAGTCCGGTGGCGATAAAGTGGCCGCCGTCCTGAGCCGGGCCGGCCGATCAATCCGTGGTGCTGGCGTCGATGCCGTCGGTGGTGAAGAAGTAGTAGTCGGCCGAGTAGGGGACCCGGGTGATGGTGTTGACGTTGCTCGCGTCGCAGGCGGACGCGGGTGGCGCCTTGCCGCCCGCGGTGTTGAGGCGCTGGATGATCGTGACGTCGCTGAATTCGCCGGCGCCGCTGGTCGAGGTTTGCATCAGCAACAGCCAGGGAATCGCGTCGGGCAGCGGTGAGTTGACCTGCGCCAGCGCGCGCGCGCTGACCATGCTGCCGTCGCCCGACGTCCAGCTTGGCCCCATGCCGTGCAACCCCGCGGGCACGAAGTTCATGTCGAGCAGCGTGGCCTCCGGCGCCTTGAAGACCCAGGAGTAGACCGGCGGTCCCGCGTCCGCCTCCGCGCCTGCGTCGCCGGCGCCGGCGTCCACTCCGCCGTTGGCCAGGCAGCCGTAGATCTGCATGCCGACGCCCCGGTAGTGCAGCTTGATCCGCGCCGTGGCCGGCACCGCGATCGCGGCCGGCAGGTTGGCGGGCGGGGGCAGCCAGTCCGCGCCCGCGCCGCCCGAGTAGAAATAGTACTCGGCGGTGTAGGCGACGCGGACCTCGGTCCCGATCGTCGTGGCGTCGCAGCCGGTCGCCGGCGCCTTGCCGCCGCTGGTGCTCAATCGCTGGACGTAGCTGACGTCGCTGAACACGCCGGTCCCGGTGGTCGAGGACGCGCGCAGCAACAGCCAGGAGATGGCGTCGGTCAGGGGCGCGGGGAGCTCGGCCACCTTCATGCCGTTGACGGTGCTGCCGTCGCTGTAAGTCCAGCTGGGACCGGCGCCGTGAGTGCCGACCTGCACGCCGCCCGCGTCGTACAGCTTGGCGTCGGGCGCTTTCAGCGTCCAGGCGAAGCTGGTGCCTCCGGCGTCGGTGCCGGCGTCCGCGCCAGCGTCGATGCTGGTGCCGGTGCAGGTGTAGATCTGCGCCCCCTCGGCGTGCACGTGCACCTTGACCGTCGCGCGCGCCGGCGCCACCAGCGCCGGCGGCATGGCCGGCGGGGTCAGCCAACCGGCGCCGCCCGTGGCGCCGCCATCGCTGGCGCCGCCGGTTCCGGTCGCGCCCGCATCCGTGCCGCCAGCGCCGCCGCGACCGCCGGCGCCGCCGCCGGTGTCCGCATCGTTGCCGCCGTCGCTGCCGCCGGCGTGTCCCGCGGCGGCGCCGCCCTGGCCACCGGTGGGCTTCGGCGCGCCGTCGCTGCATCCCGCCGCCACCAGCAATACCAGGGTCAACTGCCGTCCGATCAGTCGTTTCATGTGTCGCATCTCCCGTCCGTGACAGGAGTACGGCGGACTTCGCCGATAGTTTCTGTGGGTGACGCCGGGCGCCGCGCGCGGGTCGTGAGTCGAGCTCTGGTAGCCGGCTTCGTGGTACTCTTCGAAACGCTGATTTTGCGAGGAGGGGCGGATGCTTTTTCGAATGGTCGAATCCACCTGCGCGAAGTTGGACGCCCTCGACGTGCAGCGCGACAGCCCGGGGATGATGCGTCAGATCCTCGCCGTCCGTCCCCAGCACGACCCCCAGCTTGGTGATGTCGGGTCGTTCGCGCCCGCGGGTGTTCCCCTCGACGAGCTGCGCGCCATCCTGGCGGGCGCCGAAAAGAAGGTCGCCGCGCTGATGGTGACCCGGGTCAAGGAGAGCGCCGGGCTCGCCCGTCGCATGGTCACGATGATCCGGAACAACCAGGTCAGCTTGCACGCGCAGGTCGGCCTGGTCGTGGTGCTGCTCTACTTCGTCGATCCCCACGATCTGGTGCCGGACTCGGCCGCTGGGGGCTACGGTTTCGTCGACGACGCGGTGTTGCTGCGCGCCGGCCTGAGGGAGCTCATGGACGAGCTGCCCGCGGATTCGTTGCGCCCCAACCAGCACGGCGACGACATCAGCATGCTCGCCAGCGTGCTGCCGCCGCGGGTGGTACCGGTGCTGGAGAAGATGGTGATCGAGCTGCAAGGCATCGTGCGCACCTTGCGCGGGCATCCGGCCCCGCTGCTGTCGCTGCTCCGGGACCAGATCATCAGCACCGGCGATCTCGCCAACATCCCCGCCGTTCCGCGCACCGCGGTCGCGGGATCGTCAGGCTTCCCCAGCAGCGCCGGTCGCTGGGAGCGCGGGATCTACTTCGAAGGGCGGAACATCATCGTGCCGGGCGGACCTTCGTTGATCGACGGCAAGCTCCAGCTCTGAACCGCCTACTTGCGCGGGTGGGCGATCGCGTCTTCCAGCTCGCGCACCCGCTTTTCGGCTTCGACAGCGGATGGTCCCTTGGGCACGCGGCGCAGGTAGGTGCGATAGAAGTGCAGCGCCTCCTCGCTGTTGCCGAGCTTTCGCTGACACTGGCCCATGTTGTAGAGCAGCGCCGGATCTTGCTCGATCAGGTAGGCCTGCTCGTATTCGAGGTAGGCCTCCTGGAAGCGCTTGAGGTCGTAGTACGCCTGCCCCTGTCGGGCGTGCGCGCGCGCCGCGGCGGTGGGGTCGCCGGTGCCGGTACCGGTAGATGGTGGCGGGACCGGAGGCGCGGGGGTTCCCGGCGCTCCCGGCGGAGCGGGTCCGGGAGCAGGCAGCAGGGGGGTGGAAACCGCCACCGCCGGGATGACCACCCCGTTCATGGCCACGGGGGTGGGGGAGGGGGAGGTGTGACCGGTGGCGGCGTCGGCGTGCGCCGCCAGTCGCGGCGAATGCACCAGCGATTCGACCAGGTCGCGCGCCAGCGCGCGGGCGAACCCGCCCGCTGGTTCGACGTGCTCGCTGGTCGACCACTGGTCGACCGGCCGCCCGTCGGCGGTCGCCTGCATCCCCGCGGTGCCGTAGAGCAGCACCGACCCCCCGCGCGCCGAGAGCGACAGGTGAAGCTCGACGTCGCCGGGGCCGGGAGCTTCGCTGATCACCGCCAGACCGACCTGCGCCAGGTACTGGCCCACCCACTGGCGCAGCTGTGCCGTGGTGCCGGGGGCGCCCAGGCTGCTGGGGTCGCCGGCCACCTCTGCCGCGATGGCATAGCGGACCCGGCGCGCCGATTCCAGCGTCGACAGCGGCTGGTCACGCTTGGCGCCGCGCGCGCAGCCAGCCAGGGCCCCGGCGACGATCAGCCCAGGGACCAGCGACGAGATCAGCGATGACCAGAGGGCCGGACGCCGGCCAGGATCAATCACCCGATGATTGTCGACGAGACGCAGGGAAATTCCTATAGCGACCTTCGGATTTAACGACCTTCGGATTGTTTCCGGTCATCGGATCCGCCACCGGAATCGGAAACCGGCCAGAGGATGTTCGCCCTCCCCCCAGCCGGCGGTCAAGCGGCGCGCGGCTGGTGGGTAGGGCCCTCGTCGCACATGTCGGCGTGGTTCGCTGCGCTTCCGCTGCGTCTTCTGCTCAGCTCAACGGCGCACCTGATTCCCGCGACAAGGGCCGCCATGTTAGGTAAGGGGCTTGAGCGACGTCGCCGCCGGCAGCTCCGAGGATCGCCCCCGCATTTTACTGGTGGACGACAACACCAGTACCCGCAACCACGCCGTGGCCTTACTGGCTGGGCACTACCAGGTCCGGACGATCGCGGACGCCGATGCTGCGCTGGCCGCGATCCGATCGGATCTGCCCGACCTGGTGCTGTTGCAGGTGACCCCGCCCAGCCCCAAGCGCTTTGCGCTGTTGCGGGCGCTGCGCGCCGATCCGACCAGCGAGATGTTACCGATCATCTTGCTGGCCGCCCGCAACAGCGAGGAGCTGTGCGTGGAGGGCATGACGGCCGGCGCGGACGATTTCCTGCTGCGCCCATTCGGCGAGCGCGCGCTGCTGGCCCGCCTGGCCGGGGCCCTGGCACGCGCCGGCGCACGGCGGGAGGCGGTTACCCGCGACGAGGTCCAGCGCAACGCCCTGACCGGCCTGCTGGAAACCATGACCAGCGGGTTCATGGCGGTGGATCGGGACTGGCGCATCATCTATTTCAACCCCGCCGCCGAAAGGACCACCGGGCTGTGGCGGCAGGAGGTGCTGGGCAAGACCTACTGGCAGTCCTTCCCGAAGGTCCTGGGAACCGATTTCGAGCGAGAGTTGCGGCGAGCGATGGCGGACAGAAAGCCCGCCCGGGAAGAGATCCTCTACCAGCCCGAAGGCAAGTGGTTCGAGATGGACGTCCAACCGCTGGACAACGGCGGGCTGGCCTTTTCTGGCCGCGAGATCAGCGAGCGCAAGCAGGCCGAGGAGGCGCTACGCATCAGCGAGGAGCGCTTCCGGCGCACCTTCGATCTGGGACTGGTCGGCATCGCCATCACCTCGCCCACGAAGGGATGTCTCGAGGTCAACGAATACCTGTGCCAGATGCTGGGCTACTCGCGCGAGGAGCTGACCCGCATGACCTGGCCGGAGATCACTCATCCGGAGGATCTGCCGGCGAATGTCGCCGAGTTCGATCGGGTGCTGGCCGGCGAGATCGACGGCTATACCCTGGACAAGCGCTTCATCCGCAAGGACGGGCGATTCGTCGACACGATCATATCGGTGAAGTGCGCGCGCCGGCAGGACGGCGCGGTCGACTATCTGGTATCGCTGGTGCAGGACGTGACCGAGCGCAAGGCGCTGCTGGTCAGCGAGCGCGAGGCGCGCTCCATCGCCGAGGAATCGAACCGATTGAAGGACGAATTCCTGGCCACGCTGTCGCATGAGCTGCGGACGCCGATCAACGCCGCGCTGATGTGGCTTCACCTGCTGCGGGTCCGGACCTTCGAGAAGGCCGCGGTCGAGCAGGCCGTGGAGGCCATCGAGAGCTCGGTCCGGGCGCAGGCGCGGTTGATCGACGATCTTCTGGACCTGACCCGGATCGCCGCCGGCAAGCTGTCGATCCAGACCGGCCTGGTCGACGTCTCGACGGTGGTCCAGTCCGCGATGAACGGCGCGCTGCCGGCGGCCAACCTCAAGCGCATCCCGGTCCGACTCGCGCTGCACACCCAGAACACCGTGATCAGCGGCGACGCGGCTCGGCTGCAGCAGGTGTTCTCGAACCTGTTGACCAACGCCGTCAAGTTCACGCCCGAGGGCGGGACGATTGACGTCGAGGTGCGTGGCGTGGATTCGATGCTGGAGATCACCCTGCGCGACACCGGTGAAGGAATCGAGCCCAAGCTGCTGCCTCACGTGTTCGAGCGCTTTCGTCAGGCGGACACCTCCACGACGCGCGCGCACACCGGACTGGGGCTGGGCCTGGCCATCGTCAAGTACCTGGTCGAGCTGCACGGCGGCTACGCCCGGGCAGAGAGCGACGGGAAGGGGCGGGGCGCGACCTTCGTCGTCGCGCTGCCGGCCCTGTGCCGCACCACCGAGGTCGGCAAGCGGCGGTCGGGGACCAACCACAAGGTCGAGACCGACCTGTCGGGCGTCCACGTGCTGGTGGTCGACGATGACGCCAGCACCCAGGTGGCCCTGGCCCACATGCTGAAGGCGTACAACGCGCGCGCCGACACCGCGTCCAGCGTCGACGAGGCCATGACCAAGCTGGCCGCAGCCATCCCGGACGTGTTGATCAGTGACATATCCATGCCCGGCGCGGATGGCTTCGAGCTGATTCGCGGGGTGCGCGCTTCCCAGCTGCACCGGCGTCTTCCCGCCATCGCGCTGACCGCGCTGTCCCGCCGGGGCGACCGGCGGCGGGCGCTGCAGGCCGGCTACGACATGCACCTGGCCAAGCCCATCGATCCCATCGAGCTGGTGGCGGTGGTCGCATCGCTGGTTCGTTAGCGCTAACTTCTCCCCATGGCGCATGTCGATTGATCCGAAGCTCCTCGCGGCCGCGCGCGCGGCGTTCCCGTCGCACGCCGGTGGGGGCGTCACCCTGGGGGCGGTGGTCGCGAGCGGCGAGTGTCACCCCGAGCCGCTGGTCTCCGTCCCGCTGCACATGATGAACCGGCATGGCCTGATCGCGGGCGCGACCGGCACCGGCAAGACCAAGACCCTGCAGCTGCTCGCGGAGCAGCTGGTGGCCGCCGGCGTGCCGGTCTTCGTCTCCGACGTCAAGGGGGACCTGGCCGGGCTGGCCCTGCCGGGCACGCCGTCACCGCGCCTCGACGATCGCGTCAAGCAGACCGGCGCGACCTGGCGGCCGGCCGGCGTCCCGGTCGAGTTGCTCAGCCTGACGGGCGCGCTGGGTGCGCAGCTGCGCGCGACGGTGTCGTCGTTCGGACCCATCGCGCTGGCCAAGGTGCTCGACCTGAACGACACGCAGACCAGCGTGCTGGCCATGGTCTTCAAGTTCTGCGACGACCGCGGCCTGCCGCTGCTGGACTTCGCCGATCTGCGCACCGTGCTGCAGTACCTGTCGGGCCCGGGCGCGGGCGAGCTGGCCAACTACGGCGGCATGTCCAAGGCGTCGGTGGGCGTGCTCCTGCGCGAGATGGTCGAGCTCGAGCAGCAAGGCGCGGGCAAGTTCTTCGGCGAGCCCGAGTTCGAGGTCGACGACTTGCTGGAGATCCCCACCCCGGGCGGTCCGGCGCGCGTAAATCTACTGTCCCTGTCGGACGTCCAGGACAAGCCGGCGCTGTTCTCGACGTTCATGATGTGGATGCTGGCGCGCCTTTATCACGAGCTGCCCGAGGTGGGCGACATCGACAAGCCCAAGCTGGTCTTCTTCCTGGACGAGGCTCACTTGTTGTTCAAGGGTGCCAGCAAGGCCTTCGTCGAGCAGATCGAGCAGGTGGTGCGCCTGGTGCGCTCGAAAGGCGTGGGCGTGTTCTTCATCACCCAGAGCCCGAAGGACATCCCGGCCAACATCCTCGGCCAGCTGGGCAACCGCGTTCAGCACGCGCTGCGCGCCTTCACCCCCGACGACGAGAAGGCGCTGCGCGCGGCGGCGCGCACCTTCCCCAAGACCACCTTCTATGACGTGCAAGAGACCCTGACCACGGTGGGCATCGGCGAGGCGCTGGTGACCGTGATGTCCGACAACGGCGCGCCCACGCCGCCCTTCGTGTGCCGCATGATCCCGCCCAGCTCGCGCATGGGACCGCTCACCCCCGACGAGCGGCGGCCGCTGATGGCCAGCGAGCAGGTGCAGCGCTACGCGCGCGCCATCGACCGGCAGAGCGCGCACGAGATCCTGACCGAGCGCATGCGTCCGGCAGGGCGCCCGGGCGCCCCGCCGTCCCGCGAAGCGCCGCGTCGCCCGCCGCCGATCGACGACGAGTACGGCACGCCCGAGGCGCCGCCCGAGCCTCCCGCCCAGGAGGCCGACGGCTCGAACTGGAGCGACATCCTCAACTCGCCGATCGCGCGCACCATCGCCGGCCAGGTCACCCGCGGGCTCATGGGCGCGCTGCTCGGCGGCACGCCGCGTCGGCGACGGACCCGGCGATAGTCGGCGATCCGCGTACCTGCTACTTGATCGCCGGCGGCGAAGGACTCTACAGTTCCCTTCGTTGCTTATGGAAGTACCTACCAGCGTCGGTCGGTCCTGGTTTTCAACCGTTCGCCTGCGAAGCCTGGTCGGAAGCAGCGCCGTCGTGGTGCTGCTGTCCGCCGGCTGTGTCGGGGAGACCGGCGTGCTGTCCGATGCGGGCGCCGGCGGCGGTGGCAGCGACGGAGGCAGCACCGGCGCCGGCGGCGGCAGCGCGGCGGGCGGGCGCGCTGGCAGCGGTGCCGGCGGGGTGGTGGGCGGCAGCGGCGGCAGGGCCGTCGACGCCGGCGGCCCGGGCAGCGGCGGATCGGGCGCGGGGGGATCGGGCACTGGCGGATCGGGGACCGGCGGGCGCGCCGGCGCGGGCGTGGGCGGATCGGGAGCGGGCGGCTCGGGCGTGGGTGGCAGCACCGGGACCGGCGGCAGTGGGCCGTCTCCCTGCCCCGGCGCGAACGCCACCGAGCTCGCCCTGGTGTCGACGAGCGTCGGGGCGATCCACGAGATCGTCCGCGACGACCAGACGGGGCT
>Ga0207701_10004401_pt1 | contig 14315 bp, 6 predicted proteins | sample KBSSwiSSwithPhiX_FD_184294 | JGI IMG/M metagenome (GOLD analysis project Ga0207701, IMG submission 184294) | Switchgrass rhizosphere bulk soil microbial communities from Kellogg Biological Station, Michigan, USA, with PhiX - S5 (SPAdes) (version 2) | ecosystem: Environmental > Terrestrial > Soil... | reverse complement strand
TCGCAGCCGGCTTTCACTTTCCCGCTGCGCCTGCTCGGCCTGGTGCAGAGTGGTCAAATCCTCCAGGACCCACACTGCCGCGTCCTGCTTGCCCTGGCCACCCAGGTCGACCGGGGTCGTGGCCACCGTCGGCTGCAGGGGATGGACGATGGCCGCCTGCTCGTAGGTGCCCGGCACGTTGCAGTTGAGGGGATCGCCCTGGCTGGAGGTGCTGACCACCAGGTACTGCATCTTGTCCTTGGCGTCGATCGCGCACTGCAGATCCTGCGCGGTCGCGCGCCGCGGGTTGGCCAGGAACCAGACCGGAAGACCCGTCGCCAGCGCGCGCAGGCCGAGGTACTCGGCGCCGAACAGCCCGGCCAGCAGCGTCTCTCGTCGATTGAACATGGTCATGATCCTTTCTTAGAGACCAAAGGAAAGGGTCGTGGGCGCCTCGCAAGCGAGGGCGAAGGTCGACCGCATGGCGTTGGTGGCGCTGGCGCGCGCCCCGATGTGCGCGTCGTAGTTGTCTTGCAGGATCTTCGCCGCGCCCGCGAACAGCGGGTCGCCGGGCGGATATCCCATCACCCGGGTGACCATGTCGGCGATGGTGGCCGCCGGGGTGGTGCTGCTGAACACGCTGCCGGTGGCGGCGTCGACCACCGCGGTGGCCACGCTCTCGCACAGCAGCTCCGACGCCGACGAGTAGAACAGCGTGGGAACCGAGGCGGTGATGGGGAACTCGCTGCCGCGGCTGAACGCGTCCTCGGGCAGAGCGGTGGCGATCTTCAAGGTCGCCGCCTGCGCGGTGGACGGGATCGGCACCGCCAGGCTGCACAGGTCGGGCTTGCCCAGCCGGTTGGACAGCGCCTGGCACAGCTGGTCGCGGCGCGCGATGCTGATGGTGAACCCGTTGCTGTCGGCGGTGGTGGTGGCCTTGGCGCCGGTCACCAGCGGCGACGACAGCAGTTCCTTGAGCAGCGTCATGAACTTGAAGCCGCTCTGCTCGAAGGCGCGCGCCACGCGCCGGAACTCGGGGTCGTTCTCCAGGCACTGCGACGAGTTGGCGAAGAAGCACAGCTTCTGCGCGGTGGCCAGCGCGAAGCGGCTGACCGGCTGCGCCGGGTCGGTGGTGTCCATGGTCTGCTGCAGCAGCGGACCCAGCGCCAGCATGTTGGCGCCGGTGGTGTTCATGTTGAAGAAGGCGTAGCCGCCGCCGGTGGCCGTGGGGCGCGGATTGGCGGCCAGGCCGCCGCCCGCGCGCGGCGGGAAGTCGTTGCGGTCGTTGAAGTCGAGCTGGGTGCCCCAGAACTGGCGCATGGGGTCCAGCGACTTGTGGCAGCCGAAGCACTCCGAGTTGGCCACCGCGTGGTTGGCGTCCAGGCCGGCCGCCGACAGCGGGACGATGGCGTTGGCCGGCGTCAGCGAGTAGCCCAGCGCGATCAGCAGGGTCTGGTTGGCGGTCACCCGGTGCTGGTTGCTGTCGTTGGTGTTCCACAGCGCCAGGAAGGACGGCGTGGTGTAGAAACCCACGCGCGGCAACGCCAGGCCCAGCTCGGTCGCGGCGCGCAGCTTGGGGATGTCGTAAGGCATCAGGCGGGTCTCGCCGGCGGCCAGCGGCCGCACCGTGACCCACTGCCAGTCCTGGGTGTCGGCCACCGTGAAGTACGGTCGCGACGAATGCCGATCGCAGATCGTGGTGGTCACGCCGGCGGTGGTGGTCGAGTACTGCGGGATCAGCCCCAGCATCACCTGAAACAGCGTGTTGAACCCGGTGAAGGGGTTGATCATGCCGACCATTCCGCGGCACGCCAGGGTGGGCACCCGGGTATTGAGGGTGGGCGCGACGTCGGCGAAGGTCAGGTAGTTGGGGCTGGTCGGATCGACGATCTGCTCGATCGGGATGTCGACGCCGCTCTCGTCGACCTTCCAGGAGATCGTCGGGGCCGCGGTGCCGCGGGTGTCGCGCGGCATCTCGATCTGCAGATAGGTCGCCTTGAGCGCGGTGGTCATCATGAACCGCTGCGTGGTCAGCACCTCGGTGAACGGACGATCCTCGGCCATCAGCTGCCAGGCCGTGCGCGCGAAGCTGTCTTCCAGGTTCTGCACCAGGCGCGGGAAGATGTCGTCGCCGGGCGTGTTGGCGAAGTCGAAGCCGCCGTTGGTGAGCAGCTGCGGCTTGAAGTCCTCGGCGGGGTTGAAACCGACCTGCTGGAAGGCGTTGCGGAACAGGAAGATCATCTTCTCCTGGAAGTTGCTGCGCAGCGTGGGATCGCTGGTCCAGGTGTCGATCAACGTCTGCAGCCCGGTCGCGCCGCCGCTGGTCGCCGCGGCGATCTCGTCGTCGGTCGGCGTCATGCCGGTGAGGAGGTTCTTGACCTTGCGCACCGAAGAAGCCGCGGTCGCCGCCTCGAACGGAGGCGGTGGCGGGGTGCCGGGATCGTTCATGCCGCCCGCGCCGCTGCCAGGACCGCCACCTCCCGGGCCGTTGCCGCCGCCGCCGCCCGTGGTTCCGGTGGCTACGTGCCCCGTACAGCCGCCGACCAGCAGCGCCATGCCTGACAGACCGAAGAGAATCGACCGCTTCATTTGAAAACCCTCCAGCCGTTTAGGGCCGTCTAGGGAATCTGCTGGCTCGCAACCGGAGCGCCGGGGGAGCGGGTGAGAGGTATCAGGCTACCGGAGCCTCGATGTAGGCGTCCAGCAAAACCAAGGGAAACATGTGCCCGTTATGACGTTGGATTTGTCCAACAGCAGGCAGCGCATTGTGACAATTGCTGGCGTCGAAACAGCGCCGCAAATCAATCACGCGTCAGACCGCGGCAGGCACCGTGAACGTGAACGTCGAACCGGACCCCACCGTGCTGCGCACGGTGATCTCCCCGCCCATCAATTTCACCAACCGATCGACCAGGGTCAGGCCGATGCCCGCGCCCTGATGGCGGCGGCCCAGTCGGTGATCGACCTGGTAGAAGCCTTCGAAGATCCTGCTCATGGCGTCCTCGGGGATCCCGATGCCGGTGTCGGAGACCGAGATGGCCACCTGCTTGTCGCGCGCCTCGCCGGCGATCTTGATCGATCCGCTCTCGGTGAACTTGATGGCGTTGCTGACCAGCTGGGTGATCACCTGGCCCAGGCGATGGCTGTCGCCGCGCACCCGCGGCAGGTTCTGCGCGAACTCGAAGCTGACCGCCAGCTTCTTGCCGTACGCCAGCGGCATCAGCGGCGCGACGGCGTTCTCGGCCACCAGGCCGGCGACGATCTCCTCGGAGCGGGCCTCCAGGCTCTTGGTCTCGAGGTTGGCCAGGTCGATGATGTCCGACAGCAGATTCAGCACGCTCTGCCCGCTGCGCTGGATCACATCGAGGTAGCGCCCCTGCTCGGCGCTGATCGGCCCCGCCGACCCCTCGCGCATCAGCTGAGACAGCGAGAGCACGGCGTTGAGCGGCGTGCGGATCTCGTGGCTGATGTTGCTGATGAAGGCGCTCTTCACCCGCTCCATCTCCTCCAGCATGCGGCTCTGCGAGTCCAGCTCCGACAGCCGCAGGTGCAGCTTGCGCCGCTCGAAGGCGATCAGCACGCGGTCGACCGCGCTCATCAGCTTGGCGTGGTCGAACGGCTTGTTCAGGTAGGCCGCCGCGTCGATCGCCGCCGCCTTGGAGCTGGCATCGGCGGAGATCGCGATGACCGGGATCTGCGCCAGCGCGGGATCGTTTTTCTGCTCAATCCGGAATTGCCACCCGTCCATCACCGGCATCATCAGGTCCAGGATGATGAGGTCGGGCGGCGGCATGGTGCCCAGGCGCTCCAGGGCCTCGCGACCGTTGGTGCACCCCACGACATCGAAGCCTTCATCGGTGAGGATGCTCTGGAGTGATACCCGGATGTCGGGATCGTCTTCGACCAGCAGAATCCGCCGTAATGCACCTTCTCGGGAAGGGGTCCCTTGTCCCATACCTTTCCATTCGGACGTGGCTCCCCCCAAAGAACACGCCCTGTTTGAGTGAACCTCGATGATAACCCGCGCCACCCTGGGGACCAAAAACTTCCGACTGCGCGCGAGTTTGTACAGGACGTGGGGACTCCCGCTGATGGCGAACCGGCTCATCGGGTCAGTGCCGGTAACGCCGGCCTACCTCTTCCGTCCACTCGGAGGTGAATTAGGTTGCACCCGGCCGCAATCGGAAAAGGTCGAGCATCATGGAAACAGTCTCTTATCAGCACGCGGATAACAGCCACCCGCCGCAGCCGTCGCAAACCTCTGGGGCAACCCGCACGGACGAGATCATCCTGCACGGGACCTACCAGCTGGTCCGGCAGCTGGGCTACGGCGGGATGGGGGTGGTGTACGAAGCGGTGCACACCCGCCTTCCGGGGCGCTTCGCGGTCAAGGTGTTGCTACGTAGCCTGCTCGCCCACCCGGAGGCGCTGGCCCGCTTCGCGCGCGAGGCGGCCATCATGTCGGAGCTGCGCCATCCCCACGTGGTGCAGATCGTGGACTTCAACGTCACCGACGAGCAGCAGCCCTACTTCGTGATGGAGTTCCTGGACGGGCAGGACCTGGACACCGAGCTGGCACAGCGAGGCGCCCTGCCCTTGCACGAGACGGTTTCGATGGTCGGGGCCATCGCCTCGGCCCTGGGCATGGCGCATCGGCGTGGCATCGTGCACCGCGATCTCAAGCCGTCGAACGTGTTCCTGTGCGAAGTCGAGGGCTGGCACGAGCCCTTCGTCAAGGTGCTGGACTTCGGCGTCTCCAAGGTGCGCTCCTCGGGCCGCATCACCAACGGCTCGTCGCCCATGGTGGGCACGCCCAGCTACATGGCGCCCGAGCAGGCGACCGGCCGGCTCGACGAGATCGACGGCCGCACCGACCAGTTCTCGCTGGCGGCCATGGCCTACGAGATGCTGACCGGGCGGGATGCCTTCACCGGCGACGACCAGGTGTCGGTCCTCTATCAGATCGTGCACCAGGACCCGCAGCCGCTTTCCAGCTACGTCGCCTGGCGCAGCGAGGGGGTGCAGGCGGTGCTGAGCCGCGCGCTGTCCAAGGAGCCGCGGCACCGCTACCCGACAGTCACCGAGTTCTCGGCGGCGTTCGCCGAGGCGGCGCGCGGGGTCTTGTCGGGATCGATGACCGCGGTGGCGACGACGCCCGCGCCGGTCAGGCTGGGCGTCCCCGAGCCGGCGAACCTGCCGGCGATGGTGTCCGCGCCGGCCGCCCCGGACGGCCTCGAGGGCATGGACAGCGACGGCCTCGGAGATGACGTCCAGGGCGTCGCCATGGATTTCCGGTCGGACGCCGAGCTGCAGGCGGTTCGCGACGACTACACCGGCACGGTCGACGTCCGCGTGCCGCGCAGGCCCTACCGCGCGGTGGCGCTGGCCATCATCGCCATCGCGCTCGGCGTGCTGGTGATCAAGAAGGGCTGGGCGCGCGACCTGCCCGACAACGTCTCGGTCAGCGTCCACAGCCTGATCGCCCGGCTCAGCGGCCGGCCGCCCTTGCTGCAGCCCGACCGCTCGACCCCCGATCGAGTGATGGAGCCCGCCAACGCGCAACCGCTGCCGCCCCAGCTGACGCCCACCGACCGCCGCGAGGCCCGGCGCGGCGACCATGAGTGAGCGGCCCAGCGAGCGACAGTCCGACCTTCCAGCCGAGCGGCGACCGGAGACCGGCCGCGTCCCGCTGGCCACCTACCGGCTGCAGTTCAACAAGTCGTTCACCCTGCGCGACGCCACCGCGCTGGTCCCCTACCTGGACGCGCTCGGCATCTCCGACATCTACGCCTCGCCCTTCCTGGCCGCGCGGCCGGGTAGCATCCACGGCTACGACGTGGTCGATCCGACCCGACTCAACCCCGAGATCGGCTCCGATGACGACCTGGACGCGCTGAACGTCGCGCTGCGGGCGCGCGGCATGGGTCTGATCATGGACGTGGTGCCGAACCACATGTGCATCGCCTCGGGCGAGAACCGGTTCTGGCTCGACGTGCTGGAGAATGGCCGCAGCTCGCCCTACGCGCGCTTCTTCGACATCGACTGGTACCCGCCCAAGGCCGAGCTGGCCGACAAGGTGCTGCTGCCGGTGCTGGGCGAGCAGTACGGCCGGGTGCTGGAGAGCCGGCAGCTGACCATCGAGCACGACAACGGCGCCTTCTCCTGCCGGTACTTCGAGTCGCGCTTCCCGATCGGCCCGCGCACCGTGCGCCCGATCCTGGAGCCGGTGGTCGCCGAGCTGCGCCGGCGCGGCCCCGACGACGCGCCCGAGCTGCTGGAGCTGGAGAGCATCCTGACCGCGGTCAAGCACCTGCCGACCCGCGCCGACACCGGTGAGGAGCAGGTGCGCGAGCGCCAGCGCGAGAAGGAGATCGTGAAGAAGCGACTGGCCGCGCTGGTGGCCAGCAGCCCGGCGGTCGCCGATGGCCTGGACCGCTCGCTGGCGGCGCTGAACGGCCGCAAGGGCGATCCGCGCAGCTTCGACGCGCTGGAGGCGCTGCTGGCCGACCAGGCCTATCGCCTGTGCTTCTGGGGCGCGGCGGCCGACGAGATCAACTACCGGCGCTTCTTCGACATCAACGACCTGGCGGCGATCCGCATCGAGGAGCCGGCGGTGCTGGAGCTGGTGCACGGCAAGGCCTTCCAGCTGCTGCGCCAGGGCCAGATCACCGGCCTGCGCATCGACCACGTCGACGGACTGTACGACCCGGCGCTGTACCTCCACGATCTGCGCCACGTCAAGGACCTGCCCCCCTTCTACCTGGTGGTCGAGAAGATCCTGACCGGCGACGAGGAGCTGCCGTCCGACTGGCCGGTCCAGGGCACGACCGGCTACGAGTTCGCCAACGAGCTCAACGCGCTGTACGTCGACAGCGACGGCGCGCGCGCCATCGCCCGCATGTACGAGCGGGCCAGCGGCGCCCCGCGCGGCGGGTTCGACGAGCTCACCTACCGCATGAAGAAGCTGATCCTCGACAGCGCGCTGTCGAGCGAGCTGTACGTCCTGGCCCGGCGCCTGGACCGGATCTCCGAGCAGCACCGGTGGTCGCGGGACTTCACCCTCAACACCTTGCACCGGGCGCTGGCCGAGGTCATCGCCAGCTTCCCGGTCTACCGCACCTACGTGCGCGCCGGCGCCGTCGAGCCCAGCGCCGCCGATCGCCGCGCGGTGCTGATGGCGATCCGGAACGCCAAGCGGCACAACCAGACCACCAGCGCCTCGGTCTTCGACTTCATCGCCGATCTGTTGTTGCTGCGCGACCCGGAGGGTATCTCCGACGCCGACCGCACCGAGCGCCGCGAGCTGGTGCTGCGGCTGCAGCAGCTGACCGGACCGGTGATGGCCAAGGGGCTGGAGGACACCTCGTTCTACCGCTATTTTCCGCTGGCCTCGCTCAACGAGGTGGGCGGGCGACCCAACCACCCGGGCACCTCGCCCGAGACCTTTCACCGCTGGTGCCAGGCGCGCGCCGCGCGCTGGCCGCACGCCCTGTCGGCCAGCGCGACCCACGACACCAAGCGCGGCGAGGACGTGCGGGCGCGCATCGATCTTCTGTCCGAGCAGCCGCGCCGCTGGTGGATGGCGTTCCGGCGCTGGCAGCGGCTGAATCGTCCCTATCGGCGCCTGGTCGACGACGCCCCGGTCCCCGACGGCAACGACGAGTACCTGCTTTACCAGACGCTGCTCGCGGTCTGGCCGGTCGACGCCGACCAGCCGACCCCCGAGCTGGTCGATCGCATCAGCGCCTACATGAACAAGGCGATCAGGGAAGCCAAGCAGCACACCAGCTGGATCAACGTCAACGAGGCCTACGAGCACGCGCTGGACCACTTCGTTCGCGCCGTGCTCGACCCCGGGCATCCCAACCCGTTCCTGGACGAGCTGCGCGCCTGGCGACGCGCGCTGGTGCTGCCGGGCGCCCTGACCTCCCTGTCGCAGCTGCTGGTGAAGATCACCGCGCCCGGCGTGCCCGACTTCTACCAGGGCACCGAGCTGTGGGACCTGAGCCTGGTCGACCCCGACAACCGGCGCCCGGTGGACTACGCGCGCCGGCGCGCGCTGCTGGAAGAGGCCGCGCGGCGCGAGGAGCAGGATCCGCGCGCCTTCATCCGCGAGCAGCTGGCCGCGCCCGGCGACGGCGCCCTGAAGCTGTTCGTGGCGCGCGCGGCCTTGCGCGCGCGCCGCGCCCACCGCGCGCTGTTCGAGCGCGGCGACTACCTGCCGCTGGCGGTGGCGGGCGCGCGCGCCCGCCACCTGATCGCTTTTGCCCGCTGCGCTGGCGACGGCGCGTCCGGGGGCGCAGGCACACCGACCCAGGCGGTGGTGGTGGTCGCGGGACGCCTGTTCAACGCCTTGTCGGGCGATGGCACCCGGCGGCCGATCGGAGCGGAGACCTGGGGCGACACCCATGTGGTCTTGCCGCCCACGCTGCCGGCCGGCCTGCTTCGCCGTGGCTTCCGCGATGCCTTCTCCCACCGGACCATCGTGCCCGACGAGCAAGGCCGGATCGCCCTCGCCGATCTGTTCTCCGATCTTCCGCTCGCGCTGCTCGAACCGCAGAGCTAGCTGGCTAGCACAAGCATCGCCCGATGCTCGGCTGACGCCGCGCCGCGGCCGGCCCCGGCTCGAAATCGCAGACCACACCTGATATTCTGGAGGTGCGCCAGGTCCATTCTGTACGCCTCTTGCTATCCCTTGCACCCGCGCGACGGCTCTTCCCCCTTCTACGTTCAGAGCCGTTCTTGTCTCGGCTGTTCCCCTCCCAAGGAGCCTCATGGTGGAATCCCTGGCCCACGACCTCGCTCGCCTCAGACACGGCGATCACATCTGCCTTCCTTATGACGATAACGACGAGTGCTCCGCGATCGTGGTTCCTTTCATCGCCGAGGGTCTGGCGCGCAGCGAGCGTTGTGTGTTCGTGGTCGAGGACACCCGCCGCGATGATCTGCTGAAGCGGCTGGCCGCGGCCGGCATCGACGCCGGCCGCGCCATCGCTCGGGGCGCGCTGCGCTTGCTGAACCCGGCCGAGATCTACTTCCGCAATGGTCCGGGCAAGTTCGACGTCGACGGCACCCTGGACCTGATCGAGGCGCTGCTCGCGAGCGCGCTGGCCGAGGGGTTCACCGGCGTGAGGGGCAGCGGCGAGGTCAGCGCCGCCGACTGGCACGGCATCCCGGAGCAGGTGATGCTGTCCTACGAAGCGCGTTTGAACGAGCGGTTTGCCGGGCGACCGCTGGTCGCGCTGTGCCGCTATCACCGCGACCAGTGGCCGGCCAGCATGGTGGGCCACGTCCTGCGTACCCACCCGACCGCGATCGTGGGCGACCAGCTGTGCCGCAACCCGTACTACGAAAAGCCGGACATCGCGCTCGGCGAGGACGAACAGGAATCCGCGCGGGTCGAGTGGATGCTGCGGCAGCTGCGCCGCTCGGCCGCCGCCGAGCAACACGCACGGGAAGTGACCCGCTCACTGATCGAGGAGAGCGCGCGCCTGGCCGCCGTTGACCAGTCCCGCGCTCGCGTCGAAGAAGAGCTGCGGCGGGCGGTGCGGCTGCGTGATCGCCTGCTCGACGACCTCACGAAAGAGCTGGCCGGCCCGCTAGGCGGGCTGTCCGCGGAGCTGGATGGGCTGCTGGACGGGCGAAACGACGGGCGGAATCGACCGGACCTCCGCGGGCACCTGCGCCGGCTGGGCGGCCTGCTCGAGGAGCTCAACGAGATCTCGCAGCTGACCAACCGGCGCAGCGCGGCCCGCCAGCAAGAGCAAGAGATCGACGAGATCGACCTGGCGGACGTCGCCCGGCAAGTGGCGCTGGGCCAGCGGGATCGTCTGGCCGCGCTGGGTTCGGCGGTCTCGCTGCACACCAGCGAGGCCCGCATCCTGGGCCGCTGGGATCGCCGCCGCCTGGAGCAACTGCTCGGCAATCTGCTCGCCAACGCCGGCCGGCGCGGCGCGGGCCACCCCATCGACCTGGAGCTTGGCTGCGAAGGCGCGACCGCGCTGCTCTCGGTACGCTACCGGGGACGGCCCGTGCCAGGGCCAAAGCAAACGCAAATGCAAATGCAAATGCAAATGCAAATAGACGACGAGGCGCTCGCGTTCGAGCACGGCGCGCACGCCCCGGGGCAGGGACCCCACTCCCAGCTGGCCAACGCCGGCGTCTGGGTGGCGCGAGAGATCGCCGCCGGATTCGGCGGCGGGTTGTCCATCACCCACCACCATGGCGACGGCGACCCGGACTTCACCACCATGACCGCAGAGCTCCCGCGCGGCGGACGCCCGCAGCCCAGAACCCCGAGCTAGGCGTCCCCGCACCCACATATCGCGCAACCACGCGCCATGATACTGTTCGGGGGTGGGCCCCCGGATGAACGACGCGGTCATCGCCGAGCGGATCCAGGCCGAAGTGCTGGGGCGGATGGAGTCGGACGACCTGGTCCTGCCGACCATGCCCCTGGTGGTCTCCAAGTGCCTCGGGCTGCTCGACGACCCCGACCTGTCACTGCGCGAGGTGGCCCAGGTCATCGAGACCGATCCGCTGATCGCCGCGCAGATCGTCCGGCTGGCCAATGTCGCGTCGCGCGCGCCGTCCCAGCCCATCCGATCGATCACCGATTGCGTGACCCGGCTCGGGGTCTCCGAGCTGCAGCTGTTCTTGATCGAGAGCGCGGCGCGCCGGATGTTCGAGTCCAGCGATCGCCACATCGCCCAGATCTGTCGCGGGCTGTGGGGACATTCGCTGGCGGTCGCCATCCTGAGCCGCGACCTGGTGCGCGAGGCCCGCAACGGTCGCGCCGACGAAGGCTACCTGGCGGGGTTGCTGCACGACATCGGCAAACCGGTGGTCGCCAGCCTGCTGCTGGACGCCGAGCGCCGGCTGCGCGGCACCAAGACCCAGAGCTGGATCATGCCGGCCGCCTGGCTGCGCATCATCTCTGGCAGCCACCGCCGGGTCGGCGTGGCCCTGGCGGCCAAATGGAAGCTGCCCGATTCGGTCCGCAACAGCATCCGCGACGGCGACGACTACGACCCGGTCGAGCCCCATTCGCTAGCCAACGCCGTGCGTCTGGCCAACGCGATCACCAAGCTGGAAGGCGTGTACGTGGGCGCCATGGACGAGACCGAGACGGCGTCCATCGTCTCGACGGGACGGGCCCTGTTCGGCGTCGACGACGCGCAGCTGAAGTACCTGACGACCTACCTAAAGGAGCGCGTGAACGAGCGCCTGGCTTGAGGCGCGCGCCCCTCCCCCGCCGTGCTGCAACCCGGAGCTCTCGACAGATTCGAGCTGCAACGCCAGGTCGGCTCGGGCGGGACGGCGACGGTCTATCGCGCGCTGGACCGCGACACCGGGGCGCTGGTGGCCGTCAAGATCCTGCACGGGCGCAGCAGCGAGCAGACTGACCGCTTCGGCCAGGAAGCCGAGGTGCTGGCCGAGCTCAGCCATCCCGCGGTGGTGCGCTACGTCGCGCACGGATCGACGCCGCTGGGCGAGCACTACCTGGCCATGGAGTGGCTCGAGGGCCAGAACCTGTCGGAGCGGCTGGCCGGCGGTCCGCTGACCATCACCGAGAGCGTCGACCTGGGCCGCCGCGTCGCCGGCGCCCTGGCCAGCGCGCACCGGCGCGGCATCGTTCACCGCGACATCAAGCCCAGCAACCTGTTCTTGCCCAGCAACCACCTGGAAGAGGCCAAGCTGCTGGACTTCGGGCTGGCGCGCCGGCTGTTCGACCCGCGCCGCATCACCGAGGCGGGCGGCATCATGGGCACGCCCATGTACATGGCGCCCGAGCAGGCGCGCGGCGAGACCGCCATCGACGCGCGCGCCGACATCTTCTCGCTCGGCTGCGTGATGTTCGAGTGTCTGACCGGACAGCCGCCGTTCTCCGGCCCGACCGCGATGGCGGTGCTGGCCAAGATCTGCCTCGACGAATCGCTGCCCATCCGCGAGCTGTGCCCCGGGTTGCCCGCGGATCTGGAATCGCAGCTGACGCGCATGCTCGAGAAGGAGCCCAGCGCGCGCCCGCGCGACGCCACCTCGGTCGAGGCGGAGCTGGCCGCGATCAGCGAGCGCCTGGCGCGCGCGTCGCGCGACCCGGCCGCGCAGGCCGCCGCGGCCCGGCCGTTGCGCGCGGTGCGCGACACCCTGACCGCGGGCGAGCAGCGGGTGATCTGCGTGGTGCTGGTGACCCGACCGCGCCCGCGCCCCGAGGCCAACCTGTCCAATCCGGAACCCTCAAAGGGTTCCGGACCTCCCGCGATGGGCTCCGGCGGGGGACCCGCCTACGCCCGACGCGATTCCGATCCCGACGAGCGGCTGCAACGGCCCGAGACCCGCCGGGTGGAAGAGACCGTGGTGCTGCCCCACAGCGCCACCTTCGACGAGGCCGACTTCGAGGGCTTGCGCGCCACGCTGCTGCCCTACGGCGCGCGCGTCGATCGCCTGCTGGACGGATCGATGGTGGTGACCCTGGCGGGGCGCGGCGCGCCCACCGATCAGGCGGCGCACGCCGCACGCTGCGCCCTGCGCCTGCGCGCCATGCTGCCCGAGGTGGCGATGACCATCAGCACCGGGCGCGCGGTGATCTTTGGCCAGCTGCCGGTCGGCGACGTCATCGACCGCGGCGCCGAGCTGCTGCGCGGCGAGGCCGGCGGGCGCATCCGGCTGGACGGCGCCACCGCCGATCTGCTGGGCACCCGCTTCGAGGTCGAGGGCGCCCCCGATCACCGCTACCTCGGCAACGAGCAGGGGCGCGACGACGTGCCGCGCACCCTGCTCGGCAAGGCCACCACCTGCGTCGGCCGCGACCGCGAGCTGACCCTGCTGGAGGGGACCTTCGACGAGTGCGTCGACGAGCCGGTGGCGCGCGCCGTGCTGGTGACCGCGCCGGCGGGCGGCGGCAAGTCGCGGCTGCGCTACGAGATCGTCGAGCGCCTGCGCGCCCGGCACCCCGGCCTGGAGATCCTGATCGGGCGCGGCGACGCGATCGCCGCCGGATCGGCGTTCGGCCTGCTGGCGCCCGCGCTGCGCGAGGCCGCCGGCCTGGCCAGCAGCGACGCCCCGGACCAGCGGCGCCAGAAGCTGAAGGCGCTGGTGACTCGCCACCTGCCGCCCGACGCCCAACCCTGGATCTGGGAATTCCTGGGCGAGCTGACCGGCATCTCGTTCGACGACGGCACCAGCCCCGGGCTGGGCGCGGCGCGCCAGGACCCGCGCCTGATGGGCGATCGCCTGCGCAGCGCCTGGCTAGAGTGGCTGGCCGGGGAGTGCGCGCACCACCCGGTGCTGCTGGTGCTGGAGGACATCCACTGGGGCGACCGCCCCAGCCTGCAGCTGGTGGACGCCGCCCTGCGCGCGCTGCGCGAGAAGCCGTTCATGGTGCTGGCCTTCTCGCGCCCCGAGGTCGACGAACAGTTCCCCAACCTGTGGGGCGAGCGCGACCTGCAGCGGGTGACCTTGCGCGCGCTGACCCGCAAGGCCTGCCAGAGCCTGGCCCAGCAAGTTCTGGGCGAGGGCCTGGCGCCGGCGATCCAGGACTGGCTGGTCGAGCGCGCCGACGGCAACCCGTTCTACCTCGAGGAGCTGATCCGCGCGGTGGCCTCGGGCGCGCGATCGGCGCTGCCCGAGACCGTGGTCGGCATGGTGCAGGCGCGCCTGGACACGCTGGGCGCCGACGCCAAGCGGGTGCTGCGCGCAGCCAGCGTGTTCGGCCTGTCGTTCCGGCGCGGGGCCGTGTCGGCGCTGGTCAGCGATCGCGACCGCGCCGCGCTGGAGGCGTCGCTGGAGGCGCTGGTCGCGCGCGAGGTGATCTTGCCCGAGGGGCCCGACGAGTACGTGTTCCGCCACGCGCTGCTGCGCGAGGCCGCCTACGCCATGCTGACCGAGGGCGACCGGGGGCTTGGCCACCTGCTGGCCGGCGAGTGGCTGGAGCAGAGCGAGCGCCCCGACGCCCAGGTGCTGGTCGAGCACTTCGAGCGCGGCGGCGACGGGCCGCGCGCGGCGCGCTGGTGCCGGCAGGCCGCCGAAGAAGCGCTGGCCGGCAACGACTTCCCCGGGGCGCTGGCGCGCGCGCGGCGCGGCGTCGCGCTGGGGGCGACCGAGGCGGTGCGCGCCGGCCTGCGCCTGTGCGAGGCTCAGGCGCACTTCTGGCGCGGCGAGTACGCGCTGGCCGAGGAGGCAGCGCGCGACGGGATCGGCAGCGCGCGCGCCGGCGACCCGCAGTGGTTCGTGTGCGTGAGCGAGCTGGTCGGCTCGCTGGGGCAGCTGGCCAAGTACGCCGAGGTGGCGAGCTGGGCGGAGACCGCCGAGCAGACCACGGCGCGCGAAGGGGCGGC
>Ga0207701_10004400_pt1 | contig 14317 bp, 13 predicted proteins | sample KBSSwiSSwithPhiX_FD_184294 | JGI IMG/M metagenome (GOLD analysis project Ga0207701, IMG submission 184294) | Switchgrass rhizosphere bulk soil microbial communities from Kellogg Biological Station, Michigan, USA, with PhiX - S5 (SPAdes) (version 2) | ecosystem: Environmental > Terrestrial >... | reverse complement strand
GTTTACCTTGCTACCATCGACAGACGCATAGTTGGATTCGCTGCCTATGAATGCACGCGTCGTGGATTTTTTGGACCCACGGGAGTCGCCACAGAGGCTCGGGGAAAAGGAATTGGTAAGGCGCTGTTGTTGGCTTCACTGCTGGGGTTGCGCGAAATGGGTTACGTTTACGCGATTATTGGCGCAGCTGGGCCAGTGCGTTTCTACCAAGAGACAGTCGGCGCGATCGTGATTCCGGACAGCGAGCCGGGGATTTATACGGACTTGCTGAGACGTGACTAGGTTTGCACAAAAGTCGGGGAAGCCCACGCACAGCAGACAACGTGTTAGAACTCGGAGTACTGTCGGTTTTTGTTCGTGTTAGTTCGTGTAATTTCGTGGATCGGACTTATTACGTACCACCAAAGAACGATCCACGCGCATTACACGAACTAACACTAACCAAGCCCCATGGAACACTCGAGTTTTTGACAGAGTCTAGGTAGTTGGTGGATTGTTCAACGCACGATGTCTATGGAGCCAACCTCAATCGCAAAGCTTCCTCTGCCTCCGGGACCAAAGGGTCATCCCATTCTCGGAGTAATGCGTGAGTTCAATAACGATTCTCTTGGCTTCATAACTCGCTGTCGTAAATTCGGCGACGTCGTCCGTTCAAGGTTTCTCTATGTCCACGCTTACTTTCTTTATAACGCCGATGACATCGAGGCACTCTTAACCACCAAGGCAAAGAGCTTTCGAAAAGCCGGCTCGCTCCGTTCTCCTTTCTTTGCCCGGCTGGTTGGAAATGGATTGGTAACAAGTGAAGGCGATTTCTGGCGCCGACAAAGACGACTTGCGCAGCCTGCATTTCATCGACAAAGGATCAGTACCTACGGCGAAGTAATGGTTGATTACGCTCAACGGGCAATCGACAAATGGCGACCTGGTGAAGAGATCGACATTTCAAAAGACATGACGCGATTGACGCTCGAAATCGTCGTCAAGACTCTCTTTGATGCCGACGTTTCTAATGATGCGGATCACGTTGGGGCAATGCTCTCGGAAGTTGTAAAGCCGTTCGCTTCGCAAGCAACGCTGAAATGGATCCTTGATAATCGCCTGCCAACGCCAGGCCATCGTCGCTACTTCAAGGCTGTGTCGGAGATTGATCGAATCGTGTTTCGGATAATATCTGACCGCCGCGCAAGCAAGTCTGATGAAGGCGACCTACTGTCGATGTTGCTACAAGCACAAGACGACGATGGTAGTCAGATGAATGACGCACAACTCCGCGATGAGGTCATGACTCTTTTCCTTGCGGGCCACGAAACAACAGCATTGGCGCTTTCGTGGAGTTGGTATTTACTCGCAACCCATCCTGAAGCGGAGGCGAAATTTCATGCTGAGATTGATGAAGTCTTGCAAGGTCGAGTGCCTACAGTCGATGACCTGCGAAAGCTGACCTATACGGAGATGATTGCTAAAGAAGCGATGAGACTTTATCCACCTGCTTACGCAGTTGGACGAGAAGCACTGGAGGACACCGAGATTGGCGGGTTTCGAGTACCGAAAGGAAGCCAGGTGTTTGCGTTTCAATGGGTGACTCAACGGGATGAGCGCTACTTTGAAAGACCGGATAAGTTTGAACCGGAACGTTGGACACCCGAACGGTCTGAGCGTCTGCCAAAATACGCCTACTTCCCTTTTGGTGGTGGACCGCGTCAATGCATTGGAAACTATTTTGCGATGATGGAGGTTGTGCTTTTGCTGGCAACGATTGGTCAGCGATTCCGATTTTCATTGGCGCCGAATCATAAGGTGGAAGTGTTGCCCGTGTTATCGCTCCGGCCGAAGAATGGTATTAGGGCTGTTGTGGAAAAAAGGTAGTTATTTTCTCTGCGTCCTCTGCTTCTCTGTGCCTCTGCGTTAACTTTTAGTCGGCCTATATAAAACACAGAGGGCACAGAGACGCAGAGGACGCAGAGAAGAATATCTATTCCATCGCTTGAGTAATTCGTCCCCACTCTTCAATACTCAAAGTCTCAGCGCGGCGTTGTAAATCAACACCTGCTTTACAGAGCACGATACTGGCGCCTCCGTTTTGTTTGATCACTTCCTGCAATTCACCCGTAGCATTTCGCAGATTGTTGAGAATGGTCTTCCTCTTCTGCATGAAACCGGCGCTAACCAGTGACCAAAGCAACTCTTCGCTCTTAACTTCAAACTCGTGTTTGTCACGGAACGTTATTCGAACCACGCTGCTCCAAATTTTTGGCTGCGGACGAAACGCATCAGGTCCTACATCGAATAGCTTTTCTGTTTCGCAGTACGCTTCAACCAAAACAGACAAGTAACCTCTTTCACTCGATCCCGCCGGAGCCTGAATTCGGTCGACTACTTCCTTCTGAAGCATCAGCACCATCTCATCTAAACAATGCCGCTGGGAGATGAGTCGCTGAAGGATAGCGGTGGAGATGTTGTAAGGAAGGTTAGCGATGAGTCTCGCTTTGTGAACCGGATGGATCGCAGCACAAAAGTCAGTCTCCAGCGCGTCACTATGTAGCAGTTCGAAATTCTTGTCTTTGGCGAACCGTTCACTAAGCCACGCAGCGAGATTCTTATCAAACTCGACTGCGATAACACGTCCCGCCCTTGCAATCAGTTCCGAGGTTAGTGCCCCCATGCCCGGACCTATTTCCACAACAGTCTCGTCCGGCTGAGGAGCAAACTCCTCGATTATCTTCTTGATTATTCCACTGTCTTTGAGGAAATTTTGACTGAGGCGTTTAGTTGGACGATGGCCAAACGATATGAAGGACTTCTTTCCAGATTCATCGGACACGGCGTCACTCTTTGCCAGAACGAGGATAACCGGTGACCTCGATATCGTTGCCACGTTGCGTTATCTCGACGTGTTCGAGTTGAAGAGCATCTTTCATGAGTTCCACACCGACGCCTCCCACGGCGCCAGGCGCTTCACTACCACCAACAATTTTTGGCGCTACGAAGAATGTGACCTTGTTGACGAGACCAGCATCGATGAATCGTCCTGCTACTCCAGAGCCGCCCTCCACCAAGAGACTTTGAACCGAACGACGACCAAGTTCATCGAGAAGTTCGAAGGGGTCTCGATTGCCTTTTCTGACGATCTCAACGCCCCTGGACTCGAGTTCTCGAACTCGATTATCGTCCGCACCTGTTCCGGCAATCACAATAACAGGAGCCTCGTTCGCAGTTTTTACCAACCTGGATTGGGCCGGCAGCAACAACTGCTCATCGAGCACGATGCGCACCAACTGCAATCGCCGAGGACTGTCTGAGCGATCAGTCAAAAGCGGATCATCTTTTGTCGCGGTCCCGATGCCGATCATGATCGCGTCGTATTGATGACGGAGTTCATGCGCACGCGCACGAGATTCAGGACCGGTAACCCAACGCGAATCTCCCGTACGAGTGGCGATCTTGCCATCGAGCGACACTGCCATCTTCAGGTGCACAAACGGGCGACCGGTTCGCATGAAATGTATGTACGCTTCGTTCGCACGAGCGGCCTCTTCGGCGAGCAATCCCACCTGTACTTCCACGCCCGCATTGCGCAGGTGCTCAAAGCCCCGACCCGAAACTTTTGGATTCGAATCTTCAATCGATGCAACAACTCGCTTAATACCGGCCGCAATCAGCGCATCGGTACAAGGTGCAGTTCGTCCGTGGTGAGCATGAGGTTCAAGGGAGACGTAAGCAGTGCCACCACGTGCTTTGTTACCAGCAACTGACAAAGCGATCGTCTCGGCGTGCCTGACCTCCTCAAATACATAAAACCCTTCGCCAACAACTACTCCAGCTGGGTCAACAATCACGCAGCCAACGAGCGGTCCTGGACTAACCAAACCAGTACCTCGACGCGCAAGTTCCAACGCGCGCTCCATGAACTGTCTCTCGGAATTGGTCCAAGCCGGGAGGGATTCAGTAAGAGTTGAGGAGGTTGTATTCACGAAAACTAATTTCCAAACAGACCATTCACATACTGCTCGGCGTCAAACACCACGAGGTCGTCAACCTTTTCACCGATTCCCGCATAACGAATCGGAAGGTTCAGCTCTTTGGCAATGGCTACCGCGATTCCACCCTTCGCGGTGCCGTCGAGCTTCGTCAGGACAATTCCCGTAACACCGGCGACTTTAAGAAACTGTCGCGCCTGTTCAAGTCCATTCTGCCCAGTGACTGCATCAACGACAAGCAGTGTTTCGTGCGGAGCGCCTTCGACTTCACGTCCCGCAACTCGCTTCATCTTATCCAGCTCGGCCATCAGGTTCGACTTGTTATGAAGTCGACCGGCAGTATCAACAATCAAAACCTCTGACCCGCGAGCCTTGGCAGCTTTCAATGAATCGAACAACACTGCGGCAGGATCAGTTCCCTGCTTCTGCTGAATCAGCGGCACACCTGTACGCTCCGCCCAGATTGCAAGTTGATCTGACGCCGCCGCGCGAAACGTATCCGCAGCACAAATCAAAACGTCGTTGCCTTCAGCCTTAATCCTCTGCGCCAACTTTCCGATCGTCGTAGTCTTACCAACTCCGTTGACACCAACGATCATCATTACGTAAGGCGTGACGTTATCGGGTACGTTCAGTTCTGAAGCGACTCCCGCCTGTTCCGACGCTTTCAAAATCGACAACAGTTCGTTCTTGATTGCGGCCTTCAGCGCATCCAGATCATTAATCTGTTTCCGCGCAATTCCACGACGAACTGTTTCCAGCACCTCAAGGGTTGTGGGGACTCCAATGTCGGCGGCAATCAAAACCTCTTCAAGTTGATCAAGCAACTCCTCGTCGATCTGTTTACGTCCGGCAAATACCGTGTCGAGTCGATCCGACAAAGAATCTCGAGTTGCCGCAACAGCTCGCCGGAATCTTGCGGAAAACTCCTGCTCAAGCGCTGCTTCTTGCGCTTGCAACTCTTCAATAGACAGGTTGAGTCCGAGTACTGACGTGGCAAACGGAGAGCGAGACGGCACCGGCTTTTCACGCAGAACCGGCGGATTGGGTTCAACTCGTGGCAGCGCAGCAGGAACAGGCGGCTTTGTTTCGACCGGAATAGGACTCGGTTCAGTACCAGTAACTGGGGGAACCAGTTCGGGAAGGGCTACAGCCGGCCTCTCAGCCTTCGTCGTCTCGACTGTTTCCTTAGTTGCCGGTTCGTTCAGGCCCAGTCTGACAAACTCGTCCCCAGTTTTTCTTCTCCAAAAAAGTCCCATAATGATTGCTGAATTAGCTCTCTCCGGCTGTGGTGTTTAGTTGTCGATTAAAGCACAACAGCCGTGCCCTCTCAAAAAGGACGCGGCTGCGACTCGCCGAAGTGGTTTGTCTCTTACTTAACTAACGGAGGGGCGTTCGGCTTCCTGAAGGGTGTTCAATAACTCGGGCTTGAGTCCTGTGGCAACAGGTCGTTTTAACCGGACTGAGCCCGGCCTAATCTGACCTTCCCGACACGCTGCGGTGAACGCGGCAACAACTACCTCATCGTAACGTGTGTTGACGAAGCTTTCGATTCTCGCGACCGCATCTTCAAATTTCATGGCTTTTTGGTAAGGTCGATCTGTTGTCATTGCGTCGAATGTGTCGGCCACCGCCACAATCTTGCCCATGAGAGGTATTTCGTCGCCCTTCAGACCTTGTGGATAACCCTTACCATCTACCATCTCGTGATGCATGTACATTCCCGGCAGGAATTCTTTCATCGCGGGAATCTGCGACATGATCTTGTAGCCCTTCTGCGGGTGCTTCTTCATCAACTCGTACTCTTCGTCAGTCAGAGCTGCCGGCTTCTTCAAGACACTGTCGTCGATACCAATCTTGCCGACATCGTGCAACAAAGCGCTTATACGAATCTTCTCTACCTCATCATCGTTGATTCCCATGCGTTGAGCTATTGCCACTGAGAAGCGAGAGACACGTTCGGAGTGACCACGAGTGTACGGATCTTTTCCGTCGATGGCCGCAGCCAATCCCTTAACTGTGCCAATAAACAACTGCCGGTTTTCCTCTGACGACTTTTGCAAATCGCTAATGAAGCGCTCCACTTGATCGGTCATTACGTTGAAGGAATTGCCGAGATCACCCAGCTCGGTACGACTGGTTACGTCAATGCGCTGTGAAAAGTCGCCTGAAGCGATTCGGTGTGCGCCCCCGGCCAATTCGCGAACTGGATGTGTCAGCTTCTTGGCAAAAAAGATTCCAATCAAAATCGTCAACACGCCTGCCACCAGACTTATCCACATCGTTTGCCAACGCATGTCGGCAACTGAAGCCAATGCTGCCGCCTCGTCCTGAACTGCAATTACTCCGAGCCGAGAGTTCTTATCAAGTTCCGCAGTTGCGTAGGAACCAAGCATCTCGACCTGACGTCCCTCACGGTTCGCCGAAAAGGGTGCCAGGGCCGACTGAACCTGGTCGCCTGACTCCATCCAATCCTGCACCACCTTTAGGTCGAGCATCGATTTCTCGGAGAACGCGACGCTCGCCTCAGGGTGTGCAACCGCCCGCCCGTTCTGATCAACGACAAACACGATGGGTAAGCCGGCGTCTAAAAGTTCGCGTTCACTCTTGGACGTTGGTTGTTGAACCGCGTGGAAGACCTCTTGAAATGAAACGATCGCAACAACGGCAGCGACAACTTCCTGGTTATTGCTTCCCCCAAGAACCGGCTCGGCTATAGTCAGCGCCATTTCCTGCCCGGAACGAATAACCTGGGGTCGACTAACCACAACACCGCGACCGTTCATCCGCGCGAGAACTTCGCTAACCCGAGTGTCAACTTCTTCCAACTTGATAACGTCCGGCTGAAATGCACGGTGGGGATTCCCTTTGACCGGCCACAAAGCGAGTGCAATGAGGTTGGGATCTTCCTGAAGAGTCTTCTGTAATCGCTGGTCATAACCCGTGTCATCAAATGCCTGAATACCGCCGGCAATCTCAAATGCGCGGGCAAGTCCGGTTACGACGTCCCGATACCGCTGGCCGTAAAGCTCGATTTGGCGCGCCTTATCCTGCACTAACTGGGCCTGATATCTACTTTCGATCGAGCGCAACTTGTCAGCACTTCGGCCCGAAAGCAGGACGCCAGCGAAGGCAAGCGGCAATAAGCCCACCAAGAGTAGGACTCCCAAAACGATGTAAAGGAGACGGATTCGTCCGAGTTTTTCGAGCATTCTCAGGGTTTGGCGGTTACAATTTCCGGCAGGTTGAACGCGGAAGGGTCAGTGATTTAGGGTCCCATCGACCTTGAATCCCATTATTGTCGACCCTTCATCGCTGTGTCAACGAGTTTTGACATGCTTTTACTCTGATGTTTCCGCTCGAAGCAGCTTTTCATCGACTTCCGGCAAGGAGAGAGCGTCTAAATGGCTGAGCGCCAACGCCGGATCGGTGCTCTAACAGTCGAAAAGGGCTGGACGCAGCCCATTTGACCGACAAATGGATACCGTTACCACCGACGAGATAATCGTAGAGCGCGCTTTGACAGGCGATGGGGAAGCTTTCGGCGAGCTAGTGCGTCGCTGGGAGCGTCGGATATTCGCGCTTGCCTACGGGATGCTTGGCCGCGAAGAAGAAGCTCGCGATGCTACCCAGGAGACGTTCCTGGCTGCGTTCCGAAACCTCCGCGGTTTCAGAGGCGAAGCAAAAGTCTCGTCGTGGTTGCACCGTATTGCGGTCAATCAGTGCATCACGAGACAACGGAGAGCCAAGGTTCGAAGCGAGTCGGCATTGGATGACGAGCAGGAGAAGGATGCGACGAACTTTGCGGCGGCACTAAGTTTGTCGCCGGCTAGAGTGACGGAGGCCGCACAGGTGACAGTGGCCGTACGTCGCGCCGTTAATAGTCTCCCGGTTGAGTTGCGACAGATCGTAGTCATGAAAGAGTTTGAGGAACTGACATTTCGAGAGATTTCGGAGGCTTTAGATTTGCCGCTGAGCACGGTCAAGAGCCGGCTGTACACAGCGTTGAAGCAATTACAAATGAAACTGAATCGATTTGGCAGTGAAGCAGCGTGAAAGTAGGAACGAAGATGAGCGAGAAGATACAAAGGCCAAGTTGTGAACGCGCAGAGGACTTAATGTCGTTTCTCTACGGCGAATCCAATGACGTTGAAGCACGTGATTTCGAGGGACACTTGAAGCTTTGTCGTGTATGTGCGGAAGAGTTGGCTTCCTTTGGTCACATTCGCGAATCGATTGGAATCTGGAAGGAAGACGCACTGAATAACTTCGTACAGCCGCAAGTTGTCGCTCCTGTGCGACAGAAAAGTGCGCTTGTGGCCCTGCGTGAGTTCTTCAATCTATCGCCACTCTGGATGAAAGGCGCCGTTGGTTTCGCAGCCGTAATTTTCTGTGCGCTGGTTATTTTGGTGTTGGCCAGGGCTGGTAATCAACCCACACCGGTTGTTGCTGAAAGCGGTGTTCGGAAGTATTCGGAGGAAGAGATGCAACAGTCAATTGCCAGGGCTCTGAAGGAACAGGAAGCCAAATTCATCGCGACGACGGTTACTCCGACTCAACAACCTAGAGATCGTGAGCCTAACCCACCCAAGAATCGACCAGTGGTTAATCCCAACAGGGCGACGCAGTGGGCAACCTATCGTTCATTGTCAAAATCCGAGCGACAACAATTAGCCGCCGATCTTCGGTTGCTTACAACTCGCGAGGAAGACAGTCTTAATCTTCTTGGAGATCGCATCAATCAGGAGTTCTAGAGGTAAACATGAGATCAATTGTCAGACAAATACTCCCCATCTGCGCGTTGCTCGTCTTAACAACGCTAACTGTCTTTGCCCAGTCTCCCCAGGAGTCTCAAACCAATACGCCATCGGCGGGCGCTGGACCGGATATCCTTGAACAGCTCCGTTTGACACCAGATCAGGCCCAGAAGATCCGCCAAATCCAAAGGCAAACACGCGAAGAGCGCGCTTCTATCGGTGATCGCTTACGTGAATCTAATCGAGCTCTCGAAGACGCGCTTTATGCGCCAACGCTTGATGAAGCTTTGATCGAACAACGAATCCAGGCAGTCGCTGCTGCACAAAGCGCTCAGCTGCGCATGCGAATTCAAACTGAAATGCGGATTCGAAGGATTTTGAACCCGGATCAGCTCGCGGTCTGGAGTGATCTGCGTCTTAAGGCGGGAGACGTGATCCGTAATCGCCAGGACAGCGGGCGACCGATACGCCCGGGTGCTGAGGGTTTGCGGCCTAATCAGCGTAATGGAATCGCGCCACTTGATCCTCGTCGGAATGCGCCAATCAGAAACCCTCGTCCATAGCGATAAAATCATCTCCGTAGCTTTGGCCGATCAGTCGTGACTGGTCGGCCCTTTTCGTTTGTTCCATACTGCTCATCTTCACATAACGCCGACACTTACCGCTTGACGCCTCATGCACAATTTGAGCATCATAGGCCGCTCTTATCCAAAGTAGTAGACCTTAACTGGTCTCGGCGTTGGCCCCGACAAGACAAGCATATTAGCCAGGCATCCTTGTTCACTTTCGCCGCCGTCAAGCTACTTAACGCTCTGCCGCAGTCGAATTTAGCTTCAACACGCTCCCAATGAACTTTGCTACGCGGGCCCTGCTGGAACTGCAAGAGACAACGTTGCTGACCACCCGGGCAGTCAGCGGTGTTTTTAAGCGACCACGCTACGTTGCCGAGACCATCGCTCAAATGGACGCGATTGGTGTCGGTTCACTCACCATCATAATTCTTACAGGCTTCTTTACGGGTGGTGTTCTAACTGTCCAAACATTTCCCACGCTGAAGAGTTACGGTGCCCAGTCACAAACTGGATATCTCGTGGCAATCTCGCTGGTTCGTGAACTCGGTCCTGTACTGTGCGCCTTAATGGTAACGGGACGTGTCGGGTCGGCGATCTCTGCTGAACTCGGTTCGATGGTTGTTTCGCAGCAGATCGACGCGATGCGCGCCCTGGGCACAGATCCCATTCGCAAGCTGGTCGCGCCGCGGCTGTTTGCCTTGCTAGTTAGCCTTCCATTATTGACGGTACTGGCTGACGTTCTGGGGATCTTCGGTGGTTGGGTAACTGCAATAGCGCTCTACTCCGTATCGTCGAGCGTATATATCGCAGCAGTCAGGGACGGAATAACAACCGACGACTTGATTGGTGGCATCGTCAAGCCACTCGTGTTCTCATTGATCATAGGAACGATTGCGTGTCGCCAGGGACTTGGCACTGAAGGAGGAACTGTCGGTGTTGGTCGTTCCACAACGCGCGCTGTAGTGATGGCGTCGATCATCGTGATTATTGCCGATTACTTCCTGGCCAAAGCGCTTCAGGTTATTCTAGGAACTCAATAACGATCAGGTGCTCTAATGTCTTCAAGTTCAATCCACATCAGTTCACCCAGCGTCAGCGTAGATGCTGCCGAGTCAACTTTTCATGAGGTTGACGATCTCGAGCGAGCTATTCCTTCGATCGAATTTCGGAACGTTGTCCTAGCTTTCGACGAACGCGTGATCCTCAATAACCTTAGTTTCAAGGTAATGAAAGGTGAGACTAAGATCATCCTCGGCGGTTCCGGCGGCGGGAAGTCGACCATCATCAAGATTGTGCTCGGATTGCTCAAACCTGACAGCGGCCAGGTTTTAGTTGATGGTGAAGACATCACCTTCTACACCGAGGACCAGATGATGAAGATCCGCAAGAAGATCGGAATGGTCTTCCAGGAAGGGGCTCTGTTCGATTCCCTTTCCGTTTACGAGAACGTCGCTTACCGACTACATGAACAAGGAGTGCCCGAGGACGAAGTGGAGCCAGAGGTGAGAAGGATGCTTCGATTCGTAAACCTCGAAGACGCAATCGACAAAATGCCCAATGAGTTGTCAGGCGGTATGCGTCGCCGGGTTGGAATCGCCCGCGCGCTGATTGGCGATCCAAAGATCGTGCTATTTGACGAACCCACGGCTGGCCTTGACCCTCCCACCGCTCGAACGATTTGCGAACTCGCAATGAAATTGCGTGACCTTGAAGACGTCTCGTCAATCTTCGTTACTCACGAGATGAACAACCTCGATTACATTTGCTCTGAGTATGCGGTAGTCGACCATGCTGGAAAGGTTGTGTTTGAACGTGAAGGTGAACGCCTGTGCCTCATAAACAGCAAGGTGATGATGATGAAAGACGGCAAAGTCATCTTCAGTGGAACAGATGAGAGCCTTCGACGGGCCGAGGATCCCTATATCCAAAAGTTTCTAAGGGGACATTAAGAAAGACGAAGGCCACCGCTTAACCGGGCCTTTATTCGTTAGGAGAACGTTATGCCTTCATCAAAAAAGAGTGTATCCCTGGGCCAGTTGAGAGTCGGGATTTTTGTCCTGGCGGCAATCGCAATCCTCATTTTTCTGGTGCTCAACGCGTCTGGCGACATTAACCCTTTCAGCAAGAAGCTACACTTGAAGGCTCGCTTTGGCGACGCAAACGGTTTGCGCGAAGGTTCTGAAGTGCGTTTGGCCGGCGTACGCGTCGGCAAAGTTGAGAAGATTGCGCTACTCGCCCCGTCGGATGTACCGAGTGCTCCGCGTGTCGAAGCAACGATGACGATCGATTCGACCATCGATGGTCAACCCGCGAGTCAACGAATACGTTCGGACTCAACCGCCCAACAAGGATCACCGAGCTTGCTGGGCAACGAAATGCTCATAAACATTACGCCCGGAACGGCAGTCGGATCTCCAGTTCAGGAGGGAGCGATTCTCCCGTCTTCGTCATCGAACACGGTTAACGACTTTGCCACGTCAGGAACTGACCTGGCGCAGCGACTCAGCAAACTTTCCGACGAAATCAGCGGCATCGTAAAAGACGTGAAAGATGGCAAGGGGACGGTGGGGCGGCTCTTCAGTGACGAAGCCCTCTACAACAACCTGAACGCGACCATCCGTGAGACCGAAGACGTAATGAAACAGGTACGTTCAGGCGATGGCTCTGCCGGAAGATTTCTTAACGACCCAGCGCTCTATAACAACGCGAATGACATTGCGTTACAACTCAAAGCCATTTCTGCAGATCTTCGCGCCGGACGTGGCACCGCCGGCAAACTTCTGACTGATGACGAACTCTACACGCGCATCAATCGCACGGCTGATCGACTGGACAAATCAGTCGATCAAATCAACGGGATCGTAGCGGAGATTAATGCCGGGCACGGAACGTTGGGCAAACTTATCAAAGACGAGCAGCTTTACAACGATGCCCGTGCCGCAATCGCGAAATTCAACACCACAGCGGACCGCATCGACAACATGGTCGCTGCCGCTCAACGTGGTGAAGGCACCCTTGGCAAACTCCTGACGGACGATACGCTATATACGAACGTGAACCAGCTCTCATCGGAAGGCGTCAAATTGATCTACGACTTCCGGCAGAACCCGAAGAAGTATCTGACTATCAAGTTTGAGTTGTTCTAGTCGAACTCATGAACCGCAAACGCCTGCTCGCGTTTCTTTGTCTTCTCATCGGTTCAGTCGCTCACGCCCAGCAGCCATCGACGATTCCGGCGCAGCGAGCAGATGTGCCGCTGCGAATCATTGATGTTCATACCCACGCTTCCTTCAGTGACGCCATCCAACGTGGCAGAGGCATTCCTCAAACTGAGGCGCAATACTTCAAAGAATGGCAAGAAGCAGGTGTCGTGGGTGCAGTGGCCCATGCCAGCCTGACAGGCGGCAACTCCTTCAACCTCAAAAACCGTAATGTGATTTATTGTGCCGGCATTGGCTTGGAAACGAAGCTTAATGAAATTGAAGCCGGGCTACAGACGAAAAAATACGGTTGTATCAAGATCTATCTCGGCTACGTTCACCGTTATGCGTACGATGCCGTTTACGCTCCATTCTATAAATTGGCCGAGAAGTACGATGTCGCTGTCGTCTTTCACACGGGCGACACGGATTCAACGAAAGCGAAGCTCAAATACGCGGACCCATTGACCATTGACGAGGTGGCAGTCGACCACCCGAAGGTCAGGTTTGTTATTGCTCACTGCGGCAATCCCTGGATCGAATCAGCGGCCGAGGTCGCCTATAAGAATCCAAATGTCTTCCTGGAATGTTCCGCGATGCTAACGGGCAACCTCGACGAGATGCCAAAGGAAAAGGTGGAGACTTACGTAGTCAAGCCCATCGCCTGGATATTCGGCTACGTCGAAGACCCCACCAAGTTAATGTTTGGAACTGATTGGCCGCTAACCGGCATCAAGGGTTACGTTGATGCGTACAAACACGCGATCCCGAGGGAACACTGGAATGCGGTTTTTCACGACAACGCAGTGCGCGTCTTTAAGTTCCCTCAACAACCTTAGCTCACTCACATCTGTTCATCTGCCGAAGGTCCATAGATCGACGGAACTGGAATATCGTTAAGCCGAAGGTAAACTCCGAGCTGTGCCCGATGATGAATGATGTGATTCATCACAAAGCTGCGCAACACGGCAATTCGTGGCATTGCAAAAAGTTGATTACCGCCAGCCAGCAACGCCCAATTCCCAAAAATTGTTTCGTCAGTGACTCCAGCCAACGCCTCGCGAGCTTTTGCGACATTCGCATCAAAAGCCTCGAGCACTTCTTTTTGCGTCTGACACTCGGGTGTCTTCACTGGTTCTCCACCGGGCGCCATATCAAATTGATCGTGCTCAATTGCGACATTCGTCCAGCTGGGTAAATTTGCGAGATGTGTGGCCAGCTTTCCCATGGGAAAAGACTTTTCATGTGGGGTCCATGCAAACTTATCGTCAGGCACTCGCTCAAGCGTCTTTCTCGTATTCGCCATCTCGTGATCAAACTCAGCCAGCATTGATTGACCTATTGCCATAGATTCCTCCGTGAAGGGTTTTGAAATTGTTTGTTGGATCAGGCTAGTGAAAAGATTTTCGGTTGTCTATTCGAACCATCGATCGGTAGTGTCCCAATCTGAATTTGGGGCCTTCGTAATGGTAGGTGAAAGAGCGATCCACTAAATCACACGAAACAACACGAAAACCTAATATCACTAAGAAGTCCTTTTGGTGTTGTTTCGTGTGATTTAGTGGATCGTCTCTTGATTTTCCACCGCAACAACTATGTTTAGGACACTATCATAGGGCCTTTCGACTTTGCTTGATCTACCTTTGCGAACTGCTCCTTGTCGGACCCAACTGCTTTAACAGTTCCTTAACCGCCGCATCCAGTTGCGAGTCCTTTCCCGTCAAAGTTTCCCCAATAGGACGCGTGACTTCCAGGTCCACCGGACGAGGATTGCGCTCCATGTCCGCTCCGTCGTTACCCGTGATCTTCAT
>Ga0207701_10004399_pt1 | contig 14318 bp, 15 predicted proteins | sample KBSSwiSSwithPhiX_FD_184294 | JGI IMG/M metagenome (GOLD analysis project Ga0207701, IMG submission 184294) | Switchgrass rhizosphere bulk soil microbial communities from Kellogg Biological Station, Michigan, USA, with PhiX - S5 (SPAdes) (version 2) | ecosystem: Environmental > Terrestrial >... | reverse complement strand
CGCTGGGCTTCACGTACTGGAAGGTGAAGCCGCGCGAGCCGGAGGAGCCGGCGACGACGACCATCGCGAAGCCAGCCGCGACCGAGAAAGTGGCGGTCGCGGAGAAGCCGAGCGTGCCCGAGAAGCCGACCCCGGCCGAGAAGCCGATCGTCGACGAGAAGCCGAGCGCGGACGAGAAGCCGACGGAGGCGGAGGCCCCCGTCGTCGCGGCGCCGAAGGGCAGCAAAAAGACGGAGGCGAGCAGCAAGGGTAAGGAAGCGCCGCTCTCGCCGGAGGCCGCCAGAGATTTGCAGGAAGCGGAGGCGGCGCTCGACGCGGGCAAGCCATCCGATGCGCTTCGCCTGGCGCAGCACAGTCTCTACGCGCAGAAGTCCAGTCGCGCGTACGCCGTCATCGCGCGCGCACGCTGCGCGCAGGGCGATCTGGGCAACGCCAAGGCGGCCCTCGCCCAGGTCTCGGCCCGCGACCGCGCCGCCGTCATCCGCGCTTGTGGCAAACTGAACGTCGAGCTCCGCTGACGATGGCGACCGCAAACTTCCGGCGACTGCTGCTGCTCGCGACCCTCCCCTTTCTGGCACCCGCGGCGGCGCGCGCCGACGCGCCCGTCGAACCGGGCCGGGTCTACGTCGGCGGGGACGGCGTCACGATCGCGGTCGTTCCGCTGAAACCGCGCAGCGACAACAAGGCGCTGGTGCGCGTGACCGGCTCGGGCACGGTGTTCGACGACAAGGTGATCCCGCACGAGCGCGGCGACGGCGACGGCGGCAAGATCGCGTACTCGACGACGTACCACGGCCGATCCTGGTTCACGATCACCGTCCCGTCGGCCGCGGAGACGAAACCGATCCCGATCTACCTGCCGGGCCGGCGCGACGTGACGGTCAAGTTCGACGAGCGCCGCAGCGCCGAGCTGAAGACGGACGACATCTTTCGCGCCTACCAGAAGCAGCAATCCGACGGGAGCTTGAAGGCGCTCGCGGCGTTCAACCGCCCGGAAGAGACGGCGCACCACGAGAAGCAGCTCGCCGCCGACGCGGGCGAGACGTTCGCCAAGCGCTGCGGCTACAAGCTGCCCGTGAAGATCAACTGGGCCTCGTTCTCCGACGACGACATCAAGGAGCTGTCCATCGCCAGCTACTGCGGCGAGCCGATCGACGCGATGGCGCGGCTGTGCGAGGACTCGGCGGAGGCGAAGCGCACGATCGAGAAGGCGATCAAGAGCTTCGGCTGCACGATGGGCCCGGCGATGCAGATGGACATCGCGGGCACGACGCTCAACTGGACGACCAGCCGCAGCGCCCGGAACATGGGCGAGTTCGCGCGCAAGGCCCTGGAGAAGAAGCTATGAGGTGGTTCGCGTTGCGCACGGTGGCCGGTCTCATCATCGCGGTCGCGGCCCTGGCGGCGGTCGGGCTGGCGCTGGACGGCGCCGCGTTCGCGGGCGAGCCCGCGCCGTGGGGCAAGGCGGAGAACCTGGGCGAGCGGATGACGCTGGAGAAGACCGGCGTCTGCACCGACGGTAAGTCCCACTACGTCATCGTCGCGCCCAGCGAGAAGCAGTCGACGCAGCTGTACTACGGCGACGGCAAGACGTTCTACCGTGTGCCCCTGCCGCCCTGGGTGCTGAGCGGCGACAGCTTCTTCGAGCCGCGCTTCTTCGCGAAGACCAAGAACTCGAACTTCCGCGGCCTGGACATGCGGATGTTCGCGTCGGTCGACTACGACGCGAAGAAGGCGACCTGCAGCGCCAGCTGCGGCGAGCGCAAGACGGACCTCACGATCCTGGGCGACGACGCGAAGAAGACGCTGCTGCTGGGCAAGGCGACGTTCGAGCCGCCGCTGCACAAGCGCGCCCCGCACCACCTGGCGCGCGACGAGGGCGGCCGCTACTTCTACGTCGACAAGGGCGCCACGCCCGACACCGAGAAGAACTTCCGTCTGTTCGTCGGCCCGAAGGGCGCGATGAAGCTGCAGAAGATGACCAACGCCGTCGCCGACACCGAGGGCGAGATCTTCACGACGAAGACGGGGTCGCTGCGCTACGTGACCGACCGCAAGAATCCGCCGACGTGGATCCAGGGCAAGAAGAAGCTGACGCTGACCGTCGTGCCGATCGAAGGCCACGACGAAAAGAGCGGCGAGCCGATCAACAACTACCAGCTCATCTACAACGAGCTGGGCGTGTACCTCGGCGAGAAGCTCGGCAATCCCTGCGACGATCTCTAGAAGTCGAACTTGCCGAAGGAGCCGAGGTCCTTGAAGGCCTTCACCAGGCGGGCGGTGAAGCCCTTCTCGCCCAGGTGGGTCCAGCCGCGCGGATCGATGTAGCGCTTGTTCGGCTTGTCCGGACCCTCCGGGTTGCCGAGCTGCGCCTGCAGGTACGCGCTCTTCTCGTCCATGAACTTCTTGATCGGCTGCGTGTACGCCCACTGCGTATCGGTGTCGATGTTCATCTTCACGACGCCGTAAGAGACCGCCTCGCGGATCTCCTCCTCGGTCGATCCCGAACCGCCGTGGAACACGAAGCTGACCGGCTCGGGCCCGGTCTTGCGCTTCTCGATGATGTACTTCTGCGAGTCGCGCAGGATCGGCGGCTTCAACTTCACGTTGCCGGGCGCGTACACGCCGTGCGTGTTGCCGAACGCCGCGGCGACGGTGAAGCTGCCGACCGGGCTCAGCGCGTCGTACGCCTTCAGCACGTCCTCGGGCTGCGTGTACAGCTTCGAGTGGTCGGCGTCGCTGTTGTCGACGCCGTCTTCCTCGCCGCCGGTGATGCCCAGCTCGATCTCCAGCGTCATGTTCATCTTGGCGATGCGCGCCAGCGTACGCCGGCTGATCTCCAGGTTCTCGTCCAGCGACTGCTCGGACAGGTCCAGCATGTGCGAGCTGAACAGCGGCTCGCCGTTCTTCGCGAAGTACTCCTCGCCCGCGGCGATGACGCCCTCGACCCACGGCAGGATCTTCTTCGCGCAGTGGTCCGTATGCAGGATGGCGGGAACGCCGTACACCTTGGCCATCGTCCGCACGTGCAGCGCGCCCGCGATCGATCCGGCGATCGAGGCCTGCTGCTGGCTGTTGTCCAGCGACTTGCCGCCGAAGAACTGCGACCCCGTGTGCGAAAGCTGGACGATGATCGGCGCCTTCGCCTCCTTCGCCGCGGCGAGCGCGGCGTTGGCCGAGCTCGAGCCGATGACGTTCACCGCCGGAAGCGCGCAGTCGACTTCCTTGCAGTAAGCGAACAGCTCTTTGAGGGCGTTGCCGGTGACGACTCCAGGAGCAAGCTTGAGGTTGGCCATGGTTTTTGTTCTCGGCCGCGCAGTATAGACCGTCTGCCCCCGACGGAAGCCAGCGGATTTTGGGCCCGTCAGGCCCCGGACGCCGCGTCAGTCCCCGAGCACCACGAACGGGCGGTTCGGCTCGGTGCCCCGCCCGTCGCGGTTGTGGCGCGCGAACCGCCTCAGACGATCGAACCCGCGGGGTGTCGTCGCCCCCAGCACCAACGTGCACCGTCCGGGGTGCGCGCGGTCCGGCACCACGGCGCGGAACGCGCGATCGCCCAGCGGCTTCCCGTCGGGCATCGCGCGCGCCTCGTCCAGCGTGTTGAACGGCGCCGCCCCGACCAGCACCAGCGCGAACTGCTCGCGATCCGCGGCGGTCACGTCGCGGTCGGCCTTGACCGTGAACTTCGCGCCGACCATCGGTCCCCAGTCGGCCATCGCGGTCGCCAGCCGGCGCGCGGCCTCGACGGCGTCTGGCGTACCGCGCGTGCCGTAGACGTAGATGTGCGGGACCTGCCGCGGCGCGCTCTTGCCCATCAGCCCGGGGACGGCGACGCATTCGGGCGGCGGCGGCGGCGCGACCTTGGGCGCCGCCGGATCGCGCTTGATCGCGGCGAGCGCGCGCAGCAGCCCCGCGTTCGCATACGCCGGAACCCACGCGTTGTGCTGGACGCCCGGGTACTCCTTGTAGCGCACGTTCTTGCCCAGCCAGCCGAGCTGCTTGAACCGGTCGGCCATCTTGCGCGAGTCGTTGACCGACACGACCGGATCCTTGTCGCCGTGGAAGAACATCACGTGCATGTGCGCGGCGTTCGGCGCCAGCGCCACCGCTGACTGACCATCCAGCGCGTCGAGATCGAAGAGCGGCGCGTCCGCCGGCTGAACCAGGCGCCTGAAATCCGCCGCCGCGCAAACGGGCGCCAGCGCCGCAAACATCTCCGGGTGGCGCAGCCCGATCTGCCACGTGCCGTCGCCGCCCATCGAGAGGCCCGTCAGCGTGATGTGGTTGGGATCGATGTCGTAGGCGCGCCGCACGTCCGCGATCGCGCGCATCACATCGGCGCCCCCCAGGCCGTCGTAGCCCATCAGCTCACCGCGGCCATATGGCGACACCACGATCGCGGGCACGTCGGGCAACGGCAGCTCGTTGCGCGACGCCTCGGCGTCGCTTTCGCCCGGGCGGTTGTCCAGGCCGAACACGCGCCGGAGGTTGTGCCGGTGATCGGAGAACGCGCCGTGCAGCGCGACGATCAGCGGCACAGGCTTGCCGGGCGTGTAGTGTTTCGGCACGTACAGCGCGTAGGGCTGAAGGGTCCCGTCCCAGTCCGCGCGGTACGCCTTCACCAGCATCCCGGTCTCGGTGCGATAGGGGTCGTCGCCGGCGGCGACCGCGTCCGCGTAGCGGCGGGCGCGCGCCAGGTTCGCGACCACGAAGGCGCGATCGCGGTCGGGGACGGTGACGCTGGCGGCGCGCAGATCGGCGTCCTGGATCAGGCGCTCGATCGACGGCAGCGTGATCTCGCGGACCACGGGCGACGCCGTGCGCGCGCGGGCGCGGGCTGCCTCCAGCGCCGCGGGCAGCGCGGCGCGCAGCTCGTCCTCCGTCTCGGGCGGGGCCGGCCCTCGGGCGGCGAGCGCGGGCGCTCCCCAGGCGAGCAGCGCCATCGCGACGCGAAGCACGCTCATCGGTGCGGGTGGAAGAAGGAGTGCTTCTTCGCGGCCGGCTTCGGCTTCTTCTTCAACGTCACGGCGATCTGGCGGCCCTTCGTGTTGTTCACCGCCACGCGCCGGGTCGCCGGCGTGTAGCCGCTCTTGACCAGCTTCAGCTCGTAGGTGTTGCCGGTCTTGAAGTGCAGGTTGATCGGCGTGCGGCCGAGGACCCGCGCCTTCGTGCGGACGATCGCGCCGGCCGGCGCGCTCGTGATGTGGAGGACCGCGGTCTCCGGCTTGTCGGGCTTCTCGGGCGCCGGCGCGGCGACCTTCGCCGGTGCCTTCGGCTTGGCGGGCGCCGCCGGCTTCTTCGCGCCGGCCTTGGGCGCGGGCGTCTCCTCGGCCTCCTCCTCGCCGATCACCTCGTCCTCGGCGTTGGGGACGGCCTTGCGCAGCAGCGCCTCCTCGTCCGGCTCGTCGTCGTCTTCCTTCGTTTCGGAGGGTGGCGACGGAGCCGCCGTCTTCTCTTCAGGGGGATGATTCTCGGCGACCGCCGGATGAGCGTCGGGCGCGGCGGCGTTTGCCACCGGATTCGCCGGCGGCGTCGCCTCGGGTGCGGGGCGCGGGGCGGCATCGGCCACGGGCGCGGCCGCCACCGGCGCGGCTGGCGCGGGCGCTCCGGTCACAGGCGCCGGCGGGTTGGCAGGCGGTGCCGGAGCCTGCGCCGTCGGCGCCGGTGCTCCCGTTGCGGGCGCCGTCGCGTCGCCGCCGCCGATGCCCAGCCTGCTGACGACGCCCTTCTGCTCCACCCAGTTGATGCCGTAACGAATCCCGATGACGGCAGCGAGCGCGAAGATCACGCCCAGCCAGAACCCGGACCGCCGCTTCGGCCGTCGCGCCGACAGCGACACCTGCGCCGTCGATCCGCCCACCGGGTGGGCGCCGGCGGACTGCCGCCCCCGCGCCGCCACGTCGGGGTTCGACTGCATCGCATATTCGGTCGGCGCCGATCCCTTGTCGACGTCGTCCAGCTCGAACGACGTGCCAGCCGACAGGTCGGTCCCGACCTCGTCCTTGACGATGCCGCTCGTGTCCAGCCGCCGCTTGCCGATCGTCGGCGCTTCGTCGCGCCGCGCGAGCTGCTCCAGCCACAGCTTCAGCTCGGTCTGCCCTGCGGAGTGAAACTCGGTCCGCAGCACGCGCTCGACGTCGACGAGCATCTCGTCGGCGCTCTGGTACCGCTCGCTGGGCGCGAGCCGCATCGCCCGCATGATGATGCCCGCCACGCCGGGACCGACCGTCGGCTTCACCTTGTCGGGCGGCGGGAAGTCCGCCTTCTGCACCTTCAGCAACGACTCCATGTCGTCGGGCGCCTCGAACGGCAGCTTCTCCGTCACCATCCGGTACAGCATCGAGCCGACCGAGAAGATGTCGGACCGCTTGTCGATCGACGTCCCCAGCCCCTGCTCGGGCGACATGTACGCGACCTTGCCCTTGATGACGCCGGCCGCGGTCTGCTCGCGCTTGCGCTGCGCCTTCGCGATGCCGAAGTCGGTCAGCTTCACCTCGCCCTGGTCGCTGATGAGGACGTTGTTCGGGCTGATGTCGCGGTGGACGATGCCCAGCGGCTTTCCGTCGCGGGCCTTGGCGTGCGCGTACGCGAGCGCGCGGCAGACACACGCGACGACGTGAAGGCTCAGCGCCGCCGGCCAGACGATCCCCGCGCCGTACGCGCGCTGAAGGATGCGCTCGAGGTCCCACCCGTCGACCAGCTCGAGCGCCAGGAAGTAGCGGCCGCCCGCGACGCCCAGATCCAGGACCTGCGCGATGTTGCTGTGCTGGAGGCTCATCGAGATGTGAGCCTCGTCGAGCATCATGTTCCGGAATTGCGGATCGGCCGAATACGGCGTCAGGATCCGCTTGAGGACGATCAGCTTCTCGAACCCTTCGGCACCGTGCTGGGTCGCGAGGAAAATCTCGGCCATGCCGCCGTCGGCGAGCTTGCCCAAAATTGTGTAGCGGCCGTGCGAGGCCATTAGAGATGGTTAGGGTATCATCCCGCGACCGCCTGATGGCGACTGACCGCTTCGGAATCGACGACAGCTACCACGACGCGCAGGGCGCGCGTCACGAGACGTCGCGCGAAACGCGCGCCGCGCTTCAGGCTGCCATGGGTGTGGCGCCGGAGACCGCCGCGCCGCCGCTGGACGAACCGGACGCCGTCAGAGTTCTGGTCCCGGGCGGCGACCGGTCGCTGGAAGGCGGCGGCGACCTGGTGCTGGAGGACGGCACCTCGCGCCCCGTCGACGGCGCGCTGCCGGACGATCTGCCGCTCGGCTACCACCGCCTGCATCGGCGTGGCGGCGACGAGACGCTGCTCATCGTCAGCCCCGGCCGCTGCTTCCTGCCCGACGACCTGCGCGCGTGGGGATTCGCGGCCCAGCTGTACGCGGCGCGATCACGCGGCAGCTGGGGCATCGGCGATCTCGCCGACCTGAAGCGCCTCGGCCGGTGGACGCGCGGGCTCGGCGGCGCCGTGCTGATGGTGAATCCGCTGACGGCGCCGACGCCGCTCCGGCCGATCGAACCGTCGCCTTACTATCCGTCGAGCCGGCGCTACCGCAACCCGCTCTTCCTGCGCATCGAGGAGTTGCCCGGGTGGGACGCGCTGCCCGCCGACCAGCGCGCGCGTCTGACCAGCGCCGGCACCGCGCTGAACCGCGAGCGGCAGATCGACCGCGACGCGATCTTCAGCCTGAAGCAGGAGGCGCTGGAGGCGCTGTTCGCGCGCTTCCAGGGCGAACAAGGCTTCGACTGGTTCTGCGCGGGCGAGGGCCAGGCGCTGACGGACTTCGCGACCTACTGCGCGCTGGCCGAACGGCACGGCAAGGACTGGCGGCAGTGGCCGACGGAGTATCGGCGCCCCGACGGTGGCGAGGTGGCCAGGTTCCGCGCCGCCGAGGGCGCGCGCGTCCGCTTCCACGCCTGGACGCAGTGGCTGATCGACAGCGAGCTCGCGCGCGCGTCGAAGGAGATCGGCGTCATCCACGATCTGCCGATCGGCCTCGACGTCGCGGGCGCCGACGCGTGGTGCTGGCAGGACATGATGGCGCGCGACGTGTCGGTGGGCGCGCCGGCCGATGAATTCAACGCCAACGGCCAGGACTGGGGCCTGACGCCGTTCATCCCGGGAAAGCTGCGCGCGGCGCAGTATCGCCCGTTCATCGAGACGATCCGCGCGATGCTGCGGCACGCGGGCGGGCTGCGCATCGACCACGTGATGGGTCTGTTCCGGCTGTTCTGGATCCCGCGCGCGCTGGGCGCGAAGCACGGCGCCTACGTGCGCACGCGCGCCGACGAGATGCTGGCGATCGTCGCGCTGGAGAGCCAGCGCGCGCAGGCGTTCATCATCGGCGAGGACCTGGGCACCGTCGAGGCGGGCGTGCGCGAGCGCCTGCACGAGCAGCGCATGCTCTCGTATCGGCTGCTGTACTTCGAGCCGTCGCCGCCGCACGAGTTTCCCGAGCTGGCGCTGTCCAGCGTGACGACGCACGACCTGCCGACGATCGCCGGCCTGTGGTCGGGCGCCGATCTGGAGGCGTTGAGGCGGATCGGTCAGGCGCCCAACGAGGAAGGGACCCGCGGGCTGCTCGACAAGCTGCGTAGGCTCGGCCACCTGAGCGAACACGCGCCGGTGGAGGACGCGATCGTGGCCACGCACCGCGCGCTCGCGCGGGCGCCGTCGCGCATCCTGCTGGCGACGCTGGACGACGCCGTGGGCGTGCCGGAACGGCCGAACGTGCCCGGCACCATCCGCGAGTGGCCCAACTGGTCGCTCGCGCTGCCGCAGACACTGGAAGAGATCGAGACGATGGAGCTGCCGCGGCGGGTGGCGGACGCGCTGAAGCGCTGACCCGGCGTCAGCCCTTCGGCGGCAGTTCCACGACCTCGATCCGGCGATTCAGCTGTCGATTCTCGTCGCTGTTGTTCGGGACCATGGGTCGCTCGCCACCGAGACCGACGGCGGTGATGCGGTTGCCCTCGATGCCCTTGGAGATCAGGTAGTCGCGGCACGCCTGCGCGCGCTTCAGGGAGAGCGCCTTGTTCTTCTTCGCGTTCCCGACGTTGTCGGTGTGGCCGGAGACCTCGACGACCGCGCTCTTCCGGCGCTTCATGAAATCGACGACGAGGTCCAGCCGCTTCTCCGAGTCGAACCGAAGCACCGCGGTGCCCGTGTCGAAGTTGACCCCTTTCAGCACGAAGGGTGTCCGCGGCGGCGCGCCCTTGTACCGCAGCGTCAGCTTGATGCTCTGCTTCGGCTCGTCGGCGACCGTGACGGACGTGGCGATGTCGCCGCCACCGAGGCTGAGGAACGTGACGTCGTACTTCTTCCCGACCGGCACGAGCACCTCGGCATAGCCGTCGGCGTCCGTCTCGTCCGTGCAGAACTGGGTGTTCTCGGGCGAGTTGAGACAGACGACGATGCCTTTGATCGGGCCTTTCTCCTTGTCGGTGACGAAGAACTTCATCGCCGCCTCTGTTTTCGTCGGCTTGATCTTCGATTGCTTCGCGCCCTGCGCGGGCGGCTTCGCCCCGTCCGAGTCGCGAAGCTGAAACTCGCCCGCGTCTCGGGTCGCCAGAGCCAACGTTCCAACCGCGATCATCACGAGGTAATGGATGGGACGCCCTCCGTCGGCAGAAAGCCGACACGAAACGGTATCACGTTAGCTGGAGCCCTCGCCAGAACGCAGGTTCCACCCGGAGGGCGAGTCGTGACTCCGTCGCCTCACCTGTCGGCATGTTGCTCTTCCCGGTCCAATTGAAAGCGGTAGGTCCAGTGAATGCGGGACGGCACCACGACCCCGTCGCGCATCGCAGGGGTGAATCTCGCGCAGCTCATGGCCTCCGTCGCGGCGCGATCGAATTCCGGGCCGGCGGACTTCATCACAACGATGTCCGCCGCTGAACCGTCCGGCAGAACCGTCAGGGCCATGACGACAACGCCCTCGATGCCCTTGGCTCGCATTTCAGCGGGGTAGTAGGCGCTCCGGCACGGATCGGGCGTGCGCGACGATTCGGTCGCTTGCGTCGCGGCGCACGACAGAACGCCGCTCAGCGCAAACACCCAGGCGAGCCGCAGGTGCTCACGCCGCTTCACGGCCTGAACCCTCGGTCGCGCGCCCACGCCCGGAACTGCATGCCGAGGTCCAACCAGCCGCTTCCTGGACTCTGTTCAGCGTCGAGCGCCCGCACGAAATCGTCGATGTCCTGCTGGGTCACCGGCCCGGACGACAAACGAAGCCACTGCCGGCACATCTCCGCGCCCCGTCGCCAGTGCGCATCCGGGTACTCGCGATCGACGCCTTCGAAGTAGCGCAGCAGTTCCGATGCGCCGACTGGCAGCGATATCACGACGAGGAGCCCGCCGGCGGAGCCATGCTCCACGTCATGTGGCAATCGCAGCCCTCGACGGGGCACTCCATCCAACCCTCCGTGGGCGGCTGCCCGTACCCGAGAACTCGGTGTGGTGCGAACGGGTGTCCGCACTGCTTGCAGAAGTCGGCGGCCTCCGGTGCCTTGCTCGAATCGCATTCCTCCTGAACACCGCCGATGTACATCTCGACCCAGTCGGTCAGCATGGTCCAACCCGTGCCTGCATCGGGCCTGCCGGACCGCAGATCCTCGTGCAAGCGAAGAAGATTGGGCAGGTCGTTGGGATGGTGTTCGAGGATCGCCAAGAAGCGCGACGCGAGCGCCCGCAGGGCAGTCATGTGTTCGACCGCGTCCGGCCACGCAGCCGCCATGCGATCGCAATACGCGATCTTCCCCTTGGCGTAAGCGATCGCTGCCTCGACGGAGTACCCGCTCCGCGCGTTTGACTCCGCCATACCGCTGGTCCGCCCCAACGATCGAGCGCTAACCGGTGGGAAGACCCTGGATGCTCGCTGACTCGTACGAACGCAGCGTCGGTGGTCCGGCGAAGAACGCGCGCACGAGCGAGACCACTTCCGCTGCCGCGCCGCTCGACTCGTAGCTCTCGGCGGCAGCCCGATCTGTCCAGATGGTCATCACGAGGAAGGGCTCGCCGTCCACGGTCGGTTCAAGGAGCAGGCAGCCAAGGTTCCCGGGATTGCCGCGGACCTTGGGAACAGCCTGCTCGTTGTAAGTCCTTCGAAGATTCGCCGCCTGCTCCGGCTTGACGAGGAACGATCCGACGCGCACCCACATCCGGCCACTACTCCGCGCTGATGTGGATGATGACCGACGTGTGCGCGACGTTCAGGAATGCGAGCGGATTGACCAGGTCGGTTCCGAGGACGGAGCCACTGCTGATCGCCTCCGCGAAGGTCGCGGTGCCGACGATGTTCGCCTTCAGGTTGCCCGACTCGAACTTCGTGTTGCCGGACGTGCGGGTCACGTCCGTCGCCGTCCAGTCGACGCTGACGATGCCCTCGGCGGGGAAGTCCTGCGACTCGATATTCGTGAGCTCACTCAGGTCGACGTCGAGCGACGCCTTGGCCGCGGTGATCTGGAGCGCGTTCTTCGGCAGCGTGCCCCGAATGAAGGAGAACCCCGCCGGTCCGGAAATCTGCACGGAGATGGTGTCGACGAACGCACCCTTCCCTTTCACGCGCGCCACGAACACCTGGGTCGACGTCTGCGTCGCATCGTCGTTGGAGGTCGCGACCGCAAACAGGTTGTTCGTGTACAGCTGGGTCACCTCCGCCGCGTGAGCCAGCGACAGCGGGACAAACAGCGACACCACCAGAACCAAACCAGAGATCCTTCTCATCACACACGCCCTTTCTGAGGTTGGCGGTGACGTTACCAGAAGCGACCGAGACGAGGAATCCTCGCGCGCCTCTAGCGACGCGGCTTCGCTCTCGTCTTTGGTATCTGTTCGCCCAACGGCGGCAAGATCCTCTCCGCTTCGGCGATCGACAAGCGTTCGGCCTCGGCCAGGACGTCGTCGGGTACCCAGTCTGGAAAGGCTGTCGCGCGGGCGCGGTGAGCGCCGGTTCGAGTGTGCTCGTTCCAGACCTTGGCCAATCGCGCCTTCTGGAACCGCGACGCGAGCTTGACGAGCGCTGGCCACAACCGCCGATGGACATACGTAACCTTTCCCTCGACCAGCTTGCAGACCAGAACGTCGTCGCTCTCGGAGACTGACTCCGCGACACGAAAGATCTCGTGTCCCTTGGGGTGGCCCCACCAGCTGCCGCGAATCGGGCCGCCGGCGATCGCCTCCGCAAGGCTCGGCACCGGCCCGCGGGCCGCCTGCAACACGACGCCGTGTCGCTTCACGAACGCCAATCCTTCCTTCGGCGTCATGCGGTCGCTACGGATCGTCCGCGAGCTGGAGAGTTCGCTGAACGTTTCGATAAGCCTTGAGCTCGATGACGTTGCCGCTCGGGTCCGCCAGGTACGCCTTGGCATGTTCGTCGTCGCTGCCGGCGAGCTTGATCGATGGGCTCTCGAGAAATCGCGCGCCGATCCCCTCGAGGCGCGCAACCTCTTCGCGCCAGACATCCCATGGAAGCACGACGCCGAAATGTCGCTTCCCTTGTCGCTCGACGGGCAGGACCTCGTCTGGTCTGTGATGGAGCGTGATCTGGTGGCCCCAGCACAGGACATCGAGCCAATCATCGTTCGCCCGACCGACCCTCGCGCCCAGGACGTCGACGTAGAAGCGTCGTGAACCCGCCAGGTCCGACACCGGAATCGACAGGTGAAAGATGTACCGGCTCATCTGTCGCCTCGACGATACTCTCTTTGCCACGTCGAAGGTGGACCGGACCGGAGATGACCAGGCCCATATACTTCGGCGGCATGTGGCGGGACGCTGTGTCCGCGGATGACGAAGCGATCGTGCGGATGTGCGTCTCGCTGAACGCCGAGGATCCTGGACCCGAGCCGGTTCCGCCGGACAACGTCCGTCGAACGCTGCGCGAGTTGAGGCAGACGCCGACCCGTGGACGCGCCGTCGTACTCGAAGTCGATGGCAGCGTTTCGGGCTATGCCCTGCTGATCGCCTATTGGTCGAATGAGCTTGGCGGCGAGGTCTGCGTGATCGACGAGCTCTACGTCGAGCCGAAGCTACGCGGGAACCGGCACGCGACGCGCCTTCTCGAGACGCTCGCGGCGCGAAGGGAACCGTGGATTGCGAACGCGGTCGCCCTCGCCCTCGAGACGACGCCCGACAATGCCCAGGCACGACGCTTGTACGAGCGCGTCGGCTTCCGCGGTCGGAATCTTTCGATGCGGCGCCGCTTGACCACGACGCAGGTCTAGCCCTCGAGCGGATAGCGGAACTCGCCTCGGGCCTTCACCGCGCCCACGCTGACGTGCCGAAGCGTCAGCGGAGAAGCGGTTCCAGACGCCCTGACGACGTCCACGCCACCCTCGCCGTTGATGACGTTGAACTCGACGGTCCATTCGTTCTTCGCCAGCGATCCGCGAACGCCGGAACAGACCCGCTTGAATTCGGCAGGATCCCGCTCGCGACCCTTGAGCCACTCCCCGAGATCCTTCTGCTGCGCTTGGAAGAAGTCCGGGGTGGCGATACTTCCTCGCCGCCCGAGGACGGAATCCTTCACAAGCTGCGCGATGCCGTTCAGCGCGTCGACTCCGGGCAGTCGGCCGTTGAACTGCAACGCGAGGAAGCTCTTGAGCGCAGCGATGTCTCCAGTCAAGAGCATCGGAGACCGTCCTTCGCCTGGAACCGCGACAAGCACCGCCGGTACCGCCGGCCCCATCACCCAATACAACCGTCCGACGGTGAGCCATTGGTACGCCCCCGCCTTCCGCGCAGCCCCGGGACGGTCGCCCAGGACGTGCCTGGCGACGGCTTCGCTCTCGACGGAATCCTCGCGGTCTGCTCGCCCCTCCGGCTCTCGTGGTGCGGAAGGTTCGATGGTCGCCTGACCCGTCGAGCCCGCAGCCTGCGGTGGTCGGACGTCGGTGGACGCACATGCGCCCAATACACACGCGAGCGCCACGATTGAACACGCGCGCCAGTTCATGCTGCCGGACCATACTGCCCTTCACCGCACGCGCACCAGGGAGGAAGCGACCGAGGCGTCAGCCGGCCGTGCCCCCGGAATCCCGCGCGTGCTCCGTCACCGTCCGCCCCCTCGCCCCAGGCGCCGGAACACGCGCTTACCGTCCACCTGGAAGGTCGCCGACTCGAAGAGCGCGGAGTGTCCGCGGTGCGTCGAGCTCACGCCGCCGATGTCGAACGGATATCCCTCGACCACTTCGGCGCCCTGTCCGCGCGCGTAGGCGACGGCGCCCTTCAAGAGCGCCCGCGCGACGTGCTGATTGCGATAGGGGCGCGCCACGAAGAAGCACACGATCGTCCAGGTTGACGTGGCATGAGGGGTCGCGCGA
>Ga0207701_10004398_pt1 | contig 14319 bp, 18 predicted proteins | sample KBSSwiSSwithPhiX_FD_184294 | JGI IMG/M metagenome (GOLD analysis project Ga0207701, IMG submission 184294) | Switchgrass rhizosphere bulk soil microbial communities from Kellogg Biological Station, Michigan, USA, with PhiX - S5 (SPAdes) (version 2) | ecosystem: Environmental > Terrestrial >... | reverse complement strand
AGAACATATTTAAAACGAATTGATGATGAACCAACAAGTGAATGATATGTCACTCCCCGTGCAGGGTAAAGATAAAGAAGCCAGGTCTCCCTCTCTTAAAGGAGAGGTATCAAGGGTGAGGTTCAATACGGCAGCCATGACATTTCTGTTACTCGTAAGCTTCTCCTGTAACCGCAAGCCATTTGTCGATCACAAATTGAAGTTTGAAAAGATCTCTGACAATTGCGAGAACCTGAAACCGTCGTTTCGCATGGTCTCCAATGTAGCCGGTGAGAGGTATGAGTTTGAAAAATGTCTTGATCCAAATTTTTCAAAAGGCATGTTGAAGGTCTCAAGGCAGGGCGATACCGTGTTCGTTCAATTCCCAAAAGCTACAGGTCAAACTGTTTTGAATAAAATAACATTGGATATTGACAGTTATCCCAGGTATAATTTTATTACAATAGACGGCGAAACAATTAGCGTCATCCCTTCAAACTAGCTATGACACGAATAGAAGAGCTATTTAAAAAGAAGCAGCATACGATCCTGAATGTTTATTGCACAGCAGGATTTCCGCAATTGGAAGATACACTGACGGTGATGAGAGCATTAGAGGAAAGCGGCGCAGATATGATCGAACTGGGTATGCCATATAGTGATCCATTAGCTGATGGACCGGTCATTCAACATAGCAGTACGGTCGCCTTGCAAAATGGGATGACGATAAAGAAATTGTTTGATCAATTAAAAAATTTTCGAAAAGAAGTGTCTATTCCGGTTTTACTGATGGGTTATATGAATCCAATTCTCCAATATGGTTTTGAAAAATTTTGCGCAGATGCTTCTGCCCTTGGAATTGATGGATTGACCCTGCCTGATCTGCCGGAACATGAATATGAAACAGAATACGGGGTCATTATAAAAAAGTATGGGCTGGATTTTGTTTTTCTTGTTACACCAGAAACATCTGACGAAAGAGTAAGGAGGTTGGACAAGTTGAGCAGCGGGTTTTTGTATGCCGTTTCTTCTTCTTCGACGACGGGAAAAGATAAGGACATGGCAAACGTAAAAACCTACCTGCAAAGAATTAAAAAACTGAACTTAAAAAACCCGGTGTTGGTTGGTTTTGGAATTAAAGACAAAAAAACATTTGAAGACGCCTGTGAAAATGCCAATGGCGCCGTTATTGGAACAGCATTTATAAAGGCTTTGGAAAGTGATACCAATGTTGAAAGAGCCACTAAAAAATTCTTACAAGAAATTATTTCCTGATAATCCTGGTAATACACCCAAATCATGGTTCTGACGATCATAAAATACAATGCCGGCAACATTCAATCTGTCTTATTTGCATTGGAAAGGATTGGCATGAAAGCAGAGGTCACTGACAACATAAAAAAGATTCAGTCGGCGGATAAAGTCATTTTTCCGGGTGTAGGTGAAGCAAGCACGGCTATGCATTATTTAAAGGAGAGAGGTTTGGATGTTGTGATTAAAAATTTAAAACAACCGGTATTGGGAATTTGTTTAGGGATGCAATTGATGTGCAGGTATTCGGAAGAAAATGCAACGGATTGCCTGGGCATATTTGATGAGGAAGTGAAAAAGTTCAGAGTTCAAAGTTCAGCGTTTAAAGTTCCGCAGATCGGCTGGAACAATATCTACCGTTTGAAAACGGATTTGTTCAAGGGCGTAGGAGATAACGGCTTTTGTTATTTTGTTCATAGTTATTACGCCTCTATCGGAAAACACACGATTGCCACAACAGATTATGTTTTGCCTTACAGCTCAGCTCTACAAAAGGATAATTTTTTTGGGGTGCAGTTCCACCCGGAAAAGAGTGCGGAAGTGGGGGAACAGATACTCAGAAATTTCGCTCTAAATCCCTTATACTTACGCTAAGGGCTGCATTAAATTACAACATGGATCAGAAGTTAAATAAAATCACCCAAAATCAAAGCCTCCCTTTAGGACCGGGGGGGTTTGTTATTCCCGCAATAGATATTGTAGATGGCAAATGTGTCAGACTTGAGCAAGGTGATTACAATAAAATTTCCCTGTACCATAAGGAGCCATTGGAAGTCGCAAAGAAATTTGAGGATGCAGGATTAAAGCGTCTTCACCTTGTTGATCTTGACGGCGCGCGGGCCGGAGCCGTCAAGAATTGGAAAGTGCTGGAGACAATCGCGGGAAAAACTTCCCTTGTCATAGACTTTGGAGGCGGGATAAAAACGGAGAAAGATGTTGAAATAGTTTTTAATTCTGGTTCTGCATTGGCAACGGTAGGAAGTATCGCGGTAAAAAATGAGGAAGAGTTTATAAAATGGCTATTGAATTTTGGAGCCGGGAAATTTCTATTAGGCGCCGACGTAAAGAATGAAAAGATCACCGTCAGTGGCTGGCAGGAGGAAACAAAAATCTGGGTCTATCATTTTATTCAGAAGTACATTGATCATGGGGTAAAACAGATCTTTTGCACGGATGTAAGCAAGGATGGGAAATTAGAAGGGCCAGCCCTTGATCTGTATAAAAATATTATTTCAAAATTCCCTGAATTATTCTTGATAGCCAGTGGAGGAGTCAGCTCTGTTGATGATTTGAAAAGACTTGAAGAAATTGGATGTAAGGCAGCGATCGTCGGGAAGGCGATCTATGAAAATAAAATTACGCTTCAACAATTAATGGAATTTAATCTTAATGCAACTTAACACCCAGCAGGGAACCACGAAGGCACTAGGAACCAAAGGACCTAAGAAATGCTGACCAAGCGGATTATACCTTGTCTTGATATAAAAGATGGTCGCACCGTGAAGGGAACCAATTTTATAAACCTTCGTGATGCAGGCGACCCGGTCGAATTAGGTGCTTTTTATGCACAACAGGGCGCCGATGAACTCGTGTTTCTCGATATTACCGCAACCATTGAAAAAAGAAAAACGCTGCGTGAATTGGTGAACCGGATCGCTCATCATATCAATATCCCTTTTACTGTAGGAGGGGGCATCAGTAGCGTTGAAGACGTGAGTGTTCTTTTGCAAAATGGGGCCGATAAGATCTCAGTAAATACCTCTGCTTTTAAAAATCCCCAATTGATCAATGATCTTGCCAATGAATTTGGAAGTCAATGCGTGGTGCTTGCCATTGATGCGCGACAGGAAGCGAACGGCGACTGGTTTGTGTATTTGAATGGAGGAAGAACAAAAACAAACAAGCTTTGTTTTGATTGGGCCAAGCATGGAGTAATGCTTGGGGCGGGGGAGATCCTTCTTACTTCGATGAATCATGATGGAACCAAGCAGGGGTTTGCTATTGAACTGACGAAGCAATTAGCAGAAAATCTCCCGGTACCTGTTATCGCCTCTGGTGGCGGTGGAACCATGCAACATTTTGTTGATGTTTTTGAAAATGGAAGGGCCGACGCAGCATTAGCAGCAAGTATCTTTCACTTCAAAGAGATAACAATTCCTGATTTGAAACGATATTTGCAAAAGAAACATATTTCAATTCGTATCTAATGTACGTGGCTGTGTTTATAATTGTTATTCTATCTGCAATGGCGTTATTCCTGTTCCAGTACATGAATCAAAAAAGAAAAATGAGACAAGAAGAAATGCACGAGAGAAAAAGACAGCAATTTGAAGAATTATTAAAGCTCATCAGCGATAAGAACGCTGAAGGAAGTGTCCAAAAGAACTCCTTCGGAGACACAACCGAAGCCGATAAGAATTCATAAAGTTCATAAACAAATAAACTTGAAGATCGATTTTAAGAAATATCCGGACGGATTGGTGCCTGCCATCATCCAGGACCATAAGACACAGAAAGTATTGATGCTGGGTTTTATGAATGAAGACGCTTTGCAAAAGACAATGAGAGAGGGGAAAGTGACGTTCTATAGCCGAAGCAAAAAGCGGTTATGGACAAAGGGAGAAGAGAGCGGAAATACTCTATTATTGAAGGAAGTTATGAGCGATTGTGACGATGATACGTTACTGATAAAAGCCGAGCCGACAGGCCCGGTTTGTCATACAGGGGCAGATACCTGCTGGAGTGAAAAAAACCATGCTGAAGATTTTTTAAGTTACCTCGAGCATATCATCGAGCTAAGGAGGGGGAGTGACGATGAAGGGTCTTACGTGAGGAAGTTATTTCACTCAGGCATCAATAAAATCGCCCAAAAAGTGGGGGAGGAAGCCGTGGAACTCGTCATTGAGGCCAAAGATGTTAATAATGAGCTATTTTTAAATGAGGCTTCCGATCTTCTCTTTCATTTTTTAATTTTGCTCCAGGCCAAAGGCTACAAGCTGGATGATGTAATTGCCATTTTAAAAGAGAGACATCAACATAAATAGCATGAAAAGAATTTTTCTCATTTTGTTTTTAATGCCGCTCTGTGTATTCGCCCAGAAAACAGGTTTCGAAATCGCAGGTTCAGTAACTGGTTTTCCTGATGGAACCCAGGTAAAACTCGAAAATGCCAATGATAATAGCAGCATGAGTTCAGCGAAAATCGCCGGTGGAAAATTTATCCTAAAAGGCTCCGTTGAGGAACCCCAGCTTGGCAAGTTGACAATTGGCAGCGAGCAGCCACAATATGTTTACGTCGAAAATAAAAAGATGACAGTTGCAGGAGGCAAGTCAGATCTCCAGCACTTAAAGGTTAGTGGTTCTGCTTCGCACCAGGATTTCATGAAATTCCAGGAAATATTTAATCCGCTGATAACTTCGCTGAATGCCACGGTGGCTTCTATCAATAAGACTGCAGGCAGACCGCAGTATGATGCGTTAATGAAGGCCTATGATTCAACCAAGGCTATTATTCAAACCAAAATAGATGAATTTGTAGCCTCCAAGCCAAAATCGCCTGTAACCCCCTTTGTGCTTTTCGTAACCGCTAACATGTATGACGACCCGATGTTGCTTGAAAAAAGATACAATGCCCTGGACACCGCAGCGAAAAGTTACACCATCAGCAAAAATCTCTATTCATATATACAATACAATAAAGTGGGAGCTGTGGGAACTACGGCTTTAGATTTTACTCAGCCTGATACCACCGGGACGCCCATAAGTCTTTCATCATTCCATGGTAAATATGTCCTGGTTGATTTTTGGGCCAGCTGGTGCGGTCCGTGCCGGGCAGAAAACCCCAACGTGGTTGAAAATTTTAAACAATTCAAAGAAAAAAATTTCACGGTTTTAGGAGTATCTCTTGACAGACCCGGTGGAAAAGATAACTGGCTGGCGGCTATCCATAAGGATAATCTTACGTGGACCCACGTGAGCGACCTGCAATTCTGGAACAATGCGGCTGCTCAATTATATCGCATCAACAGCATTCCTTTCAACATGCTTATTGATCCTTCAGGAAAGATCATCGCGAGAAACCTTCGCGGTGAATTGTTGCATTCCAAATTATGCGAAGTGCTTGGATGCAATTAATGCTGAGGTGAGCAGGCAATATTAAATAAACTTTACCAACTCTGATCTTATAAAAGCCTGCGTAAGGTGGTTACTTTTGCAAAGTGTCCTTCTACTCAATAACAATCAGGATCTGAACCTTTGAAGATTTTCATAAAAATATATTTGGTTGCACCCTCTGTGCTTTTTTCGGTACTGATGGGAGCCCAACCTGTCGATTCAACTTTCAGAACACCTAAATTCTTTTCGTATGATTCCCTTCATCAAACAGACATGGTTGACGTCGGCCGGTCTATTTTCAGAAAAAAAACGCCAGTGCGAATAGATACAAGCTCTTCGAAAGAATCACACGTGCATGTTTCTGTACTGCCTGCCATTGGTTATTCATTGCAAACCGGGTTTGCAGCGATCCTCAGCGCCAACGTTGCTTTTTATAATGGGGCCAATGAAAGTCAGAATATTTCAACGATCGTTACCAGTTTTACTTACTCTCAATACAAACAATATATCCTGCCGCTGCTGACAAATATCTGGTCAAAAAATGGTAAATATAATTTTCAATCTGAGTGGCGCTATCTAAAATATCCTTCATTTACTTATGGATTAGGTACAAATACATCACTTGAGAATGGATACATGATCGACTATTCGTATTTGCGAATGCATCAAAATGTTTCCAGGATAATTTCAAAGAAGTTTTATGGAGGTATAGGCCTGGATCTTGATCTCTACTGGAACGTAAAAGAACTTAGGCCTGATTCAGGGATGAAGACCGATTTTGAAAATTATGGACTATACCCAAAGGAAACAGCCGTAGGACCTTCTTTTAGCCTGGGATATGATTCAAGAAGGAATTCTATTAACCCTGAAAATGGATCATATCTCAATTTGTCTTACAGGCCTAAATTGAAATTGATGGGCAGTGATGCAAACTGGCAATCATTGTTGCTCGAAGTCAAAGGCTATAAAAGATTTCCCGCGGCATCGGATAACATTATTGCATTCTGGAGCTATAACTGGTTCACATTTGGCGGCAAGCCTCCTTACTTACTTTTACCGAGTACGGGTTGGGATGCTAATGTTAATACAGGAAGAGGATTCATCCAGGGACGCTATCGCGGCAACAACATGCTATACATGGAAGGCGAATACAGGTTTCTTATTACATCCAATGGCCTATTTGGCGGGGTGGTCTTTGCCAATGCGGAAACATTCTCCAACAGGGAATCAACTCTTGAAGGCAACGCTTCCTTTAAAACGTTTGATCCCATTGAGCCGGGTTACGGTGCCGGTATCAGGGTCAAACTAAATAAATTTTCACGGGCTAATCTTTGTGTAGATTATGGATGGGGAACGGGCGGTTCAAAAGGCGTGGCCGTGAATCTTGGCGAAGTCTTTTAGACCTCTTCTACTTCAGGTGCACTTTCGGCCACACGGATATAATATCCATTGATATCTACAAACGCAAACTCTTTTAACCCGGAAGCATGCGTCCTTAATGGATCTGCAAATTCGATCTCCCTTTTTCGGAATTCCGAAATCATCCCGTCTACATTGTCAACAAACCATATTATGGGTAAACGACTCTTTTTATAACTATTGATCAAATTGACGAATTCGGGATCTTCGGCAAAGAGCAGTCGCATATCGTCGCGCCGTATTCCTCCATCAATGACCCTGCCCGTATCATTCGTCGATGTCCACTCTTCATAAAATCCTAAGTTGTCACGATAATAGTTTAGTGTTTGTTGCAGGTTTTTTACGGGCAGATGAGGATTGGCCCTGATGAATTTCGTTGGCTTCATTTCTTTAATTTACGTCTTTCCCTTGTTTCAGCTTTTCAATCATTGTCTCCAAATTCGTTTTGTTTTGCGCATCTACGATCGCCGTTGCTTTATTAGCATACTCCAGGGCGGTCTTATAATCTCCGTTAGCTGAATATCCACGAACCAACCCGATCAGCGTCGTTACCTGGTTTGGATTTTTCTGGTAGTTCATTTTGAAAACTTCCAGGGCCTCCTTGGGTTTTTTCAGCGCGATCAATGATCTGGCATACGTGTGTATCTCGTTCATACTGCCGTAAGGGAGTGCCTTTTTCATAAGCGCAGATGATTCATCACTGCGGCCCAATTTGTTTAACACCTCTGCTTTTGTGGCCATGGGTGTAAAAACCGTACCCCCGCTAAAACTTACTGCTGTATCTGCCCAAAGTAAAGCTTCATCAAGATTTGTATTGCGTTGCGTACACCATTGGGCAGCCTCATTCCATGTTTCCCACTGGAAGCCTTTGCTGTTCCTCAGTTCATTCCTGAAGGATGCAAGCTGAGTACTTGCATAATCTACTTCGATCTTAAAAGGTATTAATAATTTTTCCCACTGCAATGCTACCGTCGCAGCATTTTCGGTCTCATTCATAAATTCATACTTGAGCCACTCAACACTTTTATCCAGAGTGGTGGGCTTCACTTTCACGCGTAAAGCATCCTCTTTTTCGTTGTAAAAAAAACTGCCCCACGAAGAATTATTTTTCGAAAAGATCAGCGTGCATTCATTGGGGTCGTAGGCAACGAAGAAGGCATACTTTCCGGCTGGCAGGGGTTGGCCCTCAATCTTTACATCCGTTGAAAATTCGATGGTTGTATTCTCATTAGCGCCGGCCCTCCAGGGAGCCGCTTTACTGCTTCCAAATCCCTGGTCGGTATATCCAACAGGGATCAACTGTCCCCAAATCTTTCCTTCGCGCCCTTTAACACCCGGGCGGTTATATTGAATGGTTACGTTCGTTATACCAATCCATTCACTTACGGATGCCTTTTTGTTTCCGCCGTTTGGAAGGGCAGTAAGAATAATTTGTGAAAATGAGAAATGGATAAATGCGAATGAAAGCAAAGTTGCAGATAGCTTTTTCATACAGAAAGTTTTGTACTGCCAAGCTAAGAAAGAAAGAAAGGACTTTTGGGATTTTTTATCAAACGTTTATAAAGAATTACAGGATGTATTTTAGAAGGATGTAAGGTAATTGATAAGTAGTAGCTTACTTTAACAAATCAGTCTTTTTAATCTGTGGCGCAACAGTTATTTTTAGGTATGAAATATTTTTTGGCCTTGCTATTGTTGTCGCCCGTCTTTTCGCCGGCACAGGATTGCAATTTAAAAACGACTAAAGATCCCTATACTCGGGAAATAAAGGTTTCAACGGGTCTTGTTTCACTGAACAATGGCCAGTATTCCATCCAGACTACAAAGTCTGAAATCGATTTTATGTTCGTTGTTGAAGGAAAATGCTTTGATGATGCGTCCGCTGCCTCTGTTTTTTTTGATGGCACAAGACTTAAAACGAATTTTAAGAACAGTGGTACAACAAACTGTGACGGTTTTTTTCATTTTACATTCAGAAACACGAATCCCTTACCCTCCGCTTTGTCCAATTTGGGATCAAAAAAGATCAATTCTATCCGATTCAAAGACAATACTAACAAAGAAACCGGCATTCTCTTTACTGCCGATCAGCAACAAGAGCTTACAAAACTGGTGAATTGCATGATCAACGAGGCGAAGAAACTTCAATAAGCCAGATCAGGATTTGAGAAAACAATGTACATGCCCGCAAAACGTTTAGCGACATTTTGCAGATAAACCTCCGAGCAGAGAATGAATGGGTCAGTCGTTATCAGTTGTGATCGTTCTTGTGCCTGCTCCTGTGTCTGTGATAGTAGTACGCGATGAACGCCTTCCACTACTTATGCCTGCAATCAACAACAATAGCACGATTATTCCACCTACAACCCATACCCATGGTATCGAGTACCATTCCCGGTGTTCCGTAGTTGTTGTTCTTACAGTTTTTGTAGTTGCACTGTCCTGGGCGAAACAAATCAGTTGGACATAATTGAATAACAGAGCCGCAATAAGATATTTACATACCCTGGTTACCGATAAATTTTTCATTGTGATCTTTTTGGTTATAAACATTCATGAAGGAAAATCCAACAATTACGCCAAACGCTGAGGCAGGTGGGTGAAGTGATCTATAGTGCCGAACAGGTATATCATACCGGCCTCACATCTATTTTTGCAGAATCGGCTGAGTTGGCATGCTTTTTTTATATACTACCCTGTAATTAATTTTTCACCTTAAAAACTGATTGTATGCTACGGTGGACAATAATATTCTTGATCGTTGCTATCATAGCCGGAGTATTTGGCTTTGGTGGTATTGCGGCTGGAGCAGCTGGAATCGCGAAAGTGTTGTTCTTTATCTTTATCGTGTTGTTTCTTATATCACTTATTCGCGGAAGAACAGTGGATTAATAGCTACACTATAGGAAAGGGAGAGTGGGATTTCCATTCTCCCTTTCAATTTTTTTCTCTCGCACGGTGACAGATTACTTCAACCGAAAAACTAAATGCGAGAGCAAACGCTGTGCATTCAAGCCAGGCTTCTCTTCCAAAAGAGACAACCATCATTGCAAAGCAAAACAAGCTTGCCATAACGGTCAATGCATTCTTTTCTGTAAGATATTTTTTGCGAAATGGAGAGGTGGATGACAGTAACTTTTTCATAGTGCACAAAGATAATCTCTGCCTTCATTTAAAAAACTTTTCTCACCGAAATTGCTTCAATAATTCTTCGTTAGTGTGGCAGGATTTTTACAATGACATACTTAATAGTACGTTCCATAAAAAATTTTTGATATGTCAATCGTTGAAAAGAAAAAAGCAAAAACGAAACGGACGGTAAAGAATGATGACATCTCTGCGTCATATAATAAGTTTAAGAAATTTGAGGGGAAGCCATATACCGGCATGAAGGTGGGTAGAAGTCATAAGTGGTATTATGATAAAGGGGAGTGGAGAGAAAAAAAGATCACACCTGATTTGTGGGAAATTTCTTACTCGGTCACAAAGCGACGCGCCGGAAAAGCTCCCGAAGGCTCGGGCGTTCCAGTAGGCACCGAGTATCATTGGTACATTATTTCGCACCAGAACGTGAAAAAAATAAATGCCAATGATTACACGACCGCGATGTCAGGATTGAAATATAAACTAGCTCACAAACGCGCAGGCAAAGGCAAATGGAATACCTCGGCAAAAACCCAACGAACGCACCTTATTAAATTTCTAAAGGAATTCATCGCACATTTGGAAAAGGAACCTGTTCCTCTCCAGTTGGAATATAATGGCAAAGCCTACAAAGGAGAAGCCATCCCGATCCCTGAAACTTGCCATGACGGTGTTTGCCCGGAACTGGATATCACCTTAAATGATGAGCATCTTGGAATTTTGCATAGCATGAAAAGCGGCTGGAAGATGGATGAGATAAAAGACCAGAAACTTATCGATGCAATCGGCCAGGAAGTCTTGCTATGGTATGAATAGTCTCACTGATATTGAATATATACCGGTTGAGGTTTTAGTCGCAATACCTGGTCCGGCTGCATTTCCGTTTTGGCCCCAATCTTCTTGGTATCGTTCTTATAGAATATCTTGAAACCTGTATACTCTACTGGTTGAGGAGCGATAAAGCTTTTGTATGTACCTATCTTCTTTGCCGATGAACCCCAGCCATCCATATTCATTACAACCTGCACAGAAGGATTTGGCTTGATCTGTTTGTAGTTTGTTACCATGGGCTGGGTAAATCTATGCACGATCAGGATTTTTGGAGATAAGTTATTTTTCTTTACGATGTCCGTAAGAAAATTGATCGCATAGTTGACATCAGCGGCATCAAATGTGCCGATCACGGTGCCGGGTCGTTTGCCTGATTTCATCGAAAATTCCGGATCTATACCCAAGTGAACATTGGGCAGGCTCAGGTACTTTTCAAGTGGTGGCAATTCTCTCTGCAGATCGCTCAAGCCAACCTGCACATCCAAAAACACCAATGCATTTATTTCATTGGCCCAGCTGATAATCTTGTCGATTTGAGCAGACGGCATTCTTAACCGGTAGGTATTACCCTGCCCCGGACTTTGTTGCGCCGTCACTGCGATATAATGCAGGGCGGGGATGACTTTGACCAATGTATCTGCAGCTTGCCATTTATCCACTTCCTGTCGCAGCCGGCCTATCATACTATCCTTTGAAAATTCACCGAGGATACCCATATTTTTGGAGTAAAGATTTCCATAATATGCAATGATCCGGTTGAAAGGTAGTATAGCTCCCTCCCGGGGAAGAGCAGTGCTAACTGGCCATCTGCCACTTGAATCTCCATTAGTGATATGATCTAATAACGCTTGGTATGATGCCGAATCTATTGGGGCGGGCTTATAAAGTATTGCTTCCGTTTTTGCAGGCAGAGTGGTGTCTTGATCGGTGACAACTCTTGCGTTACCGACTTCTGAACACGAATCAAAAAGAATCGGGAAAATAAATGCAACAATTATACTATACAAGGGTCTTTTTAACAGAGTTGTCATGGGGTCAGAGATTTTACAAATAAACGAACTTTATGATCTTTTTATTTTTTTAGACCCACCTTTTTGCAATGTTTATTAAGGTGTTACTCCTCGTAACACAAGAATGAGGCCGCGATCACTTTACCTCGGTGATATAGCCCGTGAAAGAAATTGGCTGCCGATTATTGGTAAGTGCCTGGAGTGTCCCATAGCCATTGTCTGACAGTGATAGAGAGAATTCCCTGAAATCAGTCACATCTTTGAGTTTGATGCTGATATCCCAACCTTTCTTCTTGCCGGGAGTTGCTACATATTCAAAGTTTGTTGAAATGAAATTGAATCCTCCATCACCCGACCCGTAAGGTACTGAATATGCTCTGCCATAGTAGGGGAGCTCGGATACGAGAGAGTCCGAAAGTACACGTAAACTGTAGTCACCCGTCAGGGTACGGCTCCTGCCTGAAGCCGGCAGAGCAGTTTGCGCGTGAAATACAAACTGTTTTGCTTCGACAATACTTTTCACCCCCGCCTTGTCGGGTTGAGCTTTTACCCCATTTGCCGAAAACATGGCAACCGCGATAATCAGAATTTTTGCGGTGTTTTTTTTTGAAGACTTCATATCACTTTTTATGAAAACGGCAAAGTTTATACTATGGTTTGTTAAAGCGCTGCTTTAAATATCCCAAAATTCGTCCGTCCATCAAAAATTCTGGTTTGTGCTCCCTTTGACTCGAGTATCTGCATTTTTTTGCGGTAATTTTTATTTTTTAATGAGTGTATTTGCATAATATTGTTATTCCGACTGCAATGAGATCATGCTAAAAAGAGAACGACAATCCTTTATCTTACGCCAGGTGAACCTGCACAATAAGGTTCTATCGTCCGATCTGAGCCAGGAAATGAAAGTCTCAGAAGATACGATTCGACGCGACCTCAACGAGCTGGCAGACGAAGGCAAGGTGATCAAAGTTCACGGTGGTGCTCTCTCAAAATCGTTTCACCTTTCTCTCCAGTCGCCCAATGTATATTCTCTGGACGAAAAGAAGACCATTGCCCAAAAAGCCTCTCAACTTATCAAGGATGGGATGTTCGTGCTGACGACCGGAGGAACGACGATCATTGAATTGGCAAAAGCACTACCGCCCGAATTATCTGCCACCTTTATTACTGTTAGCCTCCCGGTTGCATATGAATACATTCATCATCCCAACATAGAAGTGATTTTTATCGGGGACAAGATCTCAAAAAGTGCACAAATTTCGGTGGGAGGAGAAGCCATTTCAAAGATCAGGCAGATAAAAGCTGATCTCTGCTTTTTAGGCACCAATGCCATTGATATTCCCAACGGCCTCACCGATAGTGATTGGGACGTAGTGCAAATAAAAAAGGCAATGATCGAGTCATCTGAAAAAGTGATCTCACTTACGATTGCCGAGAAACTCAATTCATCGCAAAGAATAAAAATTTGCCAGCTCAGTGAGATCGATGTATTGATCACCGAACTAAACAATGGAAACGATCTCTTAAAACCTTACCATGAAACAGGAATTGAAATTCTATAATAAAGTATAAATGAAAATCAAAAAACCCTTCATCATTTAAAAACGGCTATATGAGACATTCTAAAAAATTAAGACACTCCAAGTGGAAACACATGTCATTGGTCTTGCTGCTGCAGGCATGTGGCTTATTGTTACTCGCTCAGGTGCGCATAAGCGGAAAAGTTACCGACACGGAAAACAAAGGACTTGCTGGCATTTCCGTAACGATCCCCAATACGACATTTGGGGCATCAACAGACGCAAATGGTTTATATTCCATCAATGCAAATCTTCCTGCCGGCAGTTACACCCTGCAATTTTCAGGTGTTGGTTATAAAGCGCAATCGCAAGCATTGCAAGTTGGAAATGCAGCTTCCTACACAAGTGATGTGCAACTGACTCCTGACGCCTTGAAGATGGACGAAGTGATTGTGACGGGAGTATCAGCAGGTACTACACGTAAACAATTGGGAAATTATATCAGTACAGTGAAAGCTGATGAATTGACTAAAGGGGCTACCAGTAATGTCCTCAGTGCACTACAGGGAAAGACGGCCGGCGCGCAAATTATTCAAAACAACGGTGATCCCGCGGGTGGCGTGTCTGTTCGTCTTCGCGGAATAAGCTCTGTATTGTCATCGTCGGAACCACTATATATTGTTGATGGAGTCATCGTCAACAATGCAACAAACAGGGTTACCAATACACAGAACTCGTACGATGGAACCAACTTTGTAGGCACCATCGGTCAAAACAGGTTGGCCGATATAAATCCTGCCGATATCGATCACATTGAAGTATTGAATGGCGCTGCTGCTGCCGCTATCTATGGTTCAAGAGCTAATGCGGGAGTGATCCAGATATTTACCAAGAGAGGTGTTTCGGGTGCGCCCCAGGTAAATTTTTCTACGAGCATCATGATGAATCAACTCCGGCACAAATTGGACGTAAACCAGGCCCCGACAAAATTC
>Ga0207701_10004396_pt1 | contig 14321 bp, 10 predicted proteins | sample KBSSwiSSwithPhiX_FD_184294 | JGI IMG/M metagenome (GOLD analysis project Ga0207701, IMG submission 184294) | Switchgrass rhizosphere bulk soil microbial communities from Kellogg Biological Station, Michigan, USA, with PhiX - S5 (SPAdes) (version 2) | ecosystem: Environmental > Terrestrial >... | reverse complement strand
AATTGACCGAAGATCGTGGCGACTGATTCGGGTGGAATCCCGAGTCCATTGTCGCGCACCGCGACCTGGCACTGGCGGTCATCACCCCCGCGTTCGCTGATCTCGACCCATCGCACCGACTTGGCCGGATCGGCGTACTTGATGGCGTTCGACAACAGGTTGATGAACGTCAATTCGAGGCGGCCCACGTCAACCGTCAGCACCGGCAGCGACTCCGCGATCCGGATTTCAACGCTTCGAGCTTCAGCCATCTCGCGGAGTTGCCTCGCCGCTTCGGCCGCAATCGTCGCAGACGACACTTCTTGCACGATGGGATTGTCGGTCGGATTGTGCATGCGGGCGACGGTCTCGAGCTTCCGCGTCAGCTCGATCAAATGACGGACGCTCCGTTCAACGGTGTCGAGCGTCTGCCGTGTCCGCGCCTGATCCAGTGGTGCCTGACCGAGCAGACTGACACCAAACTGCAGCGCGCCGAGCGGCTGGCGCCATTCGTGTGCGGCCATGCGGGTGAACTGTTCGAGCCGCTCGCGCTGCTCGGCGATCGTTTGCGTATAGAGCGTGACAAATGCTTCCGCCGTCGCTTGGGACAGGACATTCACGGCCTCATGGAGCCGGGACACCAAGAGCGCAGTCTCGGTCGGAGAAGCCACGATTCGGAGCCGTTCCATCTCCTCAATGACAAAGGTGACGAGGACGCCACCGAGGACCTGATACTCGCGGAGGACCTGGTGGAGGGATGCGTGTTGGGCGTGCCGGAGCGCTCCGAGTTCTCGAGCTTTGTCCAGAATGGCCATGTTGGCCGCAATGGCGCCTTCCTCCGGATGCCGCAAGTACGCGCTGATCTCCACGATCAATGCCGGCACGTGATCCAACAAGCTCTCGGTCGGAAAGATCTCACGGGCATCGACCGGCAGCAGATCCAGGAGACGTTCGAACCAGCGCGTGGCCAGCGTCCGGTGCTCGACGCGCATGCGTTCCGCAATGACGTCGCCGAATGCGGTCAGAATCATTGATATGATCACCCGGAGGAACGCGTCCAGCGTTCAGACGTTTCGAGAGTCCGTCACTCACGGACGGCACGTACTGGGGTCAAAGCCGAAATCTGACGGCGACGCGAACGAGTCAATGCTACACCCGCAGACGCGTGCGCGTCAGGTAGACCCGGCAGACAGATCCTTTTTCCGCGGCCGCCGGCATCCGTTGGAACCGTCGAAGTCCGAGCGGCAACATAGGCGCACAGGCTAAAATGGCGACTGCAACCCGGAGCATCCGGGAGGCAGCCTTGGAAGATCTGCCGGTCGGATCACCTTCAGGAGCGCGGAATGGCGGAGCCCGCCGAACCGTATCTCGTCGTCGGCCTCGGCGCCTCAGCCGGCGGCATCGCCGTCCTGAAGGAGTTTTTCCGCCACCTGCCTGCGACGACGGGTAACGCCTACGTCGTCATCCTTCACCTGTCGCCCGAACACGAGAGCCTGCTCTCCGAAATTCTGCAGACCGTTGCGACCATCCCGGTCGCGCAGGTCACCGAACGCGTCAAGCTGCAACCGGATCACGCCTACGTGATCGCGCCGAACAAGAGCCTGTCGGTCGACGACGGCCACTTGAACGTGTCGGATGCGATCGGCTTCGAGGCCCGTCGAGCGCCGGTCGACATTTTCTTTCGCGCGCTGGCAAACGCGAAAGATGCGCACGCCGTTTGCGTCGTGTTGTCCGGCACTGGCCCGAATGGATCGATGGGCCTGAAGCGCGTCAAGGAACGGGGTGGGATTGTCATCGCCCAGGATCCGGCCGAAGCCGAATTCGACGACATGCCGCGGAATGCGATGGCGACCGGCCTGGTTGACTACGTCCTGCCGGTTCGAGAGATCCCGACGAAGATCCAGTCGTATCAGGGGCGCCTCCAACGGCTGCCTCCGCCGGAGCAATCGGACGAGCGCCCTGGCGACGAACAGATCGTGCGCGCGATCCTGGCTGCCGTCCGCGCCCAGACAGGTCACGATTTCGTCCAGTACAAGCGCGGCACCATTCTGCGCCGGATGCAGCGCCGCCTGAGCGTCCACGAACTGCCTGACTTGCTCGCGTATCGCGAGTACGTGAGCCAGCATCCGAAGGAAGCGTTTGCCCTGCTTCGCGATCTCCTCATCAGCGTCACCCATTTTTTCCGCGATCGCGACGCGTGGGCCGCGCTCGAAGCGACCGTCATTCCGCGGCTTCTCGAGGGGCGGCGACCGGACGACGTGATTCGTGTGTGGGTGGCGGGGTGCGCGACGGGCGAAGAGGCGTATTCCATGGCAATGGCGTTATCGGATGCCATCGCCACGCACAAAGCCGGGCCTCGCTTTCAGATATTTGCCACCGACATCGACGCGGACGCGATCGCGGCGGCGCGTGCCGGTCTCTACACGAATTCCGACGTGGCCGACGTGCCTCCGGACCGCCTGCGTCGGTTCTTCGTGCGTGAGGGCGAGGACTATCGGGTCCGTCGCGAACTGCGCGACGGCATTCTGTTCACCGTCCATAACATTCTGAGAGATCCGCCGTTTTCGATGGTCGATCTCGTGTCCTGCCGCAACCTGCTGATTTACTTGAATCGCATGGCGCAGGACCGGGTGATGGAACTGTTGCATTTTTCCCTGCGATCGGGTGGTTGGCTGTTCCTCGGCGGGTCGGAGCTGCTGATGTCTTTCGGCGATCTCTTCTCAGTCGTCGACAAAGAGCACCGCATCGCGAAGAGCCGCGCCGTTCCCCGGCGATTCGCCGTCTTTCCGCGCGACCTGTTCGGCATCACCGGCGTGCCGACCGCGCCGGTGCCGGTGCGTGACGAGGCGGTGGTGCCGAGCCAGCGGCCCGTCCAGCCATTCGAGGTCCACTATCGCCTGCTCGAAGAGTATGCTCCGCCGTCCATCGTCATTACCGAAGATCACGAGATCGTCCATATGTCGCCGCACGCGGGACAATACTTGCACTTCCCGAGCGGTGAGGCGTCCACCAACTTACTCACGCTCATCCGGCCGGAGCTCCGCGTCGAGTTGCGGGCGGCCGTGTACCAGGCGTTGCAGCAGCGCACGAACGTCGAAGCGACCGGATTAATGTTGAGCGGTGACGACGTGCCTCCACGCGTGAATCTTCGCGTGCGACCAGTACTCACAAGCGAAGCGGGTCAGGGCTTCTTGCTGGTGCTTTTCGAAACGGCCGCACCGACCGAGGGGCGAACGCCGGCGGGAGAAACGGTTCGGCCGATCGAACCTGCCGTTCGCCAGCTGGAAGACGAGCTGACCGACCTCCGCGCGAAGCTTCGCACCGCCACGCAGCAATACGACTCGCAGTACGACGAGTTCACAGCGTCCAACGAAGAACTGCAGGCGATGAACGAGGAACTCCGATCGGCCGGGGAGGAACTCGAAACCAGCAAGGAGGAGTTGCATTCACTCAGCGAGGAACTCACGACCGTCAATCAGGAATTGAAGATCAAAGTCGAAGAGCTCGGGCAAGCGAACGACGATTTCCGCAACCTGATGAACTCCACCGACATCGCGACGATCTTTCTCGATCGGGCCTTGCGGGTGAAGCAATACACGCCCCGGGCCACCGATATTTTCAACCTCCTGCCGTCGGATCTCGGGCGACCCTTGCTCGATCTGAAACATCGCCTCGTGTATGACGGGATTCTGAACGACATGCAGGAAGTGCTGACTCGGCTCCAGATCGTTGAACGCGAAGTCGAAGGACATGGCCGCACGTGGTTCGCGATGCGCGTGCTCCCCTACCGCACCAGCGACGATCGACTGGGTGGCGTCGTCTTGACGTTCGTCGACATCACGGTCCGCAGGGAAGCGATCCGATCGCTGCAGGCCGCACACGAGCAGCTCGGACTTGCGCAACAGGCCTCGCAGAGTGCTCTGTGGGAACGCGATCTCATCACCGGCACCGAACGATGGTCCGCGGAAATGTATCGACTCCGAGGTGTCGACGGCGCCGACGGCCCCGCCTCCTCAATCGACCATACGGCCGGCATCCATGCCGATGATCGACAGCGAGTGAAAGCGGCGCTTGATGGCGCCCTCCGACAGCAGCGTGTCGAGTGGAATCTCGAGTTTCGCGTCGGCGGCGCGAATGCGCCGATTCGCTGGATCGCCGAGCGCGGAAAGGTTCAATACGACGCGGGTCGAGCGGTCGGGATCCTGGGGATCGATTTCGACGTGACGCATCTCAAGGTGGCTGAGGCGGCGCAGGCGCGACTGGCGTCGATCGTCGGGCTCTCGAGCGACGCGATCGTCAGCTTTGATTTCCAACGATGTATCGTGACCTGGAATCATGGCGCCGAAGAGATGTTCGGCTTAAGCGCCGCCGAGGCGATCGGCCGCGATCTCTCATCGATCATGTTGCCCGAAGGCGGTCGAGTAGGGGACTCGATATTTCAGGACATCGAAGCCGGAAGGCCAGTGCAGGACTTCACGAATCCCTCGCGAATGGCGCAAGTCGTTTCGAATCTCCTGACGAACGCAGCGAAGTACAGCGAGCGCGGGTCGGAGATTAGGGTACGGGCCGTTCGAGACGATGGGCGCCTCCGTTTATCGGTCGAAGACCAGGGCCTGGGGATTGCGCCAGACATGCTCCCTCACGTGTTCGAGCCATTCGCGCAAGAGCGGAGCGTTGTCGATCGCTCTCGTGGCGGGCTCGGCCTGGGCCTCGCGATTGTTCGCAATCTGGTCCAACTCCATGGTGGAACAGTCAAGGTTCACAGCGACGGTCTGGGTACCGGCTCGACGTTCTGTGTCGAGTTGCCAATGGACGAAAGCGAGAGTGTTTGATGACGACCGACGAAACGCTTCGGCGTTGGACACCAGTCATCGCCCGGATCAAGGCTCGGTTGGCGAACAGGAATGGTTCCACGCCTCCCAAACTGGAAGCAGCGCTCGACGAGGCCGCGACGACGTTCGACGTCCTTCTACAGGACCTCGCGGGAGCCGAAACCGCGAACCGCAACCTGCGATCGCGCATCACGAGCCTGGAGAGTCAGTGGGACGATCTGTTCCAGAGAATGCCCGTTGCCTGCGTCGTGACCGATGCCTCTGGAGCGATTCGTCGGGCCAATGATCGCGCTGCCGATCTGCTGAACACGAGCGCTCGTCACCTGCAGAGAGAGAACGGCTCTCTCACCTACTTCGTTCAGGATCGCCAGCGGTTCTTCGCACTGCTCAAGACGCTCGGAACCGGTGGTGAGACGTTTGCAACCCTTCCCGTGCGTCCTCGAGAACGGGCACCGATGATCATCGACATGTCCGCGGTCCCGCACCTGGCCGATGAGGAATTGCTGTGGCTCTGGTTCCTGGTTCCGGGTTCGCCGCAGCGCGAGAGCCGCAAAGCGCTGTCTGCGGATGTGCGCGAGCGTCGAGGTGACGGTCTGGTCGCCGAGGCGTCATCAGGGCGAGCTGATCTCGTCGATGAGGCCAGCTAGCTCCGCCTGCTGGAACGGTGTCAGGCAGTGAATCGTGAACGCCCGGCGAGGCAGATCGTCGGCAGGCCGAGCGCGACGGTCTCGGCGCGACCTAACGGAACCGAAGGTACCGGGCGCCCAGTCGCTCGAACGCCGCACGATCGGCCCCAACGACATCCGCGTCGATCGACTCGGCCGTCGCGACGAGCCAGGCATCGTTCTCGCCGAGGCGCCTGGACGTCCGACGCTGCATCAGCGCGCATCGCCGGGCCTGCGCCAGGTGCAATCCCTGAATTGCAAAGCGCCGCAACGAGGCCAGGGCGACCGCTTCGTCGGCTGCGCCTTCGAGGAGCTCCTCCACGCTGACGATCGAGACGACCAGCGGGCGCCCACGGAGCGACGGCAGAAACCGCCGCGCAGGGCCGATGTTGCGGGTCGCCGTTTCACGCTCGAGGTCGATCAGATAGGAGCTGTCGAGCAGAACGGGACGACTCACGGCTTCTTCTGTGCCAGGCCCAACCCCTGACCCAACGCCGCGTCAACCCACTCGATCAGGTCTTCGCCGGTCTCAACCGGACCCGCGCGGTCGATCAACGCGCGGATCACCTCGGACTTCGGGATCTTCCGGCGTCGCGCCCAGCGCGCGAGGCGGGCTGCCCGCTTCTTATCGAGCTTGACGGTGATTGTCGGCACGGTAATACACAGATATTACCACGCGGCGCATGCGGCCTCCTCGAAGGTCAGGCCGGGAGGCATGCCCGTCTCGTAGACCACGCCTGGGCGGAGCGAAGTCCGATTCAGTGATCTCGCTGCGCGGTGCCCCAAACGCAGCCAGCGCCTGCATGATCCGCGGGCTGGCACCTCGATTGCTGTCTAGATGATCGCTTCGCTTGTCGGGCGTTCAGCTTGGCAACAAATGTCCCTCCATCTGGACGGGAGGCATTGGGCCTCCCGGATCGCCATCTGAAATGCACTGGTTTTACCGCTCGTTGTCGTCCCAGTGAGAGTTTGATTACACACATGCGGCTGACCAATCTCATGCACGGATTACAGGCCGAGCGTCAGGTTTATGAGGCTCAGGTTATGAGACAACTGCTAGGTGGGTTCCGCCGACGGCGTACTCTGCTGGTCGCCTTCGCACTGATTCTGATCGTGGGTGCGATTCTTCTGTCGATCGCGACGCGAATGACTCCGAACGTGAGACAGCGAATCGTCGCCGCCCTGAACGAACGATTCAAGAGCGACGTCGATCTGACGTCGCTCCAGATCTCCATCTTTCCGCACCCGGAAATTCTCGGCACCGGCCTGGTCCTGCGCCATCGGGGCCGCACGGATGTCGCTCCCCTGATCAAAATCGAGTCATACTCGGCAGGCGCTGGCCTGTGGGGTCTCGTTCATTCACCGCTACACCTGAAGAGCGTGGAGCTGGATCACCTGGAGATCAGCATCCCGCCCGGCGGAGTACACGGTGACCTCGCGCATCCTGCTGTGGAACGCGAGGCAACGGTGACCGGACAGGCCGCGAACCACGAGTCGATCGCGTCGAAGCTCGTGATCGATCAGGTTGTTTCGCGAACCGCTGGTCTCGAGATTGTGCCGCGGGATCCAAACAAGCTCCCACGCCGTTTTGAGATTCACAATCTGGTGATGCGAGGTTTTGGCGATAGTGACGGTGCGAACTTCGATGCCGCCCTCACCAATCCGACACCTCGCGGAGAAATCCTCACCCACGGAACGTTTGGACCATGGCAAGCGGACGATCCGAGCCAGACGCCGGTCCGGGGCGAGTACACCTTCAAGTCGGCGAATCTCGGCACCATCAAGGGCATCGGGGGCATGCTGTCATCGGTTGGGACGTACTCAGGCGTCCTCGAGCGGATCGAGGTCAATGGTGAGACCGACACTCCGGATTTTTCAATCGATATCGCGGCGCAAGCGGTTCCACTCAAGACTCGTTTTCACGCCATTGTCGATGGCACCAATGGAGACACGACGCTCGAACGCGTGGAGGCTCGACTCATCGAAACGCCGATCGTTGCGCGCGGCGCGGTGGTACGAACCGAAGAGGTGAAGGGGCGGAGAATCTCGCTGGACGTCACAATCGACGAGGGGCGAATAGAAGATGTCCTGAAATTGGCGGTCAAGGCGACCAAGCCGATCATGACCGGACGCATGCAGTTAAAGGCAAAGCTACTGTTGCCCGCCGGCGACCGCGACGTCATCGACAAACTCGATCTGGCCGGAACTTTCAAGTTAAACGAGGCACGGTTCACGAACATCGACGTCCAGCAGAAGATCAACGCACTGAGTCAACGCGGCAAAGGCCACGAGACGGCTGGCAACGGCCCGAGCGTGGTTTCGCGTCTGTCCGGGAACTTCACGCTCCGGGCTGGGACGCTGACCTTTTCGGATCTCTCGTTTGGAGTGCCAGGCGCGATCGTTCAGCTTGCCGGCACCTACGACGTGAAGCACGAGACCCTCGATTTTCGCGGCAACCTTCTGCTCGATGCGACGCTCGCCGAAACCACGAGCGGCTGGAAGGCCGTTCTCGGAAAAATCGCCCAGCCGCTCTTCCGCCGGCCGGGCGGCGGATCCAAGCTGCCGATTCGGATTTCTGGCCCGCGGGAACAACCGGCATTTGGACTCGATGTGGGTCGTGCCCTTGGTCCCGGCTAAAACTGGTGTCACAACCGTAGCGCAGCTCTTTAGGGGCTGCCTCAAAAAAATTGGGGCGGCCAAGTATGGCCGCCCCTTCCACAGATAATTGCCGACTTACAGGTGGCGTAGTCTTCAGTGGCGGAGAACGGACTCCGGGCCGATGACCACCTGGAGGCGAGCCAGCGTGTTGCACAGATGGGCGATCCGTGCGTCCAGCAATATTGCATCACTGTCGGCATCCGTGCCAGCGCAGCTGCAACTCCGATGTCGCGCCTCGAGGAGTCGCGATAACTCGGTAGAGAGGGAGTCAAACATTTCGAGCAACAGTATTTCCAACACGTGCCTCGCGCCACTCACATTCTTTGCGTCTTACCCCTCACTTGACTCACGCTGACCGTTGGTTCTCCGTGACGTCTCAGCGATCTCGGTCGCGTAAAGGAGTTGTCCGACAGTACTCGTGGCCATCGCGTTCTGCCAGGTCATGAGCATCACGACCGCCGCGCTGACGAGGAAAACCAGAGAGAACGCGAACGTCGACGCTGACATGAGAGACGGCACGGCCCCGCTCCACGCGGCCGAGGCTAAACCGAGCACGGCCAATACCAGACTCGACAGAAGAACGGATGGAGCGATTGTGCGAACAGTCAAGGGCAGTCCTTGGGATCGGATATCAGCATCAGAACCGAGGTGAACTGGCGCCTCGGACGAAAACGCTTACTTTAGTGAGGGCTGGCGGCTGATGCGGGGCCGGAAGGCTCAGGAAAGAGCCACCATGGTATCACACACGACCCCGGCGACCTGCTGACGGCGGTGGCCATCATCATCTGCATCCCAACTGTAATCCTGGCTATTGGCATACCGATCGCGCTGGGCGTGCGATTGCTGTTGTGGATCGTCGGAATGCTCTAAGAGCGTCATGCGAGAAGAGGAAGTGCTTCCACAGACCGGGCTTTCGATCCTCCCGGGCGCAACCGGCGTTCGCCGATCAGTTCCTCACGCATATGCTGACCCGCGTATCCGCATCGTCACTACCCGAGCCGAATGTGCAAAACGGTACAGCTCCCGAAAGCGCTCGGCCGTTACGATGCCCGGTAATTCATAAGAACGCGTTCGAGAGCAGCCGCTGCTCAGAAGCGATCGGCATTGTGACGAAATCTGCGCCTCCATCCAAGAGTCGGATCTGTCGGTATTGTGGACTTCAGTCAGGTGGCACGAGCCACGCGACGTCCAGCGAATGCGTTGACGCGCTGCAACGCGAGATCGCCTGGTTCCGAGATCAGTTGGGTCAACGCAAACCGAATGTACCGCTCGCGGCTGGATGCGCGACGGCTTCAGACTCTGCACGACGCGGCACGCCGGCGGCTGAGTAAGGCGCGATCCCGCCTGCGATGAGCACCACGACGCTGGTGGATGTGAACGTTCGCAATGGATGCCGACCAATCCGACGCGCGAGAATGTGCAGGCTAGTGCTCTCCGGCGACCCGGGAGGAGGCTGCGATTTCGCGCTGGCTCTCTGGCGTCGCCTCCGATACCGGTGGCTTGCCCAGGACCGCGAGCGCCGCGTCGAGCGCTTCGCGCAGTGAGGCAACGTAACCATCCGCCCCCACCCCTTTCTGCTCCTGCGCGTCGGTCATCACCGGATCAACGTGGAACCATAGTCCGGCAATCAGCGCCGCGTGCGGGGCGCGCTGCCGGAGCCGGCGGATCAGGTATCGCAGGTGCGCCGGCGCTCCCGTGAGGTCGAGAGACGACACGATAGTGACTTGGACGACGGATAGATCGAGTTGCCCAATCCCCTCACGCGAGGCGAGTGCGTACGGGACTCGACGCGAGACGAAGCCCTGCTGCGTGAGCAGCTGCGCGAGCATCGTCGACACGACATCGTCGAACGGACCGCGCCCTGACACACACGCCACGAATCCCCTCGGAGGCCCCTGTATCCGTTCGTGGGTCGAGGGTGGCTCGCGCTTTCCATCGCCATGCTGGTCCAGGTCACTGATGACCGTGAGGATGGAGCGAATCATTTCGGCGGTACGCTGGCGGGTGATCGTGCCGCGTTTTTCGTCGTCGGCGGCGAGCCTGACCGCCGGCAGAACAACGCTATCGTAATAGTCGACCAGGGGCCGATCCGCGAGCATCTTCTCGGCCTGGTCGAGCGCCTCGTCGGGGTCGTTCGCGAGGGTGCGCTGATAGAAGCGGTCGACCTCTGACAGAGCAGGTCTGTCGCCGAGCAATACATCGAGGAACTCGAGCGACTTGACATGCCGCCCCAGGACGATGAGACAGAGTGTCAGAGGCGTGGAGAGGATGAGGCCGATAGGCCCCCAGATCCAGGTCCAGAAGACGGCGGCCACGATGACCGACATGGGGGACAGTCCGGTTGAATGGCCGTAGACAAGAGGCTCGACCACATAGCCGGTGAGTGGTTCGACGATTACAAACAACAGCGCCACGGAGATTGCTGTCCACCAGCCAGGATCGACGGCTGCCGCAAGCGTCAGCGGAGCAACCGCCGCGAGCAGCGGCCCGAGGTAAGGGACAAACCGGAGCAATCCGGCCATCACCCCCCACAGTGCCGCTGAAGGAACGCCGATTAGCCAGAGTCCCACACTGATCAGGACGCCGAAGCAGGCATTCACGCCTAGCTGCGACACGAAGTATCGGCTGAGCCGCTGGCCGGCATCGTCTAGCGCGATTGTCGTCCGGTGCAGATCCCTGGAGCCAAAGAGGCGAATGAACCTGTCACGCAGATCCTCGCGTTGCATCAGAATGAAAACCGCCACGATCAGCACGATAAGGGTCGTCTCGAGGTGGCCAAGGATCGGCTGGATCACAGCCCGAGCCACGGCGAGCACGGAGGAGTTTGGTCTTGCGATCTCGACGACGACCGGTTGTTGCTGCGAGCCGCCTGGAAGAATCGGCGCGTCGGTCTTTCCACCTCGCGCCCGTACCGCCGGGACGACAACCGCCGCAGTCGGGGGCTGGCCTCGGTTGAGGAGCGCGGTAATCGATGCGATGCGGGTGGTGGCAAGGCCCTGGATCTTCTCGACCTTGCTCTGCACGGCCTCGACATACCGTGGAACATCTACCGCCAGCGTGGCCGCCTGGCTCCCCAGCAGCGTAGCAAACAGTCCGATGGCTCCCAACGCAAACAGCACACTCACCCCGACCGCGACAGGCCGCCACAATCGAAGTCGCCCCAGCAGATCAACGAGCGGGGATAGAACGAAGGAGAGCATGACCGCCAGCGTAATCGGGACGAGGACGTCTTGAGCGATGTAGAGCGTCGCCACGACAATCGTCCCTACAACAACCGTGACCAGAGTCCTGAGTTCCGGCGACGAGACTGGTGCACCGGGCAAGGTCTCACGGGTTGCGGTACGGTCTGTTCCGTCCTCGTCGTACCCCGCTAGCGGCTGCTGGTCGGTCATGTTGTCGTTTCGTCGATGTCCGCGCTGGGAGAAGGCACGGATAGACGATCAGTGTGGGGGCGTACGAGGAATAGCCGCTGTCCCTTTCAGCACCATTCAAGAGCAGGATCGCGCGAAGTCTTCATTCTTTGTGGATAGGTGACTCCACCCAATCACGCAGTGTGCAATTGGAGATAGCGTCCTCATCGGCGTTCTGCGATCCTGAGGAATGATTGATTCACGACTCTCGGCGGGCGATCGGTTGGCCAGAATGGCCGGGCTGTTGCTGAGCGACGCTCCCGGCGTCCGCATACAGTCGACGGGAGATCACGCAAGCATCCGCCGCTGGGCGGCGCTGCATCAGGCTGAACCGGCGACCGGAGAAGCGACGGCGTCCGGACCGGCTACTGTGGCGGTCAATGACGGCGCCACGGGTCTCCGGTTCAACTTCCCAGGAGTCGCGCGTTTCCGGCCAATCGGCTGGGAGGAGTGGTTGGCGCACTTCGATCAGCATCAGCTTCTGTTCGTTTACGACGAGCAGGATCCCGACCAGATCTCCCGTCGGGCCCATGAGTTGTTTGAGGCACGTGGCCGGCAGGACGGCGGCGATCTCGAAGACTGGCTGCAAGCCGAACGGGAAATGCGCCGCCAACGGGGCGGCGGCGGTGCTTCGGTCCGCTACTCCATCGTCAACGCCCCCAAGTCCTGACTCATTGCAGGGAGCCACGCTCATGGACGTCAAGATCGAGGAGAGACTTGTCGGACATGTGACGATTCTCGAGATCGTCGGCAGGCTGACGATCGACGAGGCGGCGCAGCATCTCAAAGACAAGATCAACAGCCTCATTTCGCAGAACCGTCTTCATCTCGTTTTGAGTGCCTCGCGCGACTCACATTCTTTCCGTCTTCCGGCGCCGTTCACTTACTAAACGGTCATCGTCGTGCTCCGTCACAACCCGAGCCGCTGAAAGTGCGAGCGAATGACCTCGTAGCACTCGCACGCGGCGTGTTCGAGCTTCTTCCTCTTCAGCACTTGAATTCGGCCGTACTTCGTCGTGATGAGCCCGTCGTCCTGCAACGTTCCCATGACGAGGGTGACCGTGGGACGCTGCACACCGAGCATGATGGCGAGAAACTCCTGCTTCAGTAGAAACTCCCGTGACCCGACGCGATCCTGGGTCTGGAGCAACCACCGGCAACACCGCTGCTTCACATCGTGCAGCGCATTGCAGGCCGCGCCTTGCATGATCTGCAGCAGGTTGGCCTGCGCGTACAGCGCCAGGATGTCGCGAAACGGTCCCGGGGTCGTGCTCTCCTTGACAAACCGACGTACCGTCATCGACGGGAAAGGACCATCCGGCACTTGCTGGAACATGCGGCCCGCACCCGAGCGATCGCCGAGGAACACGCCGATCCCGAGCATGCCCTCGATGCCCACGGTTGCGACTTCGACGAGCGCCCCATCACGCATTTCATTCGTGACGGAGAACACCCCCCCGTTCGGGAAGTACACGTCGGTGACGGACGTGCCGTGCGCCTGAAGCGTAGCGCCGGTGACACCCGTATTCATGCGCAGATGCTTTTGAATACGTTCGTAGTCGGCCGCCGGAAGAGCGGCGAGAAGACGATTGTGGAGTGGCGTGCCGTCAGGCAGAAGCCGAGTTGATCCTGCTCTTGAGCTGCCCATAGCGGTCCCCCTCAAATCGAGCCTGAAGAGTCTCAGGCGCTTCGATGAGACTGGAGGGGCGCAGCGTCAGCCTGCGAGCACAGCTCAGAAAAGCCAGTCAGTCGTTCACAGTATCACGTCCGACGGACCGGAATGTACGATCCACTACATTTGCCAGGCTGGTGGATGTGCGAAACAGTACAGCTCCTGAAAGTGTTTGGCCGTTACGATGCTCGGTGATTATGAAACGCCTTCGAGAGCGGCCGCAGCCCGGAAGCGATCGGGTATTGTGAGGAACACTGCGCCTCCATCCGCGAGTCGGATCTGTCTGTATTGTGGAGTCCCGTCAGGCATCACGAGCCACGGAAGCGCCAGCGAATGCGTCGATGCGCTGCAACGCGAAGTGGCTGGACTCCGAGCTCACCTGGGTCAACGCAAACCGAATGTACCGCTCGCGGCCCGAGGCGCGACGGCATTGGACCGTGCGACGCGGCACGGCGGCTCCGCTTATACCCGCTGAGTAAGCGGTGAGATCCCACCTGCGGTATTCGACCGGTGGTTCGCATGGCGTCGGCTCATCAAGGAGTAGCAAATGAGTATCACGCGGGTTCTTGCGTTCCCGACGCGCGCGATCGTCCTCTCGGCTGTCCCGTTCATCGCGACGCCCGAGCTCTCCCTATATCGGGGGATACGCTTTGGCATGAGCGTGGCCACGGTCGCAGAGCAGTGCCACGTTTCACCAGAGCCACGCATCGTTGATCGACGTCCAGAGCTGATTCAGGAACTCATGTGGATGCCGGCGCGCGTCGAAGGCACGGCGGCGGATTCCGTGCAAAAGGTCCTCTTTACCTTCTACAACGATCGGCTTGCACGCATCGCGGTTTCGTACGAGCGAAGCAGAACCGAGGGTCTGACGGCGGAAGACCTGATCGAAGCCATCTCCGCGACTTACGGCGGGACGGCGCTTTCCGCGGCCGGTTCCAAGGCTGGGAACCTCGACGACAGGATCCTGGCGCGCTGGGAAGATGCGGACACCTCGATCACGCTGTTCCGGTCCAGGTACTTGTCGACCTTCGGGTTGGTTTTGCTATCGAAACACCTGGATGCCCTGACCACGGTCGCGCATGCCGAGGCAGTTCTATTGGATGAA